>Ga0209645_1000011_pt1 | contig 92240 bp, 121 predicted proteins | sample ETNvirenome_6_30_FD_184070 | JGI IMG/M metagenome (GOLD analysis project Ga0209645, IMG submission 184070) | Marine viral communities from the Pacific Ocean - ETNP_6_30 (SPAdes) (version 2) | ecosystem: Environmental > Aquatic > Marine > Oceanic | place: Pacific Ocean | collected 2013-06-19
ACTTTAATTTCAATCGTATCTTTTGGAATTCCAAGTGTTACGAATTCCGCTTTGTATTTCTTTCTAATGTATTCTTGGATTTGTTCTTCACTCATACCAGACTTTACCAACTTTTCAATCTTAACGTTTATGTATGGGATTGAAATTTCATAATGGCCCCGATTCGGTGAAGGTTGACCTCTAGCATTCGCTTGAGTATCTTCTCGCATTAAATTTTTTAATTTTTGGTCCATATTTTGAATCAAATGTGTATCAAGTTCTCTAAGAGCCCTTTCTTTTTCCATCTTAACGTTTTCACGACTTTCTCTAGCCATTTGTCTGCCTGCCCTTCGTGTTCCAAAAGGAGCCTTTCTTAGTTCATCTTTCCAACTCATATTTTTCACCTGTTTTGTGTGTGTTTAAGACCTTAATTTTCTCAAAAAATGGCCCGGAATTTTTTTGGCACTTGCGCCCATTTTTTAACTTTAATTTATGTATTTCCAGTTTAAAAACATACGCGATTTTTCGTTAAGTTTGCAATTTGAATGTTTAATTGTTAAGGGCGCGCCGTTTATGTTTTAATGTTGAAGTTGTAACTTTAAGTTTGAATCATTCAAATTGCAACGTTGTTTGCACGGTCTTAGGACTCATGTAATCTAGTAATTGGCTTTTTACGGCAGTAAGTTTCTTTTGAATCTCCTTAACTAATGCGCGAGTCTCGGGAGTAAGTTGATTAGATTTGGCTTCATTACCTTTAACATCAGCCAATAATGACTCAATGGACGCAACTACAGAAGTAAGTGCATCTTTAACTGACTGTTCAGAAGCCATGTAACCCTCTCGGATTAGCCTAGTCTTGTCTAGCATATAATGATGTCGCTTGGCTAAGTTTTTGCCCCGAAATAGCGCGTTTAACTCACGAAGTTGACGTTAAATCGTTCAATTTGCAAAGTTAAAATAAAAATAAAATTTGGAACAAAGCCATATGGTTGTAGGGCTTTGTATCTAGAATCCCATAAATGCAAATTGTGTGATTCTGGTATGAAGCAAGAAACATCCTGCTATGATTGTGGAACTGAGATGGATATTGAGATGAATGGTCGAATCGTTGATATCGAAGACGTGATGATTCTGTGCGCCGATTGCGACCACTACCGCGAAATCCAGAAGGAGAGAAATAAGGCTCAATGGAAGAAGCATCTTCTCGAACTCGGAAAGAATGTGGTTGAGTTGTGGGATGCAGCAGGCGAACCTGAAAACGCAGACGTTTTCCTCAAGGCCAACAACCTCACCCGTGAAGATTTGGTTTGACGGCCCAAAACAACGCAACTCGGTCCCTGCCCTCAATCCTTCGGGATTGGGGGTGGGGTTTTCATTTTTATTCAAACCATATGGTTTAGTCTTTGAATTGTGAAACAATAAACCCTAAACTACCTATCCTGACGAATTCTATCGTCTCCGGGGTGGAGAATAGCCAACAAAGGTGAAAAACATGAACACAGAAAAGTATGAAATGAATCTGAATAAGATTCGTGAATGGATGAAGATGAACGATGCGGGTTCATTGGGTGTTGTGCTTGAAGCACAAATCGCCCTTCCCGTTGAAAACGATGATGACCGCGTTCGGGTTTGGACGGCTATTCGCGCTATTGCGAAGATGCTCCCAAATTCGCCAATTCGCCCCGGTGCCGCTTCCAAGTATAGCCCCGAGGTTCAAGCGACTTTGGACTCTATTGCGAATGGTGTCCGAACTGCTGCGCGTAACTACTTCAAGGCGGGTATGCATAATCTTTTGCGAATGCACGGAAAGTCTGGTGGCGGCCTTTATGCCGATGCTGATGAATTCGGTGATGCAGAAGCAAAGAAGGTCGTTAACGACCTTAAGCGCCGAATGCGCGAAGGTATCTGGGATGGAACCATTCCGGGTCTTGATACGCAAACCTTCCCCGTTCTGGAGGTGAACGAAGAAGAGTGAATCGTGGCGGATTCCACCCCGGGGGCCCCTTTAGCAGATAATGCTATTGGGGTTCCCGTTTCACGGGCAAAGGCCGAACCATATGGTATGTTCTTTGGTTACTTGTTCATACCCTAAAACGTCATTATGTAGGGATTTATCATGGTTTTATGTAACTGTGCAGAGTGTTTGAAAGAATTTTACGCTGAAGGTGCTGACGCTTATACTGATACACATGGCTTGGACCACCATCCAAGGTGTAATCATATTACGCAGAAGAATTTCAGCGTGATTAGCGACTACATTGAAGTTGACTATTATGGGACCGTTGAAAAAGTTATTCTGTGGCAGGGCTATAATTGCACCTGTGAAGAAGAATACGACAAGGACGAATCCTGAAAAAGCCCAAAAAACCCTGTATTGGGTTTTTCCTCCTCGTTGGGGTTTTTTCCTCAAAGATAGAACCATATGGTTGCTATGCTTTGTCGCTTGTAGCAACCCTATCTACTGTAATTGCTGCATTTTACCATGTCTAAGAAACAAATCGAATACATTGTCGAAAACACGCGCTCGCACTCGTCAACCTCGTTTGAAACACGGTTTAGAAAACTCTTTTCGGAAAGCAGGTCTGATTCTGCGTTCTCGATGGCCCTTGAGAAGAAGACCGAGGAAGAAATCAGTATGATTGAGAGCGCGATTGTTGCTTATGTGAGTTTAGAAAAAAAACTGAGGGACACTAAGAGGCAGTTGAACAAAGCGAGTGACGACTACATGAAACTTCACAATGAAGCGAGGCGAAACAGGAAAACCCTTGATTCGCTCAACTTCATGTTTCATCAACTACACCAAGTAGGCGACGAATACTGAACAAACCCGCACGGGTGGCCGAACCTCGGGGGTCTGCGGACCTCCGGGGTTCCTTTCGTCAGACCAAAGTGACTCGAACCATATGGTTGCTGACTTTGGATTAAACCCCAAATTTATTAAAAATGGGGGTGGTGAGCCGGACTGAATACCGACATGAATGAAGCAGTTTAGGTCCGCTTTGACCGTTGCTCTCCTAGTTCCTTGGTCTAGAAGCCATTCAATCACATTCACCGACGAATCCGCTAAGAAACGCGCCCTTTTGGGGTCTTACCACGGCATAAATCCACAAGTGCGCCACGCATTCACGCATCTTCACTATAGAATTCTGGCCCGCTAAAGCCGAATGTGTCCCTTAACCCCGAGCAGGGGTTATTCGGGCATCACCTGTGCCGGTGGCCGCCGACACAGTAATATTGCCACAAAAGGATATGTTTGAGGTTATAACAAAGCCGAACCATATGGTATGGCCTTTGAATGTAATATACCCCTATCAAATGGAATAGATGTGTTTTAGTGGAGCATGGGGGACAATGACCCCACCACCCGGAAACTCAGCATTGACTCGCTGAAGGGATTCCGGTAAAACGTCGCTGACCGCGTGAAAGTCTGTAACTGAGCAATCACACATTGTTGCTCCCGTAGCATCCTCAATCAATACGGTAAAAATTTGGTGGGGTAGGTGAAGCGTAAGCGAGTATAGGCGATTTGAACACTTTGGACAGAAGGTCGAAGGCCGATAATCCTCATTGTTAGAAAAGCCAAAAAACGCCTCATAGTGGTCCTGTAAGCCGCAGCCCTAATATAATTGTATTGCAATAGAAAAATGAATCATGATTCAATGCTACCTCTGGGGCGGTTCATTCATCAATGGACCTCGGGGTAGTAATTTCATTCAAAGGCTACTACCATATGGTTTGTGCTTTGTAAGTGTAACGCAAACCCCATATGTAATTGGTTGAATGCATTTTACTGTCTAAGGGGGACAACCAAAGGACACACATCGGAGAGATTAACATGACCGAAAAAGACGAAAACTATTGGAACGAAAAAACGCAAACGATTGATGCGTGGATGGAACACAACGACGCCGGAGCGATGGCGGTTGTTCTTAACGCACAGAATGACCTTTTGAAGCAGAATGTTGGAAATCCTACGGAAGCGGACCAGATTTGGGCCGCGATTCGTGCGATTGCCAAGATGCTTCCAAACACTTTCATTCGCCCCGGACGCCAACCGGGCTTGAGTCCAGAACTTCAAGCATCTGTGGATTCTGTGGCGCATTGTGTCGAAACTGCCTATGCGGAATTCTATGAGGCCCATTGGGAACTTCTGTCCGCTATCGTCCTTCCTCACGGAAAGACCGGTGGTCACTACGCAAACGCTCAGGATGCGGCTTCATACATGAATGGCCGCACCACGCGCATCCTGAAGGAAGCCATGAAGGATGGCCGTTGGGAAGGCAAGTCGGAAGACGGAATGCCTATCGAATTGGCTGCTCCCCCAATGCCGGAGGTGGCAGAAGAGGAGTGAATTGTCTAAGGAAGTCCCCCTTAGGCCCCTTTGTTCGCCTTTGGGCGTTCAAGTGGGGTTAGTGCAAAGCAAACCATATGGTAGTAACTTGCGGATTAGCGGGCTACCCCGACTAACCCCCCTTTTGGGTCAGCAACGCGTTCCTCTACACCACCTTTCCTCATCTGCTCGCTTTTCACACCCATACATCGAAATCACACCATCACAGGTATAGCACCTCTGAATGCCTTTTCCACAGTTTTCTTGATTACAGCACTTTTTCGCCATGTTTAGACGTTAGGTCACTAATACTTAAGGTTGTTCCTTAATTCCTTAATTACGTCTTTGACTCTAATTAAGACTCAACCATATGGTAGTAGGCTTTGTTTTACTACCCCCATGAATAGCGTCAAAAACCGATTAACATGAAGATGGAGAGGTTCGAATTGGCTATGAAGCACCTTTTGAAAATGCATGAGAAGGTCATTGATGATGCTATCCAACACCATGCCGTGAATAAGTCCTTCACAACGTATGCAAGCGTTGAGGCCCTTATCGCTCAAACTAAAGAAGATGCGGCCTTTGTTCTGATGCACGGCAATATTGACGAGGAAGAGTGATAAAATGAAGCAAGAAGAATCCGTTAGATTTGCTGAAGCCTTTGGATATAAACTGTATCAAGATGGCCTTCTGCCGCCTTTTGAAGAAAAGGGCATCTATGCAGCAATTGAAGCATTCTGTGGAGCGTGCATGGAAAACAACAACCGCTTCGATGAGGTGCTTTTCTTAGAAAAAGTGCATGAATTCCGTAACAAATTGATTCAAGAAGATTTGGATAATCATTACAGAGAAGAGGAGTGAAAAGTTAAAAACCCGATGACCCACCCTTAGGGGTGGCGAGGTCTTAAAATCAAAGTAAGACCATATGGTAGCAGGGCTTTGTTTCTGACTACCCTATCAAATGAGTTTGATTAACATTAACATGGCAACAGATTGGACACCTACGAATGTGCTTGAAGGATGGGAAGAGGTTTGGGTCACTTTCCACAGCGAAGAATTGAACAAAGATGTGACCATTGAGGTATGCTCCGTTGAAGACCTCATTTATCGCATCATTGGCGATTCTTCAGAAGTCGCGGCACGAATTGCAGAGGAGGAATGAATATGGGAATGACCAGAAAGCACTTTATCATCTTTGCAGAAGAATTTTCTAAGTTGAAGAACCGGATGGAAACGTCTTCCTATGGTTTGGAGCCTTGGACGGTATATTCTGAAATGCTCGTCGCTTTTTGCAACGCTGCAAGTGAAGTTAACGATCGATTCGACGAAGAACGGTTCATTGAGGCGGTGAATGAATAAATCAATAAGAAAACCAAAAAATAACCCTTCAAGGGTTGTTTTTCCTTCTATGTGGGGTTTTATTTTTCAAAGTCACATATTACCATATGGTAGTATGCTTTGTTTTCTACCCCATGAATAAAACCAAAAAGAAGTAAGTGATGAACATCAAGAGGTTTCAAAAACTGAGGCATGAATACTTGGAAAAATATTTGCATTGTTCTCTTTCGTGGGAAATGGAATTCACATTTGAACAGTTCCTTCTATTGGAACTTGAGGCCTATGTAGCCCTATTTCATAACCTTAAAGCCGAGGAGGAAGAAGAATGACCACGAAACAAAACGAACTTCTGAAAGAGATTAAAATGCTCAAGCGAGCAATCCGAAACATTGGGCATACGCCCGAAACGGAGAAAATCATTCAGGCACATAACCTTCTGGTTGAAATGTGCGTGGAACAATTTGAAGAGTTGAGGAAGGTGGAGTCAAGATGATGGAGAGGTTTAAGGAGAAATAAGACCGATGACCCCGGCCCATTTGGGTCGGGCGAGGTCTTATCACAAAGACAGACCATATGGTTTGAAACACAGAGAAAGAATCAAAATGGCTTAATCCCTACCCTCTCCCTATTATTGAATAGGTAGAAATAATCATCCCCTTGATTTCCACACCATTTGTTAGGGTGCTTTCAATTGGAGATATGAGTATGAGTATAATCATATGGTATATACTATAGTTAAGTAAATGATGTTTCTAATCGAGGGCGGGCCTTAGAATAATACAAACATCAAGAAACTGAGGGCTTGTGCAACAGAACCGAGAGAGTTCTATATTATTATATTTTTATCATTATTATACTACTACTACTACTACTACTACACACAGAGAGGGAATCACACAGGGAGAGAGAGAAAGACCCCCCCTTAGAAAATTAGAAAAATAGAATCGAAGTTTTTCTCAAAGGTCTGAAGGGTTTGTGCTGCACAGACCCTCAGAATCTCGATTCAGGCCCCCTTAGAATTTTCTTAGAAGGTTCGGGTGGGAAAAGAGTGCATTTTTCAAAAGTTGATTTTCGAGCATTGTTAATGATTGTTTTAAATTTGATTATCTTAGAAAGCAATATAAGAGATTCCCTCCTCAATCCTAAAGTTTCTTTGCTCTTATGTAACACTTCTAACTAGGTTCTATTGTTAAGTGTGCCCTTCTCAGGGCATTAGACTCACCTTGGTTATTAGAATCTTTAGAAAGATTAGAAACTTCTGATGTGAACATTCAGAGCGAATCACCTTCATATAGGGTAAAGCCGTCCACGAATTGTCCAAAGCGACCCACCGAAATATGAGGAAGCGGAGGACAGGATTAGTGAACAAAATGGATGATATGACTTGGCAAAGCCTAGTAATTGAAGTAAATGAATACCTTGCAGCCGATGACCAACTTGATGCTTCCCTGCGTCAAGTTGTGGAATTGAACCTGCAAGTAGGAACGAACAACCCAACAGAGCGAGATGCTGCGACAAATGCGTTAAAGGCGCTTTTGAAGGGCCGTGACGGAACTCCTTTCCGCCGTGGTCAAAAGTCGTCTGTTCCCGCTGCGGTTCGTGTTGCGATTGACCGTATTGCCGGTGTTGTGGAAGAAGGCGCTTTGGCGTATTACAACCACGATGCGGTAATTGCTGCGGTTTCCTTCCAACACGCTCGCTCTGGCGGCGGACTCTATGAGTCTGGTGAGGATTACGCTGTTGCTCAGGCAAAGCGCGTTAAAACTGCTCTTGGTAAGAAATACAAGGAAGGCGCTTGGGATGGTTCCCTCGAAAGCCTCCTTTCTGCCGAGGACGTTGCCGATTCCGGCGACATGGAGTGAATCCTTCGGGATTCCTCTGGTTTAGAGTAATCTAGACAACCCGGTTTGGGGGAGGGGAGTTTTAACGCTCCCTTCCCTCATTCCACCCTTTTAGCCCCTTTTTAGATGTGCGGAGCCGAGACGCGGGGCTTCATATACCCCCTCGACCGCCTGCTACTGTGTTTCGGGATATCCGGCACGATGACCCTTTGATGTTCAATCATCAAACAATAAGCGGGAGTAGCCGAGTGGTCAAAGGCGTGAGGTTTAAGCCCTTATCTCAATGAGTTCGCAGGTTCAAATCCTGCCTCCCGCATTCTCTTTACATGGGGAAGGTCGAGTCAGGGGCCTATTTAGACAAAAACTAAGAACGCGCATCTCTTAGTTTGACTCCCTTCCCCTCCTTTTCACAACGCGGTTTTATCAAGTAATAAAGTGCAAACCTACCTCCTATGATAATGGGGTTCTGTCTGTTCCTCTAGGGCTTTTCCGCGACCTTTTCTCCTTATTTTAAGGGGAGGTAATTAAAATGGAAAACAATGATTATATGACTAATGGTGGACCTCATGAACTTCATGAGTATTCATCGGCAGTAACTGAAAAGATTGAACAACTTGGAACAGATGGACTAACAGCATTGGAGTTTGTTTGTCTTAAGAAGTCACCACATTTTAGAGTTGATGGATATCCTTACGATGAAATTATCGTAACGGATTGTTCTCGTCTTGTTGGTGGCGAAGTTGGCGAATCTGCTGACTTTGAATACTTTCAAATTTCTCTTTCTTTTTATGAAAATGACGATGAGTCATACGCTCTCTATGATATTAAGAGAGAGAAGGTGTATGATTGCTATTATAATTTCCCTAACTATCTTTTGGGGGAGGAATGAAAATGGTATTGGGCATGGAATATTTGGAACACCTTGAGAATTGCCGATTGATTGCAAGCCGTATTGTGGCTGACATTAAACTTTATCCTAACAGTAAGGTTAGGGATATCGTTAATGCCTATTGGGAACAACTTCCCCGTTTGAAGGCTAATCAGACAACATACGTTCTTGAACTTTTCAAGAAATCGGACATGGATTCTTTGGCTACCTTTTACGCTGAAGTTGCAATTCGAGATTGTATCGTTAATGCTAACGAGCGTAACTACTTTAACCCAAGCGAAGAAGTCGCTTTTCAGCGCAAGCATGAGATTAAGCAATTTGCACTCATGTTGAAAGATTCTGCAGATTTTTATAAGCAGATGGAGGAATTGGAATGAGCAATTGGACAGAACAACAGAACGAAATTTTTGAAGAAATTGTGAACGGTGAAGACGATGTTTTCGTTTATGCCGGTGCAGGAACCGGAAAGACGACGACAATTGTTGAAGCGTCACATCGTGCAAATGCACGCCGTATGTGCTTTCTTGCATTTAACAAGAGTATTGCAACTGAACTTGGAGAACGCCTCCCTGATGATGTAACGGCAAAGACGTTTCATGCATTGGGTTTTGCGGCTTTCCGTTCTAATGGTGTGCGAACCAAGGTCAACACCAAGAAGACTTGGGATATTATCTCCGAAGTTCTCGGTAAGGATTACATCGCGGCTCCTCTTGTGAAGTTGGTTTCGCTTGTTAAGGGTTCTATGATTGACCCAAAGGATGTTCGTGCTATTCGCGCTTTGATTGATTCTTATGATATCAACTTTGCAGAAGGTGAAGAAGCAGATGGAATTAAGGCTATTCCTGCGATTCTAACTATCGCTCGAAACCAAGCCTACCACATTGACTTTGATGATATGATTTGGATTCCTCTTGTTGAGAATTACAATTTCCCTCGCTTTGATATGCTTTTTGTTGATGAAGCGCAGGACTTTAATGAAATGCAACGTTCTCTCATCAAGGAATGTGTCGCTGAGAATGGCCGTGTGGTCGTTGTGGGCGACCCTAATCAAGCCATTTACGGATTCCGTGGTGCTGATTCAAACTCGATGGACATTTTCAAGTCAGACCTTGAAGCCCGTGGCCGAGAAATCAAGCAATTTCCTTTGTCGGTTTCGTGGCGATGCCCACATACGGTCATTAAGGAAGCAAACAGATATGTCAAAGACATTACTTGTCCCGATTCTGCTGATGATGGTTCAGTTAAGGTCAATGCTCCGTTCAATCCTGTTCGTGGTGATATCGTCCTTTGCCGATATAACGCACCTTTGGTGAACGCATTTTACACGATGATTCTTGAAGGCAAGTCTTGCTACATTCTTGGTCGTGATATGACGAAGGGATTGATTAACCACGTCAAGAAAATCACCAAGAATGAAAAGATGACTACGGTTGAATTTACGAGGATGCTTGATGAAAACACCGCTATGATGCTGAAGAGATTCCGTGATGCAGGTAAGGAAACTCAGGCAAATAACCTTGAAGATAAGGCCGAATGCATCCGTATCTTTGCTTCTCGCGTTGAAACGGTCGGAGCAATTATTGCTGAAATCAAGCGCGTGTTTGACGGCAAGGATTACGGCGACGTGATGCTTTCCACCGTCCATAAGGCAAAGGGTCTTGAAGCGGATAACGTCTATATTCTCGCCACAGATAGGATGCCTCATCCCCGTGGCGGCTCAGAAGAGAACAATATCTGCTATGTTGCGATTACTCGCGCAAAGAAGAACCTTTACTACTGTGGTCCTCAACCGGGGATTAACTGAAGTAAAACCAAAATGGGCCGTTAGCCAAGTCAGGTAAGGCGTCGGGCTTTTAACCCGAAGATTCGTGGGTTCGAACCCCACACGGCTCGCCATTCATTTCCTGAGTATGAATTTAAACTGCTCAACTTTTGAGGAATTAAAATGGAAAAATATAAGATTATGTATGGAGAAAGAGAATCTCATGTGAAGAGTTATCGTGTTATTTTGCACGGACCCTTTGACCATGATTTGGGTGAAATTGAAGTTCGAGGACACTTCACAAATGGTGATGTATTTACTTTGAGGCGTTCCGCTTACGATTATAGTATCATAATTGAATCGATTAACTATACTCCTGAATTGTTTATGCTCGAAGAACCCTCAGAATGGGATGAAAAGGCTGACAGTCAAACAAGATATGTTGAAAATGATACTGTGATTTATACGGAAGACTATAGCCACATGGAAGAATGGATGATTATTGACTTCCTCGAAACTGCATATCATCGCCACTATGAGCAAGAATATACTTTGTTTGATGTGGTTTGTGACGAATTTCAAATTAATGATGAAAAGGTCGAAGGACCATTTGGGAGGAATAAAGAATGACTTGTATTATTGAAGACCAATGTGAAATCAGAACTCTTATTAAGCCAATGCGTGTCGTGGATGCTGCGGGAAGACTTATTGAAACCCGCTACGTCCATGAAAAGCGTTGTCGAAATTGCTACAGGTTGGTGTAAAAATGACAGAAAAACTATTTGAAGAACAATGGCACAGAATCGCAAAGAAGGTTTGGATGAATGCAGTAAAGCATGGTTTCTGGGATGATGCCCGGAACGATGGTGAATCTATTGCACTTGTTCATTCAGAACTATCTGAAGCATTAGAAGCCATGAGGCAGGGTAATCCTTCCTCGGATAAGATTATCGAGTTTTCAGCGGTTGAAGAAGAACTCGCTGATGCAGTAATTCGCATTATGGATTATGCGATGGGTAAAGACTTGGATGTTGCGGGTGCAATTATCGCCAAGTTAGAGTATAACAAGTCCCGTGAGTTTATGCACGGGAAAGCGTTTTAGTTCTGAGAGTTGTCTTGGCTCTCTTAACGCGGTGGTTTGAACGGTAAAAACTGTAACGGTTTCGGTAAAAAATGCTCGTTTTGCTACATTAAAACAGTTTTCCACCAACAGGGTTTGCAAAAGTAAAAAGGCTAAATTCTATGTTGGAACTCTTCAGGTTCTTGCAGCGTGGTGTTTTCCCCGCGTGGCCTTCCCTACCTTTTAGGTGATAATCATGGTATGGTTAAAACTATTTACATTCTTATTCTTTGTGGGCCTCATCGCCCATTTACTTTCTAGGTGGGAACTATGAAATTAATTGATGCTTTTAGAAATGCTTTTTCAATGAAGCCAGACGATATTAAGAGGCGTAAGCCTTGCTTGAAATGCGGACTAAAATCTGCATATTCAGCAGAAGTAACTTTTACTCGCCACGGGTTTGATATTCCTGAGGTGACAATTAGATATGAATTATGCAGAGGTTGTTTCAATGAAGCGAATGAAAGATATAATCCCAATTACTCAGCATCACTATTGGAAGCCGAAATATTTGAATCGGTTGGTGACTGTTGAAATGCGCCGTCGAGAACGGTATAAAGAATTGAGGAGTCTGGGTTACTCCTTTAACAAAGCCCACCAAATCTCAAGGAGAGGAATTAAATGATGACGAAAAAGAATTTTGAAACGTTTGCAAAGGAATTTGCATATGCACACCGAGAACAAATTGGCGGTAGCCTTTCAGTTCAAGAAGAAATTATGCTTGAAGCCTTTATGTGCGCTTGCAAGAAAATTAATCCTAAGTTCGATGAAGAAGTTTGGATGAATTACTTTTGGAACGAGGTGTTTCCATGAATATTTTTGCTCTTAGCACAGACCCTATCAATGCTGCACAACAGATGTTGGATAAGCATATTGTGAAGATGCCCACGGAAACGTGTCAAATGCTTCACACCAATGTTCTTTACAAGCATTTTGTTCATGAACATGGTAAAGAACCTAAACTTGCAGAATTGAAGGATTTTCATGCACGAACCGGCTCGTATTTGATGAAGCCTGCCATGCTCAACCACCCCTCAACCCAATGGGCGAGAGAATCTGAAGACAATTTCACATGGCTTTATCATCATGGACTCGCTCTTTGCAAGGAATACACGCTTCGTTATCAGAATCGTGTTCATCGAACAGAAAAGCGTATTCGTAATATTGAAGAATATGTGAAGGGCGACCTATCAAAAGCAAGTCCTGTTTGGATTGCTATGGACGACAAGTATCGTCTTGATGGTGTGCAATATTTCAAAGATAATCCTAATGCAACAGATTGGGATTTTGTTATCGCATCCTATCGCCACTATTACCTTGAAGGTAAGTGGGAATTTGCAGCATGGAAGTCCATTCGTGGACGACCTTCATGGTGGCCTGAACACCATGCAATTATCAAATACAATGAAAGAACCGAAGTGTTCAATAAAAAATATGGGGCTAACTTCCCCCTCAAGGAGTTGAATTAAAATGATGAAAACTTGTGAAAATGAATCATGCAAAAATGGTTATCTCTTGGTCCCTAATCATCAACACGATGTTATGGAACGTATTGAGTGTATGGACTGTTTGATTAATGAAAAATACCGCTATGACCTTGCTTCCAAGGTCCGTGAAACGCTCCGTGAAGGTTCACGGGAGCGACTTATAAGCATCGTTTCTGATGCCTTTTCTCAGGTTATCCACATGAATGTTGAGGCTTGTGCTGATGCTGAAGACCTCATTCATTCCAAGAGGACTGAAGACCTCATGGCTATGATTTCCGTCTATTTGAGTCGCCCTTATAGTAGGAGGGCGGCTTGAAAACAACATGGGTGCGTGGTGTAATGGATAGCATTTTGGCCTTCTAAGCCGAAGATGGGGGTTCGATTCCCTCCGCGCCTGCCTTTTCTCAGGAGTAATTTAAATGATAAAACTAACGTTTCAACTTATCGGGTGGTCTTTTGTGATTGCCTTTTTTGTGATTCTTATTCCTATTTTGTTTATACTAGATGACCATATGGGTTTTTCTGGTGAAGAAGAGTTTTGATTTGGTGATAAAATGAATTTAATTAAAGATAAAGTAAAGCCTGTTGAATTTCGTAAGGTGATGGATGAGGAACTTCCTCCTATTATTATTACGATGAATGAAGATGATGAACCAAAGATGGTATTAAATATGTATCATCGCATTTGGATTAGTCTTCACCGAAAGACTATTGCGGGAATCATCAATGTCTTCCCTGAGAAGATTGATGAGATTCTTGATGATTTCCTCTCTGACCAACGAGCGAACGAAAAGATGGATTGGGATTGAAATGGGATTTAGAAAGAACGATGAAGAAGCGCAAAGGCGTCGTGACCTCCGAGCAAATGAAATTGCTTTGGAATATGCAAATAAGAAGGGCATTACCCCAACTGTGATTATGGGTAGTGAACTACATACTGTTGGTATGCCTATTGCTATAAATTGTTCAACTTGCATCGAAGAAGGTCTAGACCATAGAGATTCTCTTTTGATGATTGCTCATCACACAAATCCAATGAAAGATGAAGATTGGTATACGAATCCTATTCTAAATGTGGAATGTATGAATGGTCATAAAGCATTCATTAAACTGAACACTATTCTTCATACGGGCAAATATCCCGTCCACCTTCGATTTTTGAATGGTGGCGTTGCTTGGTTAGAAGAGGGAATTTCTATTGGGAATATTCCTTCCCTTAGAGAAGAAGGCTATTGGCCTTATAGCGATGATGAACCGTCAATGGGGGTTATGAATTGAAATTAAGAAAACTTGGAAATGGTCATTGGGACCGCAAACTTATTGAGCGTATGCTTGAAATTTCTATTTCTCCTGATATTGATGAGGCGCTGAAAGAATGGAAAGCCACGGGTGAATGTTGGTGGCCTTCCCTTAACAATACTAATCCTCCTGAATGGGTTCGTGAAAGTCGAACAGGTGTTGGATATTGTCTCTGTGGCCATGCTATCTATTACCACTTTGCTATTGAGAACACCGAGAATGGAACGAAAGAATGCGTTGGTTCTGACCATATTAACGCTTACATGATTGCCCGTGCAATTGCAGATGAATTGGGTGTCGCACCTGAAACCATTAGTGATGATAAGATTGCTGATTGGATTAAGGTTCGCGTTAAGAACATGAAGGCAGATGCTTGGTGGGAAGAGAACGGAATTTGGTGGAACGACATGATTGATGGCCTTCGTCCTGTTGACCATTGGTTGAATTGGAAGAATACAGATGAACATGAATATGATTACGTTTATCGTTGGCATATCGTGAAGAAAATTCCTCGAAAGCGAGCAGAAGGAAAGTTTGGTGAAAGGAACTATCAAATGGCTTCTGTGTTTTGGCGTTGGGATAATCCAGAAAACTCTCGTAATCAAATGGCTAGTCGCGGCTATCCGAATGATGCTCTTATCGCTGACGTGACTTACCTTTCTTTTAAGAAGCCTGCTTATCTTAAGTATAAAGAAAGTCAAGATAAGAGAAAGGAAAACCGTCTTGAACAAATTCGCCTTGATGAAATTGCACGCCTTAAGCGAAAAAAGCGACAGGATGAAGAAAGAAAGGAAAGAGAGCGCCTTCAAGAGATTCAAAGGAAGAAGCATGAGGAAAATAGGGCATTGTCTCTTGATGAATTACAACAAAGCATGACTTTTAGAAAGATGTGTAAGTTTTATGGCTCTCCTACGATTATTTCTGCCTATGCTTTTGATAGTGCTTCTTTGATAAAGTTGCGTAACTTTGCAGATTCCCTCTCTAAAGGAGAGCAGTTAGATGATTACGCTCTTAAGCAACTTGCATCAATTATGAGCGATAAGCGCAGAGTAACTGAAAAGCAAGTTAAGTTTATCAAGGACTTGGGTGGGGAAATTAGAGGCCCCATCACAAGATTTGAGGCTAGCACCTACATTGAAACTCTAATGGCTGAAAGGGACGGCAGGGATGCAGTAGCCGAACCAACGAATCAGCCTTATAGCCTGAGCGACCGTCCACAGAATAGGAGAGATTGAAATGATTCGACTAAGAATTTTGAATGATACCGGCCATACAGAAGTCATGCTCGCCTCTTCCGAGGTAATTGAGCAAATTGATACCCACCCGACCCATTGGGTTTTCATCAATGGGGAAATGGTGAGTCGTGAAGAGATTACGACACTCGATTGGAACACAGTCGAGAATGTTGACCTTACTCCGGCAATTGTTGGAGGTGCTTTCTGAGGACTACCTAACGGTAATGCTCAGGAAACATTTGGGGAAAGAAGACCGCATCCCATTGTCTTCTTTCCCCTCCATTGGGGAGGGAATAGCCGTCAGGCTTTCCTTCCCCTTTTTTTATTGAGAGTCATGGACCTAAAGACGACAATTTCTGAGGGTGCTATGAAACTCATGTTTGAACTTAATGGTTGGACTTTAACCAAACCATTCATCCACGAAGGTATTGCTTTCGTAAAGCCCGACTTCTATCCCGATAGATTCGTAATTGGGACAAGTAAGAAGGGCTACATTTATGCGGGGGGTCACTCTCGCATTACTTACCGTGGTCGAGCCTTCGACTCGGTAAATGAATTAATTGATATGTATGGAAATTCAGCCATTGATAATTTTAAAGAATGGCTATTTGAGGTTGAAAAGGAATGGGTAATAACCAGAGATGGTAGTGACTTTATTTATTCCTTTACGACTCTCGATAAACTACCCAAAACAACTAAAGTGAGGTGCTAAAATGAACACAGAAATTTTGTCCGATATTACCGTGCATATGAAATATGCTAAATATAATTCTGAACTCTTACGAAGAGAAACTTGGAATGAAATTGTTGAGCGTAATAAAACTATGCATATTAAAACTTATCCGAATCTTTCGGAGGAAATCAAAAATGTCTATGAAAACTTTGTCCGAACCAAAAAAGTCCTCCCTTCTATGCGCTCTATGCAATTTGGCGGTAAGCCCATTGAGATTAGTCCGAATAGGATTTACAATTGTGCTTATATGCCTCTTGATTCCTATTTATCTTTCTCTGAGGCTATGTTCCTTTTGCTCGGTGGAACGGGGGTGGGCTATTCCGTTCAACGACACCATATCGAACAACTACCAGAAATCAGGCATCCCAAGGCTGACCGGCAGCGTCGTTACCTTATTGCTGATTCTATCGAAGGGTGGGCTGATGCTGTAAAGGTTCTTTTTGAATGCTATATTGGAACCAGAACCTCAACACCTATCTTTGACTATTCTGATATTAGACCGAAAGGTTCGATTCTTAAAACATCTGGTGGTAAAGCACCCGGTCCTCAACCTCTTCGTGAATGTCTAGTTAAAATTGAAGGTATTTTTCAAAACACGATTGATGGTGAGAAACTTTCAACCATTCAAGCACACGATATTATGTGTCATATTGCTGATGCAGTTCTTAGTGGAGGTATTCGTCGTGCGGCTATGATTAGTCTTTTCTCCGCTGATGATGCTGAAATGATTGCGTGTAAATCTGGTTCTTGGTGGGAGAACAATCCCCAACGTGGCCGTGCAAACAATTCTGCCGTTATTCTCCGACACCGTGTAACAAAGGAATTCTTCATGGATTTGTGGAAGCGTATTGAAGCAAGTGGTTCCGGTGAACCCGGACTTTATTTCAGTAACGACAAAGATTGGGGAACCAATCCCTGTTGTGAAATTGCTTTGCGCCCATATCAATTCTGTAACCTTACAGAAGTGAACGCTTCTGATGTTGAAGACCAAGCAGACCTCGAATCTAGGGTTAAAGCCGCCGCTTTTCTTGGAACACTTCAAGCCGGTTACTCTGATTTTCATTATCTTCGTGAAGTTTGGCGAAGGACCACAGAAAAAGACGCATTACTCGGTGTGTCTATGACGGGGATTGCATCAAATCGTGTTGAAAACCTTGACCTTGAGATGGCTTCCTTTGCCGCAAAGTTAGAAAACAGTCGCGTTGCTAAGATTTTAGGAATCAAGGAGGCTTCTCGCGTTACTTGTGTAAAGCCTGCCGGAACAACTTCTCTTGTTCTTGGAACCTCTTCTGGCATTCATGCATGGCATGATAAATACTACATTCGACGCATTCGTGTTGGAAAGAACGAGGCCATCTATGGCTACCTTTCCCAGAATCATCCTGAGTTAATTGAAGATGAATTCTTTAACCCAACACAACAGGCAGTAATTTCTGTTCCGCAGAAGGCTCCCGAAGGTGCAATCACTCGTAGTGAAAACGTATTTGAACTTCTTGAACGGGTGAAGAACTTCAGCATTCGATGGGTGCGAAGCGGACACCGTGAAGGTTCAAACACACATAACGTTTCTGCAACTATTTCTATCAAGAAAGATGAATGGGGCGATGTTGGAGAATGGATGTGGATGAATCGCCACTATTACAATGGTTTATCCGTATTGCCTTACGATGGCGGAACTTATACACAAGCACCATTTGAAACCTGTAATAAAGAAACATTTGAAGAACTCTCAAAGGCTTTGAAGGGTCTTGACTTAACACAGGTAATTGAAGAAACAGATGAAACAGATTTGTCTGGTGAACTTGCTTGTGCGGGTGGTGCTTGCGAAATCTGAGGTGATAAAATGTTATTCTCTTCTTTTGAAGAGATGCAACTCGTAATCTATTCTCTAATTAAACAGAAGGAATTAAAATCCAAAAATTTAGAGATTGCTCTCAAAGCAACAAGTGTCTATTATAGTGACAAAGATAAAATCTTCAGAGTGTGGCAAACTCTTGAAAAAGAACTATGGTCTGTTCCAGAAGCAGTTGAAAAGGGATTCCATAAATACATCTCAGAAAAAAGAGAGAGAATCCTTCAAGCCTTTGAATATCATGATATCAATTGTCAATCTAAATGTAAATTATGTGAGGTTTTAATTTGTGTAAAAGAACAAGAAATTTCAATGTCGCTCGGAAAAAAGCCATCGAATGCGATTACTTCTACCGTTTAGGAGCAGTAATTGTTAAAGGTGGAAAGATTCTTTCCATTGCGAGTAATACTCGCAAAGGTCATGCTGAAGTGAACGCCATTAAACAGGCGAGCAAAACCGAAGGCGCAGACATTTATGTTACACGTCATACGCCAACAGGAATGGCGATGGCGAAACCATGCGATAATTGCATGGAAGCAATTAAAGCGGCGGGCATCCGTCGAATTTATTACACTAGCCGTGATGGCTACCATAAGGTGATGGTATGAAAGAACACGACCCGGAATATGTAAAAAATATTAGAGGTTATAAAAAACGTGTAGCAACACGTTGTCGAATTTGTGGTGGACAACTCCTACACCCCGAAGACTTTAAAAGAGAGATGCACGAAAAATGTGCAAAATTAGAAGACAAATCAACTTATCTGATGTGATATTATGGAATTAGAAAAAAATGTTAAAATTTATAAGCCTGACGATACTAGAGGGTTTTATAGCACAGTATTACTTCTTGGAGAAAATCATCCAAGTAGGATTGAAATACACCCTTCTAGGGCATTGAAAGACCCGGTTCAAGGAGCAATTGCTTCTGAGTTAAAACTTATTCTTCAGGGTAAGCACAGTCGTTGTTGGTTCTCTGTTTCTGCAAAACCTAAAACAATCACAATCGGTAGCCTACCTATCCTTATTCAAAAGCAAGGTAGTCGCTATCTTCTAAATGGTCAGGCGCTCAGTCTTAATGAAATTACGAACACTTTGGCGCGAGTAATGTATAAGAGTTGCTTCACTAACGACCAAGGACTTTTGATGAAGACTATGATTAGTTACATGAATATGCCAGAAAATGTTCGGTATGTTCTGGAGAATCGTCTTCCTTATTTCTTTTATGAGAACTTTAGGAAGATTGATGTTAGGCTTAACGTCATGCAAATTGAAGATGAGAAATGTGCCATTGAGATTTCAGATGGGGTATGGGGCGAAATTTCTTTCAAGGATTTGAATACGATGTGTAACTTCTATATCCACGGGAAGCAAAGGGGTTCATGGAAGTTTATTTCACCAGATGACCTTTACTTTAGGTTAGTTGGTGAGCAGATTTCAGAATCAACTGAGAAAGTAATGCTTGAGTTTTTGAAGCAGAATCGTCAAAGTGACATTGTTGAAAAGAGAGCCGAAGAATTGATGATGGATTTGCAGAAACAATACCCTCAAAGAATTAAGATTGTTGAAGGAGAGGATGGAACTACCATGTATGTTCGAGGAAAGGGCTACGATTGGAAATTAACAGACAACAAATATAAGTCTGATATTCAACAAGTTAGCACATATGTCTGGCAACCGAACGGTGTGAAATCAAATTCAGAAACAAACGAAATTGAACTTTCTGAAGCAACTTGGCGAGGGCCAATTTGCATTGATAACATGGCTAGAGGTTCTTCTTTGGGCGACCAATTTGCTGCAAGAGCCCTTGCACTTCTAAATGACACTTTGACTATTCAAGTCGTGAATACAATTAAGCGTTACATCAACGCGAATGAAAATGAAAATAGGATTGATTGGCATGAAATGCGATGAATGTGGTTCGCGTAACAACACCTTCGATGAAAGAATGGGTGAACGCATTTGTGATGATTGCGGACTCGTTATTCAAGTCGAAGCCTTTGAAGAAACTGTTCGTCTAAGCATGGGCGAAGATGGTTCCTTTCGTTCCAAGGATTATGGTCTTGGTTCTGAAACTACCTTCATGAAGCGTGCAAAATCTTCAAGAAACGACTCTGAAAGAACACTAGAGAATGGTTATAGAGTCATGCGTATGGTAGTTTCATCTTTGAAGTTACCATTTAACATTAACGACAGATTAGAACAAATCTATCGTGAGTTGATTACTAAAGGTATTCTTTCTGGTTCTACCTTAGAAACAAGAGCAACAGCGATTGTCTACTACGCTTTGAAGGAAAATAGAACACCTGCAACCTTAAAAGAAGTCTGTGGTGAATTCCAAGTCCAAAGCAAATTAGTTCGAAAACTAACTAGAAGAATTACTAGACATTATGGCAACAATGTATTAAGAAATGATGATTCCCATTTCTTAATGCAACGTGCCATTGCGAATATTTCAAATGACCCTGCCTTTGTATCTCATTGTTTGCAGACATTTGAATTCTTTGAAAAACTAATGAAAGAATTAGATGAAAATAAGACAAAGTTGCACTACGCAACAATGGTGTATTTTACATCATACATTCACAACTATCCATACTCAGCAACTTCGATTTCTAAAAATTTGAAGTGTTCTGCTAATGGAATCAGAATCTCCGGTAGGAGGTTGCTACCCCTAATTGGTCTAAAGGGAGTTGAGCAACTCAAAGGAATTGACCTAGAAAAATTGATGTGATATAAATGAAGAAAGTATTGATTATTGGAGCAGGTGGTATTGGGAGTTTCTTGATTCCACTTCTAGACAGAATTAACGAATACGATATTCAGGTGGCTGACCCTGATAAGGTGGAGACAAAGAATCTCCTGTATCAGAATTACCTACCTTTGAATGTTGGGCAGAATAAAGCACAGTCAATGCAAGACATTCACAATAATGTCTCAAAGGCTAGCCCCTATCCAATTTTAACTGCGAAACAAATGGAAGGTTATGACCTTGTTGTTTCATGTGTAGATAACCTTGGAGTTAGAAGAACTCTTTACAACACAACCCTTAAGTGGCTTGACCTTCGCGCTCAAGGTAGAAATGCGGCTCTTGTGTCGCACAACGCGGACCCCTCGCTTTATGATACTCTCTTAGCAGGTCCAGAAGGTTCATTTTCATGCCAAGCAGGAGATTGGGACGGTTCAGGAAAGAATGTGAATCTAATGAATGCTATGATTGCAGGTGCAGGCGCTCAATGGATTCAGAAGTATTTTAACAATGAAGAAACAAAAGCGTTTATGACGTTTAATATTTGAGGTGAATAAAATGAAGTATAATAAATGGAAACAAGAAGAAATTAATTTTGTGCGAAAGTGCAGAAAGAAAGGAATGAAGTGGCGAGAAATTTGCGATAAACTCGAAGTAGTTTATGGACGAAAGACTACACCACAAAACATTATGCGCTTTAGGGAAGCAAAGCCAAAAACCGTAAATGTTAAGAAAGTTGTTGAGGAACTCGTTGAGCCAAAGGAAAAGAAGTGGGCTTACACCCGATTTAACTATACTCCACAACAGGAGTTAGGAATTATGGTTGATTTCCCCAACCTGAGTATTGACGAAATGCGTGAAAAATACCAAAGAGATTATCGCGCCCTCGCAGCCCGATATGAAAACATTTGGGACTCGGAAGAACCTTCAAGAATTGCATTGGTTATGGAGGCTTCTCAGATTGTCGCCGCCCGTAAGGCGGAAGCGGACGAGAAGGCCACAGAACCCCGTATGGGATGGTTTGAGAAGCGAAGGATGCGACGTGTGGCGCGTAAGGCCGCGAAGATTCAGAAGCGATTGGATAAGATGGCTACCAAGTATGGTGCAATTCTCACCAAAGGAGATGAATGAAATGGGTAAGATTAAAGATAGGTTCTTTGATGAAATCAATTCAGAAGATGATTCTGATTATGAATATTACCAATCTGCTGATAATGTAATCAGGGGTGCTTGGGATATCTGTATGGACCATTACGGTCAAATGTCAAACACGCATCATCCTGAATTGAATGAAGCAATCTGGGATTGTTCAACAATGTTGTTTCCCGGTCTTGAAATTCAAGTTGTGATTGATGGTGCAGATAATTTGCATTGGTCCCTCGGTTCACCCGGATATGTTGATTTTCCTGCACCACCATACGGAATGAAATTGCCGATTAAGTGTTGGATTCATACTCATCCCTTTGGTTCTGCATATTTTAGCGGAACAGATTGGAAGACTATTGATACATGGCGCATTCATATGCAACGTGCCGAAGTCCTTGGAAACATGGAATGGGGTGTTTGGGATGGTGAAGCGGGCCACCAATACACCCATATTAAGGTTACAGAAGACAGTAACCTACTGCTAAGAAAAATTGGAAGTGAAGAAGAATGAAGAAATTTGAAAGAAGACAACAAGAAAAGAGTCAATCATTTACGATTGACTATTCTAGGACCACGCGCCGTTATAAGAACGGAACTGCGAATATGCATACCGTTTATATTAACGAAACAATTGATGGAAGAGGTGGAAAGAAGTTCACCAACACCATTCAGATGCTTGTTCCTGTTGAACCTATGGAATGTTCAAAGCGTGTTGAAAAGCATAAAGCCCGCCATCCAAATGATGTGAAGAAGATTCATGATGAGATGCACATTCCCGGTAATGCTCGTCAAGCAAAAGCCGGAAAGCGAGATAAGCATTTGAAGGAGTTTTATAAGACCCACGTTTATGCTTACGTTTCTGAAGGAAAGCGTCGTTGGATTAAGATTCCCGAAGGTGATGAACAATGATGAAAGCGGTTGGAAAATACGCTCTTATTCGTATGGAAACAACAGAAACGAAAGGCGGCATCGTTACTTCTCATGGGAATGTAGGTAAGTGTATTTCCTGTGCTTATGAACAATCCATCGTAGGGAAGAAAGTTATGTTTAATGGTCGCAACTCATATGAAAATGATGGAGATATTCTTTTCGTGCCTTTTGAACACATTTTCTGCGTGGTGGACTAAATGTGCGGCGCTATTCCAATCGAATGCAATTCCTGTGGAGCATGGTTTAGATTTGACCACGAATGTAAGGAGGAAGATGAATGATTACTACAGAAAATGAAGTCAAAGAAAAACTATTGAAAGGGATTAACATGGTTGCTGATGCAGTTTCGCCTACGCTTGGCCCACAAGCAAAGACGGCGATTCTTCAAGGAAACCCACCTGTGGTCATCAATGACGGAGTAACTATCACCAAATACGTTACTCATGAAGACCCTTATGTTCAAATGGGTATTCAAATGGTTCAGAACCTTGCTTCACAAGCACAAGATAAGTCCGGTGATGGAACAACAACTGCGTGTATTCTTGCTCGCTCTCTATGCAACAGTATTTTCGACCACTACAAATACATTGAGAATATGCGAGACTTCCAAAATGATTTAGAACAAATGCAAAGTTTTGTTGTGAACAAAATCGAAGAATCATCTATTGATATTAAAGAAGACGAAGTATTTGATGTTGCCTTTGTTTCCTCAAACAATGATACAGAAATTGCCGGTATGATTACCGATGCAGTTAAGACGGTTGGGAAGGACGGAGTAATTACTGTTCAAGAAGGTAAAACTTATAAAAATCGCCTTATGGTTCGTGAAGGGGTTAGACTTGATGAAGGCTACTTAAGTCATCTTATGGCTAACAAAGAGGATGGAACGTGTGAGTTTGAGAACCCTCTCGTCTTTATGTCTAATCTTGCTTTCCGCAAATTCCAAGACCTTCTGCCTATGCTTGAGATTGCATCCACCAATAAAAGGCCGCTAATCATTATGTGTAAAGGCATTGAAGGTTCTGCAATGAATAACTTAATTGCGAACATTCTTCAACAGACTGTTCAAGTTGCTGCAATTCTTGCGCCTAATTTTGGTGATGCGCAGTTAGATGAGTTAGGCGACCTTAATGCTCTTATTGGTGGTAAAATTTATAATCATGAAAGTCGTGACGACCCAACCCTAGTTTCCATTGGAGATTTCGGTTCTTGTGATAGAGTCATTGTGACTAAGGAATACACGACAATTATCGGCGGTGACGGTGATGTTCAGTCCCGAATCGAAACGCTTCGTTCAATGGCTGAAGATATGGAAGGATATGATAAGAACAGAATTAAGCATCGCGTTGCTCGTTTGAAGGGTGGAATCGCCACTATTGAAATTGGTGCTTCCTCTGCTATTGAAATGCGTGAATCAAAGGAAAGATTGGATGACGCTCTCAATGCAACCAAAGCCGCACTTGCTGAAGGTATCGTTGCGGGTGGAGGCATGACTTATGGTAATATCGCAAATGCAATCATTGAAACGACTAATGATACTCCCGTGGAAATTATGGTTGTTCGTGCGTTAATGGAACCCATTACAGCATTATTGGCTAACTCCAACGTATCTAAAGAATCCTTTGAGACTTGGAAGGAAGGAGGTTTCAATGCCTTAACGGGTAAGTTTGGTGAACTAGATGATGTTTATGACCCTGCTCGCGTAGCCCGCGAATCTTTCTTAGCAGCAATGTCTATTGCTAAACTGTTCTTAACTACATCTGTAGCAATTACCGTGGAGGAATGAAAATGCCACAAGTTATGCATCAAGAACTATTAGACTACATTACTTGGTTAGAGAGTCAAATCCCTGAAGGATTAGAAGGTCAATATCCTTTCCATAGATTATATAAGAAGAACATCTTTATGGGTTCAAATGGCTACTTTTACTTCATTCATAAAGATGATGAACCGGGGAGGAAGCATTGATGAAACGGGCAGTTACAGTTACATTACCTGCACCTCATGATGCAGAGATTAATTGTCCAATCTGTGAAGGAAACAAATGTAAGGTGTGCAACATGACCGGGAAGATTAAGTTTCAGGTTGCACCTAAAATTCCCATTCAAAGGGCTCACATTATCAAATACGTCAACGATAATCTCAATGATGTAGCATTTGAACTAACTAGAATGTTTGGCCTCGTTCCTGAAATTTCAACAAAAGAAGTTGTTGAAATCAGTAGTGGTCAATATGAAATCGTTCAGGTATCTTCAATCGGTGGAGCCTGTTGGATTGCTAACCGTTTAGATGAATTAGAAGCGCCACGTTATTTTAGAACGTGGAAGGACTTAGAAAAGTTCAAGGAGGAATCAATTTGACTGATGATGGATTTGAACTGATTGGAACTATACCCCGAAACGAAACTGATGTAGTTAAGGTTCGTAAGGGTAATTATTATAAAATCGACGTTATTGATATTCGTTGGTTTAAGGGAGATAAAATCTCCCGCAAAGGCATTCGCCTTAACCGAGAAGAGGCTACATATCTTCTCAACCTTTTAAGGAGGGAACTCGATGAGTGAAATTAAAAAACGTATTAGCGTTGTGCAAGCAAAGAAAGCAGTAAGAAAAGCAAATGAAGATAGACAGTATGGACATGGAGCGATTGAGAGATTCGTTTCTCATAGTTCTAGTTTAGTGGACTTATTTGCACTAATGGTTGAAAAAGATATGGTAGTTTCTCCGGGTGAAGGTCGTGGTTGTCGTGTTCAAATGCAACACATTGACTCCACCTTCCTCAAGGTTCAAACTGCTTTCATGAATATGCTAATGGAGCGTGAAGTAAATGAATACGAACAAGATGTATCTAGTGACGACGAATGATAAAAAGTTCGCAGAATGGACTAAACGGATGCTTAAGAAATTAAGCCGAAGTGAAGTCTTGACTGAACATTTCAAATCTCAAGTAACAGAAATGCGCTATGCCAATTACTTAGCAAAGTCTTCATTTGTTGCTTATTGGGAAGTCCAAACAGATAACGGTTTGGCTAGATTAGCACCGGCAATTACTCAAGCGACTCTGATTCAGATGACTCATCGTTTCCTTGAGCAACAAAAGATGGAAGAAGTGGAAATTACTTCACAAATTATTGCGAACTTTATTCGTTTGCTAGGGAGGCTTGACGATGACGTATCGCAAGATGAAGAAGAATGAATGGATTAAGGTTGCAAAATTCCTACATTGGTTTTTTGTGACTGAAGAAAAAGAACCGAAAGACTACACAACGATTTCGGACGATATTAAGAATTTAATTTATACAGTAAATAAAGAGGTGAATTTTGATGACATGGAAAATGATGAGCAATCTGTTGGAAGCAACGGACCAATCCCTACCAAGCAGGCAAATCTCAATGATTTCGAAGGCTCTGGAGAATTTTGAAGATAAGAGTAGCGTCGTTGCTATTCTTTCTCTGGAATACCCTTCAAATAATATTGGTGTTTCTAGAGCGAAAAAGTGGGTAGCAAATGCTTTCAATATTCATGATGATGAAATTGATGGTGATATGTCTGTTTATGAAGATATGGGAGATGTAGTCTATTTCTTAGACTCTTCAGCAGATTCAACAACAGAAACTTCAGTCTCTTCTGTTCTTAGATTTTTAGGAACTGATTGCTCAGGTATTGGCTCAGACTCATATAGGGCTTTTCGAGAAATGATTACCTCTCTTTCTGCTATTGAGCGAAAGTGGTTTATTCGTTATTGGATTAGAACGCCCCGTAATGGAATCAGCGAAGGAAACGTGGTCAAGATTCTAGCAAAGCATTTTGGTAAGAAACAAGCGGAAGTAAAGAAACATACTACGTTTAATAGTATTGCTAATGTTTGTGAATATTATATGGGAGACATGGAACCTTCTATGGTTCTCAGTCATGGAACATTTGTTTCTCCTATGTTAGCCAAATCAGTTCCACTAAATAAATGGCCTAAGAATCGTATTGTTGATTATAAATACGACGGTAATAGATACCAAATCCACAAGAAAGGTGACAACGTTATCATCTTTAATCGGAAAGGAAAGATTGTAACTAATCAATATCCAGATGTTGTCGAAATCATTCGTGATTATGACTGTGATAACTCAATCTTTGATGGTGAGATTTACCCGATTCATGGAGATGGTTCGCCTGCCCCCCATCAACGTTTAGGAACCCGCGTTCATTCCAAAGACCACGCGGAAGCCGTCAGGAGAGTCCCTGTGACGTGGGTAATCTTTGATTGCTTGAAGATGAACGGCGAAGTTGTTTTGGGCCTCTCATACTCTCATAGGCTTGAAGTTATGAAGGAGTTACCCAACCAAGCCCACCGGCAAATTGGTGGTAATGCAATCGCTTTCTACCACGAAGCGATTAATGCAGGTTTTGAAGGCATCATCGTAAAAGATGCAGATGCCGAATATCAGCCCGGAAAGCGTTCTGTTTCTTGGGCTAAACACAAACCACCGCGTATTGAATTAGATGTGGTAATTCTTTCTGCTTCATATGGCGAAGGAAAGAGGGCAGGAGTTTTTGCTTCATTTGAAATTGGTGTTCGTTCAGGTAACGAATTTGTTAGCATTGGTCAAGTTGGAACAGGCTTTAGTGAAGCGGAACTATTTAACTTAACTAACGCTTTGAGAAAGAATATCGAAGCAGTTGAAAAGAACAAGTATAAATTTTTGCCTAGAGTTGTTCTTGAAGTTTCTGCCGATTTAGTTAGCAGGGATGCTAAGGGTAATATTGGGCTAAGATTCCCAAGATGTAATAGAATTAGAGATGATAAGTTCGTCAATGATATTAATACATTTGATGATGTAGTGAGGCTGATGTAAATGCAAAAAACATACAATTATTTTACTGAAAACGATGGTTCTTCGATTGAAATTGATTCAATGAACGCTAAACAGTTAGGCAGGGCTATCAAATCCACCTATGATAGACTGAGGGGGCAGTTTTACCTTCTATCTAGTTTGCATTCTAAATTAGGAGAAGTTAGGTCTAACAAAAAGACTCCAGACACAAAGAAAAAGGTCTTGAAACTGCTGAAGATTAAAAGTCTTCCCTCAGATAATGAAAAGCGATTAGAGCAAGTAATTGAAACTGCAATCGTTCTTATGGACTCTGAAAAAGATTACGAATTTGTTAAAAAAGTATTAGAGCAGGGGATTAAAAATGATTAAGGAAGGACAATTTACTATTATTGATGGAAAGACATATCAAGTTGTTAGAGTTGATGGGACATTTGCTCATCTTCATAACGTCGAAACTTATAAAGGGCGTCCACGCAAGATGCTTTTGTCGAGAGTCCCGTATTTTGATGAAAGTGGAACTCTAATAGAGCCAAAGCAGGAAAATACTAAGATTCCAACTAGAAAATTTCAATCGAAAGTAAATGTAAGAGAGATTGTTAAGAACGAAACGGAAATGCAGGTTTCTAAAAAAGCAATTATGTTTCTTCAAGAACAACTTAGTAGCATTTGTGAAATTTTAATTTCAAACGCTGAACAAACCGCAGAAAGACATGGGCATTCGAGGATTGGACCAGAACATATTTGTTATCTCAATATTCCAGACCTTCATTATGAAATATTAGTTGACCATAAGGAATACATCGAGGACGGTATGGGCTGATGTTTCAAGATGAACTTATTCAGACTTGGCTTGCTAAGTATGATAACTTAACATCATTTAGTTTTATGGCTTTCTTAAATGTTGATGAGGAACTGCTACAGTTTGTTGCTAAAGGACTACATCTTAGGTTAATGATACTAAATGAGTCTGAGCAATTCGCTATTGTTCATGATAGAGTTGACGAGCAAACTGCAAAGGCATTAGGAACATATCAAGGAACCTCGTTCTCTCTTATTTTTCCCGGAAAAAATAGTGATTTTGAAGATTTAGTTAAAACAACAGTTCTAGAGGGTATGGATTTTCTTAGAATTAAGGTAGAATATCTTGGAATGACGGAGGCATATGATTATGTATAGTAAAGATATGCTCACAGGAATTTTATTGTGTGGGTCAAAAATTGATTTTCATATTGAAAAGAATGAGAAATCTAATATTGGCTATTCAATTAGACTTAGAGTAAATCTAAGAGCAGAACAAGAGTTCCTTCTCGGTGTGCAAAGAAGCCTTTTACAGTTTGATATCAAAAGCACACTTAAAGAACAAGAGAATAAGGCTCGACCAAAACCAATTTTAAAAATTGGTGGGATTAAGAATCTATACCTTCTCACGGAAATGGTGGATAACTTACCCGATGCAAAGGGTGAATGGATTAGATTCAGAGAGGCAGTTGATATTGTCTCTAATAAAGAGCATTTGACTCTTGAAGGAATGGAAAGAATGTTAGAATTAAAAGGAGTGTTATAATGGGACTCACCAATTTAAATAGAAAGCGTGCAATTTTGATTACAGGAAAACCGGGAACAGGAAAATCAACGAAGGCAAAGACCTTCTGCGAAGACCCTGTTGTTATGTTCGCAAATTCGATAGACACAACCGATATTGGTTCTCTATCAAAGGATAATGGAATCATTATTGAAGACGTTCACCACAAGCCAAATAAAGAAGACATTCTATATTTACTTCGGAACTATAAAGGGCAAATTGTCTTGACTTCAATCAATGAAAAGTCTGTTCCGTCTGAAATCAAAAATATGTGCCAAATTAAAAGAGCCGGGAGTAACAACTACTTGCGTGATGAAGTTATGTCTTTAGCACCAAGAAGTGAAACTCCTCAAGCGGCTGAAATAGATACATACTCTTTGGTTAGAATGTATCTTAAGGAAACAGATAGAGACAAGGTAGCGAATGCCTTGCTCTTCAATAAGCCATCAGATACACAAATCGTTTCATGGCTTGCAGAAAATATGCATCCGAATCGTTTAATTTTTGTTGATGGTGTAGTTAAACGAAGATGGAAGCAAGATTACTTCTATCAAATGTTGGCTTATGCTCACGAAGGTAATTCCTTTGGTCGAGTAAATATGCCAAAGCGGAATGCTTATTCTAAAGTTCCGTATATCTGTCGAAAGTTAGGGGTCAGGAATGAAAAGACTCTTCGACAGTTGCTCAAAGACCCTGAATTTTCTGCTTGGGCAGGAAAGAAACTCAACAACACCGAGCGTCGAATTATCGGTATCGCTGATAAGAAACGCCGTAAAAAGACGGACCCTGTTGTTTATGACGTGGGAACTCTTGACCAATTTATGTGATAATATGAAACCAAAAAACAAAAGAATCATTGATGGTTGTGTAGAAATTATTCTTGAAGTAGGAAGACCGCTACCAACCAGAACCTTAACTGAGATGTTACAGGATAGAATGCCTAGGCATTGGCTTCCTGCAAATTCTCGAACAACTGCTAATATCTTATCTAAATGTGATAAGGAAAGAAAACTAAAACTAGTCCCTGTGGATATCAACAGACCAAAGAATAGAGACTATCTTTGGACTGTTAGAGATGAATGGAGGAATTAAAATGCTATGGACAGAAAAATATAGACCAAGTAAAATCAGCGAAGTGATTGGACAAGAACACTTCACAATGGACGCATCAACATGGGTTGAAGAAAGGAATATGCCTAACGTTCTTCTATACGGTAATCCCGGTAATGGAAAAACTGCTGCGGGTATTGCTCTCGGCAAGTCTATTCTCAAAGAAGCCTTTGATGATAACTTCGTTGAAGTGAATGCATCCGATGACCGACGGTTAGAAACAGTCAGAACAACAATCAAAACTATTGCACAAAGCGGAACAATTGGTGAAGTTCCTTTCCGCATCATGCTTCTAGATGAAATGGACGGAATGACTTCTGATGCTCAGAATGCACTAAAGCGAATTATGGAAAGATATTCATCTAACATTCGTTTCATCATTACATGTAACGACAGAAACAAGATTATCTTTGCTCTTCAAAGCCGATGTGCAAACTACTATTTTAGGCCATTGACTAATGAAGTCATCCTTGAAGTAATACAGAAAATCCTTCAGGCTGAAGGAGTCGAGCGATTTTCTCAGGATGAATTAGTCACCTTTATATCCTCGGCGTCCCTCGACTTAAGGAGGGTCATTACCGAAGTGCAGGCAGCAAAGTCTAGCAATACTTCCCTCAAGAAACAAATTGAAATTGGGCTTGAAGACTTCTCTAAAGGCTTAGATATTCTAATCAACAATAAAAATTCAGCAATTGCTTACTTTCATAAGATGCTTGTTGACGGTAGGTCAGTAAAAGAAATCTGTATTGGAATGCACGATGCGGTAATCAATTCAGAAGGATTAGATGCGAAAATTAAATTCAAGTTCTTAAGAACAATTGGCGAAACAGAATGGCGGTCCACAACTATGACTCCGAAGGTATTACTTTCGTGGATGGTTGGACAACTTTGAAAAAATAAGAAGTGATTAAAAATGCAAGAAGATATGAAAAATGAAATCGGGAAGTCCCTTCAATACATTGGGATGACTCAAGAAGAAGCAGAACAAAAGTATGGAGAAATCTGTGCTGAGAATGGTTTGGAAATTACCGATGCTTTCGGTAAAGCCCTTTGGCGCTCATTTGTGGCGCAACATCGCCGTTCTCAGAACAGACCCTCAACCGATAGTGGAAGCCTAACAAAAAAGGTATTTGGGTTCTTCATGGCTTTAGATGCACCCCGCGATATGATGGCTTGGCGTCGTCGTCGTGCCGGTGAAGAATACCGGCGTGATTCAGACAATGCTCTAGAAAGCGGCATCGTTGCGGTTGCTACGCAGAATGCTCTTGGAAAGTGGGTTGTTTCCCGCTATCATAAGGGCGAATACCAAGAGAAGACTGTAAGTGGTCTTCCGAATGGCGCTGAAGAAGGAGAAGATGGTTCCTATTACATCCCACTTGATGATACGGAACGATACGGAAACGGTGGAGAAAATAAGGGATATGGCAAGCCTCTCCCTGTTGAACAATTCCGCCGTCAAGGTCTTTTCTATGGTTCGGTTGAAGGTAAGGAAGGAATGGCTCTTTATCCATTCTCTTATAAGAATCAACCTGCCGTGGAGTTTGAACCTAACACCTTTGAATGGGTTCACTTCCTAGCAATTCCGAACGATAACGGTAATCTTTACGGCATGACCGATGTAACAAAGGCTAGCCTTGTTTTGAATTCGGCTCTTGACCCTGAAAATAGCGACCATAGGAACATGGATAGTTTCGACTTTGAGAACCTTCTCATTAATGAAATGTCGAGTCATATTGTTCCTCTCGTTGAAATTGACCGAGCGCACGTTGAAAGGCAATCCCTTCCATATAACGAGCGTTTCATCGTAACTGATGGTGTGGTCTGCAACATGAACATGACTCCAACCTCTAACGGAAACCGAATCCTAAACATCACAGACTTGAATGCTGAGTTTGACTATGATGAAGGAAGCGGTGTAGTTACCTGTTGGATTCCTGCACATATCGAAATTGATTTCGGTATTGGTTCATCTGTTATCGTTATTGGTAATACCTCTCAACGCTCAGTTGACGGGGAATCTGAACCTGCAACTATTAACACAACCGGACTTTATGTCCTTGACCGAAAGGGTTCAGCCGTTGAGGTGACTCAAGCGGTTGAAGAGGACTACGATTGGTTCTGAATTAAACTACCGTGTAAGCGTGGCGGTCGAATGACGCTCAATAGGGTGCAAAGCCCTTTCCCGTTGGGGGTTTAAATATGTTAAAACAAAATAGATACTTTTTACTAGAAAACAATTATGTGATTGATTTAATCAATGTTGACTTTATCACATTCAAAGAAAACGAAAAGAAAAACGGCGAATATTGGCTCAAGTTTCATCTTGGTTCAAAAGAATGTCGTTATAAGGCTGATGGACAAGACGAAGTTGCTAAGATTTTGCGAGTTTGGTCAAATGTTCACGGCCAAGAACTGAATTTAGAAGAATATGAAATTGGTGGTTTCAATGGGTCTAACGTCTAAGCAAGGAACTACGGCAGCAAGTAACGAAACTCAGAACAATTCTAGACTTATTGCCTTCAAGCAAAAACTTCAAGCGCAAACCGAGCGCCGTCTAGAGCGTAACAATCGCTTGGTTCTTGGTATTTGGGGTGAACCTAAAACTGTTAAGTCGGGTCTTGCTCTAGATTTCCCAGATAAGAAAATTTATGTGCTTGATTGGGATGACGGCTGCGAACCGACATGGCGTCAGAATCATGAATGCACCGATAGGATTACGCTCTGGAATCCACAAGTTCTGAATGATAAAGGCGAAGCAGACATTACCGCTTCTGAGAGAAATTCAGAAGACTTTATTCTTTTTGTGCAAGAAAGGATTGCAGATGGCGAAGATGTTTTATTTGTGTTCGATGGTGTAGATAAATGGTTAGACATTTGCACTTTGCACGTTACAGGTTCTTCAAAGATTGGAAAGCCACAGAAGATGAAGTTTGAATGGGGTAAGCGTAACGCTCCCTTTTATGCTCTCTTGAAGATGTGTAAAACTTTAGATTGTGACCAAGTGTATATTACACACGCCAAGGCTGATTATGGTTCAACAGGTGAAGTCGTTGGTCAGAAGCCAAATTGGCACAATTGGGGAGATGCTCTTTTCCAAGTCATTAGCACAAAGCAAACAAAGAAACAGGGCAATACCATTTATAAGGCAACTCTAACTGCCTCTAAAACAAATACAGAACTAGTCGGTAAGACTTGGGAAACTCTAACTGTTGGACCCAATATGGTCAAATGGGAAGGAATCCCCGAACTACGCAAAGGCAAGGTTTGAGAAATATGAAATTTAATATTAATACGAATACATTCAAAGAAGCACTAGAAAGCATTCAAGTAAAAGGCAAATACGTCAAAAAGGGTGGCCTATCATCCGGTAGTCTTGATGATATCTTTTATATGAAAGGTGAAGAAAATCAATTGCAACTTTGGTCAGGTAATAATACCTTCGTTGTGAACATCGTTCTTGATGTTGAGATAGAAGAAGAGGGAGGCTTTATTTGCAGGTCTTCGTCTATCTTACCTTATTTGAAGAAGTTTGGGGAAGAAGTAACTGTTGAAACAGGTGACTTTATGACCCTTTCATCGGGGACTCGTAAGGCTTCTATTCCAAGAGTAGTTGAATGGTCTAATATTCAAGTAATTACCCGTCTTGGTCCTAGACTGTCTGAAATGCCAACTGTTTTAGACCCTGAAAATATTCCAACTATGGGCAAAGCAAAGTTTGAAGGAGCATTCATTATTTCTAATGAAACTCTTTCAGATGTTATTTCTGGTTGCGAACTTGTTAAATCGGGTGTATATAAAATTGACGCAAAGAAAGATACACTAACCTTTTCTAGCGAAGATGGAATCAACAACAATTATACTGAGGAAATTACACCAATGCTTCGTGTTGGTGATGAAGCAACCGTTGAATTTTCTGGTCCGCTTCACAAATTCTTCAAAAAAGACCAAGTTCTAACCTTTTATGTTTTAGATGATGCACCTATTGTTATCATTTCTGACGATAGGAGGTTAGTTAAGGCTCCCTATGTCGGAGGCGTATGAATGATTATTAGCAAACTAAATACAGGAAGGCATATTTTTAAATCATGGAGAGAGAATGGAGAAAAGAAAACTGAAGTTGTGGAGTTTAATCCTTATTTCTATATCCGTAAGGACCATCCCGAAATCGCTGAGTATAAGCCTTCAGCATATACCGAAAGGCGATTTAAATATAAAGAAACTGATGCAGTAACTTTGGACGGTCTTCCTCTAAAGAAGGTATTTGTTGATAAATCTGAAGATATTAGAGAAGCAAAGAAGCGTTTCTCTGAGACTTGGGAAGCAGATGTTCCTTTTCATTTCCGTTATTGTGTTGATGAACTAACCGAACTCCCAGAATATAAACTGCGAAAGTGGTATTGGGATATGGAATGGATGCCTAGTGGAAAATACAAGGATGCAATTACTGCGATTAGTCTCTATGATAACTTTAGTGAAACGTTTTATCTTTGGACTTGGTTCCCCGAACACCCTCCTAAATTTTCAGCAAACCCTGAAATTGAAGGCTACGGAAACGACATGAGAATCTTCTCTTCGGAGAAAGAGATGATTGAAAGTTTTGTTAATGAATTGAATACTCAAGACCCTGATATGCTTATTGCTTGGTTTGGTCTAAAGTTCGATTTGCCGGTATTGCTGAAGCGTATGTGTGCAAATGGGTTGAACCCTAACCTTCTAAGTCCTGTCTTCGCCGTTGATGGCATTAAGAAGACTAAGGATGGCTTCACTTACATTAAGGGAGACAATGGCTTCTCACCGATTTCTCAGCCCATCAAGGGCCGCATAACCCTTAACTTAGACCTTGCTTTTGAGCGACAATGGAACGATTCTCAGCGAGGGACGCTGCCTTCTCTCTCATTAGATTATGTTTCTAACACTTTGTTTGGAGAAGGCAAATCTTGGGAATCTAAGTTTGAAGGTGACGATTTCTATAATCGTGGGTGGCTTGAAGATACATACCATTATCTGCAATATGCTTTAGTTGACGTTGAAATCCTTAGAAAAATTGATGAAACTAACTTTACTAGTGAGGCTATTATTTCTCTTCAAAGACTTCTAGTTGCTCCCTTTGATGCTTGTTTTTATGCATCACACATGGGTTCAATTTACTTTATGCGTAATGCTTGGTGGAAAGCACCAACAGGCCTAAAGCCCGAAGAACGTGAACAATACGAAGGTGCTATGATTTATGACCCGACTTCTGAAGGAACAAATGGTCTTCATCTAAATGTAGCAGCATTTGACTTCGCAGGTCTATATCCATCAATGATGATTGCAAGAAACATTTCTTGGGAAACTAAGTCAGTAGAACCTACTGAATTTGCAGTTGATTTACTTACTCCTAGAGATTTCTCAGAAATGTCTGAATCAAACTATAGGTTTTATAAAACTGATAAACTCGGCCTATTGCCTCAATCTGTCCTTACGCTTAAGAACCTACGAAATGAATATAAGCGACGGATGCGTGAGGCCCGTGAAGAAGGGAATGACGAAGATTATACGAAGTGGTATAACAATCAAATGGCTGTAAAGCGATTAATGGCTTCTTTTTACGGCATTGTTGCCTTCCAAGGTTTTGGTTGGGCAGATGTAGAATTAGCCGCTTCTATTACTGCTTCAGCAAGAGAAGCAATTCGTGAAGCAGCATTTGTAGCAAAGGAGATGAAATAAATGGTAAAACCAATTAAACAAAGAATTGAAGAAGTAATTGACTCTTATAACTCAGGTGAGACATTTTTCACAAGAGATTTCAAAGGAAGAGCATACGATAGTATGGGTAAATATACACCCTGTAACAACTCTATTGGACTTCGATTAAAGGCAAGTCCAAAAGTAATTCGTATTGGAAAACAAACATGGAGGCGAATTTGATGAAACTAGATAACAAAAGCAGACTTAATTTATTAGAAGACAAGATTGAACAACTAACGCAGAGGATTAATCATCTTGAAGATGAAAGAGAAGAACTCTTTGCTATTGTGAAAGAAGTAATGGCCTTGCGTAGTGCAGTAACAGAAATGCAACAATTGCATGAAGCACCCGCTATGAAATTTATACACTACTCAGAAAAGGGGTGGTGGAAGTGAACCCATCAAATAGTGCTATTTTGGCTATGATGGAGAGACTCAAAAGATTAGAAAGGTTAGTTGATAACCTACCTGATAGCATTTGTCGTTGTTGCGGTGAATCAATGTGGACTACAGATGGTGTGGACTATATGTGCGTATCTTGTGAAGAAACATTTACTTGCGATTGGTGTGGTGAAGAAGAATGAAGGTAGTTTATGGTCACACAGATTCAATCTATGTCCAGATTGATGATATAGACCAAGCCTTAGAAACCGTAAAGAAGATTGAAAATGTCGTCAGGAAGAAGTTCCCGAATGTTCTCGGACTTGAAGAACATCCCGTTGCATTGGAGTTTGAAAAGTATTATTCAGCATTGGGTGTCGGTATTACGAAAAACAGAAACGCAGGAATGATTACATGGGAAGATGGTGTTCATCTAGATAAGCCCAAATTCACCATGACGGGTTTTACTGCAAAACGAGTAAGTGAAACTAAACTTGCTAAGGAAGTGCAAACAAAAGTGCTTAAAATGTGGGTTGAACAAAAAACTCAGGGGGAAATCAACAATTACCTGTATGAAACTTACTCCTCCGTAAGAAATGGCGAAGTTCCTATGCGTTCAATCGTAAAACGTAGTCGTTTGAGGGAGGACCGCTTTATGCTGAAGTGTCCCGAATGCAAGCGACACCATGAAATGCGTTCAGCGATTCGCATGAAGTGGTGTGACCGTTGCGGGAAGGATTCAAAGGATTTTGTGACGCTTCAGTATAAGCGACCTTCAATTTCTTCAGGAATTGCGGGAGTTCTCTATGCTTGGGAGCATCTAGGGACAAAATTCGAAGATTCTTACCTCTATCTAAGAGTTGACGCACCCGGAAAGACCTTTACTCATCCTCTCACTAAAGAACAAAGGCAAGTTGACTATATTTCTGCATCATCTTATGATGAATTCGATAATTGGACTCCTGATTATGAGCATTATGCAGAACAGGTCATTAAAAAGGCAGAACCTATCTATCGTGCTATGGGTTGGGAAACTTCTAGCATCAGAACAAACAGAATCCAACTAAAATTAGAAGAATGGTGGTAAATATGGAACAAAACGAAAAATATAAAGCAGTAATCAACTCGATGGATGAATACACCTATCAATGGAACCCTGAAAATGCAGAAGACCCGTCTAAACCAATCCTGAAGATTACCAAATCTTCACTTGGGACGCATGATTGGTGTCCTAAGAAGTATGATTTCAGTTATGTTCAGCGTCTTCCCCAAGACCAAACTGAAGCAATGTTAAAAGGAACGGTAGTCCACAATGCAAGAGAGGATTTCTTTAATGATTTTGATATTACTAAGGCGGAAACAATGAATAACACAGAACTTTTGGACTACTGCCAAAGTCTTTTCCCCATTGATGACTATTTAGACATTTATTTGACTATCGCATCAACTGAAGCAGAAAGATTTATTGAAGCAAAAGAAGAAGATAAGTTAGATGAGTATTTGCCGGTAGTTAACGAAGGTTTATTTGATGCAGAAATCACTTTTCGGGCAAATCAAAGCAAGAAGTTCACACTTCAGCGTGATTATAAGATTCACCTTCAAGGAATCATTGACCGAGTATTTAGAGAAGGTAATTCTCTAATCCCATTGGAGTTGAAGACAGGGCCTTGGAAGGACTATAAAACAACAATGATGAGAAAAGAAATGGCTTTTTATCAGTTGATGATTGAATCTGCTCCCGAGGAAGTTCTTATTAAGAATGGATTAACTAAAGATATGAAAGTGACTCATTGGGGTTGGTATTACCCTGTATCAAATTACATGTATGTTGAAGAAGCAAAGAAACGGTCTATGACTTCTGTTACAGATGGTATTGCCAAACTTCTTCACGCATATGAGCAGGGTATTTTTGCACCTAAGTTTTATTTTAAGACGTGTAGTCATTGTTCCTTCTTTGGTATCTGTGATGCGGCTCAAACGGATTCGTGGTTATGATGATTAAGAATTTGATTGAATCTAAAGTATTAGCGAAAGATTGGACGTTTAATGAAATTTCAAACTTAAAACAAACAATTGAAGCACTATCTCATAGCCTCTACTCTGAAATGAAATTAAGTGAACGCTTCCAACTAATTCGAGAAATTAGAATCAATGATGCATATGTTGGAAGCACATTTGAAGATTCTATGAGACAAGCAATTATGTCTTCACTTCAAGCAGAAGTTGCAGGCATTATTCGTGAAATGTTAAATAATGCAACAGTAAATTTCGGAGGTAATAAAAATGATGTTTCCAAGATTAGTGTGGGCGGGGAGTCACATTCCGAACGCACCACAGATGAAGAGAAAGAAAGTTCTAACAAAGAATGATTATTCCAATTTTGTAAATTCTCACAATAATAGAACAAATGTATATACTACAGTTTATGATTTTGAAGAGTTTTCAGAAACTACGGCTATTGATTCTTCCGTTGTTCTTAATCGAATTTTCTTAGATTTTGATGCACACGATGAGAAATTAGAAGATGCATATAGTGATGTTAAGTTGATTATGCAAATGGTCAAAGATGAAGATTTAATGCATACACTATTTTTTTCAGGGAGGGGATTTCATTTATTCATTGAAGGAGAGCGCACAGACGATATTAGAAATATTCAGGCTTATTTCAAAGTCATTAAAGAATATCTTAGAAATGGTGGTGGCGGGTCTTCTCTCGATGATAGAGTAGGACAAGCAACTAGACTACGAAGAGTTCCAAATACAGTCAATATGGCTTCTGATGATGGTCAAGGCAATCCCCTTTATTGCATCCCTCTTTTCTATGAAGACGTGATTTCAATGAATCTTAACGAAGTGATTGGAATGGCGCGAAGTCCGCGACTTATTCCCTTCCGAAAGTCGGGGTCTAAGAGGGTGTTCTTCCCCGAACAACCCCCTATTGAGATGGTGGAGGGCGAGGTTTCTGTGCCCCAACACGACGGTAATCTCCCCATCCTTCCATGTTTATACCATGCGACTATGGTAGAGAATCCCGGTCATTTTGCTCGCGTGTATCTTGTTCAATGGTGGCGAGATATTTTGACTAATTGCACGGGAGTTCAGTTAAGAGGCGAACAAGCAAAGCCAATCATCAATAAGATTATGGATGAAATACATGAAGTTTATGGTAAATCAGAAGACGTTTGGTTAGATTGGAATGAACGTGAATCTAGAAAGCACGTATCATATACCGTTAGAAACAATCGTTTCTCTCCTAGTTGTAAGACTCTGATTTCAAACGGATATTGCGTAGGTAAATGTTGGAGGTTCCCAAATGGAAAGAAGTGACTTAATGTTTTATGCTAGAATTGCGTTTTATATAACAGGCACTATTGCTTTTATTTTAACATCAATAATGGGGGTAGCACAATGCTAATCATAGATTCAAGAGAAAAAGAAGGTTCTAAACTAGTTCGACTAGTTGAGCAAAAGGCAAAAGCATTAAACATCAAAACAGAAAAGAAGTGGATTGAGATTGGCGACTACGTTTTCAATGATGTGTGTTTTGAAGCGAAATCAACCACAGACTTTTTGGGTTCCGTTATTTCAAAAAGAATGTGGACTCAGATTGATAATATGGATAGAGCATATAAAACAAATATTGTTTTAATTTATGGTAATATTCAAGAAGCGATTAACAATGTAATAGATAATGCACCAAACAATATGCCTAGGGCAACGCGAGGAATTCTTTTAAGAAACAAATTTTTGGGAGCATACGGGCGAATTATTCTAGACATGGACACTAAACCAATGTGGGTTGAATCTGAAGAGGAAGCCGCAGAAATCATTACTGCGGTGTGTAAAATGCAACCTCTAGATAGGCCTAGTATTAAGCCTAGGATTCATAAGAGACTAGCAACAGATGATTTAAGGGTTGATATGCTTTCAACCATTAAAGGAGTATCTGAATCAAAGGCAGAACGCTTGATTAACGAATTCGGTTCCATTATGGAAATCGGAGAACAGAAAGCATACGAAATTACAAAAATGGAAGGTATCGGTCCAACGGTTGCAAACCGTATTTTAGATACATTAAACTCAGAAGATAAGGTGAGAATATGAATGAAGCAGAAGAATATGTTGAATTTTATGAAGAACGAGCAACGGCTTTTTCGGAGTCGCTTCCTAGATTGGTTAGGGAGTTTCAGAAGTCTGCTCTTGAAGTTTCACACATGAACGACGTGCCTGCGGCAGTATCGTTCTTTGTGATTCTAGGTCAGATTTCAAAGGATTTTGTTCAAATCGTGAATGGAAGAAATATTGAAGACTCTAGAATCCATTTCTGTTGGATTCAAACTTCGGGAACAGGGAAGTCAACCCTTTGGAACTTTGTTGGTCCGGTTGCAGAAGGTGTCTTTAGAAGAATTAATGAGAAGGGAACGCATCCTAACTTGGTTTGGAAAGACTACAATCGTCCTCAAAGTTTCGACACCTTTTCTCTAACTGACTACACAGATGCAACTCTGATTGGTGGTTTCAATAAAACAATCAATGACGAGGGTGAAGTTGAATTAGATTCTGTTCCCGGTCACTTGGAAGGTGCGGGTCTTGCCCATTGGGACGAATTTGAATATTCAGGTGTGTTCAAACCAACACAACACAATGAATCTTCTATTGTGTATCTAAATACTCTAATGAATACACTAGCCGGTGAATCTTGGGTAATCAGTAAGGCTCTTCGTCAGTTTGATAACGAGGTAAAATACTGCCTAAGTCAACGTTCAACTATCGCTATGACTTATCCTCCCGAGAACCTTAGTGACGTTATTGCAAATAAGGGTGTTCTTCAACGTATGCTTCTTTATGTTTGGGATGTTCCTGAACACATTCAACAAAAAATGCGTCGTGACCAAATCATGAAAGCAGGAACCTTTGAAGAAGTCGATTCACCAATTGAGAAATTCGTAAATGGTATCTATAAAGTATATGAAGAATTGAAGAAAAAGTTCGATGAATCTGGTCGTGATGCTAAGTCAACTATCAAGTATTCCCCTGCTTTTAATGATGCTCTAATGTTAGAGTATGAAAACATGGAAGCATTCATTAACAATACTAATGCTGACGTTCGTAAAGTGGCGCAAAACTTTACCACCCGTTTGATGAAGATTCTGATTAAGATGAGCGTTCTTTGCTGTATCGCTGAAGCGCCCTCTATTAAGAAAGCAAGCGACAAATTCGTGGTTGGGCCGAGAAACGTCCGTCAAGCGGGAAGTGTTGTCCGACAATGCTATAGCACATTGGTTGATTGGCTAGAGCAGGGCCTCCGAGTCAAGCGACGAAGCATCGCAGAAAAGTCTCTGTTTCCTGTATTTGTTAAGGTTTATGCTGAAATGGTGACTGAACAAAACGAAGGCTTTGTTTCAAAGAAAGACCTACTTACTAGAGTAATGAAAGAAGGCAACAAATCTCAACCATCTGTCTATAATTACTATAGAAAGATTCAACATAAATTCAAAGAACAAAAAGAAGGACGCTCAGTCTATACTAAATTAGTTGGTGATGAAGAATGAAATGGGAAAACACATATAAAGTATTTGAAGTATCAAAAGGCCCGAAAGTGATTATTGAATCTCTTAACACCTATGGGGAAGAAGGTTGGGAATGTTCATCTATGGTTACAGTAGCCGGACAAAATATCGTTGTCTTCTTAAAAAGAAAGATTGAAGAAGATGTTCCTGTAGATAAAGAAGAGGCTAAACTTAGCAAACTTTGGTCTGGCGGTGAGTGAAATGAATGTAATGGCGATTGACTTAGAGACAAAAAATATGTCTTATGAAATTGGAGGATTTGGTAATACTCATATGTTTCAAGTTTCGACTGTGACTACTTGGGACGGTTCGACGGGGACGGCATATGTTGATGAAGCCGTTGATTCTTTCGCTAAGGGTGGTCACGTCGTCAAAAGCCTTCGTGACCTCAAATATGACCTAGACGATTTTCAGAAGACAGGAGGCCTTCTATTAGGCCACAATATCGCAGCGTTTGATTTACCTATCCTTCGAGATTCTTTGGACATATACTGCATTCGAAAGTATTTGGAGAATAAGCAATACATTGATACTAGTAAAGCATTACTTAAAGGACATGGGGAGAGATATCGTCTTCAAAATTTAGTTGAGTGTTCTTTAGGCGCTTCAAAGACTATGGATTCTGCTGATGCTCCTGCACTTTGGAAAGCAGGAGATTATGATACGGTCGTTGATTACTGTTTAAAGGACAGTCAATTAGTCTATGACCTTTGGAAATACGGTCAGAAAAATGGAATCGTTAAAGGATTTTCTGTTGAAAAAGAGGAGTTTGTTGATTTAGGAGTTGATTGGTGATGACAGGTTGGGAAATTTTTGCTCTTATTGTTTTTTTGTTAATTGTGCTTTTGTTATTCTTTGCAGCATTTGGCGGTTCTAATATCACCGATGAATCTGTTGAGCAATACATGGCTCGCTTAATCAATTCGCGTGATAAGAATGGGCCTTAAACAAAGATGTCCATTTTGCGATAAACATACACTAGCGAAGCGGCTAGTCGCCTTTTATGTAGGCGCACCCGGACAAGTTAAACTGTGGGAATGTAGAGAGTGTAAGGGTATTTGGTCGAAAGACACACTTAGGGAGGTTGGGGAGTAATTTTCCCCGACCTCCCCATTTTTTGGTCTTCTAAAAGTTAATAATATTTTTCATGAACTTATTAAGTAGTTTGACTAATATGTTAATGAAAAGATAGGGAATGTATTAGGTGTTGGACCGGGACTAAGTTTTGCGTTTAGAATTACACCGGGAGCAGGACTTCCACTAATTCCCGTAGTTCCACCAAATACAGTAGAAACATAAATTGTTCTACCATCACTCGACCAATCAAAACCAGCAATAGATTCTGCGACACTTGCGGTTGCATAAATTGGTCCCACATCACGGTCGCCAAGATAAGAACTTAAATCAAGAGTATAAACCACAGAACCCATAGTGCTTACGTCATATGGTGTTGAAAGGGCGTATTCTCTAATGGCTTTATTTTGTGAAACAAAAATCTTTGTGCCGTCATCATTAAATTTAACGCCTGTAATATTCCCATTAGCAGAAACATCGGTTATTGTTTTAGTTCCAATAGACGTAACGCTGCTTAAATTATATGCGCTATTGCAAGTATATGAACGCAATTTATTTTGAGTGCTGCTAATACCGCTTCCTACTACAACCTTAGTCCCATCATCATTCCATGCACAGGCTTGAAGACCAACAGCACCTAATGGATTGCTAATACTACCTGCTGCTGATAAGGTGCTACTAATATCTCCGGGTGTAGCATAAGAGGCGGCAAAAAGGTCATTACTATTCCAACCGGCCACAAGAAGATATTGCCCTGTATCATCAAAGTGAATATCTCTTAACTGTTGATTACTACCTGTAATTGCTGAAATATCGTCAACCTGAACAACCAAACCATCTGTATTCCCAATAGGTAATTCACGAACTTGTTCGGTTCCAGAATCGTAAATAGAAGGACCATTACCGGCATTGCAAATATAAAAATCCGAATCAGTTACAGCAATTCCCGTAATAATATCTGCTCCCTGTCCACCACTTCTTGCAGTATCTTGAGTAAAGTTAAAGTTAATTCCTACCGGGCTAACGCTTGCAAATTGTGATAAGTCGAAAGGCCCTGCGGCATTTACCTTATCTTCAGCACAAGCACCTGCAACGGCTAAATACAATCTCAAGCCCCCAATACTACATAATTGTTGTTTCCATCTGCAATGCAAGTAACGCCATTACGAGCCGATACACTAATATCTGTTTGTGCGCCATTCATGGTATCTCCGGCACTACTACCTGCACCTGTTCGAAGTGTAAAACCATTTGCATCATTACTGAGAATAGTAAAATGAACACCCGCGCCTTGATTATCAGGGATTGTAATAACAATACTACTCCCTGTAACAAAGATGTATTTACCCGCGTGAGTTGCTTCGGTTAAAGTCGTATTTGCAGTTAAAGAAACTGTATCTAATCTAGTTGACCTAAAATTATGTCCTGTTTCAACCACTACATCTCCATCTAAAGTAATATCGCCTGTTCCCTTCGTTTCAATTTCAATGCCTACGTTGGTATCTCCACCCGTTGCAGATAATTTAGGAGCATTACCCGTAGCCGCGTTAGCAATAGTAAATTCATTTACTGCACTACCTGTTTCACTAAACTTGAGAAGTTCTAAAGTTCCATCACCAAGAGCATTACCGTTAACGTCTAACATACCGCCTAATTGTGGTGTGGTATCTTCAACGACGTTAGAAATACCTGTTTGTGTATCTAAGGATAAAACATAATACCCTGTAATCAAGGGACTTGTGGTATCAGTCATTCCAACTAAAATAACAGATTCTCCGACCTCTAAAGTCAATGCCTGTGCCGGTGACGCTGCAACTACTCTTTGGTCTGGGTTTGGATTGATACCTGTTGCTGCTGAAGCAATACCGTCAAAAACCTCACTACCCGTCAAAGTAATAGTGCAAGCAGAACTATGAATATTTTTTAAGAAGAGCAGCCTTTGGGCGCAAGAAGCAGCAGATGGTAATACGACGCTTCCCGCATTAATGAAGTAATATAAATCATTAACCCCCATAGTTGGACCGGCTTCGATTGATGCATCGCCGAGAATGTATGCACCGGAAGATAAAGACCCAACTGTAACATCATTTGTTGTTGAAGCACCATTACTTGTTACTGAATGTAAGGTTGGGTCTGATGCCGTTAATGCTCCAATATCACTCACAACTTCTGTTCCGGTTCTAAAATCTACATTTCCACCGCTATCTAAAACTAAGAACTTATCTGTATCTGTTCCGGCATTGACTACACTACCTAAATTTGCTGTCCCTGCAATTGTTGTTGTTCCGGCTCCATCAACGCCAAATTTAACTGCGTCAGAATTATTTCTAACTTCAAAGTCAGTATTAGCGTCATCACTACCTAAACGCATAATGATTTTTTTATCTGCATCTGTGTTATCAATGGTAAAATCTCCACCTGCTGTTGCTACCTCAACGGTAGTTCCACCAGAAGCGGCAGTTACTTTAGACATTTCTGTATATGTTCCGCTATTGCTATATGCTAAGGAAAGAGAGTTTTTGGTTTTTCCTGTTCCAAAATATTGAACCCTCATCGGATTGCTACCCGTATGTGCAAGAACAGCAATAGGAACATCACCGGCAGTAAAGGCGGGAACCTTGTTTGCAGCGGTAGGGTTAATTACGGCTAATGCAGAAGAACGAGCAACTAATAAATGATAGCCTGTAGTATATGTTGTTGAAAGGGTAATGCCACTACCAGAAATCTCTACTCTTTCTTCATCTCTTAAAACTACACCCGCAGCAATCGTTGCCGTTGTTGCAGTAACAGAAGTAGCATCAAAACCACTAATAACATAATTTCCTGCTACACCTAAACTAAGTGCTTTAATCAAGCCCGTGTGTGGGTTATCCACACCGTCTTCAATTTGTGTTAAAGAACCACCTGTAGCCATTTGACTATAATATCCCGGATTACTTACCATATCATTCCACCTCAATAACGAAGAAAATTTCTAAAGTTTCTGTTGATGTAAAGGGGCCTACACCATCAAATGATTCTCGTCCAAATAATAAAGAGCCATCAAAGAATCCTGCTTCACGAATTACTTTGCCGGGGATGGCAGAACCCGCAATACTTAATTTAACTTCGACAACGTTTTCAGTTGATTGGTCGTTGACTACTGTAACAGTAATTGAACCAATTGGAACATCTAAATCAGTAGCGGCGGGACTTGTTGAGTTTCCACCTAATCCAATCTTACCGCCATCAACATTATCTTTAATGTATTTGGCTAATTGAAATCTAAGGTCATCGGTAATCAATATTCCACATCCACTAAATCTGTTTCGGTAATTGTTCCTAATCCACCAAAGGTTGAGCCAAAACCTAGAGTAATTCCGAAACCCAAGGTCACACCCGAAGACGCTCTCTTCCTAACAAGCAGACGAAGGGGCTTGACCTTAAGTGTTTCTAACACATCAAATGTAGAAGTATTTTCATTAAATGCTTGCTCTCGGATAGTGGCGTTGGTTTGTCTATTACTTACAAGTAATTCAGCAAATCTGTCTTCTAACTTCTTTGAGAAAAGACCCAACTCTAAGACCATGTTTCCTGTAAGTAAGTGTTTTACTTCAAGAACGTAATATTGATTAAGTGGGATGTTTTCTCTTCTAATTTCAACATTGATAATGTCTCCGGGTTTAAGTTGAGAAATACCTTTATGTCCAACTTCTAAAACTAACTTTTTATTTGCTCTAGTGTGTAATAAGAAAAGTTCTGTTGCCCTATCATCAACATCACTCTGAGAAGCAAGTTCTCTTTCAAACACTTCTAAAGTTTTCTTTCCGTTCTTTTTAATGTCTCTAAGATTCTTTCTAACAGTTTTGTGTTGTCTTCCAAAAACAATAATTTCGTTGTATTTATCGAAGGTTGTTGATTCGTTCTTAAAATCAAAGATTTGATATTCTCCAAAGTCTGATAAGACAACATCGGTGTAGTGGGTGTTGTCTCTCTTGGGTTTTACCTTGAATACCCCATCTTCCTCAACTAATCTAAGTTCTTTCTTTTTCGTAATATAGTTAATCGCTGAAAGCAAATCAACCCCTTGGAAATTTGGTGAAGCAAAACGAGGATAAGCCTGAGTTGTTAAGTCAAAGGAAATATCATTTTCTTCTAACAGGTCATTGATAATTCTTTCAGATTCATGCCCAATAGTTACACCGACTCCAATGTTTGCTCTTTTGAAGTTACCTCTCACTTGATTTGGGACAGTCAATGTAAAGACCTCAGAAACAGAAGGAACGCCCAATGTCTTTTTCATTTCAGAGAAAGAGAAGGCAGTTCCTAATTCAGAATCCTTGGAGGTCAAGGAGGTCTTATATGTAGTAACTCCATCAGAAACACACATTTGGTAGAAACCCTGTGGAACACACGTTTTGATATTTGCAGCAGAGCGATAGACTACATTTTCTTCAGAAGAAGATTTTCTGTCCAAATCAGCAATAACATACATAGATAAAGCCGCTTCAGAGCCACCTTGATTTACATCTGTGTTATGAACAATGAATGGACCGGCCTCCTTTTCTTTAACTAGGTATGAAGAAATATTATCATAAGTTCTGTTTCTTCCATTCATTTTTGTATATCTAGATGATAACTTATTCAACTCAATAGTTTTAGGTGTGAAATCATAAGTGCAAACATGGTTGGGCTGCATAATTCTAAAATAATCATTAGCCAATTGCTTATCTGTGATAATGATATGAGTTAGAGTGCTATCCGATGTATCAATTTCATGAGACACAACATATGCAATTTTGTCTGGGTTCATTTCGTTGATTGATACTTGGTCATCTTGAAGTGCAGAGTTATCGGTATAGGCGGTTCCTTCATATCTAATCTCTTCAAATGTTCCCTGTTCTGATACCAAGTAACAACCAGAAAGACCATTGATTAAGTTTAGCCAATAATGTTCATCAAAATCAGCAGTTTCAATTTCGTATTTATAGAAATTACCGTCACCTACTTCATTGCTCAATTGAGTTTCTGTAATTCCTGATTCAGCAGTATTAAGTTTCAGTCTGAATTTCATTCCAATATAAGCACCATCAGAGTCTTCTTCACTATTGGCCGTCTTTTCAAAGTCGTCATATCTGTAAAACTTCTGTCCATTGACTAAACCAACCAAATAGAAATTATATAAAGAACTCAGAGCGCCGTTAATTTCTGTTAATCTAGGAGAAACCGTTCCCGGAGTTAAATTTCTAGTTGAGTCTTCAATGCTAAATCTATCCAAGAATAGAGGTAACATCTCATTTGTTAAGAAGTCATGTTCTGGATTAGATGAAGAACTACATTTCTGATAAATACCTAATACTTGGGAAGTGTTAGCATTGAATGTCGCTCTATGTAAATTGAGGTCTTTTCCTAAATTTGGTGGTAGGAAAATACTAGCATTATTTGTTTGAAGGCTCTGTAAAGTTCCACTATATTTCGTATTAAAGTAATCAGCATAATTGTCTTTATCAACAACAGCGCCCTTTAACATATGAATATCTGTTCTAAACTCAAATGATTCCTTGAGTCCTCTTCCTTCAACTAAGGAATATTTTACTTCAGTCACCTTAAAAAGATTACCTGTATAAAACGCACCACTATTTGTTTTATTAGCAATAGCCGTTAATGTAATTTCTCCGCCACTCGGAGTTCCTGATACAGTTCCAATTAAATTTCCTTCACTATCACAAACAATATTGCCGTTAGCAAAATTTGTCTCATTAGACGCAGTAATCTTAAAAGGCGCTGAAGTGGTATAGTCTGAAACACTACTCACTACTGAAGTTGTTTGCGCGAGGTCAGTAAATTGGTATTCAAGTCTTGGGAGTGTAGCCTTTTTATTAGGTAAGTTCTCGGGGTCAATTTGATTAAAGTGCCAATCATAAACACATTCAGTTAATCTCATTAAACCAAACTGTTTAAGGTCTGTAACAGAATCTGAACTTGAAATGTTAAAAGTCTCATAATCAGTATCAATGTTTGATTGAACTCTAGATTGTGCTAAACTGTGGTCTTTTGGCGTTGATGAATTAACTGTGTTCGTATCTTTCTTTAACATGATAGAGTAGTTGGTTATTTCTCTAGTTAATGTAGGATTTAAAACGCTGTCCTTTCTTTTACCACTATAAGGTTCAAGGTCAGAATTTACAAACAAGAACATTTTAGCAACTTTGGGGTCAATTTGATATAGAACATCATGGCCCCGGAAAGGACTTACGCCTCCGATAACGTCAGCATCTTTATACACAGGTGAAGCAGAACTTCCACTTTTGTGAAATTTAGTATCAAAAAATCTAGAACCGGAAACAGGTTGGAATCCTTGTGATTCTGTTAATGGATGATTTTCTGTCCCTGAACCTGTTTGTCCAACACCCGTAATATTAGGAAGTGTTTGTAGTCCCGGCCCAAATCTATAGGCATCGGCATAATATCTAATCTCTGAAATGATTTCATTATAGTAATCTAAATCATAATCTTCCGACCAACTTGTCTTTTTGGGAGTTTTGTAGTTAACATTTCCTCTTTCCAAGTTAAAAATTCTATATAGGGGACTACCAAACTTATGAGTATAACTATCAAAATTTGTTGTTGAAAAAGAAAAGGGTGCTTCAAAAAGTAAATTGGTATTTGCACTAGGGGACTCTTGATATTTTGGATTTAATAGACCAACTACCTTACCTCCGTGCAAATGTGCAGCATTCAAAAATGCTAAAGAATGTGCTAAGTCATTAGCAGATGTTACTCTTTGAAGATTTCCACCAGAAGATGTTGCTCTTCTATCTAAGAAAATTGTATTAACTCCTGCTCCTGTGGTTGAAGTATGAATATGCTTTCCAATAAAAACACCGTCAACATAAACAGGTTCTTCGTAGTTATAATAAAATGCTAATGAAGTTGGACTAAATGACCTACTGTCAGAAATAGAACCCGTAACTCCTAAACTTGAAAAAGTTTTTTCTATTGTGCTTTGGCTGTTTGTGTCCACTCGACCGAGAGAAAGCGGAACATAAGGAGCCAATTCAATAGTCGTTTCTGTATCTCCGCGAGAAATATTTAGAATAGAAAAATCAATGAGGCTATTTACTACGTCAAAGGTCTGATTTGTTCCGTCTGTGTTTTGAAGCCTCGCTTGGAAAAATCTGTCATTTTTCATATTAGAAGGGTGATGAATAGGATAGCCCAAAGAGTTAGCATCATCATCACTTGATGTCCCAACGAGAGCAGTTCCATCATTACCACTAGCATCTAGTTTTGTTCCTGAATCAAACAATATTCCCTTATCAGCGGAGCCTTCTAATGCTGTAGTCGTTTGAGTAACAGTATAATTTGCCGCTAATGCTTTGTTTAAAACATATGACTTCGATAATCTCTTAAATAGAGAAACGCTATTTCCATAACTTCCAAACTTAGCAGTATCAACTAATGTTACTCTTACCGAAGAAAAGGTATCAACTACACCAATGTAAGCAAAACTACCATTAGAAAATTTTCCAAATAGTTCATCACCCGGAGAAATATCAGTTGTTGTTGAATTGATATCAAAAATTTTAGAATCTCCATTTAAGAAAACTCCTGAAGTTACTACTGTTCTGCTTAAATCTTGAACTGAATTATAAAATGACTTAGAAGAATAAATCATATCTTTAGAGAATAACTTATTAGAATTCACAATAGGTGATAATAGTTTTCTTAAATTATTCCTTCCTTCTAATTTAACATAAGTTTGACCCATCTCTTTAGAAGTTTCAACTGATTCAACTGCACCGTCAAATCTTTCAACAAAAATTTGATAACTGCCTAAAAGATATTTTAAAGGATTAGTGTCATATCCATCCCCAGAAAAACTTAAAGTTAGCATCTCTTTATCCTTGTCGGAACTAGTTACCGAGGCATAGATAAATCTAAAGTTCTTTGTTGTGAACCTAACAGATAGGTTATAGTCCCTACCTTCAACGATGTTAAACTTAGTTAGAAGCGTCCCATCAGTTGAATTATATGCTCTCCTGTATAATGTCTCTTGGCCTAAACTCGTTAAAGAAGTTGAATTTGTGAACTCGCCTTCTGTTTCTAATCTACTAAATTCATTAAATTGAATCGTTGTCGAAGTGATTGCTTCAACAATTAAAATTCTAGAACCTACCTTAACTTCATCATTAACATTTAAAAAACTAGTTAAATCATAATCACTAATTACTGTATATGTTCTAGAACCTGTATGAGAATCTAAAGATGCTTTAAGTTCGAACCAATCAAAAAAATCTCCTGTATGAACTAGATGTCTAACTCTTAGTGCATCTTCTTCTGAAACCTTTTTTGTGAAAATTCTATTGTTATCAACAATACTTACATTAGCAAATCCTGACCTCGAACCTACAGCATCAGTAATTTCTGCTTCAATAACACCCACCGCAGTATTGCAGTATGTTGGTGAAAAATCATAATGAACGTAGCGAGTTGGTCCGGTTAAATTAATTGTTCCAGAAATGTCGTTATCAACTTGTCTTCTTGCATTATAAAAAACATCTTCGTAGTCTGTGAAGTCTTCGGTAGGTAATGAATACGAAGACTCTTGGGGAACAGGAGTCCCGGCTACGTCTTTGTTTCTTAAAACGTCGGTTAATGTAACCTGTAAAGAATATGGACTATAATCAACGACAGCATTTGAGAAATCCTGTTCGACCATAAATGCTGTTTTCAAAGAGTTGACGGTAACAGTTGAACCACTAGTTACTGAATTGCTTTGAACGAAATATTTTGTGTTATGGTCCAACTCTCCCTTTTTATTTACTTTAGTTTCTTCAATATAGAAAAGAGGCCTTGAACAAACTAAGTCATTTCTGAGACTATCGCTAATGCCTCCAGAAAAAGCAATAGCATTTGAAGTTAAGAGAGGCCCCTTAAACAACATAAATTTTGTCCCTTTTGGAATTTCTTTGCCTAACTTTGGAGTAAATTCTAATGAGTCCCCTGCCGCATCATCTGTTAATGATTCAGTAATTCTAGCAAAATGGTGCTGATTTGCATCATCTGAATGCAAAAGAATAAACCAATAGTGAGTAGTATTAATACTTAATTGGACCCCATCTCCTGTAAAGGCATTATATTGCTTAACAATATGACCGGGCGTTGTTGCTAAATTAGTGTATTCTGTTAAAAGACCTGCGCCACTTGAGATTTCATCAAATGTTAAATTTTCACTATCATCTGAATGAATAATAGTAAAATGTTTTTTAGATGAACTAGAAGAAGTATTTGTTTTAATCTTAGGATTCGTTGGACAATTAGTGTTCGTGTCCGTAGTCGAACCTTTATTGAGAACAGTTAGAGCCATTAAGCATCAGTCTCCTCAAATCTAAGATACATCAACAGGTTATTTAAGTTAGTCACGATAGTTGAAAGAGACTGAAATCTATCCTTTGAACTATTGATTACTGCTAATTCATGAATTTCTCCCATGAACTGTTGATTTGTGCTAGCAGCATTATCTCCCGTTCCACCTGTTCCATTTGCCCCAATAAAATAAGATTCTTTATCAAATGCAAAGGTTCCAGAGTTTGTGTGTTTTGAGTCAAGTATTTTATTCCCATTTACATAGATTTCAATTGCATTATCGTTTGAATAATAAGTAACTGCAATATGCTGAAATGAATTGATATAGGAGGGTTCAACATAACTAGGAAGAAACAAACCATCCCCGGTGCTTAAGCCCGATGAATATGCTGACGTTATGGTGATTACTGAGGACGTTTTTGTATTGATGGTCCCGACCTTCACAAACTCAGTTCCCGACCGAGCAAACACGTCTTGGACCTGCCCTTGGACAAAAGAGGTGGTCGGGCTGCATGAAATGGTAGTCCCTGACCCCGAGTAGTCGCCTGTAAGAGTTGAAACCTTATCATAGACAAATTGCCCCGTTTTATCGAAACCTTGCTTATCTAACGCTGCATATTGGTATTGAAAGCCCGAATCTGGACTAATTGCATAGTCCGAAGTAAATGTTTGAGTCGCCCCTCCGATAGTCATAACAACTTGAATTTTATAATTAGCCGGGTTATTTTCATTATGTCCGGTATCATTGACTAGATAAATCTTAAGCGACGTGCTGTGAAACAAAGCCATTTTGTGATTTAGCCTATCTGCTCCACCTGCATCATAGGTTTTCAAATATAAATTGCTTTGATAATTTGAAGCCGTTCCATCACCATATGTAACAGGCAAACCGGGCATAATTTTCTTTGAGTTTGCGATTGTTCTTACTGTATCTCCTGACCACTTACCGTAACCATTTACATCATAAGGAGTAACAACTGCTTCAAAACAAAATGAACCTTCATGGTCCCAAATGCCATAGTTAGTCGTTGCTACATTTGCAGCATAATCAATGGTAATGAACCCATTACACATGACGGGAAAGACAATAGAACGCTGCTTTCCTGTAAGAACGTCATACATGATAACACCTCAGGGAAGAATTCTAGCAATTTCAAATTCTAAAGTAAATTCAACCTCAACTGTGTCGGCAGTAAAGGTGGTGCTAAATTGGCGAATGAATCCTTTAAGTCCATCATTCGCTTCTGAATCTGGAAATTCTGTTCTGAAAGGAACATTTAAGTTATCGAATTCGTTATTGTCCCCTCTTGCGTGATAAGTGAATGGAATGTTTCTTTCAGTTACTTCATTATAGTCTTTGTCAACTTTAGATGGAATTAAAAACACTAATTCAACAATTGCTTGATTTTTAGCAACACCTGTTGAGTCAACCGAAGAATGAATCAACTGTGCAATTTCATGTGCCGTCATAGTAACTGTTGAACCATGACGAGTTAAAGGGCCTTCAATAATAAAACCGCTGAGGGAAAGATTTTTGCCCGCCATACCAATATCCAATGCAACTGTTTCTGATTCACCCGTAACTAGACCAGAAAGAGGAACTTGCATTGAAGGAATTGTTTTAGATGTGCTAACTGAAACACTAGTTGCCCGTAAAGGAATGGTGTTAATGGTTGCACCATCATTACCACTATGTTTCCCTGTCTTAAGATAAACGTAGTAATCTGGCATTTAATCACCCTAATGTTCTAGACGAAACGCTTCTATTAACCTTAGAGTTAACCATTCGGCCAATCTCGTCTGCAATTCTTCTTAGTTCTGCATTCGATGTATCGCGTGCATTGATAGTAATGTTGAAGGTGTTGCCTCCGCCACCCATAACTCTCTTTGAATCTTGAGCAGTTCTAACTGTTGAACCTCTTGGAAGACTAACCAACTCAGGGCCTCTTTCGCCAACTAAGGTCATTGGTGCAGTTACGGGACCACCTGCTGATTTAGCACCAAACAACTTTCCAAGTTTAGCCCCTATCCAATAAATCAAACCAGCAACTACTGCTGCTACAATTGCTGCAATCCAAGTCATACTTAAGAAGAAAATAATTCCACCAACAACAATTGCAATCAATGTAATGATTTTCTTAAATGAAGCAGCCAAGTCTGTCCAACCTGTAGTTAGCCAATCCCATCCTCTTTTGATAACATCCATGATTAAAACACCAACTAGCATAAATGCAGCACTTAAAAGAGTAACAGCAACACCAAGAGAAAACAGCAGCATTCCTCCAAGAATCTTAAGAAGGCCGTCAATTAGCATTTCTAAATCCCCTCCGCCAAAGAAAGCATTAAAGACATCTTTAACTCCATCAAAAGCAATCATTAAACCTGCTAAAGCAATTTTTCCTACGACCTTAATTGCTTCCCAAGCCGCCTTTAGGCCTTCTAAAATAGATGGACCGAATGCTTTGAATGCTAAATAGGCTAAGATAATAATACCAACAACTTTGAAAATAATACCCATAAACATAATTGCTGCCCTTACTACAAACTTTTTAATTAGTTTCATAATCTTTCCAATGTCAGATTTATTGAACTTTTTAATAAAATCTCTTGAATTTTTCTTTGATTCTCTAAATCTATCTGATAGTTTTCCACGAAGTTTCTTTGGATTTAATACTTGCTTTAATTGTTTGAAAGTAACAGGCATATCCATACCTGTAATAGCCTTTACCGTAGCACTTCTTCTTCTAAGCCTCATTGTTTTTTCAGCCTTTTGTCTGCCTGCTAATTGTCTTCCTAAACCTCTAATTTCATCGGCATCTGTAGATTTTCCTATTCTATTAGCAAATGTGCTTTGTGCTTTTTTTGCTCCCCTAATATTAGAGGTATACATCTCGATTCTTTTTAAATCAGCCTTACTTGGTGCTAATTTACTAAATAAGTTTTTGGTTCCACCAAACTTTTTTAATCCCGGAAACTTTCTAATAATAAAGTCGGTTTGCTCAAGAAGAGAAACGATTTTATTGAACCCTCTGAAGAAATCAAAAGGAAAGAAACCATATAACACTCTTCTGAATTTTGCGAAAGCGGTGTCTCCTTTCCTAGCGTATTCTGCAAGCCGTCCGAAAGCAGTTGCGGCTCCTTCTGCTTCCTTAGTAGTTTTTTTAATGTCTTTCTCAACTTTTTGACTTGCTAAAGATAGTTTTTTCATTACCTCTAGCATCTCACCCGTTGTTTTATTCAGACCATCAAGAGCCGATTGCATCTTGATAATCTGAGAAGCCTTCATGTTATCAACTCTTTATTTTCTTAGAAGCCTTTTCAATTTCTTCTGCCTTGATTTCTTCAAACACTCTATGAACACTCAACAAATCTAAGACGAGAGAGGATGGCATTTTATAAATTTCTAATGGGCTGATTCCTAATGCTTTAGAAAGCGAATAGACGATAATGAGGGAAACAGTTGCAGGGTCGGATTTTCCTCCCTTAACTGCTGCCCTCAAATTTCGTTTTTTCCTTCAGTCTCCTCAAATGCATCAAATGGATTTGGGAGAACCTCTTTAATCTGAGAACCTACATACGGATTTAATCGTAATAGGTCAACTGTGGAAAGTGATGGTTCGGATTTAACAATGAAATTTTCAACCATGTAGCGATACATAGCATTCAAATCAAGGTCAAAGTTCTGATTTTTTGCGTCAACTTTCATAAGACTATTCATAGCCTTATCAACCTCAAGCCATGTGGGTTCTTTAACCCAGACTTTTAGGTATTCTTCGCGGTCTTCGGCCACCCTAATGTAGTGGCATTTTGGTTCGGTTAGTGCAAATAGCACGTTCTTATCTGTAACAATTTTCTTATCGTTTAACATAGTTCCACCTTCATAACCAACAAACAAACAAACGTATGTTGGTGGAATATCATTTTGCTAATTTAGATTTCTTTAATGATTTCTTTTTAGTTTCAACTTTCTTAGTTTTCTCAACTAAGGATTCTTTGAAACGCTTTTGCTTTTCAAATCTATCCATCTAATCACCCTTGGAGAATCCAATGGCTTACTGCGGTGCAGGATTGAAGAGTTCTAGGCATAACTGTAGCCTCAACAACTACAGGGCCTTTATCGTCAGGGATTGGGAAGTTAACCGCAGAGGTTTGATAGTCAGTAAATTTGAGATTAAAGTTCTCGCCATTTGCTTTTTCAAACTGTAGTTCGATGTATTCTCCTGAAGCGGTGTTATCACCTGTTCTGCTCAAGAGTTCAGTATAGAGTTTGTCGTCAGTAACGTGTCCTGTAAATTGCAGTTCATAGGTTCTTTGTGCAGGAATGCCTTCTTTGATAGAGGTGTTACCCACGCCAATGAATCTCCGGTCTTGAAGATTGTTATTCATGGTCAAAGTTAGAGAATTGATTTTTAAGAACTGTTGACCAAAAATCTTGAAATATCCGCGAGAGAAGAAGAAAGGTTCAAGGAAGGTTGGTTGAGAACCGTAATTGAAGAAAGTAGTTTCATCAGTTACGCCACGACGAGCATCATAAGATTCTGTTTGTTCAAGTGAATGAACTGCTCGACTGTTTAAGTCAAGAGTCATCTTGATTTCTTCATTTTCGTTAGCACTAAGCGTCAAGGTATTTACTCTATTTCCACGCGCAATCTTAACAAAGTTTAGGCTTTCATCAGCCGATGCTGTTTCAGTTCTGTAAGTGTTGGAAGAGGGAAGTTTGCTAAACACTTGCTCAATAGCAAAAGAAGGTAAGTTGTCTGTATCTTGTTCAGCAAAGGTGTATGTAATTCCATTAGTCATGTTACCAGAAGATTCTCCCGGAACAGTAAGTTTATCCATGTTCGCAAGAGCGTCCGAACCTTTGAGAATCGGAGGGCAAATTACCGTTCCAACCGAACGATAGAAAATTGGACCCGTTTCAACGTGTGCGCCTGCATCAAAGTAGGTTGCACCGGAAGTTTGAGCAGTAAATTCATCACCTGCCGCTAATGATTCAGTAGCGCTAGTCGCTGAAATGGTTGTGCATTTCCCTAAGAAATAATATAGCCAAGCAGCATGGTTAGCAACAATTCCTAGATTTGCACCACTAGCAGTTTCAATTCCTTTATACTGATAAGTAAAGTTACGCGAGCCACCGAGAGAAAGGTTCACCTGTTTCATTTCAACTTCAGTAGTTGGGAATGTAGCAGATTCAAGAATACCTAACCATTCATCGGCTAAGAGTCTTGCAGTTGCAGCCGTTGTGACGCTTGCACCGGCAGTAGTAGTAGTTTTAGTCATATTTGTGCTATCGGACACAGAGAGACTTTGACTAACTGTTCCTCCAAAGGTGTTAGTTAAAACTAAACTATCTCCGCTTCTTGAAGCAGAAAAATGAATAGAACCTGTTTTAGCAACTTCAGCAACAATAACGTCAATGACTTCTTCTGCCGTAGTGATATCAGCATCACTAATATCAACAGTTAAGTTAGCAGTTGCTCCTCCGTATGAACCATCATTAGTCAAACCAATTACATAGGCAGTTGAAGTTGCTCCATCTGAAGAAGGAACTTGACCAAAAGAAATGCTATCATTATCATAGTTAGCCTTAGTATCTGAATTAAATTTAATGCTTAAAACTTGAGCAGTATGAATACTTGTGGAACCATCACCGGGTCCGGGAACAGGCGCACCATATCCACGAATGTGGAAATAATCCTGTGAAGTATTTACTGTAATGCTAGAGGAAATAGCAGGACTAAAGGTAATTGTTGTTGCGGTGTTAGCAGTAATTCTGTGAGAAGAAGTAAAAGTCCCATTGTCGTAATATTCAATAACACAACCTACATAGAGGTCTTTAACTAACCGATAATCATCTGAAAAAGCAGTTGCTACAGTAATTACGTTTTGAGTATTAATAACCGAAATCGGAACGTAAATATCAGTTTCAGGCACAAATGTGAGCGATGCTCCGCTTCCTAGAAAAATGTCGGTGTTAGGCATTATTTAATTCCCCCTCGTAAAACAAACTTACGGGACTGTGAGGGCAAATCTCTTTGCTTCGATATTTACTTTATATCCAAATAATCTTTTAGCACGGTCGTTTGACTCGCTTCTTGAACCGACAAACAATTGATTAAAATTGGAACCATCGGATGCGGTGTAGCCACGCCTCGCGCTCTCAAGTGCATGACGGGCAATCAGGTATAAAGCCCTAAGCCTGTCTCGGCCAAATCCTTCATCCGTTCCGCCTCTCTCATCGTGAACTGTGCGAATGTGCATCGTAAAACCATAGGTTTCATTTCTTACATCATAGTGAATAGTCGGATATTCAATTGATTGACTGTCTTCAAAAAAGATGATTACATCTTTAGAAGATAAATCATAGCGAACACCTTTATTCTTTTGGAGTGTTCTAACGTCAATTAAGTTAGGTTTAGCAATATGACTTGAAGTAATATAGCCACCATCTTCAAGGGCGGTAGCCGAGGTAGTCCATTTTGAATCCAAAATGTCTATGAGAAGGTTGACTTCATCCAATTAGCCACCTCCTTAAAAATTTCATTCTCAAGATATTTGTCAAAATCTTCTTGAGCGTATTTAATTTTTTCATCTTCAGACATTCTAAAATCAACACCGAGAAGTTGAGAGACTTCTGTTAATGCCTTTTGTCTTTCTTCTTGAATATCTAAGAACTTTTGAAAATGTGAAATTTGGAATTCAATCGCCATTTTTATCACCCTAATCAATAAAATAGACGATATCACTCTTACCCGAAAGGATATCAAATGCTTCCTTACGGAGAATATCATACTTTTCCTTAGTAGTAATATTTCCTCCTGTTTCAGCGATGAGAATTGTTTGGTCATCATGACGTAAGATTTCAGAACAAACTAACTTAGTAGCGGCTTCGTGAATCGCTGCCGGAACCCTACTGCTTCCTGCAATATAAGTAACAACAACAGAATTGTTTGTGTGATATGGATATTCTCTTAAAAAGAAAATACGGCCCTCGCTACCAATTGTCCAATAGTCACCAAGGCGCTTCATATCATTTTTGTCCGTAAATTCAACCATTCCACAAACTGTTGGAATACCGTTGATTGAAGTAAATGTTGTTGTTGCAGAACTAGCACCCGTAGCAGTTGCGCTCATAACAACTGTTGTGGAGTTAGTAATAGAAGAAATTGTCGTATTAGCCGGAATATGGCTATGTCCACTAAGAGTCATGCCTACCTTTAACTTACTGCTATCTGCGACTGTTAGATTGGTCGAGGCATTTACCGTAGTTGCTGACTGTTGAATGCTCGCTTTTAGCACACAATCCGAGCCGTCGTCGCTTGGAAGCAGGGACGAAATGAGCAAGGTGGTCCCATCTTCTGAGTCCTTCTGAGCATAAAAGTAGTCAGACACCGTTAAATTACCAACAGTAAGGCTCTTTGCCGAAGTTGCTTTAGTAAATTGTGAAGTTGAAGATGGAAACTCTTCATTGATAAGATGGGCTAATTCAGACATAGCAGTTTTCTTTCCAAAGGTGACTTCGAATTCAGTAGCAAGAGGGGAACCATCTGTGCTTGCTTCTGTTTCAAAGGAGGTTCCACTATTGGGTAATTGCAAAGTAATAGAATGTAAATCTCTAAAATTATCTAGCATTTGGATAGACGCTTGAGCCGATGCAATTTCTTCATAATGATTACCCTGCCAAACTCTTAATGAAATAATTTTTCGGACTTTCATTTGGGGCAGTTGAATAAAACCAACATATCCGCCATAATATGAATGCATAGGATGACGAGTGAATTCAAAATTGTGAAACTCTTGTTCGTGAATAATAGGGCGATAAGAACGCTTTGCTTTATCATCAACCATTCCTTCGACGCGCTTGATAATAGCACCAACTTGTGCTTCTGATGGATTGGTTAAATCAGTAAATTCAGGAACCTGTAGCATATCTGCAACTGCCACAACATCAGTATAGAAACCATAGCCATTCGCGTAGTCAGGAGCAATTGAGGTATAATCGCTTGGTGATGACGCTACCGGCATTCTCAAACCTCCATTAGTTCAAGATAATTGTTTCTGATTACAGCCGCAAAGTCTCGAAGTTTTTTACGGTATTTTGAACCTTTTCTTTGGGTTCCTAATGGAACAGAAAAACCGATAGAGGTGTAGTCATCTCCTTCGCCCTTTCCCGAAACTAGACCTGTTTCAAACAGACCGTGTGTTTTAATACCTGATAGTTTAATCTTATATTTTGTTTTCATGGATTCGATTTCTAATTCCATATTATAGAGATGCCAATCATTAGGATAAACTTTTTGAATAAATTTATCAGGATTTCTAATGATTTCAGAAAGAGTCATTCCTTCAAAGCGTTCACTACCTTCATCAACTTTTTTTCTCTTTTGTTTATGAAGATGGAAGATTTCCAAAAGAATTTTTTCTTTGATTGCGTTAGAAATTAAGAAATTAAATAAATCCTCACTAACAGAATTTTTAATCCTAATTGAATAGTCTTCAAAGTTTTCATCTTCCTTAGCATCCTTGACCTTACTAAATTCTTTTACTTCTTTTTTAAATTTTGAGACTAACATATTAAATGCGTTTGTGTGCAAACCGTCATCCTTAACCCTATCTCTAGAGACATCATAAAAGATTGTTCTAGGTTCTTTGACGGGAGTTAAGTAAGGACTATAGCCTTCCTTTTGTAAGTAATCTACCTTTGAACCACTAATATCACTCGTTTGGCTTTCTGAAAGTTCTACAGATAAAACATTTTCTTCACCAATAAAGCCTTCATTTTCATTTGAATAATTTCTTTTAATAGCCTTTTTCAAATAATTAGAAGTAATAAACCCATCGGTCCCTGCTTCAATTTCTGGTGGCCTTTGAAACTGCCTAAAACCTAAAAGTCTCTTAATCTTTTCATCATCTAAGATTTCATCTAGAGTTAAGTCTTCTAATGGTTTTTCAACTTCATTACCAGAATCAACTGTAAACTTTGCATAAAGTTTCTGGCCCCGAAGAAGTTTTCCAATTGGTGTCTTGCTAATATCTTTCACAACCCTTTTCATTTCTTTAACCATTTCTTTCTGGCTAAAGCCCTTTACCTTTTCATTTCTAGGGTCTTCGATTGCCTCTTCCAATAAGTCCAAGTTATCAGCAAATGCTGAACCTGTAACTACATCAGAAAACATAGCACCTAAAACAAGAGTTCTAAATTCATCGCTACTAGTTTCAATGGCCTTAGTAGCATCAGCGCCAATTAGAACTCTCAAGTAAAACACCTCACATTAGCCACTTAGCCCAAGCCGCACCCTTTTGTGCAACTTGCATCAAGCCTAATCCTGCTTGTGGGGGTTCATAGGACATTTGCCCTGTTTGTGGGTCAATCCAATAAGGACGACCATAGCCGTCTGTTCCGGCAGGTGGAACCGGATAACCTGAGCCGTTTTGCATAGCCCCTTGCATTTGATAACCACCGGCCATAGCACCACCCATAGCGCCACCACCAAATGCAGCCGCGCCCGGTGAACCTGCACCAAAGCCTTGAGATTCAAGGTATTGCTGCTTCGCCATTTTACGTTGCTGAATTACCTCTTGATTTAATGCAGATTGTAGAATTCTCTCGATATCAAGTTCGATATTTTCAGCAGTAATTCTTTCGTATTCTCGCATAGCATCGGGGTTCATTGTCGCGGAAGTTCCGTTGATATCCAATTTTAGTTTAGTTAACATTTTGCTTACTACTCTCTCAGTAACATCTTCCATTAACTTTTCTAAAGTGCTAAGAAAATCCTTACCGTGGTATTGGAAAAATTCTTCAACATGGTTCTCTTGAAGAGAAAGAAGATTATTGACGGTTTTAAACGTCGTATCTCCTTGGCTGCTAATTGCGTTAATCACGTCTTTCTGTCCCATTTAATTCAACTCCTTTATCAACTAAGTGATTTAATCTTTGAATGCTTGCATTAAGGTCATTCAAAAGAGCAGATGCTTCAGCCCTCTCGTCCTCAATCGTTGCAGGGGCGGGCGGCTTTATAGACCAACCGGCGGCGGTGAGAGAGGTAACATCTTGTGGTGTTAAGCCGGTAAGTGGTCCTTTTTTCATAATTGAAGGCATTTTAGGTTTAAACCCTTTAAATTCAAGACCATGTTCATTAGCAAGAATCTGTTGCTCTAACATTTCCATTTGCATATGAATAGCAGCGTGTTTAGGACAATAGGTTCCTCTCATTGGGCGACCCTTATGGACTTCTGTTAAAGGAATAACAGGGCGTAAATAATCTCCTGCATCCCAATGGTGATGTGTTCCACAAACAACACAACGGTCCTTAAGATTAAATTGCTTTCCATATCTAAAGAACAGAAACTTCTTCTTTTCTGGTAGCAATACCTTTCTAATTTCCTTAAGTTGTTTCTTAGGTTTAATTGAATCATATTTGTATTCTTCAATCTGACCCGGAGAACGAAACATCGGTAATTTAGGCAAAAATGCCGAAGGTGCTTGGGCACTTTGCATTCCCATTAGTTGTGGTTGCTGATACATAATAATCAATAATCCTTAATCATTGTGAAGATTCCTTTATACACCATTTCAGGGTCAGATTTTGCAGAAACAATATACTTAAAACAAGGTATTCCTCTATCGTTTAGTTTGCTCATTCCGTATCTAAAGGGTTCAAAGATTTCATGTTTTAGAATATCATCCGTTGGATATTTTTTTCCCCAAATATCATATTTGTTTGCCCAAATTCCTACCGCTAATGGAAAGTCTGCATCCTTTTTCTTTTTACCGTCAGGCCAATAATCATTAATCATCGCATCAACAAAAAATTTCCATGCAATTTGGTGGTCCATATTTGAGTCGCTATCTAAGTGTCGGTGGTCAATCATAAAGATAACGTATTTTACTTTCCTCTCTCGCATATCTTTGAGCCATTCTTTCCAATAGATTGCCTCTCCACCAATGTCTGCTGTTTTTAATGTATGAGCATTACCATCGAGTTTAACATATTTTCTTGATGCACGGTGTCTTCCGACCGTTCTTTCTTTAATTTGTTGAACTTCTCCCCGTGTTCTCAATTGATGATGTAATGTTGTCTTTCCAACCATTGTTGCTCCATAAACTCCAAAATGAACTGCATGAAGTTTTCTGTAAATAGCAAGGGCCGCTTCCGTCACAACAACCGCAAAGCCCGTAAGAAGAGACATTCATTGAAACCCTCCTTAATGAGTAAAAATACCAACAACGGCGTTAATCATCCAACCGATGATATCAACACCAAAGACTCCACCGACATTACCTAAAAGTAATGCGGCAACGGAACAAGTAATTCCGTAAAACCAAGCCTTTAATTTAAGAAACATAATGTCGGCAGAATGGGCGCGAGTCTGATTATACATGTAATCAGAATCAGACATACCCATAAGGTCCATCAACAATCATATCACCTTATTGCAATTTAGCCAAGAAGTCAGCACTAACCTCGTTGTTTTGGTTTTGAAAACCAAACTGCGGTGAAGTGTTATAATCCGTTTGAAATTGCTTAGATGCTTCAAGAAGTTTTTTCTTTTGTTGTTCGTCACGGGACATTCTTGCCCAATATGCTTCAATCTTGCGGTCGAGCAAAAACAATTCAATACGGTCATTGAGGAATAAGTCCCCAATGGCTTTCATAATCATAATTGCTCCAACAGTAACTAAACCGAAGAGAACCCCGTGGGCTAATTTGGTATATGGGAAATCAATCCCATATTTAGAGTAAAAGAAAACATTTGCTCCGCTAAGACAACCACAAAATAAAATGGTCATAATCAGCCGAGTATCTTGATTGAGAGCAGCCACTTTAAATCACCTCAGGCAAATTCGATGGAAACTGCAACTGAACCTGCATCTTCCTCAAAATAAATGCCGTTGGTGCAAAGGACACCGTGCATATCAAACTCAATTGTTTGATTTGCAGCAAGAGTAATTCTAGCAATTTCTTTACCAGAAGCAGCAGTATTGTCCCAAATTTTAACCGTAGCGGCGGAGCCTCCAACTTCTGTAGCATGAATGCTAATCAATAATGCTCTGTCTGAAGACACAACAGCACTTGAAGTTAAAACACCACTTGAACGGCAACCTGCAAAGCCCATTTGGATTCCTCCATTGGTGGGACGTAGCCCCTACTACTTAACCCCTTTGTTTTAAGAATCGTCAGATTTGACGGTTTCTTTCTTAGGTTTAGGGGTTGTTACCTTAGAGGCGACCTTTGAGACTTTGCTTTTTACGGCAGAAGTTTTTGGTTTAGCACCCAAAAGAGTTGTTTCAACATCAGAAGCCGAGCCTTTGATTTTAAGTTCCCTTAAAGCAAGGTCTAGAATTTTACCCTCTAAAGAACTAAGAAATTCTCTATCAGATTCTTCAAAGGTAAATAAGAAGTTAGGGTCTGAAAGTCTAATAATTGCCCAACTTGAAGAAACAGAACAGGCTTCATCCCGAGTAATCTCGGTCGGCCCTTCTGTTCCAACAACGGTCATTCTAGAAAACTTAGCGTCTTTGCTCAGTTTTAGAGAAACCATATTTACCGCCTCAAATCTGTCCGCGAACTTCTAGACGAATTGTGCCTAAGTTTCCAGAGGCCAAACCCGTATTGTCTGCGATAGGCCCTGCATCGGCCAAACAGTAAAGGTATGCTTTATCACCTGTATTTGAGACACGCCCGACGTAGTAATACGTGTTAAACTTGTTTTGTCCCACAATAGCCACCGAAGTAATTCTTGAAAGACCAAGTGAAGCAGCGGTAACTACCTCGCCTGCGTGTGTAATTGCTTCGTTTCCGCCACCTGTATCGTTAGTTAGGTTAGAATCTGTAGTTAATACAGTTGCAGTTAACGCTGTAATTTCCATAAGAAGAGCGTTGTTTGCACCGGCAGAACCGGCAATCGTTACAATATCTCCAACTTCGAAGCCATCCGTTAGATAACTACCTGCTGCGCGGGTAAGGGTATCACCCGTAGTTGCAGCGGTAATTGTCTGAGAAGCCGCCGTAGCGGTTGTTCCTGTTCTATATGCTGAGATTGCACAGTCGGCTAGGACGATATAATCATCACCGACGACCTTTGGGCGAGTAAAGCCCTTATGGTCAGCAATCAATGTAATTGCATTAGTCAACTAAAACACCTCATTGAAGGTTGGTAATCTTACCTTGACCCTTGAAGAAGGAACAGCCAACTTCACCGATGGTTCGGTAAAGAGCGCGGTTCCCGAGGGTTCCAACACCGAAGGGGTTTCCGTTGGAAATACCGTCCTCGAAGTATTGAGTAGGTTTCATAACAGATAGCCACATATGGTCGGTATCTAGGAAAAGCAAGTCACTAATCGAAGTTGAAGCGCCGGTAGTTGAAGGCATATCCTTGACCGGAATCAGAGGAATGTCGTAGTAGGTCGAAACACGGAAACCGACTTCTTGGCCCTTTACACCACGAACGCCGTTCACGGTCGGAACAATTTCTTTTCGGTCCATGAAACGCTCTTGGCTCTGCAACAGGTCAGAAATGGCCTGAATGGTGTCGTAGCCCGTAAGGATAACCTTAGGAGAACCACCGGCGGTTCGCAGGTTGCGAAGAGTGTCGTTTAAGCGAGTTAAGGTCAAAGCCCGAACATCACCCGCAGCATAGCCACTACCGAAGTCAACTTGAGCATCTAAGAAAGATGCAGCGGTAAATCGCTCAGAACCGAAGATTTTACCCAAGTTGTTGGTAGCACTAGTTACATCGGTAGCAAGAACGTTATCGTCAATAGCAAGCAATTCATCACGGCTCGAAACAACCTTCATCAAAGATGTGTAGTTTCGCTCAATGTGGGGCATAGCGGAGGTTTCACCATAATGCTCCAAGGGCATAACGAGCATCTTGTTCTGAACTTCAGAGTGGTGCTTACCCATGTCTTCACGCATTTGAGCGCGAATGTCGCCAATACCGTCGTCAATCGCTGCCATTTCCATAGCCAATTCGGAGAAGTCGAATTGATGTGCGACTACTTTCGGAGAAACAAACAGTTGAGCGTAGGTTGGAGCAATTGGACCCAAACCATCAGCCGCAGTTGAAAGACCTGCATTCTCAGGAACGCCACCGATTGCGTCAGCACGGGGAGCATCTGCACCGAGTAAAGCAGCATTCAAGGTTCCTGAGGTAGCAAGACCGAATGTATCACCACTACCACCGGCAGGGCGAGACTTCAGGATTCTCCAACCGGAGGAAGTGTATGGGCGCTTTGAAATCATCGAAAGAGCGTTGCATTCGCGGTTTAGCATAGACCAAACCTTTTGACCGTAAATTACGTTATAGAGGGAAGATAGGTCACTTGCTGCCGTTGTTCCAGAACCGACACCTAAAGCAGTATCGTGTCCGGTGTGAAGACCGGCAACTGCGCCTGCTTGCTTCAGTAACGAATTACCTGCGGCAAAGTTTCCAAGTCCGTATGTTTGTGCTTCTAAATCTGCAATTGTGTTAATATAGCCACTCATGTTAAATCACCTCAAAGGTTTCCTCCGGTAAGACGGTGAATATCGGACCAATCCATCTTGGCGATATCGTCTAAGGTTGGAATGTTTGCAACTGCTTCTTCTTGAGCCTTTGCGATAACTTCACGTTCTGAGGTCAGAGACTTGCGAAGTTCAGTAAATTCGTTCTTAAGAGAAGCGATTTCGCTAGCAGCATCATAGTTCTGCTTTGCGATAAGATTCTCACGGGACGAAACTTCGGACTCAAAGCGAGCCGAAAAAGACTTCTGAAGGTTGTCGTAAGCGAGTTTTTCTAACTGCTCTTGACGGAAAGCCTCGTAAGCCTTTTCGATGTTTCCAACGGAAAGGTCAAGGGTTTCTAACTCTTGGTTGTTAAATGCCTTAACAACGGGAAGGTCGGAAGCCTTTGGTTTTCCGTTTTCAATTACTACATGGTCCGCAGGTTCTCCAATTTCGACACCTGCGCCATCAAGAGTAGAAACAACAGCCTTTGCTTCCGAATCGTCCATGTATTCCATAGACTCTTCTTGGTCATCCATCATTTCTTCGGATTCTCCGCCATAGTCACCACGTTCCATTTCGTCATCCATCATTTCTTCTTCTTCCTTTCGGAGCGAATTCACTTCTTTGAGAAGTGTATCTAACTCTTCTAGTGCTTTTTCTAGTTTTTCGGTCATTTTCTCACCTGTTTTTTCTTGTTTTAAAATGTCAAACTTTGCTTCCGGGTTAATTCCTTTTTCACAAATCGTGACTTCATGCAGTTCTAACTTTGAAATTTCGTTATATTGTCCTAATTCAGAATTTGATTTCTTGACTTTCTGTAATGCTTGTCCACCAATACTAAAAGAACGGAGAGAACCTTTTCTAATTCCTCTGTTAATCTCCTTGGCTTTTTCGATATCATCGCGTAGTTTGATAACAACAAAGAATCCTACATCATCAACTTCTGTTTTCCAGAGTCTTCCTGTTTTATCTCGGTAAGAGTCCACTACTTCTCCGACTTGAACATTTGAATGGTTGGTCATTACATTCCTAAATGACTTTTGTTCCATGAATTTCTTAACTGCTTCGTTAAGTGCTTTGAGGGTAATCAAATCATTTTGCTTATCAACGATTTCAATGCTTGCATAACCACCAATCATTAAGTCGTCGTTGCTTTTGAGAATCGTGAAATCTCCATCATCACCATTGGACTTCAGGAGGGTTCGCATTCCTCTCATGTCTCTTCATCTCCTTAGAGTATATAATGACCTCGCTTCAGGACTCAGGAATGGTCAAAGAATTATACCTGTCTTTGTAAATGTTCCATAAACCTTCATCTCCTTCTTTATCAGCCGGAGTTTGTTTATAGCCTGTCCACGCTAGCCACATTTTTTCATCCTTTACAGGGATAACTCTAAGGTGCAGTTTAGTTTCAAACTTATTACCCTTTAAGAAATATTCATGATATCCTTCCCTTTGGACACCTAATCGAATATCTCCTGCATCAATCAAGTCTTCCCTATCTTTAGTTTTAGAAACTTGAGCAGGGAATTTACCTGCTTTTCCGAACAACTCAAAAATTGCATCTTTTTCCGGTAGTTCAATATACCAAACTAAGTTTTCATCACCGAGTTGAATGCTAAAATCTAAGTTACCATCTTTTCGAAGATAAATCTTAAACAAACCTTCTCTATATTCTTCGGGAGTTTTATATTCAGACTTGATTAATTTATCTGTCTCAGAAAACAATTTCTTTTCGGACATATCATAACTGATACCGTCCCTTTCTTCAGCCCAAGTCATTAACTTACGCTCTTTACTTTCTAGAATATCTTCATATTCTTCTGATTTCTTTTTCTTCAAGAAGTTATGCAATTCTCTAACTGTCTTTGGGCCTTGTTCTTTTAAGAAATTGATAATAGATACAGTAAGTTTTGCTTGCTTTGTTTTCATAATTTCCTCGGCTTGAGCCTTCCACATATCTAAATCTGCAATAGCATTCTTGGACATAAGGTTAGATTCTTCAAAACCATAGATAGTAAAACCATCATAATCTGATTTAATGATTAATGTGGCCTCACCATGAATAAAGTCAGTAACTTTGATTCCTTTTTCTAAAGCACTAACATCATAATTTAATGATTTCTTAGTATCTTGAGATAACATATCTAAGGTGACAATTTTATCAGGTGCTTCTACTTCTGGGATTTCAATGACCTTTGCTGAGAAAACTGTGTATCTATCCCCGGCAGGCTTTACTTCATCAACTTTCACACGAATAATGTCGCCTACCTTAGCAGAAATTTTGGTGTTAAGGGCCTTGCCTACGTCCATGTAGGTCTTGCCTTCAATCTCCCTGAAGTGCTTACCTTCGCCTTCTGTTGGTCCTGCGCCGAGCGTATATGAATACAGATTGCTTTTAGTCTTCTTAACATCGAGAACAATAAGGTCCAAGTCAACAAACTTCTTCCACTTAATCCATTTTGGATTCTTTCTTGTTCCAACATAATAAGTTGAGGTGGTGTCTTTAATGACCACACCTTCAGATGTAGGCATCTCCATAATTTCCTTCGAATAAGATTCAACATCTTTAATATTGTCGGCCATTCTAGTGTCTTTCTTGGATGGGAAAGCAACCTCTGTTGAAGAGCGAGAAGAGTAATTGTTGAAAAGAATAGTAATTCTATCCTCTAGCGGTTCTTCGATTAGCGACCTGTTCTCATGTCGCATAATATCGAAAACGTGCGCTCTTAGTGTAGCATTTGGGTATTTGCCTTTAAACACATGAGCAATTGTGTCTGCTCTATGAAGTGCTTCATCCTCATCAAATAAAATGAGTTCAGCATCAAGAATACAGTCTCCGTATTGTTTCTGCTTCATTTCTTTTACTTGGTCGGGACACTTATCAGTAATATCCTTTTCATTATAAGAATAAATTTTAACCTTATCATCAATCTTATGAATTTGGATTCTCATACCATCATATTTTTCTTGGATGACCCAATTACCACTAAAACCTTTTAATTCATTCAGGTCTTCAATATCGAAAATACGATACATTGGTTTATTTGGAACTAAGAAATCAGACTGTGCTTTTTCCTCCACAGACTTCTGGGCCTTTTCAATTTCTTTAAGTTCATCTAACTCTTCTTCTTTGTGTTCAGAGAGATAAAACATTTCTAAAAGGTCAAGAGCAGAACTAACTTTGCTTTCGACCTTCTTTGAGTCTTTTCCATCACCGTATTGCTCGATGATGTATAGGGCAACGTCGTCCACTTCTAGGTCAAGACCGGGGAAGCCGTCCGTAATTTCGTCCGGTTGCATATCTTTAATGCTCCAAACTTTCTCAGGAAGAGCATCATTCCCGTCCCTTAGAGCATAGTGAAGAAACTTAGCCATAGTCTCTGGTTCTTCAAGTAATACTTCAAGAACTTTATCTTTGTATTTCTTTGTGAAAGGGTCATTGGCTTCATCAGCGGAAAGTCTCATATTTTTAATGCTCTCATAAATCTTAGATGCTTCATTGGTTTGTGGGTCCGAAGCATCTTTTGCTTCTAATACATTTTCATTAAGGTAGTCTTCTAATACATTTGAAAGAGCATTAGTCTTAGAATAAATTTCCTTTAAGTCTTCAACTGCTTTTCGCCAACGACTACCGTATTCTTTTGGGTCTTCACGCGCAGAAAGATACGCTACGCGAGTCTTCTCGAATAAGCGAATAATCTCTTCAGAAGGAGATTCTTCTTTGTCGAGAAGAAGAGGCATATAAATCATCTAAGATTAATGAATTCTTCATCGGTTCTACTATGTCCAGTTCTACCGGCTCCACCATATTTTTGTTGTTCTATATAATCTTCCATCGCTTTTTCATGAAGTTTTGCGATTTGGTTTACATGATAATTGTCTTTAGTATCGGAACTTTTACTCAGTTCCTTAATGTGATGGTCCATCATCTGAAGCGAAGCCAATAATTTACCGGCGAGGCCGGGATAACCTGCTTTTTCTCTAGGTGGTCCTCTAAACTTAGCCTTCTTCATTTCTTGACCTGCAAGACCATAACCTGAATGAGTTTCTTCACTTTGGGTCTTAATCTTAGTCTTATCAGCCTGAGCCTTTGGTCGCTTTAACTTGGCATTTTTGGCTTCATGCTCAACTTCACCAATTTGAGTAGGCTCAATGTTCTTTCTTTTCTTTGCACTCAATTCTTCCTTAGCCTTTCTAGCCTTTTCAATAGCAAGACTCACTAATCTTTCTTCGGGTGTAACTCTTTCTGGCATTTCACTCACCTGATAATTTCTTCACAACATCGTGAATTTCTGACCAATCCATACCAGAAACATCACCAACCCCTGAGGATTTTTGAATGTTCATCGAAGGGGTAGGGCTATCAACAACAACATAACCTGACTTCATCAGAAGATTGTCGTTATTATAAACGGCTTTCTCTAGTTGTTCAATCTTAGTCGTGAGTGCTTTTAAAATCTCTAATAAATCTTCGTTCATAATTTTTCCTCCTTCTTTTTAGCGGGATAAACTAAATCTTCCAATTGGCGATAGAGTAACTCATACTCCTTCCGTAATTTGCTAGCCGTGGCGACAATATCAACGTTGCGCTCGTCCATAGACTTCATCTTCTTTGTGAGTTTTTTATCTGATTTGACGAGTTCCATTGTTTTTAAAAGGGTAATCAAATCGCCTAGTTTTGTGAAGTCTTGACCAAAAAATTCAGAAGGCTCTGCCGTTTGAAGAGTCTTCTTAAGTTTCTTTCTTTCCTTAGAATTAAGAGTATCTAAAAGTTTTTCAGGAGATTTTCTCTCTTCTTTTAGAATGAATTCTTTTCCGGTGTCATAGTAATCCCAAGTCATAATCATGCCTCCGGTCTTTTTGCGACTTCTTTTCTAATGAAGTCTAGAGTCTTTTCTAAAATTTTAATTTGTGTTTGAAGTTCTTCAGAAATTTTCAATAAGAGTCTAGTATCTTCCACATCAAAGTCAGGGTCTTCAATTTTATCTTTAAGAAGTTCTTCTAGAAGTTCTTCCATCTTGTCCTCTTCTTTGAATTTTTCATCGGTTAGACTATCAACCACTTCAGAAACTTCTTCCTTTACCCTACTTAGTTGGGACTTTAAAGAATCTAAGAACTCAACAGTATATCCTTCGACAATTTCAGAAATTTCTTCAGTCATCCCTACTTTGAATTTTCTTCCTAATCCAGACAAGTCGTCAGATAATTTATCAATCAAATTAAAAATATCAGTCATTTTCATTTTTCGGTCTTCAACAATTTTATCTAATGTTGATTCATACTCTTCAACAACTTTAGCATATTGAGGGTCAGAAATTAAAAGATATCTAAGTTCATCATTTTGAGTAATGCTCTCGATTTCTCTATTCTTTTCTTTTAATTCTGATGAAGTAAAGGTATCTGGTCTAATATTTTCTCTTTGAAGATTTCTTTGGATTCTTTTTTTGTCTTCCTCAGAAAGTTCGGAACCTTCTTTACCCGCATATTTAATTTTAATTAGAATTTCAGATAATGCCTTACGCATTTCTTCTTTAACTTTCTCATATTCTTTACGCAATCTTTTGTCTGTGATTGGGTAAGAACCCGGATTAGATTCAGCAAGTGTCTTAATCTTAACAATAGAAGTTTGAAACCTAGTGATGTTTCTAGAAATCCTTTTACTCCTCTCTCTTTCTTGGGCTAACCTTTGTTTTCCTCTTCCAGAAATTCCTTGAATATCAATCGGGATTTTAGTTTTTACACCGTAAGCCCTACTAGCAAATCTCGTTAATCTGAGAATAGCCTTTTCACTATCCTTTATTACAAATAAAATCTTTTTTATATTTTGAAAGTATTCTTTATATCCTCTACTTTCTGGGGTAATTTCGTTTGGTCTTTTAACGAACCTTAGACCACCACTAGGGTCTAATGTGTAGTCAAAAATATCAGAGTTTTTATTTAATTGAGAATCATCGTTTTCCATTAGAATTTTAATTAACTCTAACTTCAGTAATGGTTGCCCCTCTAAGATTTTAATGAAAAGGTCTTGTTCTTCATCAGTTGATTGGTCATCAGAATCTAAGTTTTCAATTGACTTGGAAAGTTCCTCTGAAAGATTTAAAAGTTTTTCTGGAACTTCTTTAGCAATTTCTTCTGCTTCAAGTCTTTTAACTCCTCTTCGAGATGGTTGTTCAGAATAAAATGCAGCGAATTGCTCTCGAATATCTTTTAGAAGAGTGCTAGTGGTAATTCCCTTTGGAGAATCCGAGATTCCTTTTAAAATATTGACAAGTCTCGTTTCAGTCTCCTTAACTCTACCATACTTAGTTCTTAAAAAGTCCTTAAAGTCAGATGATTTTTTAACCTCGTTTGACTCAAGAAGCCCTTCCAGATTTGGTTTTTTAACTTGTTCAGTAAGAGTATCAATCAATTTTCGCCTTTTCTCTTCTTCTCTTTTTTCCTTAGCAGTTTTCTTTTTCTTTTTGCCCTCTGGTTTAAGTGACCTAATTTGTTCAGCATCTGCTTCAGTATAAGTTCTTCTTTTTACGGGTGTTAGCCTATCATTCGGAAGGGGTCGTTTTTTATAAGAAGCATATACTTGTTCGCTAAATGCTCTTTGCTTTAAGAAACTATTTAATTCAGAAGCACTAGTAAATTTTGTAATTTTTGAATAAAGTCTATCTCCAACTACAGTCTTAATTACATTTCCATGCGAGAGCATATCTGGCTCAACGTCTTCTTTAAGAAGGTTTTGCCACATTTAAAATCACCTCAGAAGGGAATGTTTTCTTTTCGTCCACGACGACGTGGAGGAAGACTAACTACATCAGGAATATCCCTTGAAGTAGGAATAGACTTGTGTGTTGTGTCAGTAGGTAAGCCAACAGAAAAATCCCGATTAGGAGTAATTTTTCTATCTGCGTTTGCATTCTGCGCTTTTACTTTTGCCAACTCCTTTCGGAGAGCAATTTCTTTTTGTCTTAAATCTTCGGTCATTTAATCACCTTATTCTAAAGTCTATCAATCACTTCTTTAGAAAATTCTTCATAATCGTCTTCCGTGTAATCTGTAAGCAAAAGGATGTTAGGTTCCCCATTTTTAGTTGTTAGATTATATTTTTTAGCAATATCTAAAAGAATTTCATATTCTTTTTGATAGTTATACGGCTTTTCAAAGAAATAAAAGATGCTTTCTCTTCCTGCACCTCCAATAATCTGATAATTTTCTAAAGTCTTTCCTAGAGCAATAAGAATATCAGGAGTTCCCGGTAATCTTTCTGCCTTTCTTAATTCATTCTTCCACATCAAGGAATCCTCCTTTCACTTCTTCTATCAACGTTTTGATTACCCGCATCTTCAGGTAATCCGGTGAATCTCTTATCCGGTCCCACGCTTTGCCGTGCTTTATTTCTTGTGGCCGGTGGGTTCTCTTGGGGCGTAGGACTTCCACCCTGTAACGCTTGGCGTTGCATTTCATCGAGGTCACGTTGGTCAACGTTTGAACCTGCTAATGGGTCAACCTTAGCACCTTCTTCACCTTCAGGTTGTTCTTCAGGTTTTGGTTCAGGCGGAGGTTTCTTGAAAGTAAATTGTCCGTCTTCATCCATATCAACCTCAAAGCCAATATTTTTCATAGAAGCAGCAAGGCTAATTTCTAATTCACGCTTCCTAAGAACAGCAATTTCATCTTCTTCTTCGGATGGTGGAAGTTTAAGTTTCCAATCTGTGATACCGAATTGTTTAGTTAAGTATGGGAAAACGTAATTGTTATACACATTCTGAGCCATTTGGACCGCACGATTCGTAACAAGGATTTGCATACCTTCATTGTTAAGACCACCGCTTGTTGTGTTATCAGCCATAAAGACTTTGCTTACACCATAGAAAGCAGAAATTCTGTCGCGTAAGTCATCCTTTACTGCGACATAATCCATCTCTTTTAGGCTGTCCATAAACTTAATCCATTCAATAGCACCTTTGCCGTTCTCGGCTTCAATACCCATTACAGGAATAAAATGGGGGTCAGCCTCCATCTTCTCTTTAACGGAACGCCAGAAAGAACGCATGGATTCCATGTTTCTAGTTTGAACTGCAAGAAGACCACGGGGCATTCTACTCTTAGTGTAAGATTGATTTACATAATTCTCCATTGCAATTAGAGTCATGATTAAATTATAAAGAGTAAGAATAGGAGAAGTCCCATATAAACGAGAAGGGCTATATTTACTAAAGTGAAGAATTTCTCCTTCAATGAAATATTGGTCTTCTCCATGAGCGCGATTCACGAAATGAACAGGAAGAAGATTACCACCACAACTTTCACAAGTTTCATGCGGTTCAGAGACTAATACTGAACGATGATTAATACAAGTAAAGCCTTTGGTTCCTCTAACTCCATCCTCATCCGAGTAAATATTCATAGTTACAGGGTCGCCCCGATACATTTCTTTGATACGATGCATTCTAATTTTACCGTTCCCATCAATAAAATATTCTTTAACAAGAACAATGTATGCATCATCCATAATGTTGAGGTCGTCTTCTAATTCTTTAAGAACATCAATGAATAATTGTTCTGACTTATTAACATATCCTTCAATAAAGTTTTCAGCGTAAATTAGTTGTTTAGGATTAGGTTTTTTTAATTCTGTTGAACCACACCTAGCACACTCATCAACCGGCTTATCGTGTTCTTTTCCACAACTTTCGCATCTTGCTTCAAATGCCTTTTCCCAATGATAGCCTCGTCTAAACGTTTCCTGTTTTAATTGCGTAGTGCAAGTTCTAGCGATAACAGATTGCTGATGCAGAGAATAAATGATTGGAGAAGTTACCATGTGCTGATAACTTCTTTCTTGGATGCCCATATTGAAAACTTGCCTATCGGCAGGTTTCGGAGTTTGCCTCCTAAAGAGGTTAGTGATGGAGAAGCGTCTTGGTCCTTCAGCCATGCTTAACGCCTCCGTCCGTCGCTTGTTCGTCATCATTCAAGAGGGTGTCGGCATCCATTGGCTGAGGCATACCTGCTTTTACCCAACAATCATAACAAAAGCCAAAAGGAGCCTCTGTTGAACCAAAATATTCAGGGTCATAACAACAACTATAATATTTCCAATCAGGCATAAGCAGCCCTCTTTTGTAGTTTATTTTCAACTGTATTTTCTTCTGACTTTTTAAATCCTTTTAACTGATTTTTATACTTTTTTAGAAGTTTAGAAATGATTGAGGTAGCACTTTCAAAATTAAGCCTATCGTTAATTTTAGATTGGAATTCCTTAACTGCTTCATCTGGTAAATTTCTCAGTTTAGGATAACTTCTTTCAAGGCCTGCTCTATCAAATTTAATGATGGTTCCAATTCCTTCTAATTCATCCATTGCAGACATTTTGCAGTTATCTCTATACTTTTGAATATCGTCTTTATAGATGCCTTCTTTTTCAAAATCAAAACCAACGTGGTCTTTGTGGTTTTCCCATTTCATAAGTTTGAAAATTTCACCACATCGTTGCTTATACCAATCTTGTTTCTTAAATGATTTTTTCATTCGGACTAATTCTAGAAGTAATTCTGCATTTCCTTTCTTTAATCGGAAGTGAGGAAGACATTTGGTGAGAAGATTATGCACATCATCCTGTGAATAAAAGTTTAGGCGATTAACAGGACGGGTATCTTGTGGTGACTTTTGGTCAAGATGAAGACGACCGAAACCAATGCTTTTATGCATTTCTTCCATGAAAGCCTTCCCTCTTTCGCCCGTTGCAACTAAACCGACCCTAGGGTTAAAACTCCTATCCATTGTAATGTAACCATCTGAATCAATAAATGCAGCAGTATAAGCCCAAATATTTTTCTTAATCTCTGAAGAGAATTTATAATAAGAACCACTTGTGTTAACGATATCTAATTTTTTAACTAGTTGAGAAATAGATGCAGGACTTGAAGATTTATATAAAATAGTAGGCATTCTATCATGAATCTGCTTTGCTCCAATACCGGGTTCATCACAAACTGATTTCAAGATAAAATCTTCAATCCTCTCTTTCTTCGACTTAGTAATAGATTGATTTGAAATTTTAGCAAGGGAGTTTCGAAATTGCTTTTTAGCAGAATTCATTTCTTTTTGGAGAATAGCAAATTCTTTTCCTAAATTTACTTCTCTTTGATTTAGGTCAGCCTCCCAATATTTACACAAAGAATCGACAACTTCTCTTCGAATATCTTTATTTTTCATCTTATGGAGTTTATGTAAATCTTTTTCATTAAATCTCATTTTAAGAAGAGTAGATTTGTATGGCCTAACCCAATGAATAAAATTAATTGACTTATCAATATGGTCAGAATAAGCATCAATAAGAGTATCAATAGATTTAGACATACGTTCTCTATCATCGCCCTTTAACTTTCGCCTAGCCTTACGCAATTTTCTAATCAAGTCTGGAACAGTTTCTTCTTTAACAATATACTCCTTTGGAAAAGAATCTAAGTGCTTTCTTGCTTGGGAAGCATTAATTTTTAAATCATTGGATAGTTTGGTAATTTCTTCTAGTTCTGAAAAAACTGCTCCCGTATCAAGTGATGCTCTAATTTCAGTAAAGTCTACACCTAAGGCTCTTTCTGCCTCATCTTTAACTTGTTCTTCTTCTTCATCTAATTCTGCTAGACGCTCCATTCGGCTCGCCGCTTCTCTATATTCTTCAGGAGTAGGCACATAATCACCTCAAAAGTTCAGGCCCATGAAGCCGCGCTGCGGTCGGGAAGTGGTTGGGTTCCCACCGAACAGGTCCAAGTCGTCAAGCAGAATAAACGCTTCTGAAGCCTGATAGGTGGCTGCATTTGCTAAGGCGAGACTCATAACCATGTCGTCATGTGCGCCGATTCCCTCAAACTTTCCATTGTCTGTAATTGCGAACATAGACATTTCTTCTACTAATGTTGAAGTAACTCTCCTACTTTCTTCATTGCCATAAGGGAACTGAATTTTCTTATTCTCAAGAGACATTTGAAGATTGAGAATAATCTCCTGCTTCTTCCGACGAGTCGTGTTGAAATCATGAACGTTAATGTCCGCGACTTGGCGTAACTCTTGTGTGAAAGACTTTGCGAATGTATTTGTTTCAAACAAAACAACTTCAGGACGGAACATTGAGTTAATCAGTTTAACTTTCTGAATGTTGTCTCGGAATTGAACGTTCTTTGCTCGGTCAATATAGACCAAACGTTTGTTCTCATCCTCATCCATTTCGAGAACCGTGATTACGTTATAGTCACCATCAGTTGAAATAGCAGGGTCCACACCAACGAAATATTTGTGACCTTCTCTTCGCATTGGCTTTAGAACGAGGTCTTTATTCTTAGCAGCATCTAAGTATTCTGGATTGAACAAACTCATACCTGTTGAAATAGGAACACACATATATTCTCTTGTGAACTTAAGAGTTCCAATTTCAGCCTTACGAGACATAAGAGCATCGTAGTTCCAACGCTCGGGCCATAGGGGTTCATTTAATGAATCTAAACAGGGATAAGTTCTAACCGTGTAGGCTTCGTTTTCTGCTAACTGTTGGTAAATATCTGTATAACTGAAAGGTGTTCCAATAACGCGAAGTGATGCGGTGTGGTGAAGTGTAGGAATCATGTCTCCATAAAACCAATCAGTAACCTTTTGAATAGCGGTCATGCTAAATTCTTTCAAAGGGTCGTCAATTACAATCTCTTGTGGGTGAAGACCACGAATCTGAGAACCGACAGAACGCTCAAGGATTTGGTTTCCATTCGTAAGAGTAATGTTTCCAATCGCCCAACCGCGTGCAGGTTTATATTTCTTGAGATATGGATGGGCGAATAATTTATCAATGTCTCTCATGTGAACCATTGTCTGTTTTTGGTTAGATGAAATATAAAGCATTTGATAAGGTGGCTCTTGGAAAACTAAATTCCAAACGACCCAACTGTGCATAAATACAGACTTACCGTGGTCACGGGAACAGATGATAACAGTTCTTTGAGTGCTATTCATCAGTTCGTGCCATTCTTGAATATAAGATGGAAAGTCAAAACCTAAAACTTGCTGAAAGAAATATGGAAAAGAAGTGGCGGACAACTTCATGTCCATTGCTTCTTGCAAGTCTAAAGGTGCGGACTCCATCATTTCCTCCCCCTTAAAACATAAAACCACTTTGAAATTGGTAAGCCTTTGACTCCCCATGTAGCGCCTTTAGGGTGATTACTGTAATAATTTCTAAAACCTTCAACGGTTGAATTATTTCCATAACTTCCCAACTGTTCATCAGTAGGGGCCATCGTCCATCCTTTACCTTCATTAATTCGAATCCAATCCTTATTAGACATAGTGCTACTACTAAATCCAGCAAAATAAGGTTTTGGTAATGTATTATCTGCTTTTTCTGTTAATTTTTTATAAAATCCTTTTCCTTGATATTTTGGAGAAACGAAAGTTCCACCTCTTAAAGTAATGCCTTCTTTTTTAGAATACCCAGCAGCACCAACAATGTTGTCATCATCAAATAAAACTAAATAGTTGGTGATAGGATAAAAAGAATCAAGAGGAGAATTTTTCGAACGATTGCTCGGTAGGGTTCCTCCTTCTGTTTTTTTCCAAAGAGAAACTAATTCCTCTTTAGGCATATCTTTGAATTCCATATTATCACTCGTATTCTTTGATTAGACCTTTAATTTCTTCTGATACTTTCCTGAGTCTCTGAGCCAAACTTTTGTATCTTGAAGCCCTGCTTTTATCCTTTAAAGCATACTCTTCCAAGATAGGAACAAACCTGTTAATTGCCCCATGTAATGATGGAGAGGCACTAAATTTTTGCCTAAGTTCTCTAGAAATTTGTTCAGGAGGATGCTGAACAGGATATTTCCTATCGTAGTATTCAGCCAAATTAATCACCTTCTTGATTTATTACCGTGACATTTCCATTTCTTACGACTTAGATTATTTGGACTATTGGGGTCACTTCTCCAATTGCCCTTGATTTTATTAGACCTAGCACAGTAAGCGTCCCCCTTAGAAGTTCCGGGTCTGATTCTATCTTTTCCATCTTTGGCTTTTCCTGCTTGACCATACCTAACAGTTTTTTTTCTTCCGGTTTTTTTATTCGTGACTACTTTCTTAAAACGTCTTTTAAATTTTAAGACGTCCTCCTTTTCTTTGAGAATATCTTTCCAATCCATTTCAATTTCTCCTATTTTTTGGACGGATATACTCATCTAAGAATGAAGCAGGATTTTCATCTGAAAATAAATCTGAAACAGAACGTGCATCATCTTGTTTCCCTTCATTTTTGCATTTTTCGAAGTCTTCTAATATTTTTTTAGCAGACGGAACATACCAACTTGGTAATTTACTTTCGCCTCTTGGTGGGTTTTTTGCACTTTCGATTCTTTCTTTAAGTAATTGAATAATATAATCGCATGTTTCTTCTACATCATATTCTAAAATATTTTCCGCATTTTGTCTCATATATTCCGCATTTGGTTTTAGATAAGGAAATTCATCCGACATACTTTCATAGTAATCTGCTAATTTATGGTCAAGCATAGCAAAATCAGATACTAAATTGGTGCAACAAAGTTTTTTTGCATCCACTTTAACATTTTTAAGAATAGTCTTCCAATTCATTTCAATCACCTTTCATTTGGTTTTTCTTGGACTTTTCATCATCCTTAATAGGACCACCTGCGGCCCAAGTATAACAAGTCCTATCCTTATGACATTTAAAGTCGTGCATCCAACAATATCCCAATTTGCCCTCTAATGGCATACATTCTTTCATTCTTGGGCTAACGTCAAAAGCAACACAGTTTGAACAATTGGTTTTCTTAGCAGCCTCAACATCGGTATTCCAATGTTCTGCAATTTTTTCCCAATAGTCACCGGGTTTTTCAATAGTCAAGGGACCATACTGAATATGCTTTGCTTTGATAGCAGCATCTCTGTTCTTAGTGTTTAACTTCAAGTCTTTGGTTGCCCGTGGGCAAGCCAACTGTTTTAGAATGACTTCCCAACTCATTATAATCATTCCTTAAATGCGCTAACTAATCTGCTCAGATTATCTTTCTGTTTCTTCTCTTTCCTCTTAGAAGGAAGGTTTTCCTCAACAAGCCGAGCATATTCAGCAATTTTCTCTTTGGTTACATAACCAAAAACATTATCGTTTTCCTTAATGCCAATGTCTTGAGGGTGTTTTAATCCGGGATAGGCTAACATAACTTCATATTGACGGTAATCCATAGGGTTATCGAGGTATTCTCTAGGAGTGCTATATGCTCCCTTTCCTGCAAGGATGCTAAATTTCACTCCTTCTCCGAATTCGTAGATAACGTTCCAATTACCGTTTCTATCTACTTTGAAATCTAAAGAATCAAAGTTAAACTTTTGTTTTAAAATATTTTTCCAACTCATTATAATCACCTCTTAGGATTTCTAAGCATAGCAAAATCTTTTCCGGTAATCTTTCCGTCCTTGTCGGCATCAATTTTCTTTTGATTACCAGAGAGTTTCTCCATCTCTTGCTTTTCACAATCAGCGCAACCGCAGCCCATTTTTTCTGTGCCGCAATGGGCTTTTAGAATATCTTTCCAAGTCACTTCATCCTCTCCTTCTTTTATACGTTTTACACGCAGCGCAAGTAGGTCTGCATCTTTGCTTAGTTCCCTTAGAAGCATCTTTACGACCACAGGGTTCTGTTCCCTCTTCGTCGTCTTCACAAGATTGGCACGAAATCCAACCCTTTACCGGACCGCTTCCACCTCTTCTTCCAAACCATTCATGCAAATCATCATTTGCTTTCTTAAGTTTAGATTTTTTACCTTGTCTACATTGAACCATGTAGCCAGATTTATAGGCTGAACTTTTCATTCCGTATTTTTTATCGGCTAACTTAGCGCAACGGTCTTTAGGCTCACCTTTGCTATTATGCGTTGCGGTGGCCTTCGCCTTGAGAACTTCTTTCCAATTCACAAAAGTCACCTAAAGTTCGCTTTGATTAGATAGACAGAATCAGAAGACACACCGTATTCTAATCCAATAGATTTGAAAGAATCAATAGCCTTTACGATGTTCTCAATCTCAAGAGCCGTTAGGTCTAAATTGCTCTGTTGAAGATAGTTTTGCATCTTAATGATGTCTTCAATATTTTCATAAGAGAGTAGGCCGTAATAGACCTGCTCTCCCTTGAGTAGTCTTAAATTATCATGTGCTTCAAGTAGAGCCTTTTTAACACGCATAAATGCCTTTTCACTTATGATGTTAAAGTCCCGACCCAACGTAAGAAGACCCTGAACATTTTCTTCAAACCTTTCGGGATTTGCATTAAGAATTAAAATCATAGCATTGAAGTATTCAATATCTTTTGGCTCATTAATTTTTAAATCTTTATAAAGTTCAATGGGGCTTTTATCAAACTCGCTAAAACCAAGAGGAGTTGTCTTATCTAAACCTTGTAGGTCCATCTGATAGCCAATAAATGCAGCCAATTCCTTTAAAACTTGTTTTTGTTCGGGGCCTCTTCTTGCTTTACCGAAGAAACTAGCAAGTGCGCGTGAAGCCCTTCTGGCCTTTTTAGCCAACTTATCAAAATCTCTTACTTCACCGGGATTCTTAAATTCTTCAAAGAAACCCGTGATAGAATTGATTTGAGTTGATGTAATGGAACTTAGGCCCCGATTAACCTTTGTTTCAAAAGAACCCCTAAGAGAAGTTGAAGATTCAATGGCGCTAACGAAGGGATGATTCCTATAGAAAACTAAGTAATCTAATTCTTCGCAAAGTTGCGCTGCTTTGATGAATGTCTTCTCAAGTAATTCAGAAAGTTTTTCCTCAAACTTCTTAGCGGTTGCTTTCTTCTTTTTAACAGGAAGATTTAGAGAGAAATAGTCTCTGTCTGTAGTAGTTCTCGTAGCGACTCTAAACTGCCTCTTACCTTGACCAACATCCTTTTTACTTGGAGTAGTAGGGAAAGCAGCCCCCGTCATAGTTGCAGCCCTAACGGGTTTATCTTCACCGAAATAGAAATCAACAACAGCGTCTAGGAAAACTTTGATTTCATCTTCCTTCTGTTTAACACTTCTATAAATACCACTAAAAGAAGAATGCTGTGCTAAAAAGTTAGGCAGATAATAATCAGCACCTTGTTTCTGTGAAATCATACCTTCACTATCAATATCTACTTTGAAAGAAGCGTAGTCTTCCAACTCCTCTAGATTCTCGAACAAATCATCAATGATTTCTTCAACATCTTCTTTGAATTTAACTTCCACTTCATTTCCTTGAATTTCGTCAAACATTGGTTCAATGAAAATTTCACGAAGATAATTGAGAGCGTCCTCTCTACTTGTTCCAAAAGCATCAGATTTAACGGCAAGACCATTAAGATTTTGATTTACATGAAGAACCGACAATGGGTCGAGAAGGACTCTTTCCATAGCAGTTTTAAATTTATCTTCATATTCCGTAAACTCATTCTCTATTCTTTCTTCTGTAACACTAGCATCGAAACGAGTTTTGCCCTTTACACCTTCTGATGAGTCAAGCATATTTTGAAATGCATTTGCAAATCCTAACTTTGAAATTAAAGTATCGAACATATTAGCGGCTGCTCCGGCTGCATCAAAAATAGAAACTTCCTTTGGGCTAAACTCATCATCAGTAATCATGAATTTAGCGTTTTTTACTAAATTCTTTTTCGTAACTGTTTGAACAAAGTCTAACTTCTTAAATTTAGGGTCTGAGAATAATTCGATGAGTTCTCCATAGTCTTCATTGACTTGTTCGAACTCTTTATAAATTCTGTCTCTATCTTCTTTGGACAAACCTAACTTAAATTCATCCCTGAGAGGAGAAGTGAAGTTAATGATTTTAATTTTACGACTAGGTTTAGGATTAATTTTTCGAATGATAGAACGAGCGAAATTGATTAATTTCTGATGAAGGCCGGGATTAAGTAATTTAAGATTACCGTCATCAATCTTCTGAGTAAGGTCACGAATTCTAGCCTTTGCCTCTCCCTTATATTTTGAAATCGACCTTCTATTTAAATCATTGAGAGAGGTTTCAATTAAGTCTCTAGCAGTAATTGGTTCTCCGCTATAAGTGACTTTGAATGTCTTTAATTTTTTAACATAACCTTCAAGTAGCGCAGTAATCTGAGTTTCCTCCATTGGCTCAACAGGTCCAGAAGTTGAACTTTGCCCACGGAAAGGGCTATCACGCCCCGTAAATAAACTTTGAATCTTCTCAATTAATTCTTCTGATTCGTCAGATGAAAAACCGATACCTTGGTCTTCAAGAAAGTCAATAATCAAACCTTCCTTTTTTCTAGCATTAGTCTCTCCTCGGTATTTACCATAAAGGCCCAATAGAGGCTGAGGGCCACCGAATCTCTCATTCAGGGCTTCTAGTGCTTTTTGTTTTTCACTAGCATTCATGGTTCTTCCTCCACTTTAATAGTGTCCATTTCTATAATTTTATTTGCAATTAGACGTTTGACTAAATCTTCTTGTGCTAATAGTCTTGAAACTTTATTAGGGTCATTGAGGCTACTTTTGATGTGATTATAAAATTGTTCGATAGTTTTATCATGAAGACTAACTAATCCTTCTTTTAACTCGCCACTTAATGCCTGCACCCTCTTCATGAGGGAGGAAGACTCATCAGATAAAGCCTCCGGGGTGGACGAAATATCGGAGGATAAATTCTCACTTTCTTCTGAGTTATCTTTGATAAAGTGGTCAACCAATAGAAGACATGAGAATAAGAAGTCTTTCGTCGAAGATGGGCCTAAATTAGAAATGTCAGAAAGTGTATAATATTTTTCATGGTTCTCTTCTGTTAACAATGTAGCAATGTTAAAAGATAAGTCTACTTCTGGTAATTCTTCTGAAGTTGCAATATCCGGCTCAAATTCTTCAGCGTCAGTATATTCTTCAATTTTTTCATCAGGCCAATCGAAACCTCTAACGAAATTTCTAGGAGTTCCTCTTAGAAGTTTAACGAACTGCTTTCCGTCCTTTTTTCCTAAGAAGACAGCAAACCTACTGCCTTTATATTTGCTATAGAATTCATCAAAATATTCATCATCTGGGAACAAAAAGACATTCTCAAAACTTTTAATTCTAGCCTCGGCAATATCTCTATTTTCTCTGCGTCTGAACTCATCTGTTGATGGTCTAGCAACCCTACCTTGAAGGTCTGAATCAGTAATTGTTCTATCGAAGAAAATCTGTTCAGCCATCTTAGGCGTTTGGATTTGTTGAGACAACCAACGCTCAATGTTTTCCTTGCTACCGTTATCTTGATAGAATAGAGAAACGAAAGCAGGATTTAAATTATTTGGGTCTTTCAAAGCATATTCTGTAATGTCTTTTCCGATTCTTTCTGGGAATAAAATATCAAACACAGGCTTGACATTTTTCTTTAATTTCTTAGTGATAATGAAAAGACTGTAAATGTTTGTGTGAGTAAAGCGTTCAGGCAAACCTAACTGAACGTCTAGACCTAAATTTAAGTCAATTTTTCTTTTAGCATCTTTTAAGGCTTGATAATAGTCAGAATAGGTAAAGTTAACGGTAGCGTCAAAACTTCCCTTTTTATCCTTTATATCAACTAAGGCATACTCTTTTCTTTGTTTTTTAGAAACAACTCTCTCAATTGCTTCCCTTTCTGCTTCCATAACTACTCCTTTAGAGGGGTCTTCGCCATCTACTCTCTGACCTAAGACGTATTCTCTTTCTGGAGTAGTGAATTCCTTATCACCATACTTCACAGTAACGCTTCTTTTAAATTTTAAGAAGTCAACTTCTTCAGGATAGGCTTTTGCTAGTTTGACTAGTTTTCTTACGATAGAATCAATCTGTTTTTTAGTTTTGTTACTCACAGTTGTTCTAGATAAAGTATAATTGTTGTAAATTTCCTTCAATTTTTCTAAATCAGTCTCCTGTTCTAGCCCCAAGAAAGAAAAATTGGTCTTTAGGGGTTTATTTTTCTTCATTTCATAGTATCTCTTAGATTGCTCATAGAGTTTTTCGACAAATTTCACTCTATCCTCTCTTTTGAACTTAGGTTTAACAAAAAGTTTGGAAATTTCGTTAAAAAACTTCAATTTTTCCGTTCCTTCGTTGCGAATTAACGAAGAAAACTCACTTTTGAAAGAATCGAGACTATCGAGTGCAGTAGTTTCTGATAAAAATCTAATAATTTCATCAGTTCTCTTACTTTCTGCATATTTTTTAGAAATGTTCACCAAATCTTGACGACTACCCATACCCATAATAGCAAAGTTCATCAAAATTGGGGACAAAACCAAGCAATCACCTCATTGAAGGTCACTTTGGAAGCGGTCTTTGATGCGAAGCCACACTTCAGGGTCCGATTCTGCTAAAACTTCCTGAACAATTTCCATTTGCTTGTGAATAACGGTATGTTCAGTCTTGTGAATAAGTTTGCCTTTGAACTCCATTAGGTATTTTAGGCTCTCTCGGACCTCTCTTGCGAGTTTTGTTAGGGAATCAATCACCTTCGGGTCTAATTCGTCCTGTGCAAAGATTTCATCTAACTTGGAATCTAGCCTTTGAACGTTGTTTGAGAGGATTTCGACCTCGTTAACTTCCTTTTTTGCAATCATAGAGGCCGCAGATTCCTGCACCACCGGCTTCAAGTGGTGCTTCATGTGGCGTTGGACCTGTGCTTTCGTGGTCCCGAGGGCCTGAGAAATCGCTTCAGCATCAATTGTTCCTTCGGAAAGGGCCATTTCATAGTGTTTCCTCAATGGGTCCGTGCATAAAGAGCAACGAGGATTAGACGAAAGAACGTAGTCTCCCATGTGATTTCTCTGATGTTGAGCGCACGTCCCGCTTCTCCATCCGTTCTCTCTATCGAGAGTATCAGGGTTGAGTTGTCCACTTTCAAGACCTGCTTCTAAGGCATCGCGGTCTTCGTGATTGCACAAACCACAGCGTTTTCGAGTAACCATATCAAACCCTCAACACTTCATCCCATTTCAACACTACTTCTTCTTGAGTAGTCGGATTTACGAACTTCTCAGGAACCCTTGTGTTTCTAGCGGCAGCACGTCGTAATAGTTCTCGCGCGTTCTTTGGAGTAAGTTCAAAGAAAACCTCATCAACTTCTCCCGTCAAACTAAAGATTCTCTTTACGTCTTCTGAAGTTTTTGGATTTAGTTTGAGAGGTGTTGTCGCAAGGTATTGTGCTAACTTCTTTGAACTCAATTCCTCCTCAGTATAAAGTGAAGCGGTCTTTAACGCCCTGTTAATGTATTGTCCTAGTTGGTCAAGTTTAACAAGTTTGTTAATCAAAGTAAGGTTGTTAATCACTAAGTCAACTTCATTCTCTTCAATATCTTCAATGGCTTTCTCCAAAACAAAGTAAAGGCCGGTAAGTTTCAGACTCCCGCTACCATCACCAAAAAGTGCCTGATGATAAGGCGGCTGCTGATTGCCGTTTGCCCTTCGGGAATAGAAGCCTTCCTTCGCAGCCTTTCCGGTCTTCGCCTCAAAATACGGAGTCCGGTAGTGACCATAAACTTTTACTTTCTTACCCTTTGGGACGACCTTACCTCGGACACGTCTAAAAGATTGGGGTTCTCGGAACAGAGTGTTCTTTGGGTTCAATGTCGAAGAAGGAGCCTTAAATTCATCTAGTGCGTCAAGTAACGCTTCTAGCATTTCTAACTCTTCGTCATCTTGGTAGCCTTTTTCTAGAATCTTACCAACTTCTTCTAATACTTTAAAAGCACCGTCTTCTCCAGAATTGCTAGAGTTTGCACGGCGAACCTGAGAATTAACGTGCTGAGAAATTTGCACATAAAGGTTGCCCTTGTCTTCCTTTGTTCCAAGAACTTCACCCGAGAACGATTCGCACTTTTTCTTCCATTTCTTGAAAGACTTACCAAAGCCGCGATTTACGACTTCGACAAATACACCGGGAACGATTTCAATCCTCTCTTTCTTCCTTACCACGCTTCTTCCTCCGTGAATATCTAATGTTGTGAATACCGGGTGTGGCCGAAGTCACCGCCCCTGCCGCCTTCTGTGTGTCCTCGTTATTAGACTCATCGTCCAAGACAGACCAAGAGAAACGAATTATTTCCATTGGGTTATTCCTATAAACAATTTTCGCGTTATAGTCTCCGGTCCCACGAACCACACCAATTTGTGATTTTGTCCCGTCCGCATTTGACCTACCATAATCTTTATGACTTGATTTTAAATAAAATCCACTCATAAACGACCAATCTCGCCAAACGAAATCGTTTTGTAAAGCATATTTTATAATCATCCTTAACTGACCTTCATCCTTTAAATCTTCTAATAATTCACAGTAAAGGTCATCTTCCAAAAAATCTCTTTTTTGAAGCCATAACCAACCATTTATCATATCTCCTCCTTTTGGCCCCGGAACATCAAAACCAATGGTGAGTCTATTTGGGTCATCAAAAATTGTTGTCGTATGCTTCCACATTTTTGATAAATCAATAAGATATTCTTTGAGTTTTTCGAAACAATCCTTGTCTTCTTTGACTCGCTTAAATGGTTTCTGAATATCAATTGGAGCCATACCCGTTTGGGTTTTACCCTGAAGTTTTTGGTCCTTAAGGATATCAAACCAAGTCAAAGGAACCCACTCCAATTATCAAATTCCTTGTGAAGTTTGTAGGTATTTTCATAAAATCTTTCTTCATCTTCAAAATAATGGGCAACTAAAATAAGTGCCGTATCTTCTGTATCATAAGAAGCACCTTTAGGTTGAATCTCTATTTGATAGATAGTTCCCTTTTTAAAACAAGTAATTAAATAATTACCAACTTCCTCGACAATATCTCCAGAAGGGGGCCTTAAATTCTTAAACATTTCAATTGCTTTGCAGTAAATTTCATCGGGAACATCCCCCTTTGGTGGAATTTTAACTGCGGTATGAATGAAAAAATTATCTTCAGTATTTGGTTCGGTATAATAAAAATTCATTACGTTTGCTCCATGCCACCTGCTACCAGAATTATCAATAACTTCAGGTTTTGTTTCTCTACTTTTGGGGAAAGACGCTTGCACCTTTTTAGCAATTTCTACGAATTTTTCATAACAACCTTTATCCTTCACCCTTTTGAAAGGCTTTTGAATATCAATTGGGGCCATGCCTTGCCTTTGACTTTGCACAGTCTTGGCTTCTTTGAGGATTTCGAACCAATTCATTTCATTTCATCCTCCCTGAATTCGGACCCGATTACAGCAACATTATCTCTTCCTGCATCTTTTTCTCCAACGTATGCATAAAAATGATTATATCTATAATCAGAGGAAAATCTATAACTTAAGTCTGAATCTTCAAACCTATGGTCTACATTTTTATCATGATTTGCTATTTTTTCTTCAATCCATTTTTTAGCCTTGCAATAATACTCATCGGGATGAGATTCAACGATTATTGCAAAATCTTCATGAGAAGAGGCTTCCCAAATTAGCATCTTCTTACTTTCGAATTTAGGAGACTCTAAGCGTGAATCAAAAAATGCTTTGAGTTTCTCAAAACAACTATCATCTTCTTTTACCCTTTTAAAAGGTTTTTGAATATCAATAGGAGCCATCCCTGCACGGGAAGACTGAACAGAAGTCTGCTCCTTCAGGATATCAAACCAATTCATTTCAATCCCTCTGGTTCATAAACATTATATTCAAGAAGTAGATTTTTTCTTTTACCGTATGTAATAATATAGTTAACTCGGTCTAATTCTTCTATTGCTTGGGAGATAATTTCTAAATCTCGATGAGAAGGCATACTAGATAAAGGTGCGGACATTAAGTTCCCCTTAGTCCAATCAATTTTTAATGAATGTGAAATAGAAACCTTAAGTGCTTCTAAAACTAAACAATACATTTCATCAGGTATCTCGGGATTAAATCCTATAAACAAATATTCTAATGGATTTTCATTAGGTTCAACGAAATAATTTTTATGGTATTGGGCTAAAAAGCCTCCATTTTTGCGAGGGTCTCTCGTCTCAAATTCGAACCTACTTTCAACAAAAGCAATTAGTTTGTTAAAGCAATCATCTTCTTCCTTTACCCTCTTAAAAGGCTTTTGAATATCAATTGGTTTCATACCCTGTCTTTGACTCTGAACTAACTCAGAGTTTTTAAGGATATCAAACCAAGTCATTTCTATCCCTTTTCAAAAGTCGAAACCATTCAGACTTGTTCATCTCTTGAAAATCAGAACTAAATTCAGGTTCACCAACATCAACAGTTTCAGCATCGTCGTAAGTTCTCTCGGAAAGATTCCTAGACTCATTGTGGACAATTAAAGCATTTACAGTCATAAACATCCCTAAGAAATTCATGACCTCACTAGTGAAAGACTCAACTAATGCATCGTCAATGTCTTGAATCTCAGTTCCAACAACTTTTCTCAAAGATGCAACAAAAGTGTTATCGTCAAGAATATCATTAAGCATAGTAAAGATAGCCTTTTCGACTTTTTCTTCATCAACAATCCCGTCGAATAGGGGCATATCAATAATATCTTCAGGGTCCATATCTGGGTCAATCTCTGGCTTTTCGCCCGGACTCAGAACATCCTCGGGGTCCAAAGTTAAAGAATTTCCAAGCACTTCGCTCATAACTAAAGCAAATGCTTCGGAACCAAGAGTATAATTTCTCTCGGCTTGTCTTGCCAAATTGAGCATACCTTGACCATAGTTCTCTTTAACCCAAGCGGTAAGAGCATCCATTTCATCTGGAATATTTTCTCGGATATCGAAAGGTTTCATTGGTTATCCCTCACAAAATTGGAAACCTTGTCTAAAACTCTATTTAGATTGAACGCTTTGAAAGACTGAGTAATTCCCTGAACTCTTACCTTAATATACATCATTCCTTTATTTCTGCCGGATGGTTCTGAAGTAAGGTCAATTTGCCCCCAATCTGCTTTTAGTTTATACCTTGGACCAGATTTACCGAAACCTCCGGTAATCTCTCCACCAAAATCGTTTTCAATATTCTCCAAGAAATCTCTCGGAGTAAGCATCTTAAGGACGTCAAACCATTCAGTCATCTAATCACCTCAAGCAGCAGTTCCAGAATTGGATTGATTATCTTTGCTTCGAACCTTCATTGCTCTAACGAAGTTTGAAATTTCGGCAAGAGACTTTGTTGCAGCATCAGGCATACCCGCAACTTCAGCAGTTCCTCTCAATAATTGCAAAGCACTTCTTTGCTGAAGTCCGTCCTTTGCATTTTTAACGGCTTCAATACGGCGCTCTAATTCTGCAATATTGCTCCGTGTCTTTCTTCTGTCAACCCCCGCTTGCCGCAATTTAGGGTCATTTGGAATGGGCATTTCTTCAGGCATAAATTCCCTGACTTCCGCCATCTCTCTTTCATTTAGCGGTGCTTTCAAAATATCTTTCCAAGTCATATTAATCATCTACTCCAAATAGTTCTTTTAATTCATCGCGCAATTGTTCATATCTTTCGGAATCAATTTTACCTTTCATGAACATATTGCCAATTTTTTCAATACCTTGTTGGTAGGTATCTGCCCCCGTTCGTAATTCAGGCGACCTTTCCCTTCGTTTTCGTTTTTCGTAGGTAGGCTCCATGCCGTATTCCCTAAAAGATTCGGGGTCAATGTTTCTTTCGTTATCAGAAACCCTTTTTCTTTTTATTACGTCTTCCCAAGAAATTCAAATCACCTTTTCTAAAGCATCAATATACTTCTGCAATCCCTTTTTATATTCTTTGCCCGTAATTGTTCCTGTTTCACCGGGGTCAGGATATGTTGAATCATCCTTCATTTGAGAGTAATATTTCTTTGCTTGTCGGAGTTCATCCTTAGCAATTTCTTTATAGTTGCTCTCATTGATTTTATCGCCAAATAATCTTTCCATTTCTTGTGGGTCATACATACCCAAAAGTGCTCTTTTGAGTTGTTGCAAACCGTCTTGTTTTAAGATATTTCGCCAAGTCATATTGTTCACCTCACGATTAATTTTTTGGAACAAGACGCAATAATTCCTCAATTTCATCTAATGCGTTATCTAAATGTATTTCAAGTTCACTAATTGCTCCGCGTTGTTCATCTGTAAATTCTACATATGAATCTGCAGTAATTTTATCATTAAGACTATCAATGGCCATCTTAATTTTACTAGTGAGTTTTCTGAGGTCGAAATTATGCACCTCTTTATAGTAGTCGAATTCCTCTATATCAGAATAATCAAAATTCATCTTTTTAGTAAAATTTTCTTTTAAAATATCTTCCCAAGTCATATTGTTCACCTCCCAAGTCATATTTAATCAATTCAATAAAATTTGCCTTTCACTTTAATTTCAATCGTATCTTTTGGAATTCCAAGTGTTACGAATTCCGCTTTGTATTTCTTTCTAATGTATTCTTGGATTTGTTCTTCACTCATACCA
>Ga0209645_1000012_pt1 | contig 89051 bp, 110 predicted proteins | sample ETNvirenome_6_30_FD_184070 | JGI IMG/M metagenome (GOLD analysis project Ga0209645, IMG submission 184070) | Marine viral communities from the Pacific Ocean - ETNP_6_30 (SPAdes) (version 2) | ecosystem: Environmental > Aquatic > Marine > Oceanic | place: Pacific Ocean | collected 2013-06-19
AAGGTGATTAAATGAAACAGTGGCTGATTAGAAAGTTGATTGCCTTCATGGGTAACACATATGTTTGGTTGGACAAGAAGTTGGTTCATCCTGATGGGCCAGTTCTCGGTTTGGAGATAGATGATGACTTTGCAGGTATGAGTAGGTATGAGTTGTGTTGTCACATAGAGGATAAGTTCGGATTAGAGCGAGACTCTTTTTGGAAGTTGGAGTCAACTCAGAAGATTCGCTACTGTTGCCAAACTGCTAGGAACATTCTAACTCCCAAGAAAGGTAGAAAGAAGAAATCTTCATAGAACGACACTATCTCGGACGTAGCATGTCGTGGTTCACATTATTGAAGAATGACCGAATGAAAGAACAAATCAATAACATCAAAGAACTCATTGCAGATTTTAACTCCGAAGTATTAGACATGGAAGATAAGTTAGAAATAATGCTTGAAGAAATCTACACTCAAGTAGAAAATCTAGAAGACAGGGACGCTACTGAAGAAGCAAAACAGTTGACTAGAACTGATATAGGTCGATTCTTCTTGGATGCGGATTTCAACGAATTGATTGAGTTGATGGAAGTTGCCTACGAAGAAAGCATGGAAGATGAAGACGAGGAAGACGTTGAACCAGCACGAATGCCTAATGAAAAGGTAGAGGAGATTCTCAATAATGCCGAAGACTTGCTTCCTGAGATAGAGAAGGAAGGTGGGAAGTTCTTGGCTCGGCAGGTAGAAGAGATGGTATCTATAGCAAGGAAAAAACCAGAGAGAGCAAGGTCTCTTGCGAGAGCATTAGCAATGCAAATCAAAACTGTAAATGAAATTAAAGGTACTAACTTGAAGGTGGATTAAGGTGAGTTGGAAAGACATTCTAAAGGAAGATTCTCTTGAGTCAAAGATTCTAAGAGAGATTGAGAAAGAAGGTGGTGCTTTAGGTATGAAGAACTTGAAGCAGTTTGCTGATGAAGATAAATTGAAAGAAGTTCTATCTAGCATGGAAAAAGAAGGTAAGATATTCATGCACAAGGATGGAGACATCTACACACATGAGCCAAAGAAGTGATTAAGATGAGTTGGCAAGATATAGTGAAGAAGAATCCCTTTCCTAAAGAAACCGAAGGTAATTACAGAGGAAAAGAACCCGCTACTGCCGAAGGCAGATACGGAACTAAAGTCACACCTAAAGACATAGAAAGAGAAATGGAAGAAAGAAGAAAAGAAGATGAAGATTTAAGGAGACTTCTAGAAGAACAAGATGTTGTCAAAAGGGTTGGGCCTACTAGGGTAAGAATGTTCTATAATGCGAAGAGAAGACAATCTAGCACTAATGAACATCTTAAGAGAATTGAAAGGAAACTCGATGAGTTGTATAAGGAACTAGAGGTGTTAGATGGTAAGGATGTTGCTGATATTTCTGATGAAAGTTTAACAGAGGAAATGTTAGAGAAACTTAACCTTCTAGGTTATGCTGAACTTGAATTACAGTCGATATCTAATGCTTTGGAGTTAGGTAAAACCTCTTGAGTTTTTGGAAATGTCTTTAGTCCACAGTATATTCAGGAGGTTCAGGTTGTGTCATCAGAATCGGAATCTTCTTGGTTTAATTTACTGCGAATGGCTGGCGCAGTTACCACAACTTCCAGCCCTGCGTTATTCAATGTAAGTTACGGGGGAGGAAAGAAACATGGCAAAAAAACCCGTAAGAAAAGGCGCAAGGATGACGATTCGACTCAAAAACGGAGGCCGTTTAAGGTCTAGAAAAACTATCACTCTTTTTGAAGATAAGTTCAAGAAGTGGGAAACTGCTGCTGCTGGTACAAGTCTACCTATGAAGAGTGGCAAGGAGAATGTCCTTGACTGGATAAACGATATGGGTAGGATTGGTAGAAGTAAACCAGATGAACCCAAGCAAAAGAAAAAGGCTCCTATTCCTAAATATCTCACACTAGCGAGGGCTGTTGGAAAGGAGGAGCCTGTCTCTGAGGAAGAGGCGACTGCCATTGAGAAACTTAGAGATTATCTAAAGAGCAACGCAAAAAATAAGAGTAGCAAAATCAACCCTGCTAATATCCCATTCAACACCATCATAGACACAGAGACAGAGGGCGGTGAGATAACACCCACTGCATTCACTACCTACTATGGTGATTACAGAAGTCCTGAGTATGTCGCTTATAGGAATCAGAAGTTCAATGAAAACTTGGAAGATGTACCTGATTACTGGTACAATACTAGTCCGGGGGAAGCAAGACCCCCTGTTTGGCAAGCGTTATTCGCTGAGAATGAGGGTGATAGACCTGACTTCAATAATCCTAGTCTCCTAGAGATTTGTGACGAGGCACAAACAGAGATAGAGGACGAGGTTTTTGACACCGACCCGGAGAACCCATTGCTATTTCAGCGACAAGGTAGTGCAAAGTGGCTCATGGATAACATCGCTCCTTTCAGGGAGTGGGTTGAAGAGACGGTTGCGAATACTAATGAGTACAAATCAAAAACTGGCAACTACAGAAGTGAGAGAGCGCAGAACAAACTACCACTTGAGGAGTTCAAGTTGTCTGATAGTGAGGCCGAAGCCATACTATCGTACATGGATGAAGGAATAAAGGTGGATTTGGAGAAGGTGTACATCAGAGTTCCAAAGAGACAGTTGGGCTATGCAGCAACCCTTGCTTCCAACTATGACGAAAATTACAAGAAGGTAGAGAAATCTATTGTTTCTAGAAAGGTAATTAGAAAATCACAAGAGAAATCCCCTGTTTCTCTAAGTTGGAGGGAAATCATAAAGGTGAGAAGATGAGATGCAGAGGAATTATGAAAGTAGATTCAGAAAACATGGCAGTTGGCAGTTGTTGCCCATACTGTTTCAGATATTGTTGGAGTGAGTAAGATGAGTTGGAAAGATATTTTGAAAGAAGAGATGACCGAGGAAGAGAGAAAGAAGTACATGAAGAGACTAGCAGAGTTGCAGCGATTGGAGGAAAACATGAAGCGAGACGTAGAAGGAACTGCTGAAGCATTCAAAGAAGGAGAATCTCTTGAGCAGTATAAGAAAAGAATGGGATATAACTTCTAGGTGAGTAAGATGGGTTGGGAAAATATATTGAAAAGAACCAAACTATCTGTGATTGTTGGATTTGAAAGAGATAAGTTTGCTGAAACCAAATCGAAAGAACGACCCAATACAGCATCGGAAATGAATAAACATAAATTGTTCATGCAAGGAAAACAAATTAATCAACTCATAAAAAATAGAAAAAGACCAGTTTCACTTGATGTTTTATTCAATGACCCTAATGAGATTACTGACGAAGAAGGAGATGTTTGGTATTGGCCGGGGTTTTTGGTTAAAGAGAAAGCATTCTTTGACGAAGAAAAACCCAACCTTGAACTAAACCAAATCAATAAGAGGTGGCTGGATAAACTACTTTCAGATATTAAAAACTTGGATTTAGAAGGCACTAAGATAATATCAGAGATTGGAGAATATTAAGATGATTACGAGAAAGCGTTGTCCTCTCTGTATGCATGAGGATAGGAGTCAACTTGAGGCTGATTTGGAAGCCATGAGTTACTCGGCAGACGCTTTAGACCAACAGATGAACTGGAAGAGTGGAACTACCTCACGACATCAGAGGAATCACATGGGAGCGTATGTGGAATCTGCTAACCCAAGTTGCAAGATGTGTACGCACCCTATGAGAGCGGAGTTGGAGGAGCAGATTCACAGTGGGGAGATGAGTCCATTGACTGCTTCAAGAATAGTAGAATGCACAGAGGACCAAGTTGTTCGTCATGTAGATAAACATCTTAAGCCAGTTGTGCAGAAGTCTGCTGCAAATATGATTGCTAAGAAGGAGATTGATGAGATTGAGACTCTTAGTGTTAACGTGCAAAGATTGGAGCAGAAGATTGACAGTTTGTTTGCAGAGGATTCCACTGACCCGAAGTACATTGACTCGTTGACCAAGTTAGCGAAAGAGGTTCGTGAGTCTCTGAAGTATTTGCTAGAGTTCAAGGGCAAACTGGTGCATAAGAGGCAAGACACTATCATCGTTCATCAGATGCAAGTCATCAAGGAGGTTCTAGCGCAGAATCATCCTGATGTTTGGTTGGATGTCAGAAGTAAGATGGAGGAGAAATTACAATGAGTTGGTTTGATATCATTAAAAGAACTGGTAAATCAAAAGGGACTGGTTTACGAGGTAGAGGATACAAGCCTCCTAAAGATTCAACTTCAAGAAGGAAGGAAGATGAGAAGGAGATTTTAGAACCTGAGTTGGAGGAGTTACAATGAGTTGGAAAGATACACTGAATAAATCAGACATTAGAAAGTCTGAGCAGATAAGGTGGGAGATGGACCGAAGAGATGTTTCTGTATTTCTGAAGAATGCTCCTGATGAAAAAACAATTGGGGATGTTGGTGAGACAGTTGGTAGATGCATCGTAGAAGGTGCGTTTCAGGCTGACATCAGAACTTGGGGAGTGAAGGGCGTTGGCTCTTACGCCACTAGCGTTGAGTTAGACTTTGAATACATAGTCTATGAAAATGAAACTGGTGATGAAGAGGAGATTGTTCCATACGAGATAGAGTTTGATGCTGATAAGTTGAGCAATAATATGCCAACTTCTGAATCAGCATTGAATCCCTCTGATGTCACAATCTACATTGACATGAAGAATCAGAGAGACAAGGAGCAGTTCGAGATTAGTGGAGACTTTGAGTGGCAGGGTTCGTATTAGGTGATGTAATGACATGGTTCAATATCCTCAAGGAACAGGAAGTGAAGCCTGAACCTGTAAGGGCTGTTGCTCCTAAGACGATAAAGAAACAGGAGTTAGATATTCTTCAGTTCAAGATGGGAACTGACAGGTACAAGATTCTAGATGCAACAGAATCAGAGGAGAGTCTCGATAAACTGGTTGCTGAGAACAGCGTGGATGGAGTAGTCAAGCCTCGCTTCCAACAGGAAATCGAGTTTGTCAAGAGGTATCTGAGAAACGATACAATCACCCAACGTGGAAAGGAGTATAAGACTCTGAGAGAAACGCTGACTCCTACTGAGTCTGATAAGATGGCAGACATGCTTGATAAGTTTCAGGCAAAAAGAGCCAGTAAAGGAAATGTTCGTGGGGAACAAAATGCTAACTTCAAGCAACTGATAGATAAAGAGGACTTTGACAGTCTTATGGAGTTACTAGAAAAACCTATGGTTTTGAGTAGATTCAGAACCTTCATCTCTAACAGTGAGAACAAGGAACTCAGAGACAAGGTTATGCAGAGCAACAACGAGCAACTTGTGATGCTCTTGTCAGAGGGAGAGGATGCGTTTCCATCAATAGACTATACTGCGTCAATCTCAGGGAATCAGATAGAGAAGTACCTGAGATACATCATCATAGAGATAAATGACAGGAGAAAGATTGAGTTCATAGACTTGGAGAAAGCCAAGAGGTCAGGTAAGGCAATGCAGGTTCTGTTTGGAACCAATAGAATGTACCCTGCTTTCGAGTTCATCTTGGAGAACAAGTCATTCGATACATCAGATATGCTGGCGACTCAAATGACTACTGCCAGTTCAGTTGTGAGCAGGACAGTTGCGAACAAGAAATTGATTGATGCCCTGAAGAGAGGGGAAGTAAGAGGAAGGTTGCAAGAGATGTATAGTTCAAGACTTCCCATTGAAGAAGATGAAAATAGGAGTGAGAAAGAAGCAGTCGAAAATCAAAAAATAAATGATAAATTTAAACAGGCTAGGGAGAAAGGTGACAAGTCGGTTCTAGATGCCCTGAATGAAGAGGCTCCTACTGAGGTCAAGGAATTCAAGAACTCACTCATAGAGACAGAGTACACTATGCTACTTAGTGACATAGAGGATGATGATGTGGAAGAGGTCAACGAGCAGTTGGGAACTCAATACGACAATGATGGTTTCGAGAAAGTCAAGGGCAAACTAATCGAAGCAGTGAGAGAACTCATTGCAGGTAATGAGAATAGGGCGGATGAGAAGTTCAAGGAGTTGAGTGTCAAGGGACCATCACTCAGTAGGTCGCATCCCTTTGATGATGAGAACTTCACAAGGGAGTACCTTCTAGGTGGTGGCTTCGGTGCTTCGACATCCTCACCTGCTGATATCGTAAAGATTCTACAGAGGCTTTCGACGCTATTCGCTAGTGGGGCTTTGAAGAAGAGCGAGATAAGAAAATACTTCACGGACTTGGAGAATGCAGAGGATGAGGAATCAAAGTTGGAAGTCAAAGACAAATTTCTAGATGAAGTCAGAGATGACTACGAGAATGCAAGAGGACAGTTCCTTGAAGCCGTTGAGGACAATATGCGGAGAGTTCTGAAGGAAGGCACTAAGTTGGGTATCACTGTTAGGAGACAAGGCAGGGACTATGACTTTCGTGAGCCTTACATGTTTCTCAGAAAGTTATTGAGTATTAAGGGGTGATTATGTGGAAGAAGAGTTTTCAGTTTTTATGAATGAAGGAACAAGCGGTCTTGCAGACTTCTTGAAGGAGAAAGGCACTAAAGCAAATCCTAAGTTGGCTGCAAGGAACATCAAGAATGCCTTTGACAAGAAACTTCTCTTTCCCTTCTTAGTTGCTAACGAGGTCGGACCACCAATCGGTTTTGGTGAGGATACGATTAACTCACCTATCTTTGTCAAGCAGGGAGGGGAGATAGAACTGCAACCTTATCTGGTAAACATAGTTGAACCAAGTAAGAGGTCAAAGAGCATTATTGACAGGATATCTGCGAAGTACAGAGGTTTCAAGAGTCTGAAAATGAGACAGCAAATGATTGCAGATGTATTGGATAAGGTTGACTTGAAACTCACCGCTACAGGTGAGAAGAGACTGACTAGCGATGTGAATCTAGAGGACAGGAAGTTACTAGACAGCGCATTAGGACTTTTCGTAGATAAGAGAAAGGATGCTCCTGTGACATCCAGCGTACTAACATCCCCACTAGATGACAACGATGTTGTGTTAGTCGTCGCTGAACACCCCGAAGAAAAGAGGAGGTCTGCGTTGAAGAGACTAGAGGAACAACCAAAGGATATCAGAGACATTCTTAGCATATACATCAACAAACTCAAGGGGTCATTAGGAGAGAAAGTATCGATAGATAGATTGGATGCTGATATAGATATCTTCTCAGAGTTGATTGGTAAGGGAGACTTGAGACTCACGAAGAATCGTAGAAAGATATACGACTATTGGGAGAAGATAGAAGGTAAGTATGCTGCTTTCTCAGATGCACACAAAGCCTTCGCAAGAGGACTAGATGGCTCAGAGTTGAAGGACACAGAAGACAAGGAGTTGAGTCAATATATTGAGAACTTCCTAAAGTTGAAAGATTCAGACTTAAGATACGTCTATGAGTATCCTGCTGTAGATAGCAGTTCCTTGGAAACCAAAGGACCGCAGTTGATGGATATCTTCTTGGAGGAAATAGGTATGGCTCCTAAAGATAAGACACAACAACTTCCTTCAAAGAACATCGGTCCTGCTGCTGCACCTAAGAGAGATGACAAAACCGGAACCTTTTCTTTCCAAGCAGAGATGGATGAACAAGAGACAGTTGTAGACCCAATACCAAGACTCGTTGAAGTATTCAATGATATTATTCCAGTAAAGGTTGACCCATTGTACGCATATGCCTACGATAGTGGAAAGGCAGGATTCAAGATATCTCCCGCAGCAGAGAAGGAAATGAGGAAGGTCATCAACCGACAAAGAAAGACGGCAATCAGATTTGGGTTAAGCGAGAATACACTGAGAAGACTTCAGAATTACGCAGATGATATTGAAATGAGGTCTTACATACAAGAAAGAGACTTCTTCCTACCATATCAAGAGGGATTGGCATTGGACTTACCAGAAGGCGCAAAGGACAATAGCACTAACATTAGAGAATACCTCAAGACAATCTCGCAGTTTATCTCAGCAGGTGAGGACCTAGAGCAACCTACAGGAAAAGGAAGAGGACAACTAGGAGGAACAGCACCATTCGAGGGAACGTTCCGAAGTAGCCTACCGGCACTACAAGGGGAAATGGTTGGTGACAAATCGCTAGGTGATTTGTACGAGACTCTTCTCTCTGCAATCACAGAGTATTTCATAGAGCCTTCTACTTCTACGAACAGACCACTCAGCAGGAAGTTTGAGTGGATGGAGACCAAGACTCTGAGGGTTCTATCGAAAGACAGGATGAGAGGTAATGCATTCGTGACAGTTTTAGGACTGAAGAAGACTTCAGGGACAATACTCAGAAAGAGCGTATTGACAGATATCATCGCCCTATTGAAGAAAATAGCAAAGCCAACGAACAGAGAGAATGTTGATGACTTCATGAGAGACATCGAGAATGTAGGCTCTAGGGTTGACAAGGTGTTCAAGAGAAACGACTCAGAGGCGGTTAGCATAGAGTTCGGCAATCTAGCATACAGGGTATTAGATAGAAACGGATTGAACACGAATCGCAGGTTCGGTATTGGAACTGCTAAGAAACCACTTGAAGAATGGGCTGATATGTATGACACAAGTAGAATCTACCCATTTGCAGCATTGTACCAGCATCTAGTGATGTCACAAGGAAACTATGCAGAAGCCGATATGGGTGAGGAGGTCAGGGAGATAATCAACCTTGAGAGGAAGATGGATATCGTCAAGTCAGAAACTGAATCAAATCTCCTACATGCTCATGACGCTATTCGCAAGATGATGAAAAAGCCAGTCTACTACGGACTCAGCAAAGTTGATGATTACGATGACATGCAGAGTACGATAGATATAATGAAGTCAAAGTTCAACACTGATGTAACCGCCTTGGAGATAGAGAGCATCGTTAGTGAATTAGATTCCATGACCTCTTTGAGCAAGAAATACGGGATATCAACAGAGGGGGTCTATTTCCTCAAAGCAATACACAGGTGAGGAAATGGCAGATATAGAGATAAAAGAGGTATCTCAAGAAGATGCTATCTTTATGTGGAACAGAGATAATCCAAATGACCCATTCTCAAGAAGCGCACCCTCTTGGTATGACATACAGAACTGGTTAGTCAGAACCAACGATGGCGAGGTTGTTGGAATCGCTGGCTACACAGATATGGGAGACTATGCTATCCTTGGTGGTATGAAGGCTAGAGGAAAGGACCAACCGAAAGGTGGGGGGAACTGGAAGGCAATGTTAACCTACAGAAAGGGTAAACTTGGCAACAAGCCGAAGATAGCAGGGTTTCGTGCAACGAAGATGCCACAGGACAAGTGGACTGCTATGAATGAGAAAGCAGGATACCAGCGTGAGGATATGATGGGTATTCCTGAAGAACTGGTAGACAAGTTTCGTCAGCGTTATGGAGATGATTGGGGCATAATGAAGAACACATCATGGTTCTTCCCATTGATGAGGGGGTTAATCTAATGGAGATGGATAACTTAGATTTCATGTCATCTATGGATATGGAACTCTCAAAGAACTCCTTCCCTTACTTTTTCAAAAACGTGCTAGGAATGATGTATCCTGAGTACATGCAAGAATGGCTACAGTCTATGGAGACAACAGACAGGACAGTTATCATTTGTAGCAGAGACCACGGAAAGTCAGTATTCATGCATAGTTGGGTAGTTTGGAATCTCATATTTCAAGAGCCTCCTTTTCAAATGCTATACATCTCATCTAACCAAAAGCAGACTCTAGTTCATATGAGGGAGATTGATAGATACTTCAACCTACCAGCATTAAAACAATTCAAGCCTAGTCGTGGATGGGCAATCGGTAATATTCAACTCACCAACGGCAATGCGATTCTAGAGCGTTCCGTTGGTTCTCAGATTCGTGGCCTTCACCCACAGGAGATTATCATTGACGACCCCTTGAAAGAGTTCAGCCTTGCTGGTATTCAGAGAGTTACTGATTGGTTCTTCGGTGATATGATTCCTACATTGCATCACACATCTAAACTAAGGATGATTGGCACTCCCTTCACTTACACTGATATCTTTTCACAATTAGAAGAGAACGAGGCATACACTGTGACAAAGTATCCATGTCTCAATGCATTGAACGAACCTCTTTGGCCTGAGCGTTGGGACTTCGATGCACTCATGCAGAGGAAGGCAGAGATAGGTTCTCTGAAGTTTACAAGAGAGTATCTGTGTGTACCAATATCAACAGGCACTGCGTTATTCAATCCTGAGTTCATAGAGAAATGCAAGAACAAAGAGTATATTCTGAAACTAGGAAACCGAAAGGACAAGGGATACAGATACTACGTTGGTGTTGACCCTGCTATCTCAACCGATGGTGACTACAACGTTATTACAGTTTTAGAGGTAGATGAGAATCAGAACAAGGCAATCGTTCATGTTGATAGGGCAAAGAACATTGAGTTTAGAGAGAACATAGAAAAAATTAGATTGATTGGTAAGGTGTTTGAACCGGAGGAGATTCTGTTTGAGACTAACACATTCGCAAAGGCATTTACTCAAGAGTTGAAGAACATGACAGACCTAAACATTAGAGACTTCAATACGACTAGAAGAAAGAAACAAGAGATAATTCTAAATCTTCAAATGAATATTGAGAATCAGAAGATAATCATGCCGTATGGTGACAATGCAAGCAGAAGGCTAACCAGTGCCTTGATAGAAGAACTTTCAATGTTCTCAATTACTGCTAGTGGAAAGTTCGAGGGAGTAGGCGCACATGACGACTTGGTTATGAGTTTAGCACTAGCCAATGCAGCATCACAAGGAACGGGAGAACAGTTCGTTTTGCTTGATGACATGGACATCTTTGATGAACCGGCCACTGTTCGGAAGAACATGTCGGGTGTCCTCGGCTTAAATTTTTGAGGTGAGAAGTTGAGCGAAAAAGGGGATAAATTGAGGGAGCAAGCAGAACTCAATAATCGTAGAGCAGACCTTGCTGATGAGGAGGATGCAATCGAACAACAGCAAAAAAGAATCACCAGTGAACTAACTCAAAAATGGTTGGCTACACAGCCAATCTCAAATCACACAGACATAGAGAAGAGGTTTGCAGAGGAGCATAGGCTAACACTTTCTGATGCAAGGAAACATCTTGGATTCGAGATGAAGAAATATCAGATTGAAGGAAAGGACATACCTGCTCTTGTAAAGGAACTCAAAGTCTATCGTAGAAGCCTGAAAGGAGAGGACAAGATTTCCTTAACTAAATCCATATCAAATCTAATAGGTTCCTACTCAGACCACCTGAGTAAAAGCATAGACAACATCTATTGGATAAACAAGTACAAGAGTCCACTTTTGGATATGGGTTTCAATGAGGAGAAAATAATCAAACTGTCTCTTGTCACAGACGAAAGCACTAGAAGAGACATCATAGATACACTATGCAAGTATTGGGAGGATAGGATAGAGAGGAATGGACTAGGATTCAATTCTGATTATGCTAGACTAACAAAAAGCATGAGTGATAGCAAGAGAGAAATCAGAAACATCCTCAATAAGTACATTGAGTCAAGTGGTAATGGAAACGTAGGCCAAAAGGAAATACTCAAGAGAAAGATAGTGACGATGGTTTGTGAAGAGCAGGGTATTTCTCCTCGACAGATTTACGACAGACTTCCCAAGAATATGATGAAGAACTCATCTCCTAGCATGATATCTAAACTAGCGAAGTCTCAGAATATAACAAACGTAAATGGTTCATTATACAAGATGAGTGATGAGATAAAGAAGGACATCTATGCCTACACTGCTGCATTCATAGACTCTGATGGATACATCACGATGGATAAGAACCACAATCCGAGAGTGGGGTTGGTTGCGACAGGAGATAGAGGCAAGGCATTCATGTTGGAGATGAAGAAGTCTCTAGGGATTGGTAGACTACACCTAGACCAAAAATCACCGCAGGACACCAAGCCAATAAACAGACTGAACTTCTACTCACAGGCTGAAGTCACAGAACTCCTAACGAAGTGCCTCCCACATTTCAAACTAAAGAGAAAGAACGCAGATATACTTCTAGAACTAATGAGGATGAAGAAGAGCCACAAAAAGGCTGGATGGTACAAGGCTAGAAAGGTTGAGTTGTTCAAACTCATGAAGTACGAAAACCACAAAGACGATAAAAACTATGATTTCAGCAAATATGAAATTGACATCGATACCGTGGCTAAATACTACGAAAACGGAAAGATGTCTGAAATGGATAAATTAGAATCTATAGCAAAGAACGAGGACGAATAATATGGTAGAAGAAAAAAGACCCTCGTTGTTTCAGCGATTAACTCGTAGAACAACACCAAAGCCTGAAGACAGAACGATATACAATCCGGGGATACAAGAGAAAGACACCTCCTATCTAGTGACTGCTCCTATTGTATACCACATAACATATCAGTCAGTGATAACTAGAACTTGTATCACGCAACTGAAGAATGAGATATTCAGAAGAGGATACGTTTGGGAGGAGAAGTTCACCAGTAGGTGTGGAGATTGTGGTAATGAACACAAGCAAGCAGTGAAAGAATGTGTTGACTGTGGTAGTATGAATCTAATTAAGCCTGATAAAAACCAACTCAAATACATTCACAAGTTACTAGATGGATATGTGAACAAAGGCGAGCAGTTGTTCATCGACGTACTCAAAGAACTAGAGGATGACCTCAATATAATGGATGATGCTTACCTCATAATGGTCAAGGAATACTACGTTGATGGGAACGGAGATATTCGTATGCATCGAATTAAGGAAATCTACAGGGGAGACCCTGTATCCATGCACATCTATGCTGATGAGAATGGTGAGAGAGGAAATGAGGGATACACCTGTTTGACTCATAGAGGTCATATCAGTAAGAGCATGAGTGACTCCTGTGAAATATGTGGTGCTGAATTGCATCCAGTGCATTATGTTAACAGAGCCAATGGCAAAGAGCAAGCATTCATCGAGGGAGAAGTTCTGCACTTTAGCAAATACTCACCTTCTAGATTGTATGGTAGGTCTCCGATAATGACCCTTTGGAATCACATAACGACTCTAATATCAATGGAGAACTATGTCAACTCCTCATACACAAAGGCTAGAATGCCAAGGGGAATACTAGCAGTGCAAACTAGAAACATGGAATCGATGAAGTCATTTTGGCGTGGTGTCAAGGAGAAGATGGAGCAAGACCCACACTTCATTCCAGTTATGGGTATAGAGGGTGAAGGAAAAACCGGAGCCGTAGAATGGATTAAGTTCATGGACAGCCTAAAGGAGATGGACTACATACAGGTCAAGGATGACCTAAGAGATAGAATAGCAGCCTTCTATGGAGTAAGCAAAATCTTCATGGCAGACAATTCAACCAGTGGAGGTCTGAACAATGAGGGAATGCAGATACTCGTAACCAACAGAGCAGTTGAGATGGCACAGACAATTTGGAACAACTATGTGTTCCCATTCATGACAGAGGAGTTTGGCATTACAGATTGGGTGCTAAAACTTCCACCATCAGAGGAAGAGGATGAGATTGCCAAACTAAGGAAGAGAGAGATTGAAGTCAATGTGGCAGCGTCAATCAAGAATCTTGGGTTTGAGGTTGATATGGATGATGAGGGTAGATTTACTTTCACTAAACCTGAACCACAAGAAAGCGAACAAGGTCCATCGAGAGAAGGCGGAGATAAAGTTGAGACTGACCCATACGCTGGAACAGACATAGATGCAAGTCAATTAGGTCAGTTGCAAGAGCAACAATTGATGGCTGCAAGCAAACCACAAGAGAACCCACCTGCAACTAGGAACAAGCCATCTATGGAGACTGGACCTGATAAGAGGTTTTCAGGACTACCTAGAGAAGCAGGTAATCAGAATGTTGATTCACGAACAGAGAGGAGAGTAGGTTAACATGAAATATAGACCAAAAGGCTCACCAAGAAAAAACAACCGTAAACCGAAAAAAATGTCAATGAACGATTGGCTTTTCTTCACTCAAACAGATAGAAATAATCTATCTCCTGAAGATAAAAGCAGGATGCGTGATATAGAAATTGAATATGAGAGGTATCACAGAGAGAATCCTATTGCAAAATCTTGGCAGGATGTTTTGAAGAGAAAGAAAAAGAAGAAGTCTACCGTTAATCAGGCTGGTAACTATACCAAGCCCGGAATGAGAAAGAGAATGTTTCAGAGAATCAAAGCAGGTGGCAAGGGTGGCGCACCCGGTCAGTGGTCTGCAAGAAAAGCACAGATGCTTGCTCAAAGATACAAGAAAGCAGGTGGTGGCTATCGAAACTAAAAGTTGGGTCTCGATACTAAAGAGGTCTAACCCAAGAATACCACGAAAGAAAGGACAGAGGAGAAACTCAAAGAAGCACTCAGACTTGTACACGGATGAAAACCCAAAGGGAACAATACACGGATTAGGATTCAAAGACGAAGAGACATCAAGAAAATCAGTAGCAAAGATAAGGAGAAGCAATAGAAGTCATGCGCATAAGACACAGGCTGCAATAGCAATGGAGCAAAGAGCAAGAGAAATGGGCAAGACAAAGGAAGCAGCGATATACAGGAAGTTCATAGAGCAACAGAAGAAAAAGACGGAGGCTAAGAAATGAGTTGGTTTGATTTTCTAAAGGCTAAGTCAAAGTCTCAGAGGTCTCTGTCAACTTGGACAGACGAGGAGTGGGGTAGCGCAGAGCAACATCGTGCCAAAGAGAAGGGAAAGAAAGCACCTTCCAAGACAAAGGGCAGGTACATGCCAAAGGCCACTTACAAAAGAACCCCTAAATCTAGGTTGAAGTATCAAGATAGAAAGAAGAAAGCAGGTCGTAGAAAGGGCAAGCAACATGTCCCAACAGGAAAGAAGTTCTCTCAGAAGTGATTATCATGCCGATTCGTAAAGTCAAGGGAGGATACAAGTGGGGCAGTAAAGGTAAGGTCTATCGCAATCGAAAGGATGCTGAGAGACAGGCCGCAGCAGCCTACGCTTCAGGCTACAAGAAGTCAATGGATTGGTTTGATACACTAAAGAGAGAGAAGCATCCTGCTTTGAAGAGAGCCGGGGTGAGTGGTTTCAGCAAACCAAAGAGAACACCAAACCACCCCACTAAGTCTCATATTGTTGTTGTTAAAGACGGTAAGAAAGTCAAGACTATTCGATTTGGACAACAAGGTGCTGATACAGTAACTGAGAAGAACCCAAAGGGAAAGAGAAAAAAGAAGCAAGCCTCGTTCAAGGCTAGACATGCCAAGAACATCAAGAGAGGAAAGACATCTGCTGCTTATTGGGCCAACAAGGTAAAGTGGTGATAACATGAGTTGGTTCGATATTCTAAAGATGAAGTTCAATGTTCCCTCTAGAAAGATTAAGTTCGATAACGAAGGTGAACTTGAAGAGGTTCGTAAAGCCGTTAAAGAGGCTAGATTATCAGAGGCTGATTTGAAAAGATTCGATGACAGTGCTATCAAGGCTGTTGCAGATATAGTCGGTGAGGATGATGACGATTATGATGACCTTTCCAATGACATAAGAGAATATGTGAAGAAAGAAAAAGAGAAGCACAACAGGAAGAGACCATTTGAGATAGACCCATCTGTTAGAAATGTAAAGTTCAAGACAACTACTATGGATACACCTTCTTATCCTAGTGGTCACGCTCTTGCAGGATACGTTATGGCGCATGTTATGGCTGATAAGTATCCTGAGAAAAGAAAGGAACTGTTTTCTACCGCAGACGATGTGGCTCATAGCAGGATGCAGATGGGGGCGCACTATCCGACTGATTTGAAAGAATCTGAAAGACTATCAAAACTAATATTTGAGAAACATCTAAAGGACTGATAAAATGAATTGGAAAGACACACTGAAGAAGAAACTTGTTGGTGGACAGAAGAAACTGGACAAGGATAAGGATGGAGACATAGACGCAGAGGATTTCAAACAATTAAGGGAGGAAAAAGAATGACAGAACAAAAGAAAGGAGTAAGAGAATTGGAAAGAGAACTAGCGAATGCAAGAGCAGAACAGAGAGCCTACCATGAGAGTAAGGTGACTGTTAACAGGGACTACTCGATTGGTGGCGTGGACAAAAGCACCACAGTCGAGAAGAAGATACCCGACACTGCTGATGTTCCTGATGCAATACTTCTACCTAAGAAAAAGAGACTGAAGAAGCAGAACATCCCTTGGTGATTAGAATGGATAGCACATTCTTCGATGTACTTCGCAAGAGTGTGCCTGTTGAGAAAGCAAAGACTGCTAATCAATTAAATGAACGTAACTATCCAAAAGACGTTCAGGCGTTGATAGAAATACTCAGGAAGTTTTCTAGAACCAAAACGGTCAAAGACGAGTTTAGTGGAAGAGACAAAGAGATTCCATATTACAATGTTGACGATTCTAGTGTCAGAGATATAGTGCAAAAATTCAACACAGAAATAGGTCCAAGACTAGACGAACTGACAACGACTGTCAGAAGAGCAGAGGCAATAAAAGACCCATTGAAGAGAAGGAGAAGATTCAATATGCTATCGGGTGGAAGATACACTGATGTATTTCTTGCTGACGATGATGAGTTTTTGAAGTATGGTAGCAAACCTGCAAACGAGATATACTTGGACTTAATTACCGAACTAAGTGCATCTAGGTCAGGTGAAAATCTATCAGAGCAACAATACAGAAGAATGGTGGAGTATAATAATAAAATCAGAGATGTGTTTAGCCAGCCAAATCAAATCGTGAAGAAACTCAATGATGATATCGACAGTGGAACTCTAGATTTTGAAAAGAGTGAAGAAAGATTGAAAGATGTTTTCGCACTTGTTGCAGAAGACCTTGAGGAGTACAAGCAATTGCAAAAGGAGACCGGATTCAAGGGTCAGGAGTTCGTTCTTGCAACGGGCTTCGATGGAGGACTGTCCAATGACATCCGAGAGGCGGTTGATTTTGTTAACAAAGCATATTCGTTTGTAAGTAAGATTGCTAGAGGCACTGAAACTTCTGATATTGAAGTAGAGGAAGGACAAGAGCAATTGAGGGGGATTTTACAAGAGGATACCTCTATGGTTGTTAGGGCAAAAAACACTTTGAAGATGTTTGATAGATTCATCAAAGATGCTAAAATAAAAAATCACACTTTTTCTCTTCCTGATGGTGATAATATCAAAATAACATTAAACTGAGGTACACTGGGGTTGAACATGATGTCGTGGCAGGAAATTCTAAAGGCATCTGATTTTCTAGAGAAACTAGAGCCAAAACAGAAGAAGAGAATAAAGAAACTTCTGCAAGCAACACAACCCACAAAGAACATGGGGGATGAGATGACCAAGTTAGAGGAAGTCATCAAGGAGATGGAAAGTTTAGACATGGTGAAGAGCGACAAGGCTCTGACAAAGAAAGTAAAGTCCTTCCGTGAGAAGAACCTAGACATACTCGCAAGTGCTGCCGAACTTCGTAAAGACTATCAAACGCTCTATGACCAAATCAGAAGCATAGCATATCCGAAGGGCGAGAAGGAGGAGAAGGAATGAAACTCAGAATCGTTGAAGATGTAGAGTGGCATAAGGGTATGAGTCTTCCAATGCTAGGTGATTTAGAATGAGTTGGTTTGACTTAATAAAACTGGATTATAATCCAGATAGTGAGGCTAATCTACCTAGAGAAATATACGACTCTCTTGAAAGACTAGACGAAATAGAAAATGACTATTTCAGAAATAAAGATGAAATCGATTACGAGATATACGAGATATGTGATAAGTTGCTTGACTTTGTAAAAAATGATGCAAGGTTGCAAAGTGAGCCAAAGGAAAGAGATACACTATTAAGAATAGTTAAAGAACATCAAAAGAAATCAGTTTCCGATGGACACTTTGAGACAGTATATCACTATTTCACAGATACTTATGATGATTTGAAAAATAAGGAGGAGGATGATGATGATTTTTCCCCAAAATACGGAAGTAAAAATAGAAAAGCAGTTGAAGCAATGCAATCCTTTCAAGACCAATATTATGAAAACCCATATTCTGATTACAGGGAGAATAGAGACCTAACTGCTTTCATAGCAGGAGTAAGCAACGGTGAGCCTTTATCAGACTTAGAAAGGAAATTCCCCGGAGCATACATCGTCTTCGATAGTGCTGGATTATTGAACGAGGTGGAAGAATGAGTTGGTTTGAAACACTAAAGGGAAGTTGTGGCACAGAGAAGTCAGATGAGATGGCAAGAGTTACAACGACAGCCTCTACCGGACAAGACAAAGAAGCGGCCAAGAGGACTGAGGATAAAGAAGCAGAACTACTGGCTATGATACGAGAGCGAAACAAAAAAGCGAGGGAAAGCAAATGAGTAAGAAAGAAGAGAAAAATGAAATGCTACTACTAATGAAAGAACTTGTGAACAAGGTCAATGCCTTGGAGCAAGCAGTATACAACAAGGACAACCTTCTGATGAAATCAGGATACGTTGTTCGTGAGACACCAAGACCCGCAATGGGTAACATTGACACACCTGATGGTGGAACAATGTCATGGGATGAGATTCGCAAAATGGCGGAAAAAATGGAGGGGAGATAAATGCCCGAAAGAGTTACGAGAGAAGAGAAATCAGTTGAACTAGCAATATTGAAAGCAAAAGAGGTACTACAAGAAGCACAGAATCTAGGAATTATTCCCCTAGATGAGCCTTCTATGGGTGAGGATGTAAAGGTCAAGAGACCCAAGAAAAATCCATCAGAGGTTCCTCTTCCTAAGACTAGCAATATCGAAGGTGGTGCGGATTTAATCAACGATGGAACTATGAGAAAAGCACTGAACGCAATCGCAGATGCGGCAGATGTGTTTGTTAAACAATTTCGTGAGCCTGAAGAAAGAGCAAGAGAAATAGACTTTCCTAGACAGATACAAGCAGCCAGTGCTAAAGTAGAAAGTTCTCTAGACGCAATAACAGAACTTGCAGAAAGGTTGAGAAATGCCAAAAATGAAAGTGAAATGACTAGTCTAACTAGTAAATTAGAAAGAGAAATAGCCACGGTAAAGAGATTAAGGGATGTTCCTACTCGTACATAGATGAGGGGAATACATGCCAAGAACAGGTTTATCCTTTGAAAAGGAAACCAACGCATTGACTAAGAAAGTGTTGGACTTCTTTGAAAGGGTACGCTATGCATATCTCTCTGCTAGGGAAAACCCAAATGAGTATGGTAAGAAGTGGTCTTCAACTGTAAAAAGCATAAGAGATGAATATGACGGACTTGGTAAGTTCGCAGAAGCACTGAAAGAAAATGTGAGTGAGAAGGAACTCTTCGATGACAGGGCTACGGATGCAGAATCCAATGTAGCCAAGAGAGTCTATGAAGACATAAAGAAAATGAGATTCGAGTCAGCAGAGGTAAGCGACCCATTCTCGAAGCAACTAGGCAACAGAGTCCTAGAGAGACTTCTTGATGACGAGGCTATCTTTGCAGCATTCATACACTATGCTCTGAGAAGTCATACAAACGCACTCCCAAAGAAAGCATGGGAAGAAGCGGAACTCAAACCTGATGAGATAAGCCAAGGTGCTATGGGTTTGGATATCGAACCCAAGGACATACCACTCTACATCATAGAGCATTATGGTGATGATAAGGATAGCAGAAGAGTACAAGGCAAATTCAAGAGAGCCTACTCTCTACTAGAAAGAGTATACAACAGCCAATACTCGGAGGAGAAATGGGAAGCATTAGAAGACTTGGACATAGCAAAATCCGATGAAGAGAAGGCCGATGTTGACTTCATGGTTCCCAACAAACCAATGTACAGAATCTTTGAGATAGACGACATGAAGGAAATCAAGGGACTCAGTGGTGAGTATGTCGTTCAAGAGAAGTACGATGGTATGCGAGTTCAGATTCACAAGTTCAACAATGAAATCAGGATATTCTCCTACAATGAGAAAAACATAACTGATAAGTGTTCAGAACAAGTAAAGAAGATGGAGAACAAGGCGTTTGGCGATTGCATACTAGATGGGGAACTCATGCTCTTCAAGGGGGATGAAGCATTACATAGAGCAGATACCATAACTCACATATTCAAGAAGAAACTAGATGGTGGAAAACTAAGACTACATGTTTTTGACATAATGAGACATGAGGGTAAGGACTTAGCAGATGAACCATTGAGGGAGAGAATAAACATACTTCTCTATCAATTCGCACAGCACTCCTCTGAGGTTTTGGCCTTCCCGTCCAAGAAGGATACTAGGATTGCTGATTCGATGGATGAAGTGGACGAGTATGCTAGGAAGATAATGGAGATGCCAACATCTGAAGGAGTTGTAATCAAAGACATAGAATCTACATACTACATAGGAAAGAAGAAGAATCCCAAGTGGATTAAGTGGAAGAAGTATGTGGATTTGGATGTCATTGTCCTAGATGACAAGAAAACAGGTAGTGGTTTGCACTCCTATACAATGGGTATTGGTCCACTCTCCGCAGAGCAGAAGAGGGATATGAAGTCAGTAGAGATAGAAGGCAAGGACTATCTTCCAGTTGGCAAGGCACTCAATACTAAGATAGAGGTCAGTGTTGGCTCGATAATAAGAGTCAAGGTTGATGAGGTAAACAAGAAGAAGGATGGATTTAGCCTCTACTCAGCAAAACTGATTGAACTTCCTGAAGTTGATGAGCCTGATAAGTTAGAGACACTAGAGCAACTTTCTACTAAGACTAAGAAATCTCTGACAAGAGGAGTCTTACCTGTATTCAGTGCTAAGGATTTGGCAAACCCACTTGCTGTCATGGCAGAACTTCGTGCAAAGGATGAGAAGAAAGTCAAGAAGTATGTGGTGACAGACTATGTTCATGGTGAAGCCGATATCATTTGCAAGTATGACACAGAGGGCTTTACCATCTATGGCTTCGATGGTGATGAGTTGATGCAGAAGAATGCTCTGACTCAGATGGATGACTTGAGAGACCAACTATCAAAGTTCATGAAATCTAGGAAGTCCAAACTAAGAGCGCAGATTAGAGATATAATATCTGAAAACAATGGACCTATGGAGTTCGATGACATTGAGGAGAAGGTCAGATTACAAGCCGACGATGCCTATGATGAAATCTTTGAACTAAAGCCCAAGGAACTATTGGCTTGGATGAAGAACCAAGATATATTCATCTTCATCTCACCTAAGCGGTTCGATGTATCCTCTGAAGTTATTGAGAAGGATGAGGAAGAACAACTGACTGGTGAGTATGAGGTTCGTCAGAGGGATGATGGAAATATTGATTTTGTCATAGAGACAGAGGATGATAGAATGGCTTGGTTGATTGACATAGAGAAGCCCACGGACATCTATGAGTTGTTTGGTAAGTCAGGAAAGTACCCGGCGATGGTCTCCGAGAAAATAGACAGCACAAAGGTTCTAGATAAGGGGGAACTAATTTTTGGAGTGCAAAGACATGGCTACCATGAGTATAGGATGGAAGGAGACAAGTTTCAATCAAGAATACATTTCAGAGTGGTCCCTCTAGATGAAAAGAAGTCTTGGATAGTTTTCACAGGTAAGAAACAAGAAATGCTAGATGATTCTTCAGATGAGGGAATTGTAGATATTAAACAAGATAAGTTTAGCAACTTAGAACTTCCTGACGTTTCTTCTCCTACAGATGAATAGCGAGTAGTTCATATAGTAAAAGATAATTCCTTTTGTAGTGTTTGCACCGCAGGAGGTTTTGATTAAGCAGGAAACTGATACTGGTTTCACCATATTAAAGTCAGAAGAATTGACAATTGGGGGCTATGCATCAATAGAAGTAGTAGACAAGCAAAATGACTTGATTACACTAGAAGCATTAGAAAAAGCAGTAGCAGAATTCATGGAGAAGAAGTCTTATCGAAATGTAATGTCAAACCATTCAAATGTTCAGGTCGGGGAGGTAGTAGAGCAATATCGAGATACTAACGGGGTATTACACAAGACAGGTGTTGACAACGTTGGGTTCTATGTAGTTATCAAAATGAGAGATGACATAGAAAAGGCAAAGGAAATCTCAAGAGGTATTAGAAAAGGAACTCTACGGTCTTTCAGTATAGGTGGACAAGCAATATCAAAGAAACAAAGAACATCGGAGGAATACGGGGAATACAACGAGATTGATAGTCTTGAACTACATGAAGTAACAATCTGTGAGAAAGGAATAAACCCCGAAGCAAAATTCGACATATTAAAACACGAAAATGGAGGTGATAATTTGTCAGAAAAGTTAGAAAGCGCACTGGAAGAGTTGAATGGTCTGCTAAAGCAGGTTCAGGAAGCAACTGGTGCAACAATTGAAACAGAAAATGTTGTAAAAGAAGAAATGGATGAAAAAATGATGGAAGACAAAATGGAAGAGGACAAAATGATGTCCGAGAAGATGGAAGACGACGAGAAGATGATGTACGACAAAGAAGAAGTCGAGACAATGGATGACGAAACCAAGGCTCTCGATGAGGATTCTACCCGTGATTATCAAGCCGGAGAAACCATCGTCAGTGGTGGAAAGCCTGTAGGAACCCCTGCACAACTTAGCGTTGCAAAGGGTCTAGAAGGCTCGGACTTCACTACACTTGACCTCTCCCATGAGAACGTTGAGAAGGCATACGAGCAGTACAAAGCCGAGCAGTTGGAGAAGTTGGCATACGACAGTCTCTCCAAGCAGTTCGAGTCTCGATTTGCTTCAGAGATGGCAGTAAAGAAGTCGGCGGCTGAGAAAGCCGAGTACGACGCAAGAACTGAAGTCTCTGTACTCAAAGAGGAGTTCGCTGAACTCCGAAAGGCTCTCACTGAGAGAGACACAGAAATTCGCAAGGCTGCTGAAGTAGCAATGGAGTTACCCGAAGGTTTCCCAACCACACCTGATGCTGTGGCTGAGATGTCTTGGGGAGACATCCACAACCTTGCAAGGAGAGTGAACTAGATGAGTGGATACATTAACACATTGAAAGACCTAGAAGCAGCCACCTATGGCTATGCTGGCGCACAGGGCAACGCCCTATTGAAGTCGGCTGGTGTTGTTGGTGGTTTTGGAACGCCCCACGATGCAGCAAGCAACCCGTTTTCTGCTGCAAGTGGACTTGGAGACCTATACAACGTCCTTTACGGACAGAAAGTTTGGTCTATGCTAAACCAAGAGGTTAACCCTCTTGCTATGCTATCCAAGAGACCATACACATCCAGTGGATGGAGAGTTCTAAAGAGCCGACCAGAAGGTGGTTCAGGTTCTGCTTTCGGAATAGGAACAGGAAACCAAGGTTCCACTACCCCCGCCGCAGACAAGATTGGTGGAGTTGGTGAGAACGCAACACTAGGAACTGGAAATGATATTCCAGCAATCGCTCCTGAGTACGAAAAACTATACATTAGTCCAAAGACTATTGCTCACTTGTTTGAGTTCTCAGAACTTGGTATGGAACTTGCTGCCATCGATGATGGTGTAGGTGACATTCGTGCAATCGTCCGTGAGGACATGGGCAAGCACCACGCAGAGACACAGAGCAAGATGCTAGTTATGCCTCTTGAGAGGTACGATGATGGAACTGCATCCAACATAGAGAGAAACTACACCTCTCTAATGAAGATTGTTTCATCTGCTGGTGAGATTGCTGCTATGTACAATGCAAACCTATTGAACACTGGTGCTAACAACGGAGACAACTCCGCAGTAGTCGCTGATGTTGTAAGACTATTCGGTACTTCCCGAACTGTTTCCATCAGCAGTAACGCTGCAACTGGAACTGCTTCCTTCTTGGATGCAGAAGTTGACTTCGGTGACGGATACGCTGCTGGTGATGCTAGAGTTCTAACACTAACCATGCTCAACGACATGATTAGAAGAATCAGGCAGAACGGCGGAAACCCAAAGGTTATCTTGACTGGCTACGACACTGTTCAGCACATTGCTGACCTTCTACAGAGTCAAGAGAGATTCATGGACAGGAAAGAAGTTGTACCTACCCACAATGGAGTTCGTGGTGTAAAGGGTCAAGAAGTTGGATTCAGAGTTGCAACATACTATGACATCCCAATCATCCCAACAAAGGACATGCCTTCTACCGGTAGCAACACAACCAACGAGTTGAGTGACTTGCTCATCCTAGACACAGACCACCTGTGGCTATCTGTGATGAAGCCAACTCAATACTTCGAGGATGGTATCACTAGTGGAAACCCATTCGGTGTTGGCAAACTTGGGAACCAAGGAATGTACCGAACAATGGGAGAGACCGGTTGTTCGTTCTTCAAGGGACAAGGAAAGATAACCAACATCAAGAGTGCTTGAGGTGATTAGAGTTGACACACGCTGTTACTCTAGTTGCTGACCATAAGGGCGTAACTGCCCCAAAGGTAGTAGGTGACGAGTATGTGGTTGATGCAATAGTCAACATAACTGCATACGTTCAGGGTGGAATAACTCTGACTGCTGCTTCATTGGGTCTGTCTTCCCTACACTGTGTTCTCGTAACAGGTGTGGAGGAGATTGGACACAGTGCTAGAGCCGTCATCAGCACCGCAGGAGCATATGAGTCAGGAACAAGTGCCAAACTTATCCTGTCTACTGGCTCTGCACAACAATCAGGTACAGGAGATGAAGGCATGGTTAGAGTCCGTGTCTATGGTAATCTCTGAAATAACAATGATTAAGTGATAACGTAAAGTAGTGGCCTCTGCCCCTAAGATGGGGCAGGGGTTACTACCACAATAAAAAGGTGATATAATGGCAAAAGTAAAGTTAGCAAGACACAGACCAACTGGACCTCTTCTACTACGAAGAGGCGGTCAAACATATGCATTAACAGCGCAAGAGGAAACTGTTGTTCCACTAGGAATTGCAGTTGGAATGCTAGGAGATTCAGGACTCCTAGTAGAATTGGATGCTACTGATTCCTCAGACATCCTGACATTGAATGAATACCTACTCAAGATACTAAAGAAAGAGTTCGACTTAGAAGGAGATGCAAAGGCAGTTAGGGCTGCTCTATTCCCTTCAGCAAAGAAGGCATTCATACCTAACCTAATCAAAGAGACTCCCGTAGAGGAGACTCCCGTAGAAGAACCAGCAGTAGAGGAAGAACCTGAAGAGGTTGTTGAGGAAACTGTTGATTACTCACAATACACTGTAAAACAACTCAAGGAGATGCTTGAGGAAAGAGGACTATCAACTGATGGAAAGAAAGCAGACTTGGTAGAGAGGATGTCGGGGGCTGAATAATGGCATCTCCCACATGTAACAGCAGTGGAGTTCTATCTACCTCCACAGTTGTAGTGAAGCATCATGCTAAGATAATGAGCGTACACGCTACATCTACAGCAAACGCACTATTCACTGTCAAGATTTGGGACAGTGACAGTGCATCAGTATCGGGTAAAAAGGAGGTAGCAAGACTGGAACTACATGCGGGTGGAACTGCTCAGACTATTGAGCAAGACCTACACGGTGTTCTAGTTGCTAATGGCATCTACGCACAGATAGCAACAGGAACAGGGACTGTTTCAGTCAACTTTGCTTGAGGTGCTGATATGCCAAGTATTGATACAGATACCCGACTAGTAATGACAGTTCTATTCGTTGGTGCTATAAGCGGAATCAACGTATACTTTTTCTCACAGTATGGTTCTACCTTCGTAAACGCATACGGTCCATATCCCGTAGCAGTGATATTCGGCGTATTGACGGTAGGTGGGATAATGATACTCAAAGCATTATTCGATTTGATATTGAATGACTACATCGAGGATTTCCTACTTCAGCGACAAATCAACGCTTATTGGAATAGAAAGGCAAGAGACGAGGATAACAGGAAGAGAGTGAGGGAATCAATGAGAAACTTCCAACAACAATTTGGAATACCTCTTAGCGGTTCTAACGTATACGGTGACAGTGTAATGCCAAATCTACCAGTTCAACAAGAGACGCAAACTGTCAGTCCAACTTTTCTAACAGGCTTCAATGAGTGAGTGAGATGGTAAGTGAAATCCTATTTGGGATGGATGAATCCACACTTGCATACGACTTGCAAAGAGCGCACTCTGCTGATGTGTGGTTTCTAAGAGCAAGATTTTGGCTTTGGGGAACCTTTGCCTCAATAGCCAGTTTCTTCATAGGCCATGCAATAGCAGTCTTTGGATACAACCTATTCTCAGGTGGTTGGCATATACTGACCACACTTTGGGGCGGTCATTAACTTCTCAACCATTTTAATGCTCTACGACATCCGACTCACTGACGAGGTGGTAGCATGTCGGTAATGGCAGGTTTCGCAATACTGATTGTAGAAGCGATGAACAAGTTGTACAACCGACTTCATGCAATTAATTTCGGCATCTATGGTGCTAGTCAAGCAGGTAAAACCACGTTGCACAAACAACTCATGACTAGGGGTGAAGTTCCTGAAATCAAAAAAAGAACTGTCGGTAGGCATAGGGCAACTAGAAAGTTCGTAAAGATAGACGGTGATGCACATACTGTCAAGACAGCAGACATTGGCGGTCAAACGGTATATTGGGGAGAATGGGTCAAGGACATGCGTAGTAGACATGTAAAGTATGTCATATTCATGTTTGATGATAGACATCTGAGTAAGCACTATGACATTGAACAACAACTATGTTGGACTTTCCTAGTTGACACAATATGCAACCAGTATTGGGAAGTTGGTGGAAAGAAGAAAAAGAAGCAAGACCATGACTTCCCATTGGCAGTTGGTCTTTGGGCAAACAAGTACGACCTATGGAAAGACAAGTACAACCACCAAGGGAAAATAGAAGACCATCCTATCTTTGAGTCATTCAAACCCGGTCTACAGAGATTGAATGATGCTGGCATACCCTGCCATAAATACATAGTCAGCGCAAAGTCAGATTCTGAGATGGTATATCGAGGAGTCCTAACAATGATAAAAGACTACTAGGTAGTCAGAATAGACAGGCTCATAGCGTGAGCCTATCGAAAGGAGTTGAAAAAAGAATGACAACACAACAATTTCAGCCTCCAAGTTTGATTGGAGCGACAAATGCATCAGTAAATACAAATGGCATGAACCCCTTTCTAGACCGCTTTACTGCGGCTAGAGCAGCAGGTCCAATAATGGCATATGAGTATAAATCTATGAAACCAAAGAAACAGTTGAAAGAGATTATCAAAGTCTTAAAGCCTGAAAAGAAGACCTTCCTAAAAATACCCTTTAGTTTCAAATACAACATAAAGGATAGATGCGTAATATGCGGAACACAGAAAGTATGGACCTCTAATGACAGCAGAAGACCCCCACTTCCATTGCATAAAGTTCGCAAGGGATATCCAATGAGAGGAACATACTGTGAGAAACACGCAGCAATACATATGCAGTATGAGATGCTAGAGCAACAGATACTAGCAGAGGAACATGGTCTCTCCTTTAGTGCTTACATGCCTTCTGCTAGAAGTTTGAATCCAGTCAATCTAGTAAAATCAGGACCACTTACAACATTGAAGCAAGAGGACATCAACTCGTTGTCATCTCTAGGATGGAGCATATCTCCACCTAGAAACGAAATGGCATCTCCTGAAGAACAACTATATGCCTTGATGATAGAGCAATCAGCCATGTCAGAGAGAGTTAAGTCCTTATTGACTAGCGGTGTCGAAGTACCTGTCGGGACAACGGAGAGTGAAGCATAATGGGACTATTCGGAACATCAAACTCAGCACTATCAACGCAAATGAACTCAATGAGCCAACAGAATTTCAAGTCTGTTAACAACTTGTTGACGCTTCAGGAAAACCATGTGGAAGAGTTCTTTCAATATCATGGGGAACAATTCATGCAAGCATTTGAGCGATTGTTAGAGGATGTCACAACAAGAGTAGTTAGTCAAATGCTAGTCAAGATGAAGTTTGTTTCTAATACCAATGGTGATTTAGAGATACACCCTGATTCACTATCAGAATTCACTAACATCACTCAAGAGAACATTGATTTGGATATCGTGAACTTACTAGGAACTGCGGTTAATTCTGAAGTGATAATGCAGAGAAGAATGGCAAAGCAACAGTACCTAGAGTCACAAGGATTTACTTCTCCTTCACAAACTGGTGGGGGTGGGATGCAACCAGCAAATCCGCAGGGATTGAACCCTGCACATATACAAGGAGGAAACATGGCAGTTGGTATGAACAATGCAATCAATCAACAGGCTATGGCGTTCAACAACCCATCAGGATATCCTGTTCCTCCATCGGGTTATGACCAAATGAATAACCCTTACTGGATAGACCCTGCAACTGGTCAACCTACCTACACTCCCCCACAAAGCGGTCTCGGCCTAGCACAAGGAATAGGTAAAGCCGTAGCGTGGGCAAAGTGGTTAGCATAGGTTGGGGCTAGATGAATGAGCGTGGATGTAACTCTAGATGATGCTCTTGAAGGGCTTAGAAGTTTGAAGGAACAGTTCGTCTTGACTGAAGAAGATGTTAATGGCTTTAAGATAGATGAGAATAACGATACTGCTAGATTTGTTAAAGAATACCTCATTCCCTACATATTCTCAGAGTACACCGATGCATTTAGAGATAAGAGCAGAGCAAATGATGTCTCTCTGATTGTTCCAAGGATACTCAATCTACAGGAGGATGATTTTGACGAAAAAGAATATGCTTCATTCAAACAGTATATGAACACTCTATTTGACAAGATAGAGAACCTAGAGGTAATTGACACCGTTGACTCAGTTGAATCAATCAAGGGAGCAGATTCACTTTTCGGAAAGGATGTCGAATACGAGGACGATGAAAAAGGGGGAAAAAGGGTAAAGCAAGGCACTGGCGAAAGACTACTCGGCAAATTGAAGGGGAAGACATTCAGACAGTTATCAAACCCATCACTACTAGGAGATACCACTAGAGGAACTGAAGAAGATGTAGAGGGTTCTGCAAAGATAATGTCCTTAGTAGACGCAGGAAAGCCAATATTCAGAAATAAGAGAGACTTAGAAGATGTGCTGGTAGTATCTGGTCCAAGGCCAGTAGCAAAACCAAACAACAATGTCAATGGAGTCGAGATAGTATACGAACTAGACATGGAAAAATACTTCAGAAAATTATTCAGTGATTTTGGATATGATATGGATGAGAATTTTTCGGTTGTCAGTTCACAGGAGGCTAACTTCCCAACTGAGAAACTAGAGGAAGTAATAGCAGAGAATCTAAAGATGACAAGGGAGGGGGAGAAAAGCACAATATCACAGTCTCTAGTTTCAGGAAAAAAAGAAACAATAGATGGCAGGAGTTCTGCAAGTCTATCCGACGCACAAGATGCTGTCGAAACTCTAGTAAGAGAACTAGGGAAGAAAGGGCCAATCATTGACTTACTACTACGAGAGTTTGCTATGGCCGATGACTTCTTGAAAACCAAAGACACATCACCGAGAAAGGTTGTCACTGAAGGTGGTAAACAATTGACTAGGCCAAAACAATTACGAAGCATCGCTCTATCTAAAATCACAATACTCATAGAAGTGCCATATCCGAACAACACATTCACATCTGCCGGTGCTGTATTCAGGCAGAAAGACTCACAACTACAGAAACTCTCACCAGTTGTGGAAGTGCTACAGGATTCTTTAGAAAGAGTAAGGTTCTTCGGTAGAGGACAACTCATGCAAGCAACAGGAAGGTCGTTAGTTGTGATAGAAGAGATAAATGAAGGTCTAGATGATTTACAGAGATTAGTTGAGAGGTTATAGAAATGAGCAAGTTGTCCTCCCCAAGTGACTTCACCAGTATCAATGCAGACTACTCTCAGGGTAGGGGGTTCTACACTACTCATTCAGATGTATCTCAGATGTTGCAGATAGCAGCGTTCAGTTCTTCTACCACTCCATCTATTGCTGAAGTTGGGGCGTTAATCAAAAAGACAGAGGAAAGGGTCGATGATACAGTTGGTCATTCCTTTCGTCCAGTTATTTACCACAATGAGTTTCATGGGTTCGAGGCATTTCATATGGGAGCATACCCTGTACAGAGATACAAGGACTATGTTGGATTCATACAACTAGAGAGACCGGATGTTCAGAAGATAGTGAGGTTAGAGGTTTGGCAGGGTAGTGAATACGTCGATTTAGCCTCTGCTACTGCCACTGTGAAAATGCCATCAGGTCCAATATCAGGAACATTCACGATTACTCTAGGTGTAGGCGCATATACATTCGTACTCACAAAGGGAACGGACTTCTTTGATAACTACGGACCAAAGACAACTGCCAGCCAAGTAGCGGATGCAATCAATGAAGTGTTTCCACATAAGACCGCTAAGTTCACTGGTGAGACTACTGCTAAGTCTGTGACAGCAGTGGGAAACAGTTCAATCAACATATCTGATTTCTTCTATGCGACAACAGATAGTGAGGAAACTGACAAAGTAGTTATTTCTTCACTACTGCTAAGTGATGATGGTTCTGCTTGTACAATAGCATCAGTAGGAGCATCAGTAACCCCGTTCACAGATAATCAGGACCAAAGAAGATTGGGTGACTATTGGACGATAAACAAAGATGGTAAAATCTTCTTCCATGAGAATTATCCGTATCTACACAAGCACTCAATTAGAGTAACATATGTTAGTGGGCAGAGTAGGGTTCCTGCTACAATACACGACGCTGCTACAAAACTAGTTGCTGCCGAGGTAATAAGGCATGATGACAACTCAATACTCATTGCTGAGACAGGCTCTAATATTGACCTGAAGGCCAAACATGACATATTGCTTGAAGAAGCAAATAAGATATTGAACGGTAAGAAGGACATCATACATTTCATTGCGTGATATCATGAGTGATGTAAGAAGAAGATTCATGCAAATACTAGCATTAGAAAAAGAAAGAAACGAGGTGCTTAAGGAGTTAGAAGACTCAGTAGGATTTGATATTAGTTTCTCAGATGAAGCAATATTAGAAAATGCTACAGCAAAATTCGCAGAGCAGTATCGAAAGGAATTGGCAGAGATGGTGGTAACAAAATGGATGAAGTAACCTTTGTTATTCGTCTTCTAGAGGATAATTGGTCATCATCTGCTAGTTCCTTGGTTTCTGCTGGCACAATAAGTGCTAATCACAATGCTACTCCTAAGTTCATAGATGTGAGGTCGATAGAACCACAAGAGGGCAGAAGAGTAGATGTGGATTCCCAATCGGTGTTGATTGTCTTTGAAGACAGTTCATCGACAGACTACCCGACAATCGATTATTCTGTGAGAAACGAGACCTTCACCTTTACCTTGCATTTGAGGGTTTTACATAGAAGGGACATGACCAGTAACACCTTTTCTAGAGATAGGTTAGAGGCATTATACAAGGTTGTCAGATACATTCTTGAAAACAATGCTTTTAGGCCAACTGTCTATGCAACACCCGCCGATAGCAGTAGTGCAGTCGAAGGAGATGCAGATTTAATACGACTAACTTCTAGAAATGAGGCGAATGATAGAGGGAAAAGATTATTGGGATATAAGATTGGAGTCGAGTTAAAGAGATTCGCAAGAGGCTGATGAGGGGAAAAAATGAGTAATGAGGTATTCGTAGGAGCAAACGCACAGGTGGGGCTTTGTCCAGAACTGGACATGTTCTTCAACAACGTAACAATAAACGGTAGTCAGCAGGTAACAGTCAGTGATGGAAACACATTCAAACTAGTTACGAACATATACACTGGTTGCACTGCAAAGGTAGTCAACAGTGGAACGACAACCTATCACGCTATCCTATCAAACACCGAGACCGTGTTGACCCTAGACACTGATGCTCCTGCTGCTACAGTTGACTTAACAATACTCTCGTTTGGCGCACCAGTCTATGCTCCTGTCAAGAATGCAAGCAATGCGCTTGTAGGAGGAGTTCTATCTGATGCTTGGCTAGGACTTGTCAATACATTTACCCCACCTAATGTAGAGGTAGAGATGAAGCAACTAAATCTAGCAGTAGCAGGTGGAAGAAACTTCGATTATCAGTACAAGGGAGCAGAGACGGTATCCGGTGGCTCTCTAGATATCTCACTCAACAATGGTTCTTGGTTGTACTACACACTAGGGGGGCTATCGTTTACATCAGCGCAGACAGATGTTGCTACAACAACAAGCAATGGTCATAACGGAATAATAACCTCTGAAACAAGAAACGATGTCATTCGTGTAATTGAAGGCAACATGTATCCTGACACTGATGATGGTTCAGGAGGAGCAAGAGCATTGAATGCATTCAATCTGTTGAATACTGCTTCTCCTTACGTCTACACATTTACAGAGGCTGACAATGATGTTCTTCCATCATTTGCCTTAGATGTGGTATATGGCAAGAAGGGAAGAACAGGAAGCACTGCACTAGACAGCAATGACCCCAACACAAACATGTACTCAAGGATATTCACAGGATGTCAGGTAAATACAATGACATTGAACTTTGAAGAGGGACAAGAACTCAAGACGACCCTAGACCTAGTTACTCGCAGAGCATTTGACACACCTAATGGCTATGTTCCACTAAGAGGTCAGAGCGTTCTACAAGCAATCACCAATGACTCAGGAGATATTGGAAGTGATGGCTCAGAGTTTGCTGACAGTGGTTTCATCAACTACAACACCAATGCAAAGCCATACTCAGGCTCAAGCCTAGCAGACAACTACCCATTCCTGTTCTCGGATGGTGCAATCAAACTATTCGGGCAGGTAGTTGGAAAGGTCAAGATGGGTTCAGTCACAATCAACAACAATCTAACACCACAGAGGTTCATTGGAAACTACAACAGGCAGATTGCTTCGGCACACCTACCCGGACAGAGAACCTATGAGATATCCCTAACCATGTTAATCACTGATACCAAACTATGGGACCAGTTGAGGATAGACAGTGAATCAGGAGAAGCAGGAACAAGTGGAGAACTACAACTATCATTCACAAAGGACACTGGTGAGCAGATACTCCTCAAGTTTGAGGACTACCTAATCAACTCTGTAACGGTTCCCTTCCCTGAAGACAAGGGACCAATCGATGTAGAGGTCCAAGCAAACGCAAGAACCCTATCAAGTGCTACTTACACAGGCAAGTGGTCAATATACACACTAGGCGGTAGTGCAACGAGCAACTAGGAGGCGTAACCAAGTAGGTAACGCCAATCAGTTTTTTATTCCACCAACACGTTTGTTTGTTGGTATGTTTTGTAGGTGGAAAGAAAAATGACAGAAGAAAAGAAAATTGTAAGTGATAAGAACATGCTGTTCGCAAGAGCAGCAACCGAAAGCCATCATATCAGGGTATCACCTGATACTGATGAGTACCTCCAAGTTTGGATTAAACAACCAACTTGGCTTCAGGTAGAACAGGCGTTGTCGTCTGTTATGGATATGGATTCCCAAGGTCAAACTTTGGGCATCAACCTGAACAAGATGTACAGATACATGGTAGACAACTTCGTAGAGAAGACTGAGCCACAACTATCTGCTACTGACTTAATTAGACTCAACCCGTATGTTGGTGCGCAACTAAAAGAAATCCTCCCTAATCCATTCATGGATGTCATGGGGGATGATACGGGAAACGAAAACTAATCCGAAGGGCATTGAAAGGAGGAGCAGTAGATACGCAGATGGGGATGAAAATTATGCTTTACACCTACTGCACTGCTTTTTCCATCAACCCAAAGGATGCTTATGATACACCAGCGATTTTGATTAAGGAAATGCTAGAAATACATGGAGAAGTAAAGAGACTGGAATCGGAGGCAATGGAAAAGGCAAAGGGATGATAGATGAGTGAACTTGATGAGACCCTAGAGCAATTCAAAGAGATTGACCGTCTTATCATTAAAGGCGCATCTGATATGCGTACATTACAATCACAGATAAGTTCAACTAACGCTATTCTAGAATCGAAGGGGTGGGAGATATTCTCCCGATTCATCTCAGGAACTGGTCTTTGGAGAATACAGAACCGTGTAAAGGCCAGTATTCAACTAGTAAACAGCATGATGAGTGCTGAAGAAAGAAGAAGAGTAAAACAGGCTAAAGAGATAAAGACACTTGCAGAAATTTCTAGGACTAGCGAATCAATTCGTGGCATGTCTACGGACATCAACAAAGCCCTAGAAGGAACAGGAAAGTATAGGCGTGAAGCGATAAAAAGGATAAAGGAAGAATCAGAAATATTCTCAGGTTTATTATTCAAGTATGGTGATGCTGATTTAGCACTCAAAAAGATGTCTGATAGTGTTGATTATCAAATTAAGAAGACCAAAGAGTTAGAGAAACTGGCGAAAAAAAGAGCAAGAGCCTCACAACTTTCATTATTCAATGAAGACTCATTCTTGAAAACGCTATCTAAACAGATAACAAAAAGAAAGGAAGAGTCTAGAATAAGTAAAGGCATTAGTGAATTCAAAAAAGTTACTGGTGCTATGGGGAGAATGGAAGGTTCTAGTATAGACAAAACAATGGAAAATCTAGGTAGTATGACCACCTTTACAAAAGGCAGAGGAAAAGTAACTAGATTCAGAGGTGGAGAAGGCAACAAAGAAATGTCTAAGATGGCTTTCAACATAATGAATAGTAATATCGTTCAAAAGAGAGTTGCTAAGTTTGCAGCATTAAAGAAAAAGGCAGATGAGACAGGTGCTGTACGAGATAAACTTAGATTAGCAATTGAAAGAGATATTAGAAAAGTACAGATTAGAATGGGTAAAGCAATTTACTCAATCGCTACTAAAGTTGCAGTAATGTTCATGTTTGTAGCAAAAGTAGTGGCTTTCCTACTATTACTTGTACTGGGCCTATCACTACTAAAGAAAATCTTTGATGACTTTAGAAAGAACTTTATCGATGCCTTTACCGCTTTGAAGAATACATTTTCTACAGGACTCCAAATGATTTTTAGTGGGTTAAGTGGTATTACTGAAGGTATTTCAACAATACTCAACGCAAGCACTCTTACTGAAGTATTTACAGGAGTGGGCCAAATAATAGTAGGAGGTCTTGAGATTGTGTTGGGAATAGCAGTAGCAACAGTTGGGGCGGTTTTGGCAGCAGGATTTGAGTTTATCAGAAGTGTTTTCTCTGATGCGTTTGCTAATACGTCATCTCTTCTAGGTGGAATAGTCTCAGGAGTTCTAAATGTTGTTGAAGTAGTTGCGGGAGTAGTTGCTGCTATTGCTTTAGTGGCTGCTATCTTCGTAGGTTTTCCAGCAATACTTCTTGCTGGATTTGCTCTTGTGATTTATGGGGCAATCAAATTTTTCAAAGACCCAATCGTACAAGCATTTGATTATGTTGGTGGCTTAATAGAATCAGGTATTGGTATCATTAAGTCCGGTATCGATAAGTTTGTTGGCTTCTTAAAAAACATATTTGGTATTTTAGTAGGCGCATATGATTTCCTTAGCACCATTGATGTGAAGATTGCATTAGCAATAAAGGAAGCATTATCAGGTCCAGTGGATAAAATAAAAGACGCTGGTGGTTCAATAAAGAGCGGCGCAAAAAGTTTCATTGGTAGAATAACTGGTAGAGCAGTCGGTGGACCTGCAAGTGGATTGACTCTCGTTGGTGAGCAAGGTCCGGAGTTAGTTACATTACCAAGTGGAAGCAGAGTCCATACCAATCGCCAGTCTGCTGCTATGATGGGTGGTGTAACAAACAACATAACGGTACAAGTAACTGGCAGAGTAGGTGCTAATGACTCTGAGATAAGAGACATAGCGAACAAGGTCGCTAGGGAGATAAACACTAGAATCAACAGGACATCAACATCGGTGGTGAAATTCTAATGGCAGCAACGACAGACTTCAAGGTATTTCTAGAACTAGCGAGAAGAGCGCAAGTGGATGACGGTACTGCTAGGGCAGTAAACAGAATACCTCTCTTCGTCAGAGAGATACAAGTGAACACTCAGAAGACTGTGCCAACAATTCCAATTCCATTCGCAGCAGTTGCAACAGGTGCATCCGAGACACTGGCTTTCGATATGGGTATCTCATCAAAGACACTCAGCCTATCAGGGGTTCTTCTCGACCAGACTATCTCAAAGGATACACAAGAAAGTGATACCAGCCAAAAAGAGAGAATATTATCCTGCTTTGAACTAGCACAACTCATACATTCCTATGTTGATAGTAGTCAAGCACAAGAGGACCAAACTCTGAATAAATTGATTATACTAATACCAAGCAGGGTTGATACTAATTTTGAATATCACGATGCTACCACTGAAACTAAAGATTTAGACCAATTGCCATTGATTCCATTCACCTTTGAAAATAGAAGATATGATGAAAGATTCAAGCGTCAGATAAATCAGCAGATTGAGAACTTAACAGGAACATCCGATTTAATTAATCTGTCACCAACATCAGCCTTCACTGATATATCAGACTTGGATGAGATTCCCGGCATGTCAGGTTTCATTCAGTCTTTCGATACAACTTTCTCCGGTGAGCAACCCAACAGTGTCGAGTTCAATCTCAACTTTGAGGTAGCCACCGTGATTGCAGATAATCCTGTTAACAATCTATAGGTGGTACGAATGACGACAGCGCATGTTGGTGAGAAGAGAGCATTGGTCTTTCCTGTCATGTGCGACGCTCATCTAAAGATAGAGTTCGATGATACGAACACATCAACCAAGAAGGGAAACCTATGGAGGCATAGTGGGTCTTTTACTATAGAGGCAGTAATTACCCCTTACGATGTAAATGGCCTTGGGCATCGAACTTCCGGTCAAGGAAGACTCGATAGCATCAAAACTCCACCTAGCCCAAACCTCTCGTTAGATGACCATGCAGATACGACCTCAAACTATCAAAGTGTCAGTTACTTCGGCTCAGGTAGGAACACACACAAGATGATGCTCTTTCACAATCAATACTTCAAGTTCTTTCTACAGAATACAACATCCTCTAACTTCAATCAGCCAGCAGAGTACAAGTTAGTTTGTGAGATATCTGATTCTACTGATACTGGCAATATACAAACTCATACCATATCCAGCAATGCTGTGTTTGGTTCGATAAACAGCCTTGAGGGATACTATGATGCTGATGGTTTCTACAATGGCATAATCACAGATAAGAAAAAAATAACAACAAGTGCATCGGGTTCTCAAACCATATCTGTTAGTTCAGGGGCTGCTGATGAGATAAACACAGGAGCAGAGATATTCGATAGTAGTGGCACACTGATAGGAACTGTTTCATCAGTATCAGGAAACAACATAACACTCGCAGCGACTCCTGCTACTACTGTAACATCCACAATATACACATCTCAAAAGAAAGAGGCATTGTACATCGAGCAGTTGACAAAGGTAAGTTGCACATTTGACAACAACACTGTAACTCTCATGGTGAATAATCAACCAGTTGCTAGAGCAAAGGTCAACATAGGCACTTTCGGGTTTCATGCCTCAGACTGCCTGATAGGAAAAGATGGCTCCAATACGAATACACAATTCATGGGTGAGTTGTATGAGATAAGTATGCACAGAGGAAAGAGACCTTGTGCAACCATCAATACCCTGACTCCTAACGTTACTGAGACGTTCTTCCATTACGAGTTTGGTGATTGAGATGGCAAAGACAAATGGTGTGTTTACTTATCCTGTTTCTTCAGGAGTCAATGACGCTGACGTAGTTTCATCATATGCAAACACAGGAACTGAGTTTAGTAACTCTAGAGCATTCAAGGATGTCTCCGTCAATCCAGTATTGAAGACAACCCATGTTGCATCGGAGACTGTTACATCAAGTGTGACATCAGTTCCATCTGCTATATTCACTGAGATAAGAAAAGGACCACATGCTACTAGCATATCGAATGATGCTGCCGATAAGATAGGAAATAGAATACTTCCTACCACAACTAGCCTAACTGACTATGGAACTAACAAGGAGATAACTCCATCCTTCAAGATAAAGGTGTATGATTCCAATGTCAGTGCAGCAACAACAAACAGGAAGTTCGTGTATTCGACAACAGACGACCCTGCCACAGATACTTTGGGAATAGATATAGAAAACTATGATTACTTCATTATACTGAATCCTGAGATATTTGACTCTTCTACACAAACCAACACACAAAGACCTCACTTTGCTAAAGTTACTGCTATTACATCATTCGATAGTTTTGGCGATGGACTAGAGTTTGCCCCTAAGTATACGGGTCCGATACCAAAAGACACGAAGTTTGAGATATTCAAAGGGCCACACAAGACAGATGACACAGATGTAGTCGCTGTTAGTTATGGCCTAAGAGGTGATGCAGATGGCTCTACTGAAAACTATGATGTGCTAAATATAGTTGCTACACCGACATTCTACTTCTATAATGACAGACTAGAGCAAGACGACCAATTAGACTACATGGAGAAATACACTCTAACTAGACTTCGTTGGTTCAATACGCTGACGAATATAGCAATAACAGAAGTTGATACTCATACTCAATACCAAGAAGGTAGTAGTTCTGTTCTATTTACCACAACGGGCAGTTCAGAGACTGATAAATTATGTGAGGGCATGTCCATATTCAACAGTAGTAATGTATATCTAGGCAACATAAAGGAGATTGATGGCAATGATTTCCAACTAGACTTTGCTCGTATTGCAATCACAGGAACTAGCACTAACTTCAACGTGCAAATAGGAAAGGGAATATCCAATAACGTATTCAGAACAGAGGCAAAGGAAAAGGGACTGATAGAAAACAGAATAGGAAACAGATTGGATGCTGTTCTAATTGACTCATTAAGAGCAACAGACGATGCGGATACATCTAACTTCAATCCTGTTCTTTGGCACAAGGCATTCCCGAATGCCAAGAGACATGAGACTGACTCCACGACTGCTACAGCAGGACAGTTCGATGGTAACTTCAATGGTCCTGCTAGGTATGTATCTAGTGACCCAAGACCGTTGAGAAACGATATAGTTCCCCTTAGCATGAATGTTTCAGTAAATAGTCCTAGAAACAAGATGAGTAAGATATGCAACCTATCTGCCATGAATAACTCCGGCTCACTACCATTCAAGGTTCGTGAGGGACAGAAACTAAAGGTTCTGAAGACGCTGTTCAATGATAAGAAGACTTTCAAGACCTTGCCTTTCAAAGCAACTGGTAATTCTTCAGAATCAACAATAGCGTTCAACGACATGGATGTGGGTCATGACTACAAACTATCAGGAAAGATATCCGCAGATACCATATTGAAGGTTGACGGATACTACTATGTTGTTAACAGTGTAAACAATAAAAGTGGTACTACTCAGTCATTAAGTGTAAAGGCTCGTAAGACATTGAGTGCTAACACATTCACAGTTGCAACAACTGTTCATGACTTTACAAATGAGGTAGTTCAGATAGCACCTTGGACTGGTTTGTTAAACACGGAGAACGTCAAAGCAGATACACAGGTGCATTACTCAGATGGAAACAGGCTATCAATATCAGGAGCCACAATAAACAAGACAGATGCAAAGTTGTATGGTGCTAAGGTTCTGTTTAATTCCTCGTCAACACATCAGAATGACATAGACTACGCTGATAGAACTATGGATTACATATCTTTTCAAGATGCAAGTAGGAAGTTCTATCAAGATACGAACAGCAGAGGTAGGTTCTACTACTATACAGGAAACTACAATGTCTATGAGGAAGTATTCGACGGTGTAGTTGAGCAGACAGATTTAGTGACAGGAAATCAAGTACCAAGTATGCGAATAGAAGGTAGAGATAACTCCTCGTCTTTATTGAATAGCACAGTGGACAAGAACCTGTTATTCTCTGAGGATATGGTTCACAGTAGTCTGAACCCAATTGTTCCTGCAACAAACACTGCAACGATGGTTGTCAACAGTGTGAGTGGCAAGGTTCTCAATCATGACTCGATAACCGATTGGAATACGACTGCGTTGGCAAAGACACTTCTGTTTACTAGAGATGGCTCTACAGAAGCGAATAACATGATTTTCATAGGAGAGGTATCATCAGCAACGACAACTGCTACAACTCTAACACACAAGCCTCTAGCAAACATTTCAGGTAGCACGACAATCTTCTACTATGACCCGTTCACAGAAGCAACATATCTCTCAGGAACCAAAGCGATTGGTAGTAATCCAAGCGTAACAGAGACTTCCACAGACTTCTCTGGTATAAGCGATAAGGGTATTATATTCCAAGACTCTTTCTCATTTGATAGAAGCGTCACAACAAGCAAGTTAGAGGGTACATCAAACTCAGGCTCGTTCTTGGAGAACAGGACACTAGGATTCGATGTTGCTAATCCAATCAGTATCAATGCACTAGATAGCGGTGTATCGACACAGGACTCCACCTTTGCCTTTCAACTATCTAATGAGACAGGGGTATCCACGACTAAGATTAGCAAGATGACATTTGCTTCGGAAATGTTTGATGTGGTTGAGACAGTCTCAAAGGATGATGGTGGATTCAGAATGTCAATCGCTCCGATATGCCCAATAGTCATGGGAAGAATAGAAAGCAACACTAGTGATTCTAGAACAACAAACTCTCTATATCTAGTTAATAACAACATCAACTCAGGTGGTTTCATTCACAGAATAGATACACAGGATGGAAGCACAGGAAACTTGGACTACTCAGGCTATGACTCACTGTGGACACCAAGAGAAACCTACAGGTATTGGGACTTGCAGAAGATATCATATGGTACACTGACCAAAAGCGATGCGGGTATATATCAGAGTAAGGACCACCCACAAGCAATCAGTGCTTATGCGATAGCATATCCGATAAAGGGAAATGGCAAGGCTCCATCTTCAAACACCACTTCACCTTCTAACGCTCCTGTGCATGGCAGTAACATAAACGATGCTAATTATGACCTTAGAAATGTATCAGATAGTCCATTCCAAGATGCGGGTTCTGTGACAAGCGTTGTTCCACCTAATCATATATTAATAGCAAATGGAATAAGAAAACCGGAAATTAACAAACTACTGAACTTCGCACCCAAGGCACAGAAGTATGAGTTATTCGCAACTGGTGACTTGTTTCCTTATTCAAAGTTGAGATACAACAACATAGGCAGTCAGACATTGAACTTCGATGACCTCTCCTGTCTGTTAGAGAGCGAAGGCACATCATCCTCTACTAGCACTTCACACTCCTCCTACTCAGGAAAAACAGCAGTCAGCGAGAGGAGAGACACCAATTATGAGAGAGTGTCGATAAAGTCTGCTAGTACAACGACAAACAACATCAAGAGATTCGGCATCGCTAGACTAGTGGAAGCAACGTTTGATTGGCACTTCAATCCAGTTGACTCAGATACACTACCATTGCCTAATGATGCTATGTTAGACATAACGAGATATCAGATGTACAGGGCTAGGGAAAGCAGTCCATCTACCTTAGCAGTCACTGTAGACGGCTCAGGAAACAGGGGGCTGACTTTCACTGGTGGCGGTACTATATCTCTTGCAGGAGGTGATGCTCTCTTCAAGGCTGATACTGGTGAGTTAGTCTTTGCAGTAACAGGAACAATAAGCAGTCTTAGCAGTGGCGGTACTTCTAGTGCATTAGTGAATCTTGGAGGGTTGGCAAATAACACAAGCACACCTGCATATCTAATTAGAGAATACAATGCATCCGGGTTTGAATTGCAGAAGTTCGAGGATGGTGGTTTACAGAATCTTAGTGGGAGTGATGATGCGAAAATAGACTTCACTAGCGTATACCTAGCAAGACCAAACCTATTCACAGAGAGTGGCAAATTCAAGTATGTCAGATTGAGTGAGGGAGGAGATGCGTTCTCACCTCCAAGCGTTTTCCTACCATTCGTCTTCTCGGCAAATAACTCAGACAGCAGTAACAAGAATGTATCTGACCAGTCTCCATATCACCCTGATAACACATGGCATACGCTATCCAATCGACCATACTTCCATAGTTCAAGGGTTCTCGCTGGTCTTCAACATAATCGTGGGAATCAAGCAGATTTAGCAAACAAAGACAAGTATGGTTTGGAGCAAGACACGCACATATACGAGAACTGCATCGCTGTATTCAGAAACATCAGGAAGGTCTCAAATGATGGGCCACAAGTGCCATCCGATTTATTCCAAACAAGTGCCATACTAGGAAGCAATGATGAAATCTCTGATTATGAATCATACTTCTCAAGTTTTGCAGGAGGCTCAAACAACGCATCTACCGACTTAGACCAGCACACTGTTAACACTATGGTATTCCAACACTCAAGCAATACCTTTGCTATATCCGGAACCCATACAAGGTCAGGCGTTGCTAATTATAGTGGCGGTGAGTCATTTACAAACAAGGGAACTCAATACTTCTTGGCAGAGAATGAGAGCAATGCCCTAACCACAACAACGCATGACCTACATGATGACGATGACTTCACCTCTAGTAATAATGGTGGACTCTACAGAGCGCAGATGATGATTAAACCCGTATTAGATACCAGTGATGCCTATGTTACAGTCAGTGGTAATACAATCACTATCAATGTAGAGAACAACTCTTCAAGACATGCTTGGGTATCTTTCGTCCCAAACCTAACAGGGTACTACTTGGTATCTGAGAAGGAAGAGGAAAACCAGTTAACCACAAGTCTAGGGAACAATGACGTAACTGGAAGTCAGCAAGGTGAGATATTTGATAGTTCATCAGGTGGAAACATAGGTCACATAATGAAGATAGTCAATCATACGCACAATCAAGCCACACTAAATGATGGTACTTTCCAACATGTCTTGACATTGGACAGGGACTATCCATCGGACTTGACGTTTACATTAGGTGGTGTAACACAACATAGAGGATTCAGACCTAGACATCGTTTGATGAAGTTGGCGGAAACGACATTCAGAGACACGCCTAATGAGATAGTCTTCAACAGATTGCAATCGAATGGTCTGAACTATGGAGAGACATCCTCCAACTTCCTAACAGGAGCAGTGGATGGCAAGACTCCGAGTGACTCTTCCATACGACACATGAATGAAGGGGTGTACAGTGCTTATGTCGTCATGAACCTAGACGTAGCACCTGACTCTACCAATCTTGGTTCAGACTTGAACATACATTCGGTGATACCAGCCCGTGATGACAAGTCCAAGGCAAACCTGCCTTTCTCGGATGGTGACTCCTTTGATTGCTTCATTACGGATGGTGTGAATAGGCAGAGAAAGAGAATGTCTGTCTCGATACTAGAGGCTAGTGCAACAGAGGGGAGAAGAAGAGCAGAGTACAAACTCACATACGAAGGAACGTTGAATGGAAACGGAGTGGTGTCCTTTGGCGAAGTAATAGACTTAGAACTCTCAAGAAAACCTGATTTGGATGCAATATCAAAGTGTCACATAGGCACTAGCATACTAGTAGGGGATGAAGTGGAAGTAGAGATGGAGAGAATAGCGAAGGAGGCTGGTCTCACAACCGATATCATACAAACCCAATCAGAGTTCACTGGTAACATAGTGAACTCAGTCGCTGATAACGTCATAACTTGCAAGAAGGCAATACAGAATGTAAGTGATGGTGATGTAATCTACACGCATGAGGGATTCCCGGTTGGTGAAGTAGCATCGATATCAGGAAGCACCATAACAATCACAGACGTACATACAGACAATGACGTTGACTTGTGGTTCGTGCCTTCGCAGAATGACGAGTTAATCAAGAGGGATAAGAAGACATTCGTTGCAACAAACAACTTCACAAGAACTCCTGCTTTCAATGCGATGAACCTTTTAGCATCGAAAAAGAATCTTGATTTTAACATCAAGGGTAAAAAAGCCACGTTTCGGAATGTAAATGACACATCTCTTTTGAGAAAACAGCGAATTTCATATGAAAATAATAGAGTGATAAAAGTTGAGAGTAACTCTTCACTGTTTGGAAGGGCAGGTAAGGTGACTGTTGTTGGTGATAGAATACGAGCGAGTGTTGCGAAAGATGACGATGGAGCAGAGGTGACATTCGTTGATTCAACAATCAGAAATATCTCTGATGCAAAGATAAAGGCAACAGAACTATTGGAGATACACAGTTCTGACGCTAAGAAAATAACACTAACGCTTGAGAAGAAAGGACTAGAGATGTTGGAGGCAGGAGATATAGTTAGCCTTGACTTCCCACAATCAAACATACCTTCAGGCGATTATGTAATATTCGAGATAGAAGACGTTCTAGCAGGAACTATGACCATGACAGTCAATACATTCGATAAGACAATTGCTGAGAGATTGTCTGAATTAGGAACAGAGCAGAGGTCGTCAAGTTCGACTCTGTTCAATAGAAACTCCCAAACTGTCAGTAGTGGCAACCTACTTACCGATAAGATATCGGTAAAGACAGTTCTTGTAGCGTACACTGTTACAGGAACTGGACAAACATCAAACACTGGTTTTGATGACTTATTTGGTTTCACTGAGACACTTGGGTTTGAGACAGGAACAATAGTGTTGAATGACTATAGTAGTGAGGATTGAAGATGACAGTAGTGAACATAGGGGCAGCAGGTATTGCTGAATTGATAAAGACGAATTACCAAGTGATAGCGATAGGAGATGGTAGGGACACTACCTCTGCCAGTCAAACAGGAATGAATCACTTTATTGCTAAGAAAACTGGACAAACACCTACTAGAGTTGGTTCTACATTAGTGTACAATGTGGACTTCACAGGGAGTCAGATTCCTGCATCGGGTGTGTCGGAAATAGGTATCTTTGAAAATGGAAGTGATACTAACACAGCCAACCCTCCTGACGGAGATTTATTGAGCCGAGTTACCTTCACAAGCACAGGGACGGTAGCAGCCAACGATACAGTTTCGTTTACAATCAGAATAGAGGTGGATGGAGAATGACTACTACAACGAACCCCGGCCTAATCACAACAGTATCAACAAGCCTCTCCTCGCTAGACTCTGCTCAGTTGAAAGATGGTGTAGATAACATACACTCAGGAATAATCAAGTCTCTGCAAATAGCAACAGGAGAAAACCGGGCATTAAGTGGGTTCGGTTTGACTCAAGTTGATGGAGGCTCAACCACTTCATTTCAAGTTGCAACTGGAACGATTCTTCGTGCGGGTAAACTAGTCAGTGTATCAGGAGCAACTCTAACTACCACTAATTCCACAATAGGTGCTGGTAGCGTTGACTGGTATGGAGTTATTGTCGTTAATTCTAGCAACGCCTTAGCATGGAGGTCAGGTTCAGTAACGGGCAAGGCCAACAATACTACCTCGACAGTTGCAGAACTTAGTGCTGGTGATATTCCAGTGATAATAGTGAAGATAGCAACGGGGGTAGATGACGATGTTACAAACAGACCTCATCAGTATGTAGGGTACACTCAAACAGATAGAGCATTCTCAGCAATAGCCACCAGTGCAGAAACTCTTAGGATAAAAACCAATGGAACTGTTTTGAAGGCAGGAAACACCGGTGAGATATCTTTTCCTAGTGTTGGTAGCAGTGCTAGGACACTTGCAACTACGAATGACATCGCTAGTCTAGGAACTGGCAACTTGGCAGATGATGCAGTAACTGCTGCTAAATTAGCATCAAATGCCGTTGTCACGGCAAGCATTGTCGATGGGAATGTCACTACTGATAAGATTGCAGATGATGCTGTCACGTTTGCAAAGATGCAACACACAACAACGAACAACAGACTCTTGGGTGCAGCCACTGCTGGTGCGATTGGAGAGGTGCAGGTCGCTACTGATATGATAGCAGATGACGCAGTGACTTCGGCTAAGATTGCAGATACCACCATAGTCACTGGTAACATAGCGAATGAGGCAGTGACTCTTGGTAAGATACAGAATATCGCTAATGACACTGTTCTAGGAAACGTTAGTGGCGGTAGTGCTAATGCCATCGAACTAAGTGCTACACAACTTCGCACATTGATTAATGTTGAAAACAATGCAGATGTCACTAACACTGCTAGAGTTAAGACAGCGTTGAATGCAGATATGGGTGGTAACTTTACAATAGGAAATCAATCAGATGACACTGCTACATTCTCTGGACATCTTACTGTGGGAGGCAATCTAACAGTATCTGGAACGACAACCACGGTCAACTCAAACACAGTGAACATCGGAGATAGCATAATCACTCTAAACTCTGATGCTACAGGTAGTGCAAGCGAAGATGCAGGTATAGAAGTTGAAAGGGGGGATGATGCAAACAAGACATTGATTTGGGATGAGAGTGCAGGAAGGTGGACTGTTGGCTCTGAGACATTCGTTGCAGGGACTTTCATTGGAAATGTAACAGGAACTGTGTCTTCTGCTACTGCTCTAGCAAACGCTAGAAACTTTGCACTGTCAGGAGACGTAACTGCCAGTGCAGTCTCTTTTGATGGAACAGGAAACGTCACACTATCCACAGCATTAGCAGGAAACACAGTGAATACAGCAGAACTAGTTGATAATGCAGTCTCTGAGGCTAAGATAGCAGGTAATGCAGTTACATCTGCTAAGATAGCAAGTAGTGCCGTATCCACCGTTAAGATAGCAGATGATGCTATTACAACCGCTAAGATTGCTGACGATGCAATTACTACTGCTCTCATAGCAGATGATGCAATCACCTCTGCATTAATTGCAGATGATGCAATTGTTTCTGCTGCCATTGCAGATGGTGCTGTGACAAATGCACATCTCGCAGGTAGTATCGCACAGGCAAAGGTGACAAACCTAACCTCAGACCTAAGTGGAAAGGAACCAAGCCTAACAATTAGTGAAGGATTGGATAGAACTGGTTCCACTCTAAAGGTTGACATTGATTCTCTATCAGTTGAGAATGCAATACACCTAACTAATGACTTCATAATGTATGATGATGCCGATGCTGGTTTGAGAAAGATAAACCTATCAAACATATTTGGTAAATTACAGGCTTCCGACATACCTAGCCTAGCAGCCAGTGCTATAGGAAGTGGGACATTTGACACAGCAAGAATACCAAACCTAGCAGCCTCTAAGATAGACAGTGGTACGTTTGCAACAGCGAGAATAGCAGATGATGCGATAACATTCGCTAAGTTACAAAATGTGGGAACTAGTGTACTGCTAGGACGAACAACATCCGGTACTGGTGCGGTTGAAACACTATCTGCTTCACAGGCTAGGACTCTATTGAATGTGGATACCGCAGGTACGGACAATTCGACAGATGTTACACTCGCTGGCTCTAGAGATTACCTAACATTGAGTGGACAGGCCATAACTGTCGGTGAGATAGATATCAGCGATGATACGAATCTAGTAGCAGGAACAAACATCTCGTTAAGTGGTGATACGCTGAATGTTGATACTGACTTGGCTAACTATAGCAACACGAATTCCGGCTTCTTGACAGCACATCCTACAATAAGCAACGCAGCGTCTTCTGTTAATAATTCAGGAAGAACCTACATACAGGACATAACTCTAGACTCAAACGGTCATATCATAGGAATACAGTCTGCTACTGAGACAGTGACTGACACTCAATACAGTGTAGGGGATGGAGGTCTTTCTCAGAACAACTTCACTGATATTCTCAAAACTAAGTTAGATGGTATCGCAGCCAATGCCAACAACTTCACTCTACCAATAGCAGAATCAGATGTTCTTGGTGGGGTGAAGATAGGTAGTAATCTAACAATCAATGCAGGGACAGGGGTTCTATCTGCTGATACGCAGTCTGATGTCAACTTCACTTCAGCATTAAACAGCAAGTTGGCAGGTATAGCAACAGGAGCAACTGCTGGTGCAGACTTTGCAAGTAACGTATCGAATATCTCAGTCACCAATGCTCAACTTGCAGGAAGCATAGCAAACAGCAAACTGGCTAACTCATCTGTCACTGTCAACGGAAGTACAGTTGCTTTAGGTGGAAGCATTACGCTAACCACTGCGAATGTGGCAGAGGGGTCAAATCTCTACTACACTAATGAAAGAGTGGATGATAGAGTCAATGACCTCATAACCGATGGTGAGGGTATCACAACGACATATGATGATTCTAGTGGTACGCTCACAATAGACGCAGAAGATGCTACCGCATCAAACAAGGGAGTTGCCTCTTTCGCTAGTGCTGATTTTGATGTATCCAGTGGAGCAGTGACAGTGAAGAGTGGAGGTATATCCAACGCACAATTAGCCGGGTCAATTGCTAACAGTAAGTTAGATGATATTGCACAGAGTAAAGTCACAGGTTTAGTGTCTGCTCTCGCTGGAAAGGTCGGTAGTCTGAGTGACTTAAGCATAACAGCGACTGCTACTGAAATCAACGCATTAGATGGCATACCTGCAACATTGACTGCAACTGAGATTGGGTTCCTAGATGGTGTCACATCTGCTATACAGACACAGTTGGATGCTAAACAAGCATCAGGAAACTACCTAACTACCTCATCAACTATAACATCATTATCAGGAATAAGTGCATTTGATACTGATTTAACCTCTGTTAGTGGCTTTCACGACTCTGTTCCGTCTGCGAAGGCTGTAAAGGCATATGTTGACTTAACCTCATTCGATGCCAATGACACACAATATGTGTTCAGCGTTGAAGACACTGATGTTTCAAATACGAAGAAGTTGAAACTAACAGGAACAGATGGTAGTGCTACCTCGGTAAACTTTGAGGGAACTGGAAGTGTGACTGTTAGTAGAATCAATGAAAGAATAATCATCGACAGTTCTACACAACCAGTCAATGCAGTGTCATACAGTGGCAATACTTTGACTCTGACAAAAACTGACTCCTCTACGATAACAGCAACAATACCCGATGCAACAACATCTGCTCATGGTCTGATGACTGATGACCAGTTTGACAAACTAGCAGGAATTGAAACTGCTGCTACTGCTGACCAAACAGCAGCAGAAATCAGAACACTAGTCGAGTCTGCCTCTGACTCAAATGTGTTTACTGACGCTGACCACACTAAGTTGAATGCTATTGAGACAGGTGCAACAGCAGACCAAACTGCATCTGAGATACGAACATTGGTGGAATCTGCTTCAGACTCCAACGTATTCACAGACGCAGACCATACTAAACTAGATGGTATCGCTGCTAGTGCTAACAACTACTCAATCTCTTCTGACTTGTTGGATGAGGATGATATGGCATCTAACTCAGCAACAAAGGTAGCCAGTCAGCAATCGATAAAAGCATATGTAGATGCAGAGGTAGCAGGAGTAATTTCCTCTGCTCCTGCTGCTCTAGACACATTAAATGAGTTGGCTGCTGCTTTAGGAGATGATGCTAACTTTGCAACTACTACCTCCACTTCATTAGGTAATAGACTCAGAGTAGATACTAACAGTCAAGGATTATCGGCAACACAACAAAGCAACGCACTAACAAACTTAGGAATAACCGCAAGTCTAGCAGAGATAAATATCCTAGATGATGGGTTATCTGCAAGTGATATACCAAGTCTTGCTGCCTCTAAGATAACTAGTGGTACTTTGGGAACTGATAGAATACCAAGTCTTGCTACAAGTAAGATTACATCAGGAACATTTGCCAACGCAAGAATATCAGAGGGAAGTGTGACTCAACATCAAGCAGCCCTGTCAATCACTGAGTCTCAAATAAGTGACCTTCAATCATACTTAACAGCACCTAGAAGTATCACAGCAGGTGGGAACACACTAGCAAACAACGAGACACTTGCATTTACTGCTGGTTCTAATATATCGATATCCGAAAGCGGTGGAGCCGTTACGATTGCATCCACTGACACTAATACTCAACTTACAACGGAAGAAGTACAAGATATCGTTGGGGCGATGGTAAGTAGCAATACTGAGACAAACATATCAGTGACATACGATGACACAGGTGGCAAACTAAACTTTGCAAGCACTGATACCAACACTCAACTAACTCAAGAGCAAGTAGAGGACTTCGTTAATGGTTTGATTGTTGCTGGAACAAATATAACTAAGACATACGATGACTCAGCAGGTACTCTAACAATCGCTTCTAGTGGAAAGACACAAGAGGAGATTGAAGACATTGTTGCTAACTTAGTAGTAGCAGGAAGCAATGTAACAAAGACATATGATGATGCAAGCGGTACTCTAACGATAGCATCTACTGACACTAACACTCAGTTGTCAACAGAACAAGTAGAGGATATTGTAGGAGCAATGGTGAGCAGTAATACAGAAACGAACATCACTGTGACTTATGATGATACTAATGGCAAATTGAACTTTAGTTCTACTGATACCAATACCCAACTTACACAAGAAGAAGTCGAGGACTTTGTTGGAGGTATGCTTGATGGAACTGAGACTTTCATCAGCGTGTCATATGATGACACTGATGGCAACATAGACTTCGTGGTTCCTGTTCTAGATGAAGATGATATGAACTCTAACTCTGCGGCACATCTTGCTACACAACAATCCATCAAGGCTTATGTAGATACTGAGGTAGCAAGTCTAGTAGATTCTGCTCCGGGTGCTTTGAATACGCTTAATGAGTTAGCAGCAGCGATAAATGATGATGCTACCTTCTCAACAACGGTCACTACTGCATTAGGAAACAGGTTGAGAGTAGATACCTCCTCACAAGGTCTCAGTGGTACACAACAAGCAAATGCAAGAACCAACCTGAATGTGGATGTAGCAGGAACAGACAACTCAACTGATGTTACTCTAGCAACTGTGTCTAACAACTATCTCAGTATATCAGGACAAGCAATAACTGCTGGAACTGTACCTGTCTCACTGGGAGGAACTGGGGCTACTTCGGCATCTGCTGCTAGAAGTGCGTTAGGAGTTGATGCTGCTGGAACAGATAACTCAACCGATGTCACATTGACTGGTAGTGGAAACTACCTGAGCATTAGTGGACAAGCAATCACAGTTGACCCAATAGACATCTCAGACGATACAAACCTGACTGCTGGAACAGGGCTGACCCTAAGTGGAGATACGTTGAATGTAGATGCAGCACAATCAGGAATAACAAGTGTTGGAACACTATCATCACTTACTGTATCAGGAGACTTAACTGTAGATACAAATGCATTACACGTTGACTCTACGAATACAAGAGTAGGTATTGGAACAACCTCACCGGGTTTCAAACTACAAGTAAACGGTTCATTCGGTGCTACAACCAAGTCTTTCGTTATACCACACCCAACTAAGCAGGGAAGAACGCTACAACACGGCTCTCTTGAAGGACCGGAACATGGTGTGTATTACAGGGGAAGATTAGAGGGGAGTGTGATAGAACTACCTGAGTATTGGACAGCATTAGTGGATGAGGATACAATCACAGTTCAACTAACACCAAACGGTGATTTCCAAATGCTATATGTAGAAAAGATAGAAGACAACCAAGTGTTCGTGGCTAATGCAGCAGATGAGGGTGTAGACTGCTTCTACATAATACACGGTGAAAGGAAGGACGTAGGAAAGATGGAGGTTGAATACTAATGGCTAACTCGGACAAGGACATTCTAATTACACCAAACACAGGACAGAGTGCAAAACCAAAGATAGAGGTAACTGGTTTTGGTAATGCAACTAAAGCAATCGAAGTCAATGACGATGGTTCTTTGACATTCAACTCCACGATAGCAGCAACTTCAGGTTCTGTTGCTGATGGCAATGCTAACTTAGTCACTGGTGATGCTGTATTCGATTACATAGCCGCACAAAACTTCGCTTCTGCGGGTGCATCTAACTTCGTTGTTGGAGATATCACAGGTCAAGCAGAGATAACAAGTGGGCTTGCTTCCACTGATGAGTTTGTCATAAGTGATGCAGGTGTTCTCAAAAGAATGGATACATCTGTATTGCAGAGTTATATGCAGAGCAATCTAACTTTTACCACTAATACAGATACACAACTATCGACGGAACAAGTACAGGATATAGTAGGTGCTATGTTCTCCTCTAACACTGAGACTAGAATCTCTGCAACTTACCAAGACGGTGATGGTACAATAGATTTGGTTGTTGACGACATGACAGCCAATACTCAGTTGACGACAGAGGAAGTGCAAGATATCGTCGGTGCTATGTTTACTTCCAATACAGAGACTAGGATATCTGCAACCTATGAGGACGGAGATGGGACTATTGATTTAGTCGTAGATGACATGACAGCAGATACAAACACATTCCGAACTGTGACAGCAGGTGGTAATACATTAGGAGGTTCAGAGACATTAGCCTTCACTGCTGGCTCTAATGTTACAATAACAGAGAGCGGAGGAGCAGTCACTATTGCCTCAACTGATACCAACACACAGTTAACTCTTCTAGACCAAGATGACATGAGTTCAAACAGTGCTACTGCTGCTGCTAGTCAACAGTCGATAAAGGCATATGTGGATAATGAACTTGCATCACTTGTAGACTCAGCACCATCTGCTCTCAATACTTTGAATGAACTTGCTGCTGCTCTTGGTGACGATGCCTCCTTCTCCACAACAACTGCTACTTCACTAGGAAATAGGCTGAGAGTTGATGTTAGCAACCAAGGACTAAACTCTACACAACAGGGAAACGCTCTGACCAATCTAGGTATCACTGCTTCCTTAGCGGAGATAAACATACTAGATGGTGGACTTTCAGCAAGTGATATACCAAATCTAGCAGCGTCTAAGATTGATTCAGGAGAATTCCCAACTGCTAGGATTGCTGATGATGCTATCACAACGGCTAAGATAGCAGATGACCAAATAACAAATGCTCTGATGGCTGATGATGCTATTGATAGTCCACAACTTGCTGACGCTTCAATAGATGAAGTTCATTTGAATGCAACAAATACTGCTGTAGATAACTATCTACTAAGTTTCGATGCCGCATCAGGTGGTTTTACTTGGGTAGCAGCAGGTTCAGGTGGAGAGAACAATCAGAATGCCTTCAGCAATGTAGCAGTAAGTGGACAGACAACAGTTGCAGCCGATTCAACCACTGATACGCTAACTCTCGCAGAAGGCTCAAACGTCACCATAACAACAAATGCTAGTAATGACACAGTAACTATCGCAGCAACAGACACCAACACACAACTCTCTACCGAGCAGGTTCAAGACATCGTAGGGGCAATGTTTTCGTCTAATACGGAAACTAGAATATCTGCCACCTATGAGGATGGTGACGGCACAATCGACCTTGTAGTAGATGATATGACAAGGAGAACGATAACTGCTGGTGGCAATACACTGGCAGATGGTGAAACATTAGCGTTTACTGCTGGCTCAAACGTCACTATCTCAGAGAGTGGTGGTGCAGTTACCATCGCCTCTACAGATACTAACACACAGTTGTCCACTGAACAGGTGCAAGACATTGTAGGAGCAATGTTCAGTTCAAACACCGAAACGAGAATATCAGCGACCTACCAAGATGGTGATGGCACTATCGACTTGGTAGTGGATGACATGACCACTGATACTAACACCAACCAACTCACAACCTTCACCCTAACAGGAGATTCAGGAAGCAACCAAACCATAGCACATGGAAACACGCTAGACATCGCTGGTGGAGATGGTATAGCAACCGTTGTTGGGTCAACTGACACAGTAACAGTTGGTCTAGACATAGATGGCATGACGGATATTGGCGCAGCCTTGGTAGACGCTGATTTGATGATTGTAGATGACGGAGCAGGAGGAACTAACCGCAAAGCAACAATGAGTAGGCTAAAGACCTACATGCAGAATAATCTGACATTCACAACCAATACTGATACCCAACTAAGCACAGAACAGGTTCAAGACATAGCAGGTGGAATGTTCAGTAGCAATACTGAAACAGGTATTACAGCAACGTATCAAGATGCAGATGGTACGATAGACTTGGTTGTAGGGACTCTTAATCAAGACACAACAGGTAATGCAGCCACTGCAACCGCACTTGAAACAGCAAGAAACATTGGTGGTGTCAGTTTCGATGGAACTGCAAACATCAACTTACCGGGAGTGAACACTGCTGGTAATCAGAATACTAGTGGAACTGCTGCTTTGGCAACAACTGTAACTGTAACAGATAGCACTGCTAACACAAACTTCCCCGTTGTATTCCATGATGAGTCAAACGGATTGTTAGACGACACTGGTGCTTTGAGATACAACCCAAGCACAGGGACACTACTTGTACCTAACCTGAATGTCGCTGGAACAACAACGACTGTTGATACTGTGACTATGGAAGCAGCAAATGCAATCGTGTTTGAGGGTGCTACCTCTGATACTAACGAGACAACTCTAACCATTACTGACCCTACTGCTGATAGAACAATCACTCTACCGGATGCTACCGGAACAGTTGCTTTGACTAGTCAGTTATCTGATACGCAGTTAACAACAGAAGAGGTTCAGGATATAGTCGGGGCTATGTTTAGTTCTAATACTGAAACAAGAATAACTGCGACTTACCAAGATGGCGACGGTACGATAGACCTAGTTGTAGATGATATGACTGCCGATACGAATACAAACCAACTAACCACATTTACACTGACAGGTGATTCCGGTAGTAATCAGACAATTGCTCACGGTAATACACTCGACATAGCAGGTGGAGATGGAATTGCTACGGTAGTAGGTTCCACAGATACTGTCACTGTTGGTTTGGATATTGATGGAATGACTGACATTGGAGCAGCGTTAGTAGATGCTGACCTAATGATAGTTGACGATGGTGCAGGTGGCACTAATAGAAAGGCAACAATGTCTAGATTAAAGACATACATGCAAAACAATCTAACGTTCACGACAAACACGAACACGCAACTTTCCGATGAGCAAGTACAAGATATTGTAGGAGGAATGTTCTCATCAAACACGGAAACTCTGATTACCGCTACATATCAAGATGGTGATGGTACTATTGACTTAGTAGTAGACAATGACCTGTCTAACTATGATAACAGTTCTTCAGGATTTATCACTGCTACATTAACTACTGAACAGGTTCAAGATATTGTAGGAGCGATGTTCACTGGCAATACTGAGACAAATATTTCCGCTACATATCAGGATGGAGATGGAACGATTGACCTAGTTGGTACTCAAATGACATTTGTTTTAGAAGATGATGATGGCACTGAGGTATCCATATCAGACGCTGAAGAAATTAAGTTCCATAGTGGAAATACGAGTATAGATATCAATTACTCTGATATATCTCCGGGTTCAGACGCAGACCCATTCGACTTGGATTTCAGAACACTATTCGCTCCTTATCTAAGGACAGATGATGATAGGGACTTTGCTCCTGAAGACTTAGACAATACCATTAGAGAACTATCAGGAAGATTCTCAACGAAGACAGGATTAGAGGATGGCTCTACCACTAACGCATCTGATTACGTTGATGCCTTGGTGCTAGATACATTCACAGGACATTCAGGTGGAGATGCAAACCTATTGGCATTCGCTAAGAACAGCACAAAGAGAATCTATCATTATCGAGCAGACCAAGATGATACTAATTGGGGAACTGCCTCTACTATTGCATACACAAGTGATATTGCAGACCTAACAGTATCAGACTTAGCCGCAGCCGCAGTAGTCACAGAATCAGAAGGTATTGGTTCAAATGACAACGACACCACTCTACCTACTTCTGCTGCTGTGAAGGACTATGTGGATAACAATGCAGGTGGTATAGCCAGTGTAGCAGCAGATAGCACACCGCAGTTAGGCGGAGATTTAGATGTTAATGGTAATGAAATTGTATCAACTTCAAACGCTAATATTGGCATTACACCAAATGGAACAGGGAGAGTAATTATCGGGTCAACCACATCACAACACGATGCTCTATCGAAGTTGACCATTAAGGGAAGTGATGCGGGGATGCTCATAGAGAAACATGATGATGGTTCAAGCGGTGGTCCTACTCTCGCACTTTACAGATACTCTGCATCCGTTGCTGATAGTGATTTAATTGGTCAAATCAACTTTAGAGGTGAAGGTTCAACAGGAAACCCATCAACATATATTGCTTTAAGAACGGAAATAGAAGATACCACAGAAGGAACAAAAGACGGTAAGTTAATTGTTAGAGGATTGAAGAATAACACTCAGACTGAGTTCCTATCAGTTGGTTCCACTGGTGTTAAAATCAATGACTCCTACACACTCCCGACATCAGACGGAAGTAATGGACAGGTCTTGCAGACAAATGGCAGTGGTACACTTTCCTTTGCATCGGTAAGTAGTGGTGGTGCTTCTGCTCTCGGTGACTTATCGGATGCAGTCACTACTGCTACATCGAACATAGGCATCGGAAGCACTGCTTTGGATTCACTGACAGCAAGCAGTGGAAATTACAACGTGGCTCTTGGTGTTAATGCCGGTACAGCAATTACGACTGGTGATAATAACGTAGCCATTGGTTTTGAAGCGGCTAACGCCATATCTACTCAATCATCTAACACTATGATTGGTTTTCAAGCAGGTAAATCTGCAACAAGCGCACAATCTGTCTATATCGGATATTTCGCTGGATATAACAACCTATCGAATTACAATACAGCAGTAGGTGCAGAGGCGATGATTACCTATGGTGACAAAACAGCAGAGAGAAACGTAGCAGTAGGTAATGCGGCATTAAAGGTAATTCAAACCGGAGACAAAAACGTATCTGTTGGAGCATACAGTGGTCTTGCAGTTACAACTGGTAGTGATAACACATTTTTGGGATACGGAGCGGGAGATGTAGTAAACTCTGGTTCAAATAACATATTGTTGGGATATGAGGCAGGAGATAATATTACAAGTGGTTCTAACAACCTAGTCATTGGTGACTTCCAAGTTGATGTCGCAACAGGCGATGACCAGATTATCATAGGCAGTGGTGATGGTGGAGTAACTTGGTTGAAAGGAGATTCAAACGGAATCAAGGCTCTTAAGATTAAGGTGAAGTCAGTATCAAGCAACACGACACTAACAGATGCCCAATCCGGCTCATACGTCTACTGGACAGGAGGTACACTGACTCTACCTGCAACAGCAGAGTCGGGACAGCAATACACAATCATCAACAACACAGGTGGTTCAGCAACACCAAGTCTAGGTACATCAAACGCTATAGCATCAGGGTGGACTGCTCATGCTGCTATGGCTGATGAGACTGCTAGAACCTACGTCTCTGTTGCTGCTAACAAATGGATATACATCGGGTGATTGAGATGGCTTCGATAATGGTAGGCGTGGCTGGTGTCGCACAGCAACTAAAGACAGCGAATGCTGCTGGTGGAGGTGGAGGCGGAAGTGGCGCACCAACATCAGTTAGCATTGCCACATCTGCAACAGGTGGAACTGACAATGCGGTATTGGCTGAAGAAGGAGCAGTCAGTTTTGGTGGGATGGATGTTACTGGTAGTGACTTCTCTAATGGTCAAGGTTCAGTGACTGTTGATATAGCCGAAATGGGTGACGAGTTTCCCGGTAACTCCGGTCAGGCAACCATCAACTTCTTTGGTTATCTTCGTGCAACCGGAGCAACCAGTTTCTCATGGGATGTAGCGGTAGATACTCTTGCAACAAGTCTGTCAGCAGGAACAGCAGGAACACAAGGAACTGCGGTTACTACCCAAGATGCCACAGGAAGCCCCGGCTTAACGATAGGTATCAACGAGCAAGGCACTCTCGTATTCGGTGGGGGTAGAGGTGGCTTGATATTCCCGTCTAATGGTGATGTATTGCAGTTTGTGATAACTGGAAGTGCCACGAATTCAAGTGGAACGACTAATGCAAGCAATGTCACAGTTAGGTACACCTTTGCATCATGAGGTAATAGAATGACAAGAATAGAAGTGAACATACCGGAAGGAACATCAGGCCAATATGAAGTAGCATATTACAATAGGCAGACTCAATACAGAATGTGGCAGACATACTTGAACATGAAGGCAGAACCCTATGACAATCATACCGTGTTAATCAAGAATACTTGTCCTATGCCAATAATGCAGAACTCGCAAGCAGAGTACAATGAACATCAGTGGTTATGGAATAATGCAACAGGTCATGTATTAGTAGGAGGGCTTGGATTAGGTACGATACATCAGGCTTTGATAGACAACCCAAATGTAACCTCTGTCACTATCATAGAACTAGAGCAAGATGTGGTTGACCTAGTTTGGGAACATTGTGCTAAGGATGATACCTTCAATCTAGTGATAGCAGACTTTGAGACTTGGATACCGCCGGAGGGAAGTTCCTTTGATACTGTATGGGGTGATACTTGGCTGTGGGACAACGATTTGGATTACAAGGACTACAAAACTATTATTACAAACAAGTATTCGCAATACACTGATAACATAGGATTTTGGGGTGATGAGTGATGGCACTGAAGGTAGAGTATGAGACAGAATTTGGAATAACGTGTGATTACGCATATTGCGTCATAGTTGATGCTCGCTTAGATAAGAAGATTGATGATACTGAAGATGGAAATGAAGTGAAGTCATTCAACATTACATATCGTGGAAAGGTGTATGCCAGCGACGATGCTTATGAACAAAAGGCATCACCAATCAGTGGTTTCAATGGTGAATTTGAATTGGACACGACTAACACCAAGACTCAGTATAACTTACTCAAGCAGTGCTACTTACACCTGAAGACTCAAGATGGATTTACTGATGCAATAGATTGCTAAGAAGTGGAAAATTGCTATTCGCTTTCTAAAATGAGCGAAAATTTTTCGATAAAAAAAGGCAAAGTGGCCGAAGGATTATTCCTCCGACCACAGTGCTTTACATTCTCTACATCGCCAAATATGTAGAGTCTCTTGTGAACCGATAACTTTGCCCTTTATCCTTTGAGGGATGGTGTCCTCAAGACAAGTCGGACATTGTTTAGTTAGGGCCAGTTCGACCACGCTCGTCGTTAATTAGATTCTCCATGTACTCATCTATGCTTTCTTCAGTATACTTTGAGTTACCGAATGCTGCAAAGAACAATAGAGAAACTAGGATAACGAATATAATCCAGCCTAGCCATTCCCAAGGTGTCATTACCACTCAACCTCCAATTCCTTCATTATTTCTTCTTCTATGGAAAATCCTTTCACCATCTTGTTTTCCTTTCCATGAATCCATAAGTCATACACTAATTCACAATCCTTTAAACAATAGTCTGCAACTTCAGAGAATCTACCGTCTTTCCAAACCATAGGAGCATCTGCACTTTCCATGAGTTTATCTGCACCAAGAGTATTCTGAACTAGATTGGACAGTGAATATCTCTCACCATACTCCTTGTTTAGAATCCTACTGGTATCTATGTACGCCTTGTCATCTAGGTACTTCTTGATGCAATATATGTCCATTGCATTTTTCAAGACCGCTAAATCAAAGGATACAATGTTGTGTCCTAACAAGACTCCGTTGTTCTCATGGTGCTTGTCCAAGTCAAATTTCAACTCTGACAAGGGCTTGACAGATACGTTTGACTTTCTTATGGACTTGATAGGTTCATCGATATAGACTGTTCCGTGGCTTCCATCCCATGTGCAGACAGTAGATACCTCAAACATATGGGTATTACCCCAACCCCCAATCTCATGAGAGTAGTTTTTCGTTTCTATGTCTAGGGCTAGAACGTTCACTCGTCACCACTTTCCCCTGTCCAAAGATTTGCTAGTTTCTTAGCCTGAGCCTCTGCTGGATTGGGTGCAACGATTAGGTTTGGTTTAACCATCCACGCTACTAGATGTTCTCCCCCACCAACTGTTATCATCGTTGATAGATACCATCCATCATTCCCGTATGTATTCAGGGACTCATTTATCACTTTTGGGCCATCACTAACATTGAACACCAAGAATTGATGCTCGTATGTGTCTTTCTTTGTCATGTTTCTTTCTCCTCCTTTATCTTCAAATATGCTCTTACTCCTATCTTTTTCGTTTCAAACATATTGGAAATCGTCTTGAAGTTGTTGTAAACCGTAGTCTGTCCCTTCTTCGTATCTTCTCGAACTTTTGACAACAGAAGAGTCTTGTTTACCCATCCCTCATCACCACTTGTCCTCAGTTCTTTGTATGCCTTTCTAAAATCATTTACACCTACCCTCTCATGTAGTGCGTGTGTTCTCACCTTTAGTGCTACGTCCAGCCACGACACAAGCGATTTATAGCATTGTCGAATGAGTGAGGAGGCTTGTCGTGCATGTCTTTCAGTCACAATATACCTCTTTTTGGGGTCAGTTATGTTAGGTGCTTCAGCGATACAACACAGTACAGATAACCTAGTCATAGTCTGATTCAATCTTGTGATAAAGTTACCAGCAATCTCAAACACTTCCGGTCTGCTATTAGCAACATAGTTTCTCATTTTGATGGACTCATTCTTCAGTGCGTCATTGAATCCCTTTCCAAATGTAACAGTTCTAAGTGGGTCTTCTCCTGTTTCCTCGTATCTTTTCTTGAGAGCATCGTATATTATCACGAAGTTCTGTGCGAACTTCTTGATTGGTGCATCCTTCGGTTTGATTGTTCCTACTTCATCAAGTACCTTCTCTCTTAGTTCATCTTGTACCTCTTGAGGTACTTCTTTGATGTAAATCAAGGTTCTCTGTATTACTCCCTTTTCAGCGATAACATTAGTCAGTGTCTTTGGTATGTATGTGGTTGCATAGATGCTTCTTTGACACCTGCACTGTATTATATCTCCATCTCTGAGTTTCTTCCTGATAATCCAGTTCTCACCATGTAGAGTATTCATGAACTTATTCAGATACATGATTACATTCTCCTTGTGCTGAGACTGCTTGAAAACACCTGAGTATTCAAACTCATCATATGCAACAAGACCGCTTCCCTCGAAACCTCCATCTATTTGTGTGGGTATCTCAACCCATTCCATCTCACCATCTTCATTCTCCACCCTCTCTTTCTCTATTCTCATAGAGCCAATCAAGGCTGCATCTGTTGTATCGTCAACAGAGAACACATCGAACTTGACACCGTACTTATCATCAAGTATTCTGAATACTTCATTTGCCACTGGCCCAAAGAAGTTGTACATCTCTGTTTTTCCTGTACCGGATGTCTGCATCCAAATGAATTGTATTCTAGTGTCATCTACTCTCCTACCACTTGGTATCGCAACCATGTCTTTTGCTAGTTGACCTAGTATAACGAAGAATCCTATCGCAGCAGGTATCTCATTATACTTTGAAACATCTGCTGCGCTCTTCACATACTGCTCAACCACTTTAGGCAATGTTGTTGCCTTTGGTTGAGGTATCGCTAACTCATCTCCTAGTCCTTCGTAGTACAATCTGTCTTCATCATCAAAATTATTTCTATTCACATTATCACCATCTTTTCTTCTTTGTTCAGCACATCAATCAACCTCTTGGCTGTGACTTTACCGAAGCCCTCTAGTTGACATATCTCTTCAACAGAGGCTTCTCCTATCTCCATAATAGAGCCGAACCTTTCTATCAGGAGTTTTGCTTTCTTTACACTGATACCTTTCACAGTGCAAAGAACATCTATTCTCAAGTCAGTCGTAGCAATTCTCTTTCTAATCAAACTTGGAGTGTGTATTTCTCTATCAATAGGTTGCATCTTGCAGACGACTGCTATTATTCTAGCAGCCTCTCTAGCAGATGAAACCCATATTATGTTACAATCAGTATCTAGTATTATCTTGCCAATAGCACCATCGAATTTATTTCTAAGGAGTTTGGCATTTTGCTTGTTGTTTACATATACTAGATAGTTCTCAACGGCATCACTAAAATCGCCATACACAATTACGATATTATTCATGAACTTAGCATCCATGTTATCCAGTTGATTCCATAGTCTCTTGTTAATCACAGATTGCAGGAAGTCAAATGTTGACTTGGCTTCAAAGCAGACATCAGCAAATGTGTAATCTCCTATGTCTAACCACTCCTTTTCATATGGCACATTGAGTTTCCTACAGTTATGAATAACCATCTCTGCTAATTCAGAGTGTTCTCTACTGTCTATCTTTAGTTTATTCACCATCGTAATACCTCCAACACTTACCGATGCAGTATCCCTGCGGTATAAGCACGTTAGAACATGAGGGCGCATTATATCCCTTATCTACAATTCCTCTAACGTACTTTGAAGAAGTCCTAGAGTCCCAATCCAACCACACATCCTCAATACCTGCTATCGATTCCAACTCCTGCATTATGGTAGTATGGATTTGGTCGTTTTGCTCAGGAGAAAGAACTCTTTCCCCCATACTCAACAAATCCCTGTACCACTGAACTAGATATACTCTAGCATAGTGACTAGGGTTCTCGACCATCACAGCGTTGTGCAAGCATGGAAGTATTGGTAGTTTACCTACAGGAACAGGAATATCAACCTCAACCTCTGAGATTTCTATTGCTTCCATCTCAGGGAAGACTGCTAGTTTACTACCGTTGTTAGATGAGACCTTTCTTGGTTTCTCAGCCATGACTAGGATATCTTCTAGGTCTAACTTCAAGTCATCTACTAACAATGGGATACAGAAGTAGGGATTGCCGTTGGAATCGGAACTACTCAAGTTCATCGAGTTGGGTATTCTTCTTAGCCTATTAGTCTGGATACCCGTTCTATCAAGCGTAGCAACACCATTGCTGATTTTGGAATAATACTGCTGAATGCTTCTGATATCATCTACTGGTTCTCCATAGACAAACACATGGAAACCCTTTCCACTAAAGTACATTTTGAATACAGTGTCGCTTTCAACTAGAGACTGCACCACCTTTCGTAAATCATCATAGGCGTTTTGCAGTGGCTCGTCATGAGCATCAAAATCTAGAAATGCTCTATCGAGAACAACTGAGTAGTCTAGTTTTACACCGTTGTTGAAGTCTTCAAAGTCATAGACTGTCGTATAGCAGTTCATCTTCCCATTGTAGGAATTGAACCAATCTACAAACTCATTCCGATTGTTCACTACTCTTCTTTTCATCTGTGGAGCGTTTCTTAGATGACTTCCGGCCCACACTTCTCTTGGCATTTGCATTTTTATTTACCTCCTTGAAAGAGACCTTTGCCTCAAGCAATTCCTCTCTTACAACTTCTGCTATTTTTATTCTCAATTCTGACATTATTGTGTTCATGTATATTTGCCCAAAGGGAGTTCTCTCTTCGGCAAACACTTCTGTTTCCCATACCATCTTCAACTTATCAGTAGTAGGCATCTTCTTGTAGAGAGCCTCTGCTAAGTTTTCAACGGTCTCAGATACATTTGCTATCTCTGAGAAACTCCACACCTTTTGATTTAATTCTTCTTTTACCATTTTATCTATCATTTTTCTTTCTCCTTTTCTTAAATTTCTCTTTTGCTTTGTAGTAGTCTTCCCACTTCATTAGAACCAACTCTCGGTGTTAGCCGCATCACATATGCCAAAGAAACTACAATTTGAACATGTCTTTGCGAAATACTTGGTTGGGAATATGCCTGTCTCATATGAGTGGATAAGTTGTGCTATACCCTTTTTTACTGCTGTTATACTACCCTTCTTGACTTCTTCCACATAGATGTAATTGGCCGCAGGATAGTACCATCCCCAATGAGAGATAGGAATCTCAGGGTCCAAGCCCCATTCTATCAGTTTTTCATCGGGAGTATTCTCAAACAGAATCTTGTAGAAGGCCATCTCCTTTCTCATCATAGTTGTCTTCCAATCTTTCCAACCACCAGTCTTCAACTCCATAGGGATGTATCTATCCCCTTCTCTGAACATTCTATCGATGATGCCCTGAAGATGAACAGTGTAGTTCTGTTTCAATGGATACTTTGGGTTCTCGTCCTTATTGATTACAATCTTGGCATCTAGCATTATCTCATTGATAACTGGTATGAAGTCATCTGTTGTTCCTTCCTGCTTTGACTCTATGAATCTATTAGCCTCAAAGATTGACATGGCCTCGTACATTTCGCTGTAGTCATCAATTGGATGTAGTTCCATACAATAGTTGACTAGTTCCTCATAGGACATGTCTTCTGCTTTCTTTACATCGAATTCATTGAAGAAGTCCTCTCTAGCGTTATGTATGATACTACCTTTAATCATGACCTCAGTTGTCTCTATTGGCATTCTCTCTTTGTATTGAAATTCATATCTCTTTGGACACCACTGGTAAGAACCAAGTGATGACTTGGATATCTTCAATATGGGATACTCCTCATCCCCATAGTATTCAGGTTGCCATTGGTATGTATACTCATTTCCACTATTCGGTTTCATTCTGATTCACCTCTCTTCTACTTAGTATTTCATTTGCCAGTTCTTGCATACAGTCATCACAAGTGCATTTTTTGTCATGTGGTGGCTCTTCAATCATGAAGATTCTGTCTCCACTGGAATGTTTCTCAATCCTATAACCAATATACTTGTGATTCTCAGGAAACAATTCTGTGACTATTTCCACTTTCTTTGGTTTGCTAACCTTTGTTATCTCTATCTTTGAGACAACCTCCTCTGCCTTGGGTTTCATCCACTCTCTTAACTTGTTATACGTTTCAACTATTGAGTCTACTCTTCTCTTGTTGGTCCAAGAAAGACTATTGTAGAAACTTCTCAAAACCATTCCTCCAACGAACTCTGCTTATTATCAGCAGTTATCTTTCTTGCATCCCAACCCATAGCACGATAAATCGGTTCTGCTTTTTTAACCACAGACTCAGCGTAGTGGGACCAGTCAGGGTCATAGTCATAGAAGTCTTCTTCTACAAGTAGTGAGACATATGTTGCCTTCACATCCATACCAGTGATAGGATTGAAGAAGGTCTTGTTCGACTTAATCTTTAGATACAGATATGTATCATTAATCTCTTCATACCCATTTGCTTGACTAAACAATACACCGGCAATACCTGAACCAATCGTAGGTCTCTTGCCTTCAAGAGTTGTGAAGTTTCTTGTTGTAGCAGTACAACACGGTGTTTCAATCAATGTGAATAGGTTATTCTTTCTAAAGCAGTTCTTACATTCTACCTGAAATCTATTCTCTCTGTATCTACTTCTTTGAAGTATATCAGACAACGGAATATCGCCGTTCATCACAGAATTATACTTGTTATTGAGAAAACCAGTAACTTCTTCCTCAGTTTTTCCCTCAACCCACATATTTAGTACATTCAATTGCACATCTTTGGCTAATTGAGTTTGTGAAACCCTCTTCGCAGTGAAACCAGTCATGACAAACTCAGGCTCGTCTAGGAAAACACCATCTTTCCATGTAATTAGTCCCGCATTCCTGTTTTTTGTTGCTCCAACACCTAAACTCTTGAAGTATTTCTCAAATTCTAGTGTTACAGGATGCTCTTCTAGTCCCATAACGTTAGGAAACGACTTTCTAACGTGTTCATTGAGGATTTTTAGTGTTTCTTTAGCAGTTTCGATGCTATCATCTTCAATATCAACGTAAATTGAATCAGTATGCCCGTAAACTACCTTCATACACATCCCCCAACTAAATTAAACGTATTATTTACGAAAGCAACAGTGCCTGTGACATAAAATGACACTCTAGAGTAGAATATCGTGTCTTTCCTGTTCATAATACATTCACATCCTGTAAAAGAGAAAATAAACCATAGAGAAAGATACTAACAAACAATATTCTTGATGTTGTTCTTGAAAAGAGTCTAGCATCTTTAAAAATCTGACTCCATGCTTGTTTTCTTAACTCTGACTCTGATTTCTTATCTTTCTCCTCTGCCTGTGTTGTATTGAAATCAATATTAGCACTTTTTATTGGCATTATAGTTCCCTCACTTTGAATGCAGCAGTTCTGATTGCTTCTCTAGCACTAGCAGTAATACTAGCGGCCAAATCAACATCGGCCCAACCGAATCCCTGATATGCTACAATACCATAGAAAGAAGCCATCAACCTCTTAACAGCAAGTTGGTTGTTGTTCCATTTGACATATTCACTTTTACTTTCACTTTCTTTCATTTTTACTTTGTATTCGTTTCTTAGGTTCTTCAACTCTAGAACTGCTTTTGGCAGAAGACCTAGTTTATCTGTCTTGTAATATTTCATTTCATAGCCGTTTACTTCTGAGAAATCTTTTGGGGTTCTGATATTTACACCAAATTCAGTTGGTGTGTCTGACTTCGTTTCCCAAGAGATATTCCTAGCAATCATCATCGATGGATACAGACCTGCGAAGTCAAACGCTGCAACACCCAAATGAAGCCCATTTGTAGCCTCACTGAGAGGGTCGTAGACCATCGCACCATCATAGTCCACCCTGTCACCCTTACGTCCTGTAGGAGCCTTCCATGAGGCATTTCTCATGAAGTATATTCCACCCATGTTTGACGCATAGAAACAGGCATCGAAGGGTGCAATCAGCAAACGCTGTAAAGAGATGATTGCCTCCGTTGTATGGTTCTCGTCGTCTATTCTCTTGATTAACTCTACATCTTTGACAGCATACTCAAGATAAGTTTCTGTGTCTTCCTGCCATCCTCTACGAAAGAACTCGTTCTTATCAGGGAACTTGCTACTGACTAACTTCTTCTCGCCAAGTACGCTTTCAGATACATAGTCAAGAGAAAGAGATGGTAGTGTACCACGTTGCGCATCATTCCATTGTCTTTCAAATGCTAGGTCTAGTGGTACGCATATTCTACCTTTGATTGGTTGAGCAATCGGAGAGTAATTTTCTACACGTTTAGTTTGCACTATTACACTAGAATCCTTTATGCTCCATTTGACACCATCAACTTCCATCACAGGAGATAACAATCTAGGGTCTAGGTCATTTGCATGTAGTCTCTCAATCAACTTAGGTAGGTCGAACTTCCAACCAAACCAAGAGATTAGCATATCAGGGTCTTTCTCAAACAACAATATCAAGAACTTCTCTAGTGTGGTCCTCTCTGTCTCATCAGAATCAGGTTGCCATGTCAAAGTGTGATACTCATCATCATAGTTGTCATAAACAACAATAGCGGTAATAGCACCATCATGCTCACCACCTTGCATCCACTCCATATCCCAATACCACTTACGCAAGTTATACTCAGGAATAGTATCTAGCATATCAACAGCGTATCTGTAATGGTACTGGACATCTGCTTCATATGTTCTATCTCCTCTGTTATGAAAGTAAGACTTTACCTTCTTGGTGTATTTACTATGACAAGGAGACCATGTGACTTTGACTAGTTCCTTACCCTCAAGACTCAGGTAATCTCCTTCTTCATAAGATAGGTCCATACGGAAACTCGTATTCTTGTTCCCCCAATTTTCTTTGAGATAGACAGTCTCACCATCTAGTTTAACTAGCCTTGAGTTCTTCTCAACGAAGAAGTGTGGCTTGAAGTCATTGAAGGTGATAATCTCCTCCTCTCTCTCACCACCTTCTCTCCAACGAAGAAGTATGCCCTTTTCCGTATTCGTTATTATCATTTATTTCTTCTCCTTTTCTTAGTTCTCTGCCAATTGGGTTTCTTGCTCCTTGCATCTTCAAATGATTTAGGGATTGTTCTAGTATAGTGCTTCTTATTTCTTTCTTTCATCGAGGGGTAATCAGGGTCTTTTCTTTTTTCCTGTTCTTCCCAATATTCCTTATTTTCAGCAGTCTTTCTTTCTTGTTTCTTCTTAAGTTCTTCATCCTTTTCTTTACTACCGTCGTAATATTTTATTACGGCCTTGGCCTCATGTCTTGTTAACCTAGATGGACTACAACTAGGACAGTAGTTTGCCGTATCTTTGGTAGACCATTTCTTGAATTGTTTGTCACATGCCTTACACTGTCTATATCCAGCAGGTATAGTCATCTTACAATCACCTTGCTAAGTATGGTGCTTTTACCAGTATTCTACCTAATCCTTCCCATACCACAGGAGACTCATCCTTCAGATGAATCCTAACAGGAGTATTGGCTCTGAAGAACTTGTGAAACTGTCCCGTCACTTCTACAGTGCTTGACTCACCTTTGACATCAGTAAAACCAACAGATGTCTCTATTCTATCTGTAGGACTTCTCTCACTGCTTATCATGAAAGTATTGTCTTCAACATTGACATCAAAGCGATACCTAGCATTGTTGAGTACATCACATCTCTTTACCGCATCAGTTAGATTATCTGATGTAGTTATAATGGATGTCTCAAACTGAACCTTGCTGAACCTTGGGTTATCCTCATCAATCTCGTATCCCTGTATTCTAGCAATCATAGATGCATTGGGATGGGAGACGACTAGTGGTAGAGATGCAGTGCTACTGTCATCTGAAACCTTGATGTAACTGCCAATATCTAATGTGACAGTATCACTGAATGTCTTCAGATACTTCAAGGTCTTATCAATCTCAATAGTCACTAATGGTCTCTCATCGCCTTCTGCCTCTATGATAGGAATCCTGATGCTACAGATAGTAGTCATATCAGCGTTGTACGCTGTCAGAGTATTGTCATCATGTAATTCAAGCATTGCATAATTAGACAGTTGGCTGTTCTTTGCCGTGTCACCATTATGGTACTTTCCTTTCATTTGAATGTCCTCTAGGACATTACACATTGCTTTGGTGTTCATTTTTATTTTCATATTTATTCCTCATTCAAAGTTCACCTGCTTTAATCTCAGGGAAACCGTTCCAATCTACCTTGCCATCTTCGATAGTCAAGACCTTCAATCTCTTACCAATCATCTCAGGCTTCCTAGCACTTGCCTCTACCATAGCAGTGAAGGTTGCACCATTCTTCCTGATGTCTCTAGATGTTCTAACAGTCGAAGTGAAGATGTCCTCTGTGCTTGAATGCCAGTTAGCCTCTACACCTATTGGGTTAGGATTACCTGCATACTTGTCTTTGGAATGCGCTATCACAATTCTATGACAAGGCATCTCTAGAATTTGCTTGTGCAGGAAGTTCTTGTAAGGAGTGTTTCTATCTCCCCAAACGTAAGGTGCTGCTTTCATTACTGTATCAGCATCAAGTCCATGCTTGTTTCTCATGTATGTCTCACAGACATCCGTTAGAAGTTTATCAGCACCGTCAACTATGACAGCCTTCAATTTTCCTTCTTCAAGATACTCTAGTGCCATCTGATAGAAAGCCCTAGCATTGTTCATCGTTTCATCGAAGTCTACTAGACTTCCATCTTCTCTGACAATAGGATTGTACACTACAAGGTTCTCTACGTTACCATAGTGGTTTCTCTTTACGTCTATTGCTCTGTTATCAAAGTCAAACACTAGAACTTTCATATCGTTCTTGATGTCTTCTTCTGTGAGTAAGTCCAATGCTATTGCGGATTTGGCAGACTTGGGTTCTCCCCAAATGCCAAGACATAGGAAAGACTTGTTGTTCTCCTGTGTCTCCTTAATCCGCTTGAGCATGGCCTCCTTTCGGAGAGCATACTTGCCCTTCTCAGATTCTTTCGTCTTTACTGCTTTTGTTTTATCGTTGTTTGTCCAACTCATATCTATCACCATTCTTATAATTATCAGGGTTGAATGTAATCCCTTTCCATTTCATTAGTATTTCATTTACGTCATCAAGTCTTAGTTTCAGTCTTACTTCCTTAGATTCAAAGTGAAACTTCATCCAATAGTGACTTGTCTCAGGATTGTACTTCCAAGTTAGGAAGTCTACGTTATCCATAGGAAAAGCGAAACTCCTCCCATGAATAACGAGACCCCCGTTGGAATCAGTAATCATACTGTATTCCATTATGAACACCTCAGTCAAAGAACCAGTCTTCGTTCTCTTCGACTACGGCTATCTGCTCAGGACTTCCTCCCCTGTTGTCCAAGACGTATATCCCTGAAACGTTGATGCTTGTAGGGTTATCAGCAGATTGTGATGTTCTGCCTACTACTATTATCGTAGAGCCTATACCGAAGTCAATCTGTATGTTCTCAGGAATCCAGCAGGTTGTACCACTGAACCCATCTCCGTCCCAATCAATCTCGGTGTTGAAATCATCAAGATTGACGATTCTGTTACCATTTGCAGTTGGGTTCATGTTGATGCTTGTCACACTGCCATCAGTAATTACGAACCTATCAGAGTAAGGCTTCGACATTGCATTCGAGTGATACCTGTCAATCTCAACCAAGTGACATGTATTATTGCCACAATACTCTGCTAGTGTGTCTTCTATCTTTATCTGAGATACATCTCTGTATGACTCAGAATCAGTTGGTAGGTCACTGTTGTAAACCAACGAGGTTAGCGTAGTGTCTGTTCCACCACTTATTGCACCTGCTCTGAACGAGTTTGGTATGCAACTGAAGTGAACAAACTCAAACGTCTTTGGCTCAAACATGACACAGGACTCTCCTTTGTAGGAGAAGTCCCACTTGCCCATCTGTCCATCTACTTCACCAATGAACACACCACTTCTTCGGTATTCCTCCTTTGGTAGTGGCTTGCCATAGTTCTTGTTCCAGTCACCTTCTCTTGTATCTAGTGGAACGATATACTTCCCACTATCAACCTCTACGTTGTTCTCAGGTAGTTTGCTCATGTGCTTGACTACCTCTTCACCACTTCTCATCATTCTCGCTTCGTATCCATCACCATCTTCCATGAAAATAGCAACTCTTCCCAAATTGTATGTCATGTCACTGTCACGAATATACTCGTTTGTCATTCTGTCACGGTTCATTGCACCCATGTCTCTTGCTTCATTCATTGAGATGAAGAAACCAAATGCAGACTTGAATAGACCACCATCATTGCTGGTCTGTTGTTGTGAGCCTTGTCGCTTCATAGCGGCTCGGCTGTTAACATAGAATGCCTTCCAAAGACCCCTTGCTAGTTGGGGTTCTTCTTCAACATTGACGCTGTTCTTGGAACATATCTCCTCGAACTTCGCCATAGCATCCTCTAGGCTCATGCCTAGTATTTCTGCGGCTTTTTCAATATCATTTCTTATTTCATCATTCATTTTCATTTTCCTCCTTTGTTTTCATTCTTTTTCTTTCATGTCTTATTTCCACTAGTCCTTCTGTCAGCATGACTATGCCACACAATATCCAAAAGAAATTGGAATCTACGCTGATGTAACCTAGCGTATTTAGTACAGGTAGCACAATCAGCAATGCGCCACCTAACGCTATTATCTCATACCGGAGTAGTAGATGTTTGATATCTTCAATATCCACTACACCGTCTTTGTTCAAATCCATTTTCATATTCATACCTCATTCTAAAATCTCCTTCTTGGGGAATCTAACCATTTGATTAATTGTCTCAAAAATACCAACCCCAATAGTAGTTCAACCATCAAATCATCTGACCTATCATCCATGAAGCAAGCAACTTTGGAGTCATACTATTGCTCCTCCACTCTGCCTCTCCGACAACCCTTAGCATTTTGAACTTCTTGGTTGCTGGCATATCCGTCTTAATGATAACATCATGCAAGTTAATGCATATAGTCTTCATGTCAACCGATTCATATAACAAGTCATGCACCTTACCTAAAGAATTTTCATAGTTATTTTCATCAATCATTTGCAATATTTCAGTATAAGGTTCCTGATTCTTGTTTATTTGGTTTAAGATGGAGGACTTACTAAAGATTACAGCCTGAAGTTCGGTAAGCCCCCGCCTCATATCTCCGTGTAGGGACTCTATGAAGATTTCTAAGTCCTCATCGGAAATATGCGAAATCTCTTCTCTTTCCAGTATATCTGAGAGCAATTTATGCATCGTTCTCGTCTGCAATCTCTCAAACCTGTAATTAGCACATCTCGATTGTAAGGGATGTATTATCTTGAATCTGTCATTGCAGGTTATGATAAACCTACAGTTATCAGAATATCTCTCCATTATTCTCTTGAGGGCATTCTGAGCATCCTTCGTCATACCATCCATCTCATCAAGAAGTATAATCTTGAAAGGAGCATCACCTATCTTTCTAGTGGAGGCAATCTCCTTGATTTGATTCCTGACTGTTTCTAGTCTTCTATCGTCTGATGCATTGATTTCAAAGAAGTTGTTATCCACATCCCCCTTGAGAATATCATTCGCCAATGCAATACCAGCAGCAGTTTTACCCACACCTGCTATTCCATACAGCAGAACATTAGGCATATTGCCTTGCTCTACCCAACTCTCTGCATCGATAGTGAAGTTGTATTGACCTACAACATCACCTAATTTCTTTGGTCTATATTTTTCTGTCCATAGCATTTTCATTCCTCATTTTTAATCCAGCCACTTTGACAGTGTGGCAACTGGTTGAACCGGGGTTCGCTTTGTTCGTCTCTTCTTCTCACCCAATTTCAAAACTCTAAGTTCTGCGTTACCTAAGTTGTTTCTACAGTAGTCCTTAAAATCGTCGTTTTTTAGTAAGTCTTTGAAAAGATATCTTTGAGAAGGGCGCATTTTTAACTTCCGTAAAATTTTCGGTATTATAGAATACGCCTTTCTTTGTGGTGGTGTCATCTTTCGATGCATCCTACCATCATGAGCATAGGCCAACATTTCGTAAAAGTATGACTTATCCCATTTCCTCTTGACCTTCGCATCCAAAAACATCAACTTGTTAGGATGGATGTTTGGTGCTAACCAAGATATGAATTGCACATCAGCAGGTTCACTTACCTTCAACTGATTCATTATTTTCTCTCTATCAGGGTTTCTAAGATAGTCTCCAACCATTGTAAAGATATCAACATCATAATTGTATGGCTCATCAGAACGTGGTGCTATCTCCTTTATCTCATCGAAGAGGGACTTCTTAGTTGCTCTATTCAACTTACACATATTGTATAGTTTCTTAGGAACGTCCTTTTGATTGATAGAGGTCAGTACCACTTGGCCCTTATACTCAAGCATGGTCTTCCTGATTGCCTCTACGTTTGGTTTGTAATTACATTCTCTGATGATGATACCCCTATCAGGAGGTATGGAGAAATTATCCTCGATGTCATATTCATTAGCATAAACAATAATCGGATTATCAGATACGAGTTTCCTCGCTTTTTCCATTTTGTCTGTTCCGTCTTTGCCAACTATTATTATCGTTCTATTCTGATTCTTCATATTCAATAGGCTCATTGATAACCCTCACTTCCATTATCTCTTCGTAGGCTTTTCCACAAGCCCCACAATCAACTAAAATGACATACCACTTTAGTTCGTTTTCTTCTTTTACACCCGCCTCATAAGCGAATGATTTGTTGCCACATTCTCTGCATCCTTCCGTTACTCTCTTCAGAGTATGATATGTGATTATATCATCATCAGTAACGTGTGGCTTACTAGGATTAGGTGTCAGTAGTTTTAGTCTACAGACACTGCATGTGCTACTATCAGTCTCTCTAAGATTACACTTAGAACATAGCATCAGAGAACACCCTTCATCTTCAGTATCTCATCCAATCCCTTTGATGTCAGATGCTCTTTGCTCATTATCATGAATGTTGTTTTTGCGAGTATGTCCCAATCCGCATTAGATGGTAAATCCAGTGGTAGTAGATTGATTAACTTCATTACCTCTGAAAGTGAACTGACTATCAGTATGGGTTTCTTTCTCGCTGAGTGTTCCTCATCACGATACTTACTTTCAATTTCGTGCTGTAATAGGCTTCTCTGTACTGCCTTCAGGAATTCTTCAGTTCCCCTCAGACAAACTCGTACCCTTACCCTGTACCCTATCTGAGTGCCATTTCTGACAACGCTAACTTCCGGATTCCCATGTGAGAGAAATACTCCCTGTAGGAAGTCTCTGCTGTACATGTGCGTCCGAGGGTAAAGATGTCATTATATGTTACTACAGTATTCACGAATATCATCGATTGTGTTGCAGTCTGCTGGATATTTGTCATCCCTTATTCTCACGATTCTAGGAAACCTAAGACCATATGTTCCATCTTGATTCCTAGTGACTGCATCGCAGGTTATCTCTAATACCGTTCTTGGTAATACATGGTATGTGCCATCTGAGTATGAATCTACATTCCTCTTCAGGGAAACAGATAACCTGTCCATTTCTGTTTCTGTGATTCCTGTCCCAACACTTCCGACCTCCACGAATCCATTATCGCCTATGACTGATACACCATAGGTTGCGATGAACCCCGCTCTTTTGCCACTACCATGTTTGCCTGATGTAATCACAACATCTAACTCGATTCTAGGTGGTTTGTACTTGAGAAGGGAACTTGTTCTCTTTGACTCGTAAACAGCATCTAGGTCTTTTATCATTATACCTTCAAACCCACCGTTGATAGCAACGTTATACGCTGCCTCTATATTGTTATGGGTAAACATCATTGCTTGATATTCTTCAGGCACGAACTTCTTCATTATCTCTAAGCGAATGTCATATATTTCATTCAACTGAGAGTTACCTAAGTAAGACATACAATCGAATACTACAAGTCTAACAGGACATTCAGATATTGCTTTCTGTTTATCCTTTGAGTGAACCCTAGTTCCTAGTTTCTGATGAGCCTCCGGATTACCATGTTCATCAATAGGATATATCTCACAATCAATCACGAATTTCTCTGTCTCAAACTTGCTAACTATAGAAACAATATCAGGATACTGGTCTGTGACAATCTTTCCCTTTCGATTGAATATAATTACGTCATTGAATTTGTGTATTTGATATCTGTTACCATCATACTTGGTATCTATGATGTATCTATCAGGTAACTTACTCTTGTACGGTTTAGCCAACATCGGTTTGATGTACGAACCATGAACATGTGCTGGTGGTTCCTTTCCATTATCTAAGTACATAATCATAGAACTCAATGAATTGGACTTTGAATATACAGACACATCAGTATCATACAAAGCAGACATTGCTTTCTCAACTGTGCTGGTGTTGACCCCATTCCTTGGGGTTCTCAGCCAATATCGTATGAACCATTTCACCTCTAAGGTAGACATGCCCATTATGGCACTCTCAATGTTCTCAAATGCTAGTGAGTTTATCTTAGAGCAATCCAGTTCCAGTAAATCCAACAAGCCCTGTAGTGTAATAGTAGAATCAGTTCTCTTTGAATTCAGGAACTCAAGCATACCCTCTCCTAAGTCTAGCCATTTCTCTGCTTCCTCAACTATCTCATCCTCAAAAACATTGAACATTGATGCCAACCATTTGATTGCCTTCTTCTCACCAATGTTATTGTTGTCATACTCCAATGATAGTATTCTAACCATCGTTGTTCTATCTGCTGTAGATAGACTAGACAATGTAGAAGATAGTATCTGTTTCTTTCTTGTTGGTGTGACGTTCTCTATTGACTCACACATCCGACTGAATGTTATCATGCTCATTTCTATTCCTCAATATCTTATCTAGTGCCTTATGCACATCTTCCATCTCTTTCATATTCATTCTAACGCCCTTCTTAGTGGGCTGACTACTTACATGCCATCTAATATCTACAATGTCTATATTGTAGAAGTTTCCTGTTCTTATTATCAACTCATTTGTTGCATCTCTTGCTATTCTTAGTATTATTTTTTCATCCTTCAAGCCAACCACCCTTAAATTGTTGTAGATTCTTCCACGATTTGAAGTATCGAGGAGACTCTTGTGCGTCTATCCTATGTGCTACCCATACTACACCACCAAGACTGCTAATCTTGACTAACTCGTATGTTCTTCCTTCAACATCAAACATATCCTCAGTCTCTATGTCAGGAACCAACCCAAACTTCTGAGACAGTTCGTTAGCAATCTCATCCATATGTTCAGCGATATACTGAACAATCAGATGACGTTGTATTGGCACTTTGGCATCGACTGTAACTTTGATTTTACCTTCCATCTCACAGACCCTACACTTGTTACCCTCACAAATTGGACAAGGTATCTCCGCAGGAAGCGGGGCAGGAAAGCGAATAGTTACTGCTTTCTTCATTGTCTGCCATCCCACACTCTGTAAACTACTTCGTACTCAACTGTGACATCGAATGGGAAGGCTGCAAAGTGCAGGGTAGCATTGCCGAACTCAGGAGCAAAGCCACTAGACCAATACTTGTCGCCTTGAACTAAGTAGCCTTGCATGTTGACCCAACTGTAATTACTGAATATAACTGAGTTATTAACGACCTCGAAAGATAGATGAGTTATATTGTAAAGGAACGATTGAACCTCAATCGCACCGTATGTTGTATTAACATCTACCCAAATAGTAGGTGCATGAATTATGGTTTCATTGCTACTGTTATCCATAACAAGAGTGAACTCTCCTGTCATAGAAATCCAGTCTGCTTGTGTTGTTTGTCCTTCAAACTCTTCTTCAGGTGGGTCAGGCAATGCTTCAGTGCAACCAGCAACTAGAACAGCAGTTAGCAACATAGCAAGTGTTTTCTTCATAGTATGTGACATGTCTATCGTGTCTCGCAGTGATGGCTAGGATATATATCTTACACCAAAATCATTCAAAGATGAATCCAAATTCCTCTAGTGTCGTCTGTCTGCTATTCTCTAGTGTCAATATTTCTCTCATAATCTATCACCTCTTTATTCTTGTTGTACTTCTTCATGTACTGCTTCTTGAGGAACGCAATCCTCTCATCATCGTGTTTTCTATCTCTCGGTTGAGTAGTAAGTAGTTTAATGATTTCATCCAACTTTCTTTCCACTGCTCTTTCATGTCTATTATATCTCTTCATATTCCCAAATCCTTGTGTGCTATCATGCTACTAGCGACTACACTTAGCGCAAACTCTCTAGTATATCCCATCTTTTCATTTGCTTTATCACATGCTTCTTGGCATTCTTTCTCTGTTGTTCCCCAATAGTAAGGTAGTGAACCGGGTTCACCCCCATTTCTACATGGGATATGTCCGGCCACACCTTCGTAAACCATACTTGGAATGTAGTGCTTGACACCATCAATAACATCGTAGTCGCCTCCTACCCAATATACAAATTTGTTACTCATTCCTTCACCACCGACTTAGGGAAGAACACATCTTCCCAAACTGTCATTTCTGCTTCTGTCATCTTGGTTGTAAAGATAGTACCACTTCGTAGATGTACCTCTACTTCGTATGTGTTCTTCTTCAGCATACCCTCTTGAATCTCAACGACAGAATAGGCAGATACCTCTGCCATATTCAGTGTAGTTTCTCCTGCGGTTGTATTTAGTTTGTAGAATTTATCTTTCATTCTTCTTCCTCTCCATCTTCTATGTTTTCTAGAACCCAATCTATTTGCCACATCACGCTCTCCATACACTCAATCCATAAATCAACATCATAATCCCAACCGCCCTGTCTTTTTCTCCGATACTCTGTATCTAAGCCATTTTGCATTCGTTTTCTTAGTTCCTTCATCTGTTTGTTCATTCTTCTTCACCATCCAATACATCTTTAGCGACCTTTGCCCACTCAGGCTCTTCAATAGTTTGCTGTTGGTAGATACCGTACTGAACCTTCTTTGCCATACCTGTCTTACATTCATAAGCGATAAACTCGTCGCTACCTAGAACAGTTGCACTCTTCAGAACTCTCTTCCATGTGTTGATTGTCTTCCAATCAGTACCACTGAAGAAAGCCTGACCGAATGGATGTGTGTGTATCCAACACTTCAATGGTAACTTCATACCACTGAGTTGCTCCTCTTGGTCCTTGAAACTAACAAATCCGAATGTACCAACACTAACGAATAGTTGGTCTTCTGCATCTACAATGACTTGTACCTCTCTAGGAGAGTCAAATGCATTCAGAGACTTGTTCCATATTATAGTATAGAACAATTCTGTATCAGGGTCAGGGAAAGGATATTTGAAATCTATCTCATTGAACACCGTCTTGATGTCCTCAATCCAATTCTCATCCTTTATCTCTAATCCTTGTATTCCATTATTATCATATTCTGTTTCATCTGTTTTCATTTTAATTCCTCCATTGCCTGTTTCAATCTAGTTGGCAAAACTATTGTCATATTGCATTCACTGCAACATGTGCCGTCATTGATAGGTTGAGCATTATGCCCACCTGACCAATATGGTTTTCCATCCTCTTTGTATTGTATATCGATATTCTTACCACATATACTACATGTCTTCATTTCTATTTCCATTCATACTCCTCCTAAGTTTTCTATTATTACATCCATTGAGTTCTCAAACTCATGGAATGCTCTGTGACCTGCAATGAATCCACCTGCATGTCTCTTCGTTCCCAAGAACTCCTCGCCACAAGCAGGACAGCAAACCTTGACTATCTCTGCTTGGATGTAATATCCATCTGTGGCAATTATGTTCTGTATGTGTCCTATGTCTTCCTCTGTCAAATCCTCTACGGGGCTGTTATCTTCTGTCATGCTTTCACCTTCATATATTGTCGAAGTGATTTGATTGGTCTTGGTGGGGCCAATCGAGGTTCTTCAACAGTAACCCCTTGTTTTTTCTTCAACTTCTCTGCTAGTTCATCGTTCTCTTTTACACTAACACCATGTTTTTTGATGTAAGGTAGCAACGTGTTTCTTCTGTACTCTTCCTTCCACATTACCTGTATGCAGTCGTGGCACAGTCTACCATTCCTCGCTTGTTCCTCGGATGGTTCTCTGTACTCAGCACCACAGAGGGTCTTGTCTAATATTTGAAAATGGATAATCATTCCTCCTCACCCATTTTATCCCTTAGTTGTTCTATTTCCTTGACTAACCATCTAACAGTAGCAGGGTCAACGCTTCTTCTGTTTACTATCTGTAGGGCTTTCTCTAGTCCTCTTAGTTTTCCTGTCAGGTAGTGTTTGTAATCAGGAGTCATTCTTCTTTCTCCTTGTATGCTGGATGCTTCTTTGGCAACCTGTGCAGTCTCTTCTCTATCTTATTGTTAATCATAGATGCAACTTCATTGACACCATCCTCCCAACGCTTTTCCAGTTGAGAGTAATACTTGTCGCCTTTGTGTTGAAGCACCATCTTCTCCTCTAAGTCAGACAAGTCAATCTTATCCATGAGGTGTTTGAATACCTCATATTCAACATGTACCTTTGAACTCGCTCTCATACTATCCACTCACCATTTCCAATACACCAACCGTGTCATTCGACTCTGCTATCCACACATATTGGATTTCATCTTCTTTTCTTTTTCCCATTTCCCTTAGAGAGTAATAGATTTTCTTGTCTGTATAATGCTCATCAAGAAAACTATCTATCTCTTCAGGATATCCATATAATTTTATTATCATAGGTTCACCATCTTCATATCTATCACATCTTCATTGTCATTGAACCATCTCTGAATCCACTGGACACCCATGCTTGCAATCACCATGTTCATGCAGTTGATGTCCTTCGCACTTCCATCCCAATCCTGTGCTTGGCAAGAGAAGGAACCCTCTTCACCAATCAACAATGTGTCCATCATCTTGGGGTCAGTCTTGTATGAAATCAACGCTGCGTTTCTACCTGTTGAACGCAAATCTAGCCACTTCAACTTAGCATCTGACCCGAACCCCTGCCGATACAACAAACGCCTCACAGCGAGGTTGTCTGCACAACATACCACCAAGTCATATCCGTGTAACTGCTTGTCAAGTAGAACATTGAATGGTTGGGCATTGATACCTGAGATACACTCAACTTTCTTCTCACCAATATCCGACTCATCATATGCTTGATATCCAAGATTCTTGGTATCAACAGTGTCAGCGTCGTATACAGTAATATCATACAGATGAGTACCGGGTTTGTTTGTTCTTTGTGCCTGATTCATTCTCTTCAGGAACTGAGCCAAATAACTTCCAATGCCACCTGCTCCTATTATCATTATCTTCCTCATTCTAATCTCTCCTTCCTGCATGTGGTAGGTCTTGTGGTTTTATCTCCCAAACCTTCCATCCCATTGATTCAAGTTCTACTTGTGAGAATGTTCCCCACTCGTCATGTAATCCCTGTACGAAGCCAAACCATAGTGGTGCGCCACCATAGTCCTTCCTTTCCATCTCAGTAGCGAACCAATACCATCCGCTAAAGGACTCCCATCCTTTGATTACTTTCTTGTCTCCAATATACAATCCGTCTTCTCTTGTGTTTAATTCATTCATACTCATTTTCATTTTCATTACCTTCTAATATTTTCATCTGTGCTTGTAATTGATAACTATCAATTATCTCATGTGTTATTCCATCCATTGTTGCACCGACAACGGATATCGCATCCTCAAGAACCGTCCTACGAACAACGTCCTGTATTCTAGGTAGGCTCTCATACAATTCAATAAATGCAGAAAAGTGGTACTGCATTTGTTTTAGTCTTTTTACTATTTCATCTCCATCATTCATACTTATACGCTCCACTCAAAAACTCCTCAACACTCATCGATAGCATTCTTTCTTTGTTCAATCCAATGTAAGATAGCATCTCAGGAACCGATGTTCTTATTCCCATTTCAGAACCGTTCAACGCTGCCTCTATTATCTTCTTCTGTGAATGTGGCTCATCCATCATCCTAGCAACAAGCCAAAGTGTGGAGTTCTGCATGTTTGGTGTGTATCGAATAGTTGAGTCACTGAGAACTTTGTATATCCTCTCGGCAACTAATATCGCACTCTGTCTGTATTCAGGGGTAACTCCATCCATTCTTTCTAATGTATCTGTCAATGTTCTGACAGGATTTTGGTCTGCGAAGACATATGACTTGTTGAAATGTCTTGCTATCCTCTTTGCATACTTAGCGATTGCTGAGAACTCTATCTTAGTCAGTTCCGAGTGCTTTCGCAATGTAACACCATAACCTGCGTCCTTTAACATGAAGTAAGAGAGACCACCTGCTATTTTCTCAACAGGTATTCCTCTAGTCACTCTATCTGATACAAGAGAACGATACAATCTAGGAACTTGGTCACGAATAGTTCGAGTCACATTGTAGTAAGACAGGTACATTCTAGTGTGAAGAATTGTTCTTTTTTCTGCCTCTGTCACTGGTCTTGCTCTGATGTGCTGTCTCTTCAGAGCAAAGCCATTCCTTGTGTTTGTCTCCATGATATAGGAACCAAGTCCCTTCGTGCTATCATTATCCCTCGTTGGAATATACTTGTCCTTAGAACTAATGTAAGACACTGTTTCCTCAAAGGGTCTGACCACTTGAACTAGCCCACAGTCATCACAGACGGTTTCACCCAACACCTCATCGAAAGTAGATGAAGTACAATTGCACTCAATACAGATACTCATGCTAAAAGTCCCTCCAATATACTCTGTGATAATCTGTAATTCGTCTTGTCCACTCTGCGTAGAGTGTGAATCATCTCCTTGGCCTTCTCGTCATTCCTTAGAATCATTGCCCTTGTTGCAATTTGGTCTCCAATGCTTGAGTTATCGTGTAAGTTGTCTATACAGAAGGGACCATCTCTAGATGATTCCCCTCTCAGGAAGACAGCACTTGTTCTTTGGTACTGACTAGAACTGTCATTCGCATAAACTATCCAGTCACCAAGTTTTCCTCTCACAAGAAGAGAGAAATCGTACATTTTACCGGGCATTACACTTTGTTTCAACCAAGAAAGTGTCTTTTCTCCATTCAATAAGAAAACGTCATCATATTTTCTTGACATGTCAATCAGAAGTGACTTGGCTCTAGTCTCAACCATATCACCCGTCCTGTTCTGCTTTAGCCATGCTATCATGAGTGATAGTTGTGAATCACTAGGCTCACTATTCATCACTGCCATCCAAAGTTTTCTAGGACTCAAGTTTGACCATTTCTTTGAACGTGCGCTGTTATTCCTGTAGGAGTTAATCAGTATGTTTGCATCCTTTACTTTCAGGCTACCCCAAATGCCATCCGATATCTCTAACGCAACCTCCTTCGCATCAACCTGCTGCATGTTTATCCTACATTCAACCTTGCGAGGAATACCATCACTGTCTCTTTCATAGAAATAGAATGGAACTCTGTTCTCAAGAGCATAGATTATGTTCTGTGGATACATGACATTGGTGGTAATGTACTTATTCAATGCTCTAGCACTACGATTAGTAGTGCCAAACATGACTATCTTGGCTAGTGCCGAAGCAACGTCGTCCTTGTTCTTCTTGACTCCGTTCAGATAGAAAGTTCCATTGTCTCTAATCAAAGTCAATAGGACATCCTCTTTATCGTATCTCCAACCAAAGGTAGAGTACCAGTCCCTATCGTTTTCGGAGTATCCACGCCTAGAGTCTAGAAAGCACTCAGATATCTTCTTCTTAATATTCTCAAGTAGTGGGTCCAATCCCTTTCTTCTTCTATTACCTATACCTGCTCTACTCACAGTGGCTATGCTCTCACCAAATGTGTTTAGCCTAGTGCGAAACATAACCTGATTATATCTTCTAGTGGTTTTGTAGAGAAACGACGAGTGTAGGGTCGTTCCGCTATCATCAGGTGTTGGTATTGCAAATTTTATTTTCATTTAAATCACCATATTCATCTTTATTGTTTTCAAAGTACATTTTTTGGCTGTACAAATCCATTATCTTCTTCTTTGTATTGATATCAGTATATCCCATTCTACCGTAGTATTCCAAACGGTTCACGACATACTTTGCTCTGACTCTACCCATTTCTAAGGCACGAAACACCTCAGTTAATCGGTCTTTAGCACCAACATTGTTGATACTATCTATTGCATCGTCTCTAATGTAGAGTAATTGTTTCTTGGTAATCATATTTCACAGACCCCACCTGCACAAGCAAGTTCGCCCTGTAAGTTGGTGTTGTCCATAGTCTCGACAATCTCAGTCAAGTCTATCTCCTTGAGTTCCTTGAACATCAAGTCGAAAGTCTTCTTGTCCGTTGCCTCAAATGGTGCTTGCTTGTAGATACCACCATCGTAAGGCAATACGGATAGACCATTGTAGAAGTCTCTGTTCTTCCACATCCAGTTCCTTACATCTTCCCATTCATCCTCACGGATGTTGACTGTCGCAGAAACATTGTGAGTGTTGACACCTCTGTTATGTCCACTCATTACCCAATCAACTGAGAAACGCTTGACTCTCTCAAGCATCTCTAATGCTGACTCATCTCTAGTTATCACATCACCTTTAGGTGTCTTCTGTGGTATTGAGATGATACCTTGATTGGGATTGAAGTAATCATCCTCGACCAAGTTAGGAAACTTAGTCACAAGATAATCATAGATTGGCTCTGTCTTCAGAACTCTGATTCTCCTGATGTAATACTTGTCAAACCAAGCATGTATCCCTGAAGAAGAACCTAGCACTAGGCTAGTTGTTCCAGCAGGTTTCACACAGGTTATCCTCGCTGATTTGTTAATACCAAGAAGACCTGCTATCCTCTCATTTGTTTTCCTAGCGTGGTTCGCTGCCTTCTCCAAGTCTAGATTAAGAACCCTGTTACTTGCAATACCGGTCATTGATACACCAAGTAGTGCATCCTTCTCTGAGGTCTTCTTCCAAACTTCCCTTAGATAGTGGAAGTCAGTGTATGACGCTTGCAATGTTCCTAGTATGGTTGCAACTTCTACTCTCTCATGCAAATCCATTTGGTCCTTGACATCAGAGGCATTAACCTCAGTCAAGTTGCAGAACTGATATGGTCGAAGTGCTATCTCACAACAAGGGTTAGTTCCCCAATCCTTGTCATTCGTGAAGTAGAATCCGGGTTCTCCCGTCCCTGACTCCTGAACTCTCTTCCATAGATTGTTGAAGAAGTCCTTCTTGATTCTATGTCGTAGTAATACGACTGAGTTATTTGCTCTTGCTCTCTGTGGGTTCTTCTCCCAAAAGTGACCTGACTTTGCAGTAATCATATCATCGTCATCAGCACTGAACAAACTGATTAGTGCTGCTCTACGAATACCACCTGCTAATACTGCATCTGCAATATGACAAACAATGTCATGTGCTTCAAGAGTAGTTAGATAGTCACCATTGTTCTTGTTAGATAGAATACCTTCTACCTTCACTAAACATTCTCTAAGTGGTTGAGGGCCGGGTGCTTTACCACCACTAGTCTTCAACAAACTTCCCTTTGGTCTGATATCTGAGTAATCGAACCTAACAGTCGTTGACCTCTTACCTATGTAAGACTCAAACAACACCTTCACTGCGTCTGCCCATCCTTCGATAGAATCCGCAATGAGATGCCTGTAAGTTCTGTTAGGGTTAGGCAGTCTTATCTCAGGTAGTTTCTCCACATGATGTCTCTGTACTGAATAACCTACTCCTGTCCCTCCAAGAAGCAAGAACATTGCCTCTGAGAAAGATAGGTATGAATCGATAGGCATGTAAGCGCAGTTGTAGACTCTGTTAGGTGAGAGTTCAACAGGCTTACCTGCAAACTGCATTGACCTCATTGAAGGCAATACTTTCTTTGGATACACAAACTCTGTGTAGACTCTCTGTATCTCGTTGATTAGTTGTTTCTTATTTTCTTCTTCTATGTCCAAACCATTCACATGATTGATATGCATGTCTCTGTTACGCATGGTAATCTCTGTCCAAGATTCCCTTCGCTGTTTCTCTGCATCATACTTTGCATACTTCATATGTACAGTTATATCTGACATTATCTCTTGTTGTAATTCCATATATCTCATCTCCTTAATGATTAGCATGGGCTTCGCACCCATACGGCAGTCAATCTAACTACTGCTAAGACTTTGGTTACGTCTAACACCCACCGACTACGGCAGGTATTAGTTCTACTTCATTCACAGTGTCCCAACTGACACCAGCGATATCTTGTCTAATGACCATCTCACCATCAACAAACACCCAATGTGTAGGGTGGTCATTGATTTGCTCAATGGCTTGTTCGCTGTTCACTATCAGTTCTGTGTGTCCTGTTTCATTTTGTATTATCATTTTCATGCTTTTTCCTCCATTTGTCTCATTGTTTTTTCGTCATTTCTTGAATCCTTCCGGTCAAGATATTGATGGTCTGCTCGTAGTGCGCACAAAGCGCAGCATACTCGTTTGCCTTCGCTACAACTGCTTGTAGATTTACCTGTAACTGAGCAACACCTTGCTCAAGTTCGGTAATACGGGCATCCTTCGCATCAACTTTCTTGTCTTCGGTCTTCTTCGTTTCTTTCTTCTTTGTCATATTTTTTCCTCCTTCAATTTATCTATCAACTTAGATACTTCTCCTCTTGTTAGAGATTCAGTTTCACCATCGTAACCCAAAGCCCGCAGGTAATTCACCTGACGTTCAGTTGGCTTATCATTGTAGCGATTGATGATATTCATTAGAGACTCTAATTGTCTCTCTGTTAGTTCATTTTTACCCCTAACTCTGATTTCCATATCAAACAAAAAGCGTTTTTCCCAATCGTTGGTAGCCATGTCGCTAGAGAAAACGGGGATGTCGAAATAATCGCAACCATCCCTGAGTTCCGCTAACTTCTGCTCTTGAAGTATAGCATCCCTGATTTTCTTTTGCTCCTTGTATCGCAAGGCACTTTGAACTCTCTTCTCTATCTCCTCATCCTCTGCTAGAACGCTCTCTCTATGGACATCTATCATAGCGTTGAACATAATCATATCCGCTAATAACTTATCATTAGGATAGCCCTTGGTGTTAATCTGAGCCTTTGGATTATCAGGATGATTCCATCGCCAAACGATAGAACTCATCTTGTAGTCAGGCATACCAAATGTCCCTTTGCCCTTCTTACGAATCTTGGTCTCAGGAACAGACACACCCAACTTCTTGTCGAAGATGTGCTTGCCTGTGAAGTGGACATTCACCCTCAAGTCAAGTTCCTTAATGTCATTGAACTGTGCTGTGAACCAATCACCATTCTCATTCCACCATGCAGTTCTCATCATAGAACTAACCTTGGTCTTAATCCATTCCTCAATCATCTCTTCTGTGATTGCACTCTCATCGATGCCCATCTCATCCTTGATAGCACGAAGAACCATGTAGGAATTTATGTGGTCTGAACCAACACAATCCCTGTGTCCTGTCTCCGTGTTCTCTATCTCAAAGTGATAGACAATAGAATGAGAGCAAAGGCACTTGTCAGGATGTTCTGAAGCCCATGCAGGTCTTGGAGTTCCAATACCCGACCACCAAACTTCTCCCGTTGCTTTCCACTCATACTTTGCATCATCATAGTTATCAGCGACTGAAAGTGCGACCATCTCCCTCTTCAGGATTTTATCCCACCTTCCTTCGCCAAGAGTTCTCTTAGCATTCTTCATTACATATTCTATATCATCATTCATATTCTTATTCACCTACATACGTTTTCTTACTACAAGCCTTGCAGAAGATTCCCTTACCAGTGAAAGACTTCCACAAGACTCCCATCTTGTTACAGTTAGCGCATCGGCCAACTTCTTTACTCATGTTCTTCACTCTGTTCAATGTCCATCATCTCATCTCTTCTTACTTCCAAGAGATGACCATACAGAAGTTCGTTTATTTTCTCAAACAAAGCCTCTGCACATCCGCCAATCGTCTTGCGATGCAAGGACATCCATATCTTGTGTTGGCTGTTCATCACGACCTTCACACTATCATCATCATTCATTGTTATCATTATTGGTGGTAACTGAATGTCATTCACCAATCTAAATTCTACTTGTTCTTTATTCATTTTCTATACCTCCCCTTAAATTCATTTTTTGGTATTAAACCAAATAATACTTTCATCAATAGTAAGATAGGGTTAATCTTACCAAGTCTGCGTTGTCTTCTTTCTTTTTTATATTGTTTTATTTCATTTCTAAGGATGTCATTCCATCTAATGTCACATAACTCATCTACTACATCATCAAACTCTTTTGCAACTATTCTTTTTGTTATAGAATAGTTATTCTTTGCTAAATGTCTAACAAAGCAAAGTTCGACACTTTTCATAAATGTGTCTTTATTCGTTGATGAATGAATCCACCATTCGTTCCTCTTCATATTCATAATTATCACCATCATTCCAATTCTTAAATCTCCCGATAATCTTATCGAGATTCTTTCTAGTCGTTGTTGTCATAAACTTGTTTCCGCCTTTCAGGAAAACAACTAGGCTAAACACATTGCTTGAATCAGCATATCCTTGCTTCTCCCACATCTTCATCAGTGGGTCATCATCCGATAGCCTCTTCCAAGAGATGGCTTGAATCTCAGGCACTGCCAAGATACCATTCTGAAACCTGATGTGTCCCTTCATAATGTAATCCTCTTCTGCTACTGGAATACCATGTCTGTCCAAGAAGGAAAAGTAGTCTTCCTCCATAGAACAGAGACAGGGTTCCGGCTCCTTCTCACCGTCGGCGGTAAAATAAACTGCCGTTCCGGTCCCGTTGCAAACTCTACACTTCATAGACCCATCTCCTTCATCACATCACTCAACCTACTTGCTATCGATTCATTGAAATCATCGACCTCAAAGGACTTCTTCAGGTAGTGGTCCTTCGGCCACCAATCAGGCTCTTGCGTCTTCCAAGAAGCGAGCCTCCATTTGCCCTCCATGTAGTAGTGCCTGTAAGAACGAATAGCAAAATCAAACGCATCCTCTGATGGCATTCTCTCTACTCTATACCTATCTGACATGGCGATACCAAAAGGTGTCAAACCAGTTCCGGGTAAGATATCCTCGACTTGGTTGAAGACATTCGCATACTCCTCAAGCGTCTCCTCGACCTTGTGCTTGCGACCATACCTAGTGGTATACTCCTTGCACAAGAAGTAGCAATGCTTTCTCAACCACTGGTAGTTCTGTGAAGTCTGCCTAGCCCAAATAGTACAAGGGTGATTCAACATCACAGGCTTGTAAGGTGCATCCTCGATACCAAGATGAGTAGCGATAGTTGACATCATCTGCATACTCTCAGTTGGCATCTTCACAACATGCTGGTCCAACATCATCTGTGCTGATGTCTTGGGACTCATATCTAATGCGAAAATATTCATTCTTCCTCACCCCTGAAACTTGTTCTTAGTCTCTTAACCACAATGGCATCGACTCTCCGCTTGAAGAAGTCACTTCTCATTTCTTCTGTCAAGACTGCTCTCATAACTTTCTTGTTAGAGGAGATGTTATCTATTATCTTCTCAAGTCTGTTAACCTTGTTTTCCAAATCTATGATTCTCTGTCTCTCTTGGGGTTCCATATTCATCTTGTGCATTACCCATTGTCGCATACTGTCATTGTTGCCACCTTGAGCATACGCATTGGTGCTTCTCACCAAAGGCGTGTGGCCTTCCAAGTGGCTCTTCCTGTGGTTATTGCCTATGTGCATTTCACAATATTTCTGCTGACTGTTACGACTACGATATCTCACATTGCACTTATGCCCGTCTTCCAATATATATTCGCATCTTCTTATCATTTTCATTCTTATTCCTCCTGTTGACTAATTGATTGTAATTGCAGAGAAAGGTAGGGAGAATAGCACTCCCCGTACTAGGACGGCGAAATCCTCGGAAGTAAGAATTTACCTTTTTTATTTCGTACAAAACTCTGCTCGCTATGCCATGCAACGTAGCCATACGCTTTTGACATTTTGAGTGTGATTAGTAGGAAAATGCAATGCTGAGATGAGATGAAGCATCACTGCTATTGATTCTGCATTTTTACCACAGTAAACCTACTGTTTGAGTGTGATGAGGGAAAGGATAGGTACTATGCCCATCATGCGGAGTAGGGAACTGCAACCGGGAAAGTTGCCTCGATGTTACTTACGACCCCTGTTAACCTGCTTCATATTTTATACCGGGAAGCCGCTACTTACGTTCCTTGTAAGTGCGAACAAGTTCGGATGGATTTGACACCCCTCTTCTCACGAATGAGTAAGGCGAACCATCGTTAGTCTGCTCCTATATCTTCAATCCTTATTATTACTAAACCCTCTATCCCACGACTCGACACTTCATGTTCTTGCTGAAACAATCGCTAAACCATTTCAACTCAAAGGTGAAGGCTAATCCACCTGAACATTCTTTGTCTCCCTGAGCCATATGTGAGTGTGATATTTGTTTACTTCTTTCTCCTGTAAACTAGGAGTAGAGTCAGATAACCAATCAAGTCCTTGATGATGTCGTCATCTGATTCTAGTGAGTCATTACCGAGAACAAGCCTGTT
>Ga0209645_1000013_pt1 | contig 88235 bp, 100 predicted proteins | sample ETNvirenome_6_30_FD_184070 | JGI IMG/M metagenome (GOLD analysis project Ga0209645, IMG submission 184070) | Marine viral communities from the Pacific Ocean - ETNP_6_30 (SPAdes) (version 2) | ecosystem: Environmental > Aquatic > Marine > Oceanic | place: Pacific Ocean | collected 2013-06-19
CGATGCAAAGAATGATAAGTGGTGAAGATAATTACATTCTCACCAGCAGTTCTAGCGGTATTTACAAATAGATTGATCTTTTCTGCCTTTGTTGTAGAGAAATATGAAGTTTCTCCACTGTGAACATGCATTACATGTGTGTGAGCAGTATCAATAATCTCCATAAATTCGCTGCACAGTTGTTCTGCCAGCAGAATACGCGGAGCAACAACAACGGTAGTGGTTCCATTGTTGATAGAATCATGACGATCCCGAGTATCAACAATCATGGTGAGAGTTTTACCACCACCAGTAGGAACAATAATCTGACCTTTGTTGTAGTCACGCATACGATTTGTGATGCGTTCCTGATGTGGGCGAAGTGTAATCATCTAGGGCGTATCAGTATTACTAGGACATTTTAGGGGCTTCAGTTAATTTAACTGACCATTGCGTCGAGCAATGGATTTTTAATTGATTCTTCAAATAGTTTTTTGCCTTCAGTGTTAAGATCGAATAAAATGTAATTTCTATCTGTCTGTCTGGCGCTTCTGCCTACTGTACCAGATCCAGCACAAGGATCAAGAACAATAGAGTTTTTGTTACTGAACATGCAAAGTATGCGATTTAAGAGTGCAACAGGTTTTTGAGTTGCATAATCCAACTTCTCATTTCCCTGAATCTGCTTTACATCAGACCATACATCTTTGACAGGGATTCCATCCATTTCATCCAAATACTTCTTGACTCTAGGAATACCTGTGTTAGGGGAATATTCTAGTCGATTATCATCATGAAGCATCTGCATCCTCTCTTTTGATACATGCCACTGGAGATGATTACCATTCCATTCATATCTCAAATTAGGGCGAGATACAACATTTGGTTGACGATTAACAAGTGCAGATGTGTTGTATTTCTTTTTGCGAATTGGACAGATCTTTGCCTTCCTTACAGTATCCTCATCATATTCTTTGTGCTCTGCATTATAGATGGACTCTTTTCCTTTCTGATAAACAATGATCGTATCATGATTACGTTGCAGTTGCTTTTTTGATTTGTGGTTGCCACCAGAAACCCAAGCAATCTCATTCTTAAATCTATTCTCACCAAATACATCATCAAGGACAATGCGAATATGGTGAGAGATCTTAGGTTCTACATGCACAACAATGTTGCCACAATCAGTCAGAACTCGATGACACTCTTCCAATAAAGGACGCATCAACAATTCACGATAATCTGCACTTGATTTGAATCTGTCATCAAAGTGATAGAAGTCTCTGCCAGTACAATATGGTGGATCAATATAAATTAGATCCACCGAGTTTGCATCAACTTCTTTCAGTAGTTCTCTACTGTCACCGATTGTATATTCATTCAGCATTGTTGAGAGCAACCAGAACCTCCTTTGCGCGACCAGTGTACTTTTTACGGACAGCAGCAGGAACAGAACCTACACAATATCCAGGCATATTTTTATCTTCAAGTTCACAACTAGGAATAGCAAGATACTCCCAGGTTGAAATATCTTCGTGACCTTTGGGGATAATAAACAGTATAACATCAAACGAGTTCACTGCATAGCGAACCTGCCCATTCTTAGCACCATTGTTTGCATTTTTGCCAGTAGTGCGGCGAGTTTGTTCCATGTGGAGAGTATTTCCTCCACGATACTTAACTTGAATACGCAGACCTTTTGAAGAAAGTCTATCGTACTTTTCTTGCTGACCATCAAGATCATCGGGAGATTTATCATTTTCGATTCCACATTCTTCGCGCAACCATTGCGGGGCGATGATACGTTCGGTTGGAAATGCAAGAAACTTGCCAATTTCCCTTGTGTCACCCTCAGCAATGAGTTCTTCAAAACCGAGAGCAACGATTTCGGAAAGTTGTGAAACTCCCATCGGTGGTCTCCTTAAAATAGTAGTTTAACAGAGTCAGAATCGCCTGTCAATAAAAAAACAACCTCAACAGTACAAATATACCTAGAGGTTGTTTCAGAGGTCTTGCAGGCGGTCCCAGACACTACTGGGACGCTTTAGGGGCTTCAGTTCAATTCTGGTAGGCGGATGCTGGTTTGTCTTTACCCTTACGAATGTCGCGAATAATTCTATCGCCAGTTCTCTGGAGTTTCTGTCTTTCGGTTCTAGTATATCCAGATGCTTTTTGTGGTTTATAGTTAGGATTTACTTTCTTAGCAGATTTCTTAGACAGAAGTTCTGATGCAGATTTAGTCTTTGCACCCGATTCTCTTGCCTTTCTTTCTCTATATGCCTTGCGTTGTGCTTCTTTTGCTGACAATGCAGCAGATCCTCTTTCCTGTGTTGGTTGTTGCTCTCTTGTAGATCTTTGCCTTTGAGAACCAATATCTTTGCGAGGTTTGTAATCTTTTGCGGGGACCATTTTTCCACCACCCGCTGCTTTCATTCTACGCTTTTCTGGTTCTGTTTTCTTTCTATTAGCACCAACTCTTCCACCCTCTCCTTGCTTACGGATTTGGGAAGATCCCATGACATCCTTATCATATGCTTCTGCAACAAATTCAGCAAAGGTTTTCATTTTAGACAGGAAAAAATCTCCTATTATTTAGTATAATAGGAGATAATGAACGTTAAATCAAGTGGTTATGGACAGTATCTCAACTGTCTTCAGATTCAATTTCTTTTTCTTTTGTCACTTTGGGACCAACTTGAACTCGTCCAGTTTCATAAAACCACCTAACTCGTTCTGCTCGTGCTTGCTTTAGCATATCATATTCTTCTTGTTGCTCTTTAGTAAATCGAAAATCTTGACGCCTCCAAGTCTCTCGGAGTTCATTCATGTGAGGCAAAACGTTGACAGTTTGAGTAGGGAAGTTCATTTCAGTAATCAATGTTGGAGTTGAGGTATTCTTTCATGTTGAAATTTTGATTGTCTTCAATCAAATCTTCAAGATCTTCTTCAATGTGATCAAAGTTTTGAAGTTCTTCAACTTGAATGTCGTCGTACCAGTCCATAAGTGTTGTGCTTACAATAATAAAACAGTTTAGGGGCTTCAGTTTAATTTACTGAGGATCAATATATCTGCCTTCTTGAGATTTATATTGATCAATGTCAATATCTCTTCGATTTTTTATATATTCCAACTCATGCCAATTCTCAGGAAAACATAAGACTAGGCAGTGAGTTTTCTTATGAATAGGACAATGTTTGATGTTTTCATCATCTTTACATTTTACACCAATTTCAATCGTAATGTAAGTATCAGAAACGAAATACACCCATCCTTTAATAACTCTCCCTAGAGAGTCATTCCATACAACATAATCATCTAATCTGGGGACATAAGACATTGCATTAAAGGATTCAAGTTGAGTTGCATTGCAGTATAGGGACGAGTATTAGAAATATCTACTACTTTTCCAGGTTTTTTTGAATTGATGGGAGCGATGTAGGTGCGTTGTTTGACATTGTAGAAACCCCAGATAGTTTTTGAAACAGCACCGCCGTTGTAAGAGAATTCAGCATGATTGCAACACCAAATAGATAAAATGTTGCGTCGGAATTCTTTAACTTCGTAAGTATAGTTTTCAGGTGGTTCATGAGGAAAATCAGGGGGCAATTCTAACTGGTTCATCATCAACAGAAATAGATTGATATTCAGAATACATTGTAGACACAATATATTGTGCCAGTTCTTGAGTTGGTGACACTACATATACATCTACATTATAGAATGTTACATCACCTCCAGGAACATCTTGCATAGGGAGTTCTACATTCACCCTCCATACATTACCATCCCGAAGATGTTGTTTCCAACTTAGAACCATGTCAGGTTTCATGTAGTAAATTCCTCAACAATAGTAGATTCTACATCTTCTGCCAAGGCATAAGTGCGAGACTTTAGAATGTTTTCACGAAGGTTTCCATAATACTGTTGATTAAATCCATCATCACTATCAGTGATAAGATTAAAACAATCTTCGTCACTTTCAGCAATCACATTCCAAACACCACCATATTCGCTAGAAGGAAAAGGAACAAAGTGGTCAACAATGTAGAAATACTTTTGAGTCATCATCCTCGGTTAGTTTACTCCTTAATTTTACTTTGGTCTGTGAGATTAGTCAACTGGCGCTTTAGTTCATAATAAACTGGATTGAGGTGCATGTAAATGAATTGTTTGTATTCATTTTCCTCTGTCAGGTTGATAATGTTTTCTACTTGATGAATTGCTGCTAGTAGCAGAAATTTCTCATCTTTGATTCTTTTCGGTTTGATTTCTTCTTCCATCAGTAAAATTCAGCAAGATAGTAATCAACCGTAACTTCAAGTCGTTCCGCTTCGGATTCAACCTCTGCCCAAAATTCTTCTGCAACGATTTCCATTTGCTTGAGTTCTTTTTCAGTCATTGTGGTTTTTTTACGAAGCGATCAAAACGTTGTAATTGATATCCCTCTTTAATTGCATGTATGATGATATTATCATACGAATGAGAATAAAGAGGGATGTTTCTATGTAAAAGATAGTCCTCACAGTCTTCTGACAGACGTTCTTTATCATCATGAGACATTTCTGTCAGAAAACCTCTATCAATCATACTGCCAATGCTCCTTCAGGAATGGAAATCTGCTCCTTATATGTATCGGACCAGTCTTTAGTATCATAACACTTCCATTCACCATTTTCAAAGATGTAACCATATTCTTCACCATTAGTAAGGTATTTCTCAATGTTGTCATCAAGACGAGGAGGGCAATCTTCACCGCGTCCAGAGTAATACTGAGGACCATACTCTTCTGCTTCTTTCTGCTCAGTCACATAAGCAGCAAGTTGTTTACCAGTCCAGCGATCTTTTGTCCATGCACATGACATGTCACCACCATCAATCAGTTCCGCTGCTTGTTCGCGGGAGTTGTAATGTGTGGTAAGGATGCGACCCAACCACTCAGGATATCCATCCCAGTGATGATAAGAACTCAGAATACTGCCATCTTTGAGTTGAATACCGATGCGAGAGCGGGTTCCCATGTGTTTGAGTGGTGCTTACACTACAGGGACACTTTGGAAGCTTCAGTTCTCAACCACCATCAATCTGACATCCCACCATGGCACCACCAACAACTCCAGCAGGAATCGCCCACCAGCGACCATCACCCCGGGATGCAGCAGCACCAATTCCGCCACCTAAGATGCCACCGAGAACAGATCCTTCAATGCAAGAATTATCATCAACATTTGTATTTGGATGTTCTCGATATTCTTGCTGTGGATTAGATCTGCGACAAGGAACACTTTCTTTCGTAACTCTTACTTGTCCGCGAACATATTGACCCCGACTATTATAGTGCCCTGGAGTATATTTCTCTACATGCTTAAAGCATTCTTCATAGACATTTGTTTGTCCATGATTATGATTAACTCTCCTATAAACTGGACCTCCCGCCAATGCAGGTAGAGGCAAAAATAATAGAGTTGAAAGTAAAAGTGCTTTAGATTTCATTGTTTTTTGTGTGGTAATGGGGTGAGAGGTTCAATTTCATCCATTTCTCTCCAAATTTCTGCAAGAGGTCGATCATCTGGTTCATGTAACCAAAAATCATACCATTCAAGAGAAGTCAATGATCCTGTTTCTGGTTGAATTTTTTCCTGCATTTTTTAACCTCCTTAAGTTCATCCTTGATCATTTGATACGCATCTTCGGAAGACAATCTTTTGGATAATTCCATAGCACAGATGATTTCAACTCTAGTTCCAAAATGTTTAAGTGCTTCCTCAAAACAATTTAGCTCTTCATACATGACTACTTTCCATTTTTCTTACGTTTTGAATTGCCAGAAGTGTTTCGAGTGGAATCCACGCTGGATTTTCGTTTGTGAACTGCACTTGAACTTCCGTTATTTTTCTTTGATGTTGGCGACTCCACGTTTCTCTTGTGTTTTTCACGGGATTCAAAGGGTTTTCCATCTTTATGTGTAATGCTACAGTTTCTAGGTTTCAGTTTATATCTATCTAAGTATTTCTGCAAGTGCTCTCTACACTCAAAATGGCATATTGTGTCACCATTCACTAACCTCCACGGAAAGGCATCATGATATTTAATGTCAGGCAAATCCTTTCCCTCCTTTTGGTGGATCTAAAACCTCCATATGAGAGAGAAAATCTTTTTTATTCCACCATATGACAAAGGCATCTTGCCAGTTGTCAACTACAATAGTATCACCTTCTTTAGATATAACTTTATAATGATGCCTATCGTATAGACCATCAGAAGTCTTTGTAAAATAACGTGGATCTTTTGGATCAATCAATTGAGTCATGATGCGGCGTTCTTTAATGTGGTGAGAAGATGCATATTGCCATGAAAATACCCTGCCGCAATTACTACCAGTGTGGAAACAAAAAGTCCCACTAACATGAGTACATTCGGCAGAGGAGATTTTATATTACTCATCTTTATCAATTCATTTCCAACGAAGAGTCTTCAAGTAATTCAGAACATCTTGGCGAACATCCATCAATTCATGAAAACATTTTTGGTTATGAGCACATGCTCTCAGATCAGGATCTGGTTCAATTACAGATTCGATAAAAATGTCTAAACCTCGATTCCATTTATCTTGTTTAGTTTCGTTGTCATCGATGATTGTGTTCTGATCCTTCATTTAATAATCTCCCAGTTGTCGTCAGATGATTCGTTCATCCAAAAAAAGTATTTACCACTGATAGAAGCAAGGAATAATTTACCATCTTCACGTTTCTCAATACGACAAGAGTGGAGGTTATTCATCAAATTTGCAAACCTATTTTTTGCCTTAGAGGATCTAGGTTTAACACAAATAAATTCAGTTTTAATAGAAGTCATAGTTTGATTAACCTCGACAAAGGTATTCTAGTGGGTTTTTAGGATGCTGTCAAGCGATTGGGAAATGGTGTGCCACGACCAAAAGATTCGGGTCCAAGACCCAAATAGCAATAATAAAGTTTCCTCTCCATTTCTCTTGCTTCAAGTTCCCAGGGTTGATTGGAATAGTCCGTATCAGAGTGGTCTATGCCCTTCCAGAAGCGTTTTTCACCCTTATCCTTTAGATTACCCTTGACATGTTGATAAACGTGCCAGAGTTCGTGTAAGAGGGTGCTGGTGTAATCATCAATACTCATCTGATTGTGTAGTTCAATTTCAAATGCTCTTGGTCTCCAGTCACAATCAAGGACAGTACACCAACCATATACACCTTCATGAACTAATCCGCGATGATGTACAACAATTTCTAGTTTGTGTCGTGGTAGATACTTATCCACAAACCATTGAACTATACTTTCGCAACGATTTTTGCTATAGTTGTATCCTGAGTATTCAAGAGAGAGCATTGATCGCAAGCGAAGTCACACGAGTTCCCCATTGCATCATCCATAAAAATGATCCAATGAAAATTAATTTTTCAGTAGTTGACATCAAAAAGTGTCTCTGATATAACTAGGACACTTTAGAGGCTTCAGATACTATTCAGGTCAGATAATTAAAGAACCAAGTATCGATTTCTATTTCATCATTATTCGATGATATACCATCATTATTTTTTTCATATCTTATACGTATCAGCATTTCTGAATCTCCTCTATCTCCTATATCATAATCATAATCGTTATTGTATTGAATTAATAAGTCGGAAACATTAGTCTTCAAATTCTTGCTAAAGCTGAAGAGTTGCGAACCGCTGAAGTTCGATGATATTGCATACCACTTCAGATCAGAGTCAGAATATTGACTAATAGGGGCAGTCCACTTAGGTTGATTAATTCTTTGTTTCGATCCTGCACTAACATGTATTCGACCAACGTCTTGGCCAGTTTGACTAGAAGGTCGTATTGCCGATCCTAATGTACAAAATTTATTTACCGCAAAATATATGTAACCTGTACTACCATGATCTTTATTTGTACTGGAGAATTGCCGTGCTCTATTATTATAGGTAATCATTGAACCATCACCAGCATAGCTTGGTGTCTCCCAATCAACCGTCTCTACAAGTCTAATTTTTAACGGAACCTCTGGTAGTGGAAGAGATCTTCCTACATCAATCGAACTAGAAAAAGATCTCATATTTCCATCTAGAACTGCTTTTTGCTGTCCGAGATTAATTTTAGTCGAAAATGGTCTTGATCTGATGGGTGACATTTTAAAATATTTTGGATCTTTGAATATATTTATTCTTGGTTTGGTACTTTTCCATTTTCACAAAATCTGCATAGGTCAAAGCAAGTATTCATTTTTGGTACAACATCTTCATACTCTTGCTCAAATAAATTCCCAAGAATATGCTTTAGTCCATAATCCATACAACATAAAGAAACATCACCATTGGGCAACATGACATTGTGATATAGTTCTTCTACACATCCGCATGTCATATCCTTCTCTCCGTGATATACCGACTTCCATTCATCTTTTCTATTCATCAATTCTGGTTTTAGAATTGCCTCGTGAAAAAGATTTCCAGACCTCGACCACATTTGAGACTGAGTTGGGTTGTCCCAAAGGTGCATTACTCTTTGATGGGGTTTTCCCATACACATAACATTAAAATTGCGATGAAGTTCTCCTCTTCTCCATGTCATGTAAATTGTTTCAAGTAAATTGATGTACTTATCAGTAATTGGATGTTTTGCTCTTAAATCATCATCAGGTACATGTAAAGTAAATCCACCATTTGGTTGTCCTGCCCAAGGAATATGTTTTATTCTATTCCAATCTCTTACTGTCATACCAATTCCAGTTGTAAATACTGAAACATCATGCCCTTTTTCGGATGCATAGAGAATCATATCAGTACAACGTGGATTTAAAAAAGGTTCAGTAAATCCAGCAAAAGTAACTCTTATTTCTTGTGGTAGTTTGTCAATTACCTGCTTAAATTCAGTTAATTCAAGAAATTTTTTACCTTTATATGATCCCTGTAAGGTTCTCTGTGGACAATAAACACAATCAACGACGCATCCAGTTTTAACGTCGATTGAAGTTGTAAATTCTAAAGTTGGACAATCTGTAACCGACCAAGGTTTATTCATAATACTCTCATGTCTAGGGGTTATTTAGTGTCAAAGAAGAACATTTGCCACAATCTTCCATTATTCATATTTGATCCAAAGTATTCTGAAGCAGAATGAATGTTGCTGGCATCAAAAATGAAAAGACGATTGTAAACATTTCCGCAAACATCTACCTTTTCAAAATGAGTTCCGTCACAATGAACTCCTCCTGAATATATTTCATTTGGATCTGGCGACCATGCATCTCCCCAACCTTGTTGGAAGAAATTTCTAGCTCTAGTTTTTTTATGTGCATATAAAGTAGTTCCACACTGATATGGAGCGTCTGGAGTTAGATATAACATTCCACCCCATTTTTGTGAGTCGCAATGATATGCAAGTGGTTCTCCACCAACTGCATTTTGAAATCTTCCATTCATATTATGTTCTTCCCATGCAGTTATTTCTTCTCCCATAATTTGTTCGAATTTTTCCTTCAATCCAGGAAATAGAAATTGCTCTGCACTTCTTCTTCCAATAAATCCTCTACCCCATCCACCTTCAAAATATTTTTGTTTAAGAGCAAAGTCTCTAACAGAGTTTGGGTCATCATAGAAATTATCAATAATCCACATAGTTTTTAGTTGTTGTGATCCATTGAATTCAAACTCCGTTTTTGTTGTGGTTACATCAATAATTTCAGCAAAAGTTTCTTCTTCATTTGATGCTTGTTGAATATTCACTAAATTAGAAAATGATGGTTCTCCTGGGAACATATAATCTTCTGCATATTTTGTTTTTCCATCTACCAAAGTCATAGATGCTAATGCAGTTTTATCCACTAAATCTGGATGAACCCACCAGTCTTCAAAAGGACAGTTTTGGTCGGGGGAAATATTATCCGCAACTAAAACATATCCCTTTGATCTTAAGTACTCTCTAGACTTATCTCTATATGATTTTGTTGGATCTGCATAGTAGTCATGCTCATATGTAATAACTCTAAATTTATACTCTTCGAATGGTATTTTCATCAAAACATCATAAGTTGCATTTGGAGGATCAATATCTAATTGCAAATAGTCAATAGTTTTGTCTGCAAACATCATACCAAGAAGTTGACTGTAATCAGTTTGCGTAGCATCTACACAAAACATTGTTGTGTTATGTCTTTGTGCTCTATATTCCTCTGCAAAATTTGATTCTAATTCTAAAGATACTCCTGTCCAATCATATTCCAGTTCTAATAATGCAGTGTTATTTCCAAAGAAAGGTCTTGCCCCACCAACTTCTAAAAAGCAACCGTTTCTTTTTCCATCAAGCATACAAAGGACGAATAAATCCTGATATACCTGTGCATAATTTTTTTCTAAAAGGTGTGATCCTAAAAATTTATATCTAAATTTTTCATATTGGTCTTTTGTATATGGTAATGGATCATGCCAAGCAGTAGTTTTTTGAATTTCTTGTATATTTGTTTCTACTAACACTTTTTCTTCCTCCGTCAAATAATCTTTTTGGTTTAATGTATTGAATAATTTTGCTGCTTTTTGATGCTTTCCTGTCCACCAGGCACTATGCGCTTCTTCAATCTCGAAATATGTTTTTAAATTTCTAAAAGGTGTCTTATAAAATTTAAAATCTGGAGAATCAAAGTTGCAAATTTTTAATGCAAATTTACAATAGTTATGTGCAGATGAAAAATTTTTTGCAGTTACATCCATGTCACATATTCTTTGATATGCTTCTGGTCTCTCTGATTTGGTTGACAATGCAAGTTCATACATGAATTTTGTATGAGTTTCTCTCTCACCTTGAGCAGCAAAGCAATCTCCCATGTGAATTAAACATTCATATGCTAAATCTAGATCACTGGTTCTATCTGCACATCTAAGAAAATATGTCACAGCAGCTGCTGTTTGATCTATTTTATAATATCTTACCGCAAGGTTGTAGTTAGTGATTGGATTTTCTGGATCAGCAAGATATTCGTGTAAAAATTTATTTTCCATTTATAAAATCTCCCAATACTTTTTCTGGAATTTTAACAACATAAGCAGCGTTGTCTTGATATCCAAAAGTAATATAATAGTATCCTTTATGTTCACACATTCCACAACAAAATTCAATTTTTGCTCCCATAAAAGAAAAGATGGGAGACCTTTTAATTACATTCCAATCTTTATCCCAATAAGTTAATTGATGGCGATACGTTCCATTTTTTCTATCAGTCTTACTTCTATACAAAACAGTTAGATGTTGAACTGCCAAATATCCATCTTTATAAGGAATTACTTGTGAAGCACCTCTAATGTCTTTGATTTTTGGTGAATTATCAAAAGTTCCATGGTATAAAGTTTTACATTGTATATTATTTTCTTCCTTTATATTAGCTTCTACAACTTCAACGGGATTGCTCCATTTTATATACTGGAAAGGTCTATCCAAAATTGGCATCCAGTTTTTTTCACAATAACTATTATTTGGTGGAGGTGCTGGAATTCTAGATCTTTTTACTTCAGTTACTTTATCTCTTTGAATATCAATTTCTGATAATTCCATTCTTCCAGTGCCAATAGGATCAACATCTCTTCTGACACCTGTTAAGTAATATTTTCCATCCCATTTTACCAATCTACCATCTTCAAGACCGACAAATTCCCATAACGGTTCTTTGTCAAGAGAGGTAGTATCAACTCTTCGTACATTATCCAAAACCATATTGTCATCCAAGACGCCAATATAATTCGTAGTTCTTAAAGTTTTATCATCATCGGGGTTTAGATAAAGCAGAGGACCCCAAGGATGTTCATAATTATTGAGTTCTGAATGATATAAAGTATATTGACAATGGCGCACATTAACTAGTAGTGTGCCATTGTCATTTAAAATACTTGGATTAAATAAACCCGTTCCGTTTGTGATTTCTGCTGGAATAATAAGAGGTTTAATAATCCCACCATTATCAATACAGTGTTTTACAAAATTCTCCATTAAAAAAATCAATCAAACAAATCATTATACTGTATTTATGCCTGAGATTCTGCCCAAGAAATTCTAGATGCAACCTGGAATGAAGAAGTAGAGTCAATTTCAGCGGTGTTAATAACCGATGCTGCGATTGTAATAATATCAGGACCATTGGGGAATACTCCATCTCCACCAAGAATAGAATTACCCAAATCAACTAATCCAGATAAATCAAATTGCGTCGAAGACACAAATCGTTTTCCAGCAGCGTCTTCAGAACCACCAGATGCTCTAAACTGATAGACGACTGTTCCTCCATCTACTGTATCGCCCGCTTCATGTGCAACATACTGAGAAAGTGATGGCGATCCAACATTTGCATAATTGAGATTACTTAAAGAACCGTTCAGAATGACACTAATATTAGCATCATGAGAAACAGAAATGCCAAGTTCTCTCATCTTTAATTGCATTCGATTGATAATATCTCTTTCACCAAGGTCGCCAATAATATTATTATCAGCTGATGGAGCAAGTCTAACACTAATCAATGGAATATTAGAATTAAGATCAATTCCGGTGGTGCCGACCACTTGAGCACCAATGCTCACAGTTGTTCCTCCAGCAATTGACGGATATGCTACTGGAGCACTATATCCACTAGAAATAAAGATATGGACATCGAAACTGGTACTACTATATGATGTATAATCAACTGGTTGTCCATTCAATACATTATCGGCAGTAAACAGTGGAATACCTGTTTGGAACTTTGAACTATCACTAGTTGCAAATGGTATTTTAACATAGTAAGTTCTATACCTACCCCATCCACTTGAAACCAGACTTGATGCTCCACCAGTTACGGCAGTAGCTGCGTCACCATTTGTAAATGTAAGTGTATTACCTGATGCCGTAAATAAGTAACTATCGTCATCATCAAAACCGCCATCCATAATTACAGATGTGCCCCAGTGGAACAATGATGGTATGTATGTAGGAGAAGCATCTTCATTGTATACTTCATACCTAGCTGGAACGTTTCCAGATCTCATATACGCTTCATTGAGTTTGTTATTATGAATAAACTCATGAACATACTTAACATGACCATAAGTATCTTTAAATCCAAAACGAATCTTTCCAGCACCATACCAAGAATAATCCATGTATGCCATCTGAATCTTATTAACATCTAAAATATATCCAGAAGGACCAGTACCATCAGATTTATCAATGTTCCACCTATGCTGTGGAACTCTTGTATCTACTGTTTTTGTAACAATAACTCCTCTATTTGATGTTCCTCTATATGCTGGTTGTACGTGTATCGAAGTATCTGATTCTATACTAGTAATTTTATAAGTTTGACCACGTATTACGACTCGATCTCCAGCTACTAAATTATCACTAAATTTGGTATTAGTGCCATTAATAATATTACTTTTGTTGACAACTTGAACTGTGCCTGGAATTTGTTGAACTGAAGATCTTCTTACACAATACAGATATTTTCCGTCATATTCAAAGAAGAATCCATTTTGGAAATCAAATAATCCAGCACGAATACCTGCATTCTTATATCCAGAAATAACATAATCAACAAATCCTTTTGGATTAGTTTGGACCACACTTCCATTAGTAGTGTAACCAAATGTGAAATCTGTAGCAGATGTAACTTCAAAAGTTCCATTATATGCATTACTGGTGTCAATATGAGTAACTGCATTTGCATCAGCACTAACAAAAGTATGTGCTCCAACATATGTTGAGGTGCCAACATCAACAACAAATGTATTTGTTGTCACTGACAAGACCTTAAGACGCTCTCTTTCACCAGCTGGGTCAGTGGAACGTGGATATGGATGGTTTGTTGCATGTGCATCTTTAGCACATGTAAATGTAATTGACTCTTCTTCAAGAGTTATAAATTCACCTTTTAAAATTCCATGACCATTAACGGTGATGGTTAAAAGTCCAGTTGATGAATCATATGTAGCATCGGTGGGTGTAAGTGATATGTGCTCTTCTGTTCCGGTAATAGTAACAGTGTCTCCAGAGGTTAATCCATGAGGATATTCTGTTGTTGCGGTTGCATTTGTTCCGCTTCCTGTTATAGAAAGAACTTGTCTTGATGGATTAAAGTTAATTGCCATCGAGCATTGAATGCCTTTACCTGACTGATATCTAAAGTATTTTCTAGTTTGTCTGACAATTTGAGAATCTGGTGAACTTCCAGCAGTAATGTCAACTCCACCATCAAAAGGTCTATGAAGGAATGTTCCATCTGCTCTAACGTTGACTTTAGTGTCAACATAATGAGCTGCTCCAGTTGTAACAAATCCAACCCCACCATCTATAGCTAAAGACGTATCACTAACAATTGATGTAATCTCTCTACTAACATATTGGTTTACAGTTGAACCATAAGAAACTATATTAAACCTATCTCCAATTTTATAAGTCGATGAGAATTTAGTAGAAGTTCCCTCTACAACTTTACTATCACTTGATGCTATTGAAATAGTTCCTGTAGATGCAACTCTTCCACTGATAGAGAATACCAATAGTTTATACGATGAAGATACTCCCTGAGTTCCAGTTATAGCATTTATGTTTCCTGTCCATTCACTTTGAGTTGATGCTAATTGTATATTATTTGCATCAACAACTATTGCATAATATTGATTTCCTCCAGTAAGACCCCCAGGAGCAGATCCACTAGTTATACTATATGTAACGATAGATCCATTACTTAAACCATGACCATCAATGTTTATGTAATATTCACCACCATTTTCAATTACATTACTATTGGTAAATGCAAGTTCCCTAGCTGGTATTGTTCCAGACCCCTGTAGAGTAAATGAGGTTGCTGCAGATCCCGTTAATGCATAATAATCATCATGAACTCCAGCAACTTGTTCTGTTTCTATTAAAATAGGTCCTTGTCCACTACTCGTAAAATTAAAGGCATTATTATTAGCATCACTTAATGTAATTCTATTAGTACCTTTATTTGTAACAAAAGCTGTATTTTGATTTCCAGTACCAGTATTTTGCCATGAACCAAAAGCAATATTGTTAGCAACTTCAGATGCAATGTTACTTGCTATTTGAGCATATGTTAAATACGAAGCATTACTAGCTGCAAAGTAACTGCTGGTATAAGAAGTACTTCCATCATGATATGGAATTATGGTTTTTATGAGGTATGATCCACTATGTTGGTTATATAACTGTGCTGTCAGTGGGTACGTACCATTCATATAATTCCATCTCCAATTCACACTATTTGAAAAATATCCCGACCAATTAGTATTTTCTAAGTGAATGGTCATTCCAATGTAACCGGGCAATCCATATCTTGGATTATATTCTGCACAGTAATATGTGTATTGCCATCCATTAGATAAAATTTGTTTTGTTGTTTGTTGAGTTTGAACATCAAGAGGACGATAATTGGAAGTTCCTGCATACTGTGAATAATAATCAGTTTCTCTCCAAAGCGTCCTAGCTCCATTAGCCCATAAATTGGGTTCTGGAATTTGATATATTGTTAAAGCATAAGGTAAACTTCCTAAGTATTCAAATGCACTAAACTTAGCGAGAAATACTCCATCCATAGATCCACTGATTGGATCAACTCCAGCAGTTTTTGCGCCCAATGCTCCATAATCAACAACTTGACCTGTATAAAGTTGTGAAGGACTAAATGAATCTTGATTGAAAGTATAACTTGCTATGATTTGAGTACTATTCTGGTTGGATATACCAAGATAATTATCTTGGTAATAGTTGCCATAATGCCCATAGACCAACTGTTGATATTTGTTTGCTAATCCATTAGCAGTTATTTGTGTATAACTACCCCGAGAATAGTATAATAAGGTTGCAACACTATTTTCCATGGCAATGTACGCATCATTGCCATCAGCATTGATCTGATCTTTAATAGCTTGGATGGCATTACTTGCATGAGTCCAAACATTGTTCAATGCTTCTTCGCCAGATGGTGGTGGAGCACCTGTAGCTGCGGTAGGTAATACACCTCCTACTTGTGCAGTTGCATATACTTTTTGACCCGTAAATAAATTATGATTTTCTAAGTATAAACTTTCATCTGTTGGATCAATTGTAGGAGATCCATCCGCAGCATTTGAAGATGTATTATTAAGTGTAAACTCTTTTTTACCTACAGTATTGCTGAGGTAAACACTAGTTCCATTGATGAGACCATGTTTGTAGTCTGTAGATATAGTTAGAGTGGATGGACTTGATCCATCAGTTTTTATCCCATCATATAAGTTAAAAACAATATCCGAACCTGTAAAGAAAGAACCAGGAATAATTGTTGTATATGCTGTTCTAATATCAGCAGATGTTGATTGAACAGCTCGTGCCTTGTATATAAATGAAGTCGATGATGCAACTGTTGTTACAACATATTTTCCATTTGCAGTTCTTGAAGTTGTGCCTTGCACTTCAATTGGATCACCAACTGCTAAATCATGAGGAACTCCAGTAAATACTGTTATATAATTGGAACTTGCAATAGTTGTAACTCTATTAATTTTTCCAATAGATATACCAGATTCTCTAGTATATACAGAAGGAATATTATCTACTAATTCAATTGTTTCCCACTTAGTTGGTTGTAGACCATATTCAAAATCTGTATCAATCAAGTTTTGAGGATTTGAAACCCTCATTTTGTGAACTGGATCTAATATAGATTCTCCAGGATCAATTTTATTTTCTTGTTCATCAACTAAAATTTGAATTTCATCACTATCACTCATTGAGGTAGTGTTGTATTCTAATGTAATTGTAGTTTCATTACTATCAGCATCATATGATGTAGTGCCTCCAGTATTGGCATCGGCAAAATTATAGATAATGGCACCATCGGTGACATTAGTAATCAGAATTAACGTTCTGAGAGTAAATAACCCACTTATGGTGATTGTCTGTGCAGAAGCGTCAAATGCATAATTGTAGATTAATTTCTTTGCCATTTATCAGAACACAGTCTTTTTGATTATTTTTATTTATCGGATTACAACGCAGCAGCAAGAGCAATAGCGAGAGGAGTTGAAACTACATCTCCTCCAACAGATCCTGATGGACCCTGAATACCTTGAACGGATGCTGCATCTCCTTGAGTACCTATTGCACCTTGAGAACCAGCACCAGTCAAACCTTGAGGTCCAACAGATCCTTGTGCAGCAATTGCAGATGCATCTTGACCTTGAATTCCCTGCAATCCTGTTCCAGGAAGACCTTGAATACCTTGAATACCAAGATCACCTTGTAATCCGGTTCCATCAGGACCTTGAAGACCAGTGCCACCCTGAGGACCATCAGGACCTTGAACACCTTGGAGACCTGGAGCTGGTCCAAGAGTCATTAACCATCCATTGGCAGTTCCTGCTCCTGGATCACTGCCACCAATAGAACTATTACCATTGACTGCATAATACCAGTTATGCATTCCAGTATTGGAATTTGAAAAACTAAGGCCAGTTACGTTGATTGTATAGAATGCTGGATTGCCACCAGAAGCATTAGTGGCACCACCACTAGAGTTTGCTCTAAATCTAAAATATTGCCATCCAGTTGAACTCTTGAATTGAAGTTCCAATTCAGCAGGGAAATTAGATGATGCCCAAGGAACAAAGTTTCTTCCATCAGCATCAAATACTGAAACGTATATAGCAGTTGTATTTCCAAGTCTGAAATTATTAAATGCAAACGCACCACTCGCTAAAGATGATGGTGTGGTATAAGCAGTAGTGTTTGAGTGTACTATTACATTATATTTTCCACTCTTAACTGGGAATCCAACTTCACCTTGGACACCCAAATCTCCCTGAATGCCCTGGAGACCTTGGACACTAGCAGCATCACCTTGTAATCCAGAACCAGTTAAACCTTGATTTCCGTCAGAACCTTGAGTACCTGCGCCAGTTCTACCTTGAACGCCAAAAACTCCCTGAAGTCCATTGGTTCCTTGAAGACCCTGTAGACCTTGTAGACCTTGAACATTAGCAGCATTACCTTGAGGTCCAGCAGCACCTTGTGAACCTGCTCCTATATCTCCTTGAATACCTTGAACAGATGCTGCATCACCCTGAATACCTTCATCTCCTTGAGTACCTTTAATACCTTGAAGATCTTCAGCATTTAAATTTTTAATAATAATGCTCGCACCCATTCCAGAGTGGTTGGGGCAATAATAATATAATGTATTTGGTGCATCGAAAGGAACTATGAATTCTCCTTCTCCATTTGAACCTGCTGTTCCAGTATATGTCCATCCAGATGTATATTGAGATCCGCCACCATGTGTTCCGTTACTTGTTGTAGAAAGTCTTATTGGATGGTTATTATTTGTAGAAGATGATTGATCAAAGATATATCTTTGACCTCTTATGAGATAAAGAGTATCTCTCGATACACCATTAACCCAATATCCACCACCAGTTCCTCCTGGAACAGAGATTGTATAAGTTTGTGCTGTAAATTGTTGACCAGTTGTTCCTTGCGCTGCTTGCATACCTTGCAGACCTTGGACTGATGCTGCATCACCTTGGACACCACCAGTTCCCTGAGATCCTGTTCTACCTTGAGTACCCGTTAAACCTTGAACAGATGCTGCATCACCTTGAATACCCAAGTTTCCTTGGTTTCCTTTTCTACCTTGAATACCCTGAATACCTTGGACAGATGCTGCATCACCCTGAAGACCAACACCAGTTGTACCCTGGCTTCCTCCTCCACCTTGAATACCCTGAATACCTTGGACAGATGCTGCATCACCTTGGACACCTAAGTTTCCTTGGAATCCTCTTCTACCTTGAACACCTGTTAAACCTTGAACAGATGCTGCATCACCTTGGACACCTAAACTTCCTTGGTTTCCTGTTCTACCCTGAATACCCTGAAGACCTTGGACACTAGAAGCATCACCCTGAATACCTAATGTTCCCTGGTTTCCTAATCGTCCTTGAATACCCTGAAGACCTTGGACAGACGATGCATCACCTTGAATACCTGTTCTACCTTGGTTTCCTGTTCTACCCTGAGTACCTAGATTACCCTGAACACCTATACCTGCATATTGCCCATCAACACCCTGAGCACCTTGGGCACCAGTTACATTAAAGTTGAAATGATATTCATCATAATTAGTGAATGAAAAAGATCCTGTTCCAGTTACGTTATGTGATGATATATGAGAAACACTAAATCTCCAAACAGAGGCTCCACTACTAGCAGTACCTGAACTTAATGTAATTGCAGTAACTTCATATACCATGTACTGAGACCAGTCAAACTTATTGACGGTCATGTACATCTTACTGCCACCATTTATTTGTGACCGTAAATCATCTAAGTAATCAACAACAGTAGTAGTACCACCAAAATACCACCAAGCATTACCAGAGAAATCATAGTAAGTAGCACCACTCGTTCCATTAGAATTAAATCTTTTCCAACTACTACTGCTGGTAGTAATGTTATTAGCACTTTTCTCCCAAATTATATTATTTGTTCCGGAGAATCCAATAACACCTTGACCACCCTGAAGACCTTGGACACTAGAAGCATCACCCTGAATACCTAATGTTCCCTGGTTTCCTAATCGTCCTTGAACACCTTGAAGACCCTGAACAGAAGCGGCATCACCCTGAACACCTAATGTTCCCTGGTTTCCTGTTCTACCCTGAACACCTTGAAGACCCTGAACAGAAGCGGCATCACCCTGAACACCTAATGTTCCCTGGTTTCCTGTTCTACCCTGAACACCTTGAAGACCTTGGACACTAGAAGCATCACCTTGAACGCCCAGAGTACCCTGATTTCCTAATCGTCCTTGAATACCCTGAAGACCTTGGACACTAGAAGCATCACCCTGAATACCTAATGTTCCCTGGTTTCCTGTTCTACCCTGAACACCCTGGAGACCTTGGACACTAGAAGCATCACCCTGAATACCTAATGTTCCCTGGTTTCCTGTTCTACCTTGAATACCTTGAAGACCTTGGACAGACGATGCATCACCTTGAATACCCAGAATACCCTGGTTTCCTGTTCTACCTTGAGTACCCTGGAGACCTTGGACAGACGATGCATCACCTTGAATACCCAGAGTACCCTGGTTTCCTGTTCTACCTTGAGTACCCTGGAGACCTTGGACACTAGCGGCATCACCTTGAATACCTGTTCTACCCTGGAATCCTAATCGTCCTTGAGTACCCTGAAGACCTTGGACAGTAGAAGCATCACCCTGAAGACCAAAAGTACCCTGGTTTCCTTTTATACCTTGGAGACCTTGGACACTAGCAGCATCACCTTGAAGACCTCTATCACCAGTTCTATAGAATTGTAGGAAACAAGTTTGCCCATTACTAAAAATGTAATTTGTATCAACAGCACTAACGGTTATTTCAAAATAACCACTATGTTCTGTTACAGCAGTGACATTCCAAATGTGAAGTTCAGCTTCATCCCAAGTTTGATCATCATCACTTCCATAAATTACCAAATGTCCCGTACTATTGGGATTAGTGGAATCATCAAAAGTTCTCAACCAAGGTTGAACATCAGAATTTCCACCTAAACATACATCATCAATATAAATTCTAGTTGTTTGCCACTGCTGGAAGGAATTGTTGTATCTAAATTTTCCACTGCCAGGATCACTATTAGTTGTAGTAGTGTCAAATTCAAATGGAATTCCTGCTTGTTGTCCTTCTGTTCCAGTAATACCTTGAGTGCCCTGAGTGCCCTGAACACCTTGAACACCTTGATCTCCTATAGCATAGAATTGTAAAAATATACGATCACCATCACTAAAACCATAGTTTGTTTGTTTAATTGTAATATCTATTACTTTATAACCAAAGTAACTAGTAACATCATTTACTGTAGCAATAATAAATTCATTCGTATCCCAAGTTTGATCATCATCACTTCCATATATCCATAACGTTCCTAAATCACCAGGATTAGTAGAATCATCAAAAGTATTAACCCAATTAGAGATTGAATTACCATGGTAATCTTGGTTACTGATGATAATTTGTGTTGCATTATAAAGATTAGAGTTATTGAACCTAATTTGTCCATTAACCATACTAGAAGTACTAGTAGAGCTATCATATTCAAGCTCAACTCCAGGATGCTTTCCTTCTGTTCCTAGAATGCCCTGAATACCTTGAGTGCCTTGAACGCCCTGAATACCTTGAATGCCTTGAGTACCCTGAGTACCCTGAGTGCCTTGAGTTCCTTGAACACCTTGAATACCCTGGAGACCTTGTAGTCCTGCATCATATGGGTGAATCCAATTCACCTCTCCATTTTGAGTGGCGACTAAAATTGAGGAAGCGGCTCCAACATTACCACTTCGGTCATAAAATTTACTATTAGCTCGTATTGGTTGCTTTCCGATATGCATATCTGACATCGATGTCTACCTCAAGTTTGTTCGAGAACGCTTACTATGACATCCACGCTAAAATTAGCACTTGCCGACATTTTCAATTTATCACCAGTATTTAAGATTATTTTTCCCGTTCCTGCTAAGGTAAAAGAACCACCATCGTACAACTCAACATTTCTAATCATATAAACATCTGATCCAGATGCTTTATCAACAAAAACATCAGCCGTTACAGTACTACCTGTATTAAGTTTATTCGCTAAAGCAATACCAATAACGATCGTTGTAGTCCCACTTGGAACTGTATAAACCGTACTTGAAGACTGACCAATACTGGCAGTGGTATAACTTTTGAATGTGTTTGCCATTTCTTACCCTAGAGCGATTGCCAATGCTGTTGCATCACCAGAAGCTGTGTCAAGAACACTGACACCATTTACTTGGATTGCCGTACTGCTATTTATAGCACCTGTAACTGTGAGATCTGTTAGGGTTCCAACTGACGTTAATGAAGAATTAACAACACTCGATCCCAATGTTGTTGCTGACAAAACATCAACTCCATTAATCATATAAGTTTTTGTCGAGGCAATATTTACATTTTCAGAAAATGTCCAAGCATCGTTAGAATTAACCCAATTAATTGTTTTATTTCCTTGACCAGATTCAAGTGTAATTCCACCACCATCTGCTGCTGCATCATTAGATGCACCAGATGCTAAAACAATATTTTTATCATCTACAGTTAAAGTAGTAGAATTAATTTCTGTAGTTGTTCCATCAACTTGAAGATCGCCGGCAATAACAACTGTACCAGTATTATCACCAACACCAGCAGGATCAATTGTTAATGTCGCTGGACCAGATATGGTATTTGAGGAAATTCTAATCGCAGATCCTAAAGTACCTGTATTGAAATTCGGAGCAGTAACAGCAGCAAATGTTGGACTATCCGTAGTAGCAACACCTTGATCTGCATCCGAAAGATCGGTAATTGATGCTGCAGAAATTCTACCATCAACTCTTGTATTGGTATAATATAAATTTGTACTGCCTTCAGATAATGCATCAGTAGTATGATTTGAAATATCAGAAACAGTTCCCGTTACATTACCAGTGACATTACCCGTCAAAGGACCACTGAATGTTGTTGCAGTTATTGCACTAGAAACATTGACATTATCAAGTTCTGTGAGTCCACTAACATCCAGAGTTCCATTAAAATCGACTGCTCCAGCAACTGTTAATGCTGATCCAACATTGACATCATCAAATTCTGAAAGTCCATCAACATCTAAATCTCCAGAAACATCAACTGAAGAAACGTTTAATTTTCCAGTTATATTAGTTTCACTTGATCCTGCAGGATCAATTGTAATATCACCACTCGTCGATGAGAAAGTATTTGCTGCTAATTGTAAATTACCAATTGTTGCACTGGTTGGCGTAATAACAGATTGATTAGATCCACCATCAGTAACCGTTAATTCTCCTGTGGTTTCAAGATTGTAAGTTGTAGCAGCAAAAGAAACATTACCAGTTTCTTGTTGAACAACAAATGCATCACCAACTCTAAAGTCTCCAGATTGGTCAATACTTACATAAGAAACTTGACCATTGTTTGTTTCAATAACTTCATTTGCTTGAATTGTCAAAGTTGAATCATTACTGAAATCTTTTCCAGATCCAACATGATTGAAGTTGGTGGCAAAGAGTCTTAACTTAACTCCAACACCATCAGCAACAACACCTTGAGAACCATATTCAACAGCACAACCAACTGAACGCATTTCTGCGCCGAACATAGTATAATCCGCAAGACTAATTGCACTTGCAATACCAGTTTGAGTTGTACCATCAGACTGATAGAATTTGATATCTTGAGTTGATCCAGCACCTACAGTAAATGTTCCGTGACCTTTACCATCAATCTCTGCATATGGGCTGTTGTATGATGTAATTGTACCAACAGCAACAACAGTTCCTCCACCATCGCGCAACTTAACAACATGATTGACTGATGGTGTTACGCTTGGATTATCAAACTTCAGTCGTACATTTGCAGTCCCAGCAATACCAACGGTTCCAGAAGTACCAACAATTGCTTGTGATGCAAAATAATGGAAACAGTTAAGATATTCTGCTCTCGCACCATTTGTAAGAGTTACACCAGTATTATTTGGAGTGAAGAATGTTACTTCATTGAAAAGCATTCCTGCTTCTAATGAATTTGAAGTAACCTTTGATCCATCAACTAATGCACCTCTACCAGCAATGAATGATGTTGGGTTTGAATCCGGAGTATCATATCCATATGGATCACTCGCCGTAACTTGTGAACCAGTGTTTAAAACTGTTATTCTTTGAATATATGGCGATCTAGTTGTGATTGCAATACCAGTTGCATATGAAAATGCATATCCTGTATCTGTAGTTGAATTATAATAAGATCCTTTAATTGTAAAATCTTCAACCGTTGATGCATCATTTAATAAGAAAACATTTTCCTGCCTTGTAGCAGTTGTTGGTCTGATTGTTGTTGCTCTCAGTCCAGCACCCTTAACTGTTACACCTGCTGGTACGGTTAAAGGACAAGTTTCTTCAAATACTCCAGCACTAACACTAATAATATCTCCGTTAGTTGCAACACTTAATGCTTGTGCAATCGTGAGGAATGGTTTATTAATATTATCACCATCATTTGAATTACTACCAGTCTCAGCAACGTAGAAAGTATTTCCAAGTACATTTAAATCAATGTCAACAGATCCACTAATATCCAGAGTTGATGCAGTGATGACACCAGAAATATTTACATTTCCAACTATTACATCGCCTGTTACATTTAAATCACCACCTACGGTGCCGACCCCAGAAATGTTTAAATTGTCGGCATTTATGCCAGAGTCATGTAAAGAAGTTGTTCCAATATCAAATCCATTATTATGAATAGAACTATTACCAACTTCAATTCCTGTAGAATGAACTGTGGTTATTCCAACTTCAAGACCAGAGGTGTTTACTGTTGTAGCTCCACCAACAGAGATGCTATTATTTGGTCCATCAAATATAATAGAACTAGTTCCAACTGTTAGAATACCAGTAACTCTTGCATCACCCTGAACAACTAAGTCTTCTGTAAATGTTGTTGCTGCACCAATTTTTGCTGTAGTTGATGATGTAACACCAATGATTCGAACACCATCAGCAGTAGTTTCAATTTTTTTAGAATTGTCGTAATATAATTCAGATGCACCATCAATATTAAATCGCGCATAAGTTTCATTACCATTATCATTTTCAAGTTCAATGCTAGATGTTCCTCTAATGAACATGCTTCCAACACCTACATCGACGATGTAAGCATTTAAACCATCATGAAATATTTCTAAATCATTTCCTCCACCAAATAATAATGATTGATTATTAGCAAACCGGGCAAATGTGTCAAACTTAACCCCACCAGTAGTAAATGTAGCACCACCAGAAACTATATTAGTTGCTTCTACTCTAGATATAGTGCTAAGTCCAGTAGCACTTAGATTTGCAATATTAGTAGTACCTGTAAAAGTAGATACTCCAGATACATTTAAATTATCAAGTTCAGTATCTCCATCAACATTAATTGCTTGAGTGAAATTAACATCATCAGTAAATGTAGAAAAACCAGATACATTTAAGGCCGATGCGAAGGTAGATACACCAGATACATTTAATTGATTAGTATCTAATGTTTCTTTTACATAAGAATATCTCCACCTCTTGGAGTCTGAACCTAGACTATATTGTCCATCATTCGTTGGAGTTAAACTGGATGCAAATTCTCCGCCAATTACAACATCATCACTATCAGAATCTCCAAGATTAATTGTTCCTCCTCTAAAAGTTACAACTCCAACAAACTCTGAAGTTCCTGTAACCTTTAAATCACCGCCAACATTTAAATTATTTTGGAATGTTGATACTCCAGCAACATTTACAGCAGGTAAAACACTCTCAAAAGTTAAATTTCCTGCACCATCAGTAATTAATATTCCACCATACGAACCATCAACGCCTGGAAGCGTAAATGTTGTGATTCCTGATAATGAACCTGGTGCTTGTAGAGTTAAAAATGCAGACCCATTATCCGAACCTTCAACCAAGTTAATTCCACTACCCGTGGTTGTGGTTTCTCTTGTCCAATATCGGTGAGAACCAAAAAATTTATTGCCGTCTGTCGTAGAGTTTAGACCGACATAAAGTTCATTAGTATCAAGGGTAAATGCTGGCTCCCCAGGTTGAAGCGCAGGTAAATTCGCATAATTACCCCTTTTAAACCGAATAGGAACTGCCATCTCTTACGCTGTAGAAAACTTTACCTCAAAGTGCTAAAAAGTGCCACCATCAATAGTTTTATTGGTGAAATTATTTAGGTCTACATTATTAATCACAAATTCAGCAAATGTATTAGATATTGGAACAAATGCTAAAAATTCGTCTGGATCCTTGATGTCAAATTTATCATCAGTTGAATTATATTGTAATGTTGATCTGTTTTCAGTTGGAGTGAATTTTGTATCATTAAAGTCTTGAATACGTAATGCCATCAGAAAGTTCCTCCATCAATATCTGGAATAATGCCGTCAAATGTGATTTGATTTTCCAAATTAGTTATAAATCCCGAAGGAAGACTACCATCCTCAATTGCTTTAGCAAAAAGATCATCAGCAGTATTTAAATTAAATTTTCCTGTTGTTGAATTAAACGCAATAAATCTTCCATCTTGAACAGAATCCAAAGTTCCAAAATCAGCATCCAATGCATCACGCATTCTTGTGACTGGAACTGGACTACTAATCTTTTTTGTTGTAGTAGATTGTTTTCTGACTACGAATGCCATTTAATTACCCCGCAGTAGTGATTCCAGGACTTACGAATGCCATACCTTCAACAAGACGAGAAATATCTCCACTACCAGAAACTAACTTCACATCATATACATATCTTCCTGGTTCAATATTAGAAGTTTGTGAACCAGTCATTGTGATTTCAACTTCTCCAGTAGCACTAGTGATTCCTACAGTAAAAGCATGAGATGATGTTGCGCCCCCATGTTTTTTTAACTGAGAATAACCACTATAACCAGTCAAGTCTGTCGCAGAATTATCAGTTTCTTTTGATAAAAAAGATTCTGTAAAATCTGCTCCTTGCAAAATATTGATATTAATTGAAGGACTGACCGCCATTGTATTACTTTTTTAGTTATTTATCTTATACTATTGGAGTAACTTCCATTAAAACCTTTCTAGCGTTGCTGCTCAGCTGATAAGATTTGTATATATTGTTCAAAATCACAATTCCTTTATATGTTCCGTCAACATTTAGATTATCACCTCCAAAAAGTTCTTCTGTTGCATAATTAGAACCAGCACCCCAACCATTAGGTTGTGATGCCGAAAAAGGAGCTCCTCCTGCGCCAGCAGCACCTTGTGTTTCAGAATTAGTGCCAATAAAAGTAAAATCATTATTAATCGCGCATTTTTGACCAGTAAAACTATTTGTACCATCATAAACTGGTATTTGAACATTATTATGAATCGTGGCACGGTTCGCGGCGATGGCAGCCGAATCTACCCAACTGACACCAGTGAGAATGACTGTAAATCTTCGAGGAATTGTTAATATATCGCTATCAGCAGCATTCGAATAGTAATTACTAAACGTAGAAGTGTTTTGATATGTAACACCATTGTATGTAAAGTCGGAATAACTACCCGATATAATACTACGCGATTCCGCGTATCCATAACTACTATGATTATATATTCCCTCTGATTTATTATTCCATGCCATCTGAGTACCCAGTCTCACATTATCATAAGATGAATACCACGAAACACCATAATCGTCCGCTATATCACTGCTATAAACCGGACTACCATTACTTTCTTCTCTTATCACTGGAGGAAAAGAACCAGTATTTGCATCAATTTTAAAGCGATATATCCTGCCGTCACCAGGGGAAGCATATGGAGATGCAACAAATAAATTGAAAGATGCATTCGTATCTGTCAGAGCATCATCACCTGCAGATATGCTCATGCCAAAGTGTTCCTGATCGTCTTCATCACTTTCCCTATTAGATGATGGAAAGTGGTCATAATGAAATGATACAAACCGATTTTTAAATGTTCCACTTACATCAAATTGATAGACTCTTCCTTGTCTATACCAAGTATTATTACCATCATCACGAGCACTCGGAGCACCAGCAAAAATTTGACCACGATGTATGCATACTGAATATCCAAAATGTGCGTTCTGTCTTTTAATATCATAAGTGCCACCATCGAACTCTGAAGATGGGATGCTTAATCTATTTTCTCCTGTCCCATCTAAATTAAAAATAAAAACTGCTCCTTCGCGTGATCCAGTAGATGCACTTGAATCCGAAGTGCTTTGAAATGCTGGAGCACCTACAACAATTTTACCACTTCCTATACCAACAGAATGACCAAATTGTCCTCCAATTTCATTACTTGATGGAGTAATTATAGTTTGATTACTGCCATCTAAATCCCAAACATACACTCTACCTGCAGTGTCAGTTGGCCACGAAGCTGGATCAGTCCCACTTGAATTTTCAACTCGTTTAGTTCCTCTATCTCCAACAGCGATCTTTCCTTCTCCTACTGCAACAGAAAATCCCCAACTTGTAGATGCTACTCCAACTGGTCTAGGAATAAAAGTATATCCAGTGGAACCAAAACCAATATTGCCGTGGTCTCCAAAACCACCATGTTCTTGATAGATATCAAGATCTCCATTGTAAACACGAACTCCTTCTGGGGAAGTAATTGCAAGTACAGTGCTACTTGGATCTGGATCTGCGACAATTGCTCTACCAAGTCCTTCAGATTCTGATACGCAAAGTGCCTTCATAACATAATCAAAGTCTTTAGTTTTTGGTAAAGGAGTTGCTGGAGGAGCAGGAGTTACTGTACCATCAGCAAATTTAAATTCAGGTCCACCACCATCAGGAAAAATCCAAACGTTGTCTGTGGATTCCCATTCAGATTCTTTTTGAAGTGAAAAAACTTCGTTTAAAGATAATACTCCTCTAAGATCTGACATTTATACTGCAATAGAATAATCTTTATATATTTAGAGAATAGGAGGAAATGGCATCATTTGCCAATTATCCTCAACATCATTCACTAACCTTTCTGCATATAATGCTCCATTTAGGTTTCCAGATGCGTGATTATTACCCACTAAAATATGCCTTTCTATACCATCGAATGGTGGTTGCTCATGAGCAGGATCATATTCACTCAGAGACACAGTAACAGAACTCCAATAACCGGTGCCAACAAAACTAGTTGTCTTATAGTAAATTCTATTTGTTCCCGGAGCCATAACCATGTTTAGTGAGCTGATACTGGATCCACCATTCGATAGTCGGGCTCGGTATGTTCCAATATTGCTGCGATGACCAAACATATCACCTCTTTGGAAAAGATCATTATATGCCCAATCCTTATAAGTTCCAGCCATTATGTATTCTCCTGCTGAAGTAGAACCCGGAATACTTGAATGATAAATTACTCCACTTTTATCTTTAGATCCAGTACCAAAAGAACTAGTTTGTTCATCACACTCACTAGATCCGCAAACAAATTTTCCATTTTTTGCAGCAACATGATAACCCATACGATCATAAGAAGTGACTCCATCACCATAATTGTCAGATGCATCATCAGGATCTTCAGCAAAATGCCAAGTTTCGCCAGTACCATCGAGTTTATATGTAAATACTTCTCCATGATAATATCGTATAAAATCTTGTGAACCTCCTGGAGCTCCGACTACAATACGACCATTACTTATAGCTACACTATATCCAAAGAGTATATCATATGCATTGTAATTTTCAGTACCAGCTCTAGTGAGAGCATTTGCAGAAGGTTGTATTTTAAATTCACCAGTGCCATCTAAATTATAAACATACACTGCTCCAGCATTGGTGTCATTTCTAGAACCATATACTTTAGTTTCATTTGGGTTGCCAATTGCAACCTTACCATCTCCACAGGCACATATTTTTCCGAAATCATCGGCAATTCCTCCAGTTCCTGTACCTGCTTTGTCTATGTTTACATACCCAGTTCCATCATAATTCCATAAATGAGCTCCAGTAGTACTACTAACGCAAATCTTTTCATTGGTGGTGTCAACTGTTAAATAATCGCCCCAGGCATCATCAGTTTCTGCATTAGCATAACTTATTTTTCTTAAAGCACCTGGGGGATAATCATCAGGATTTGTTGAAATAGTAACTTCTTCATTAGAAGAATCCCAAACAAATATACTTTGTTTTCTATATATTAAAATACTATTAGTATTACTCTTAGCAGCTAAAAAAACAAGATCATCAGTCGCATATATTCCTCTCACTCTAGGGAAGGAAGCGACAATATCAAAATTTATACCTATTTTTGCGAGAGTCATACCTAAGGGAGTGGCAGGTGGCGCAGGAGTTACTGTACCATCAATAAATTTAAATTCGGGTCCACCGCCATCAGGAAAAATCCAAACGTTGTCTGCAGATTCCCAGGTATTTTCGACAGCTTTTTCATTTGCTTCAGTTAAAGTAAATACTCCTGCTGACATTTTACCACTTTTCTAGTTATTTATCTTAGTTTTCAACCTTGATATTATATTTTTTTGAAAGTTTTTCATTTTGTTTTTCTAAAGAAGCAAAACCTTGAACTGTCAACCATGTTACGATAGAATATCTAGTTCCTTTGGTCACTGGTTCAACTCCATGCAAAAAATAATGGTTAGAGGGGAAACAAACCAACATACCTTTCTCTGGTCTAATTCTAATTCCACACTCAGGAAAAATTAAATCACCACCTTCAAAATCTTTTCCACCATCATTTAAAAAAAATATCATAGATAAATCTCTATCGACACTTTTTTTGAAAATTGGACCATCAGGAGAATTCCATAAAGCTTCTCCATCAACGTGAGGTCGGTAGTGTCCACCAGGTTTATATATTAATAATTGGGGTAATTCTCCATCAAGTACATTTATACCATAAAATTGATTAACAATATTTTTTACACTATGAAAAAGTAATTCTTTTAAACCCGAATAAATGGGTTCTATAGGAACAGTTTGTGTATTTCTGATATTTTTATCCGTTCTCCATTTTGGTTCTTTACTAGATTTATTAGTTTTTTCGGGGTCAAAGATAGATAAATCTGAAATTTCTGAAGAATTTTCAATATGAGAAACTATTTCTTTTATTCCTCGTTCAGAAATAACATTTCTTTCTATTAAAATATTTGAAAGTAGTTTGTTCATTGCATACGAAATATGGTAAATGTTACAGACAAATCATTACCAAAAGAATGCCAAAGATTTGAACGAAATAAGACTAATTTATTATACTTTGATTGTATATTTGCATATTGATTCCATAAATTAATTTCATTTGATACATTATATTGCTCATGTATGGATTCATTTGGACAATATTCAAGTCCAGTTTCTTTATGCGAAAAAAACTTTAATACTAGTTTCTTTGCATTAAGTGATAGTGGATCATCTAAGAAGTGAACTCCAGTCCATCTACTATTATTGTCTGATATAACTCCTCTAGAAACTTCTTTGTCAGTCGAAAAAGATTTAATTTCTACTTTTTCATTTAAAATCTGAGAAATTCTTTTTGGAACTTCATCAAATACTTGTTTGAATGAAATTTTTTCAACACCATCAATAAAATTGTCTACTATAATAATATTCCGATCCATTAAATTTAATCTTCATAATATCTTTGGGAAGTATTTGTTCTACTATTAAAATATCCTCCAACCTCATTATCATCACCTTTTAATTTAAGTTGATTTTTTTCTTCAAATGCTTTGAGAGCACCTGTTCCAAGATCAACACCTGTAAGTTTTTCGTATCCGCGCATCACTTTAGTTTCTAAATCTTTAATGAATTCATCTCTTCCTTCTTGAGAAAGAAGTTTATCAATAGACAAGTAACCTTCTTTCAGATTATTTCTTTCGTCAATAAGTGATGGTGCAGAAGCACGTCTCATTGCCTGTAAATTTCCACCAGAAATACCAGTTCTACTGGACATTAAATCATCAAGTGCTTGTTCTGCAAGACGAGTATCCCAATATTCCTCATTTTCTTCTAAGAATTGTTCTCTTGTTGGAGGAGTGCCTCCATTTCTTTCTACCAGTTTGTCGAGAATTTTATCAAATAATTCTAATTGATGTAAACGATCTCTAATCTCATTCTCTGAAGTTTTTAAATAATGCATTAGTTGAAGTTCTTCCAAATCATACCAATGGGGAACTTTATACTTATCAGAAGATTTTTGATCACCTTCATCTCCATCTGCAGAATAGAGAAGAGGTTTAGATTTATCATGATGATCTTTCCACTTAAATTCAAAATTACGAACTGTTCTTTTCATATCAATTAATTTATGCATATATCCTTCCGCCATAATTCGACGTTCTTTCAAGATATGCTCAAAAGTAACTGAAATATTGTGAGTATTTAAAGTAATAAATTTTTCAATCTGGAAGTTAGTTCTCCCCTGCGCCATTTCTTTATCACTTTCTTCCCACTTTAATACATTTGCAGATGCTTGACGAAGATAATCATCATTTTCAACAGCTTCTCTTGCACTAAGAGGTCTGTAACTTAAAGAACTTTCTTCATTCATCATGGTATTTTCGGTAAATTTTGAAATTAATAAATTCCACTGATTAGCAATGGTTTTCCAATCATATTTTTCAGAAACATAATCAGAAATAGTTTTTGAGACTTTTTGATAAAACGATTTATCTCTATCAAAATAATCTAATAAGGAACAACAAGTCTCGGTGAATTTATTTATAAAGTTTTCTGAAACCTTGTAACCCGTATTGGTAGATTCTCCATCAATTGGAACAACAACTGAATTTTGTTTTCCAGCAACTTCATTTAGTGCTCCGATATCAGTGATGATTGGAAATGCTCCACATTTCATTGCTTCTATCATAGAAACGCAAAAAGTTTCTTCCCATATACAAGGATGTACAAAAAAAGCAGATTCTTGATAGTGTTCGATAAGTTTTTCCCTATCAACTGCAGAAGAATACTCTACATTTGGTAATCTTTTTAGATAATTATATACTTCTTGATATGTATCTTCCATATCATCTCCATACAATGACATAGAAGAAAATATTTTAAATTTTACATCGGGATGTTTTTCCAATACTCGTGGAATAATTTTAGACAAAACTTCTAGTCCTTTATATGGAATAGAAGTGAAAATCATAGTCTTACTTTTTCTTTGAGAATACTTAAACATATCCGCAACTCCATTTGGAATTACAGTAATTTTTTCTTCAGGAACATTGTGATATTTAATAAACATATCTTTATTCCATTGAGATGGGGATACGATATGATTTACAATATTATGATCAAAATTTAAAAATATTCTCTGATCATATGCATGGTGTGCCCATAAAATCTTAATAGGATGATTTGACTCTAAAATGTACGAAGGTAAATGTGATACAAACACATTTTTGGGAAATTTATAATGTTCTTGAAGATAATAGTAAGAAGTTTCAGTTGCTCCAGATTTCATTGTTCTTCTCCATAAATGTGATATCCAGTATGATTTAATTTTATTGAGACATCAAGCCATATATCATAACCAACTTGATTTGCTCTATGAAAAAATGATTTATCTTCCGATAAAAATGTATTACCTCTCTTATATTCCGAAAAATAGTGATATGAGTTTTTTATTTCATTTGGACTATGTGGGTATTCAGTATGATAATCTGTTGGAATATATTTTAAACCTGGATATTTCATTGCAATATCGACAAAAACTTTACGATGAATTAATGCAAACCCCAAACCATTTCCATAAATCTTAACTAAATCACCTCTTCTTTCTTCTGGTTCATATGGATTAAAGCAATATTTTGTTGGCAAAGTTTTCATTGGATATGCCCCAGTAACAATTGGAAGTTTATATGAAATTAATTTCATAACATCTTCTTTTTGAAACCCAATATCACTATCTAAGAAAAACAAATACTCATGATCAGTATTATTCAAGAAAAAATTAACTATTCTTGATCTTCCCTGAGAAATTAAAGAAGAATTTGATAGACTCAAAATTGAATGAGGAATATCATTTCTTACAAATTCTTTACCAAGATTGAACAATCCAATAGTAGTTTGTTCAGATACATTTCCGCCCCCGCATGGGAGTCCTATCATTATACTCATTTATCAAAGAAATTAATTGGATTAAAAAAGAATAGCTGAACTAAACGACCATCAGAAATATCTTTACCAAAATTATAGTTGTGAGAATGCCAGAGATTTGAACGAAATATAACCATTCTATTATACTTCATTGGACATAAAAAGTATCTACTCCATAACTTTCTATCAAGACCATCACCATAGACAACTTTTTCCCAATGAGAATTCTTAGAAGTATATCCATACATTCTAGCTTTTTCATCACTATCAAGTAACTGATCTTGACCAGAAGAATTATGAATCCAAAAAGATGTTCCTCCTTCATCAATGCATTGTTCTGGAGTATTTAAATAACAAACTGCCCCAAATTGCCATATAGGATCTACATGAATATCTTGTTTAAACTTATCTTTCTCTAAAGATAAACGAAAATAACCATTCTGATCCGCTGGAATAAGTTTTCTACCAAGAATTTCTTCAAATTTATTGTGTATTTCTTTTGTATAGAAATTTGTCTTTGAATTTTTTCCTGGATATGTATGATTACCTGTAGGGGTTGGATATTGAGAATTTATAGCAGCATCTCGTACTTTTTTTGGATCATCGTAAAAATTATCAATGACTATTATACTTCTCTTCATAATAATTATGACAAAAAATATTTTTTAGACTATAGATCTGCTGTGATACTTAGCGGTCCTTTGTTCTGGTCCTCCCATTCCATTATTTTCATTACAAGCTCCATAAACTGCACCACCATAAGTTTGACCCGGACCTCTATCATCTGGTGATGATGAGATATGGTAGATAGTTCCAGTTGTAGTGCCTTGTTGATACATGTTGCCGTCGTCTTTAAGAATATGGAAAGTATATCCAGTATACCAACTATACGTCCTGTATCCATCATTGTAAAGTCCACTAGAGTTAGTAAGATTAGCGTAAGCACTGTCCAATGTATCAGTTGAGAACTGTATTCTTCCAATATTACTAACACCATCATGAGCATAAAGCATACCATAAACACCATCAGAAGTTCTAGTATAACCACCAGAAAAAGAAGCACCTACATTAGGTAAGGCAGAAAAACTTTCTGTTGAGAATGTAAATTTTTGGAAACCACTTGCACCTCTAATAAAATAAAGATAATCCATAGTTCCAATAGTATGTCCTGCAAAACTCGAATATCCACTTCCTAGTGTAGTATATGCATGAGTTGGAGTATTGGTTGGAATAGTAGAATATGTCTCTGTTGAATATGTAATTTTTTCACAGTCTGTATTGTTTGGATAGTCTCCTTGAATATAAAAGTTTGCATTTGGTGCATTTTCTGTTCCATTAACGAATCCCCCTAAGACATATCCAGTACTTGTATCTCCACCGTATTGTGATAGACCTTTTTCCCTCGGAAGACTTGAAGATGGAAGGTATGTAATTGTGTCTTGAATATAACTTATCTTATGTGTATCGCTTCTCAGTATTCTTCCACTTCTCGCACCAGGATAATCACCAGTATTAACTGGATAGATGTTATCGTTCTGTCCACCAACATATTCATCTCCGCCCGATACATATCCCGCTGATCTATTAGATAAAGCTGCTGATGCATAAACTGGCAAAGTTACTGCTGCCTTTCCTTCTGGGGGATCCGACTTCCATCTATACCATCCATTAGTGCCTGCAGTTCCCGAAGTTAAATTGCCAGTTTTCATCCAACTAGCACCTAACGAAACTGAAACATTACTGTATCGTGGATTTAATAGCGAAGTGTCAAAATTATTATATGGAGCTGGATTTGTTGCGTTATTAATAAATGTACTTATTTTATAAAGGGTCATTCCACTTCCTAAAATGTATCCATATGTTGGCCCTCCACTATACAGAAAATCTGGGTCTTCTTCGAGTGTTTCTGTTGGAGGTGTTCCTGGTTGCCCATAATAATTTGTCGCAGGACCACGATCAAAAGGTATTTGATAACCACCTTGATATGGTTTTCCTTGTCCAGTTGCCGAAGCAAACGTATTTGTACGTAAACCAGTACTAGTTAAAGTACTTACAGTTCCAGTGGAAATATTAAATTTATCTGCAAATCTATCGGATGTACCTGGAGTAGCACTCATTGCATACACAGATGTCCCAGAACTTGCTGATCTTACATCAAAACCACTTTTATCATCAGCAAAAGTACTACGATTTGCACCAGAAACTACATTCATAGTTTCTGTAGAAAATGATATTTTATCAATTTCACTTGAAGCGTTTCTAGTAGAAGAATATTTAAAATCACTACTATCTCTTCCCATAGTGTATGCTTCTGTACTGTTTCCATCCGCACCATTAGAAAATGAGGCACTTCTAAATGGACTATTATTTGCTGCATGGGAGACTAGATTTATACTTGGAACTCTAGAACTAGTTTCAGTACTATACGTTAGTCTGAACATAGCAGAACTGTAATGGTAATGCCATGGACCATGACCAGAATAACTCCGCCATTGACCATAAGTTGGTAAATTTGATTCATCAACATTCTTACCAGCAGCTTCTCCACCACCAACATATCCTCTATCTAGGTTTCCAAAACTTAAAAAATACGCTCCCTTATAAGATTCTCCTGTGCTATATCCAGGCAACACTGATTTTGCATCATTAGTATAGTTGATTTTATAATATTGAGAACTTGCATAACCACGTTGATTGGGATATGTGTAGTAATAATTTCTGAACCAAGACTCCGTTATATAATCATATTTCTTGCCACCTATTATATAACCAGCCTCATTATTACCAATTGTTGATGCTGCATATCTACCTGTACCAAGAGTATTTTCTAGACCTTTAGATTTATCAACAAACCCAGCACCAGGGGAAGGATCATAATCTACATAATCTAATGTTACTGATGGAAGAGATGATTGACTATCATTAGAAAAAGATATTTTCCTTACTACCGCACCATTACCACCTGGCCAATTATCAGCACCGACAGACGTAGGCATAAAATATTCTGTACCACCACAATGATATGCATCTCTACTGTTTGCTAAAATCCACCTATTTTCGGCATCACTGTCTAATGAAGGCAAAGGTGAAGCAGTTTCAGTGTCAAAGGAAAGTTTGTCAAGATGTGTTTGTGCTGAAAAAATTCTATCTGAACTTGGAATTGCATAAGAACTACTTGCATCGACAGTAGCACTACGAAATCCATATGCACTTCTGTTTACAGGATTGCCTTGGTAGTGCCAAACATCAGAATAATCGACCCATTCATCCTTTATCTTTTTTGTTCTTACTCTGGATAATGTGAATATACCCCTTGCCATGTTTTACTCCGATGCTAGGATGCCAGAAACTTGAAGATGTATTGATTGTCCTGTAGAGTTTCCTATACCCAATCTCATATTTTCTTCTAATCTCTTTGGTTGTTCAAGAAGTTCTACTACAGCATATTTTGGAATAATTAAATTTTTAACAATATATATTGGTTTTTCATCTTCTGCTTGGGCAGCAACATAAATGAATCCACGCATATCAGCTGGGTGATTTGTACACTCATATCTGTATGTTCCTGGAGTTATACTAGTTGTATCCCAAGTTACTGTCGTTGTTCCTGCTCCAGTAACTCCTGTCGTAAATCCTGCACCACCGAATGCATCAACAATCGTAAATGGATGACTAGAATGAGTTTCATCCATGTTGAATTTAAGAATATCACCTTGATTTACATTAAAAGAAGTGTCAGTATTATCAGTTAGTGTGCCATTTCGATCACTTCCTGTAAAATAGTAATCTAAACTTGTAGTAGAAGCTGCAATACTTACTATATTGAACGTTTGCTGAGGTGACTGTGTATATACCGAGATCAAATGTGGTCCAGTATTAGTTTTATTACATGCACGAATCGACTGTAATACAGTTGGGTTACTTTCTGAGGTATAAACAGTTTTTGTTTGATTTGAAGTTGCTAAAACACCATCTCCAAGTCCAAATCCAAAATAATTAGTATCATTTTTTTCTTCAATCGTCATATGAACGTCAACGGACGTACTGACACCAGACCTATTATAGTCGGTTGATCTCATCACAAGTCTATCTGATGGACCTAGTACAATTGGTTGGGGTAAAACTTCTATAGCACCACCCGATGAAATTGGTACGTTATATGCAAAATAACTTCTTTCTACACTTGTAGGGTATGATGTATAATCAGCACCATTACTGAGAGTATTACTACGGTCGTAATCTATTGCACCAATAATATTTACTTCTGTAGTTCCAGCAGCAACATTACTTGCCATTAGGGAACGTATGATATATCTACTCCCAGTTGGAGCAGCAGGAGCTACGAAAAGAGTAGCACCAATTCCAGTAAGTACTTCTCTAACACTACTAGAAATACCAGAATTAAAATCTCCTCCTCCAGCACCAGCACCACCGACAGTTACTTCTACTGTATCATTTACGATTGCAAAAGTATTACCAGCTCCAAGAAAATTAAATTGAGTGACACCAGTACCAATTAATACTCCACCAGATTGAATACCAACGCCAGTTCCTCTAATGCCAATATTTACAGTGCTTCCATCAACTGAAAATGTATTTCCTGCCCCAACAAAGTTTAATTGAGTTATACCAGCACCAATAGTTGTTCCTTCTGACTGAACACCAACTGCTGTTATGAAGGTAGTTGTCAATCCAGTGAGAGAAGAACCGTCACCAATAAATGATTGAGCAGTTACAACACCCGATACACTTGCATTACCACTGAAATTTGCATCGGCACCAGAGACTTCTCCACTGCCGCCATCTATTCCTCCCGTTGCAGTTACAATACCAGCAAATTGGGCACCGCTTAAAATGTTTGTACTAATTAATTGGGCCTTTGTTTGTTGCTCCGACATTATATTTCAATGGATCTTTTTATATATTTATAACTATGAAATATACTCAGAAATTTTATACCTTGTTCTTAGAGTAAAATATTTATTGGGAGTGGAATAGGATCCTGAAACTTCAGTAAATACGAAAATCCCAAAAATAGATCCGTCACTATCAGTACTTGGACCCGTACCCGTACTTGGTGTTCCATTACCACCTAAATTCCACATACCATTGGTGGACGTAGAAGATGTATTTAATACTTGATATTGAGAATTGTGGTCTGACTTCGAAGTTTGTCCGTAACCACTTCTTTCAAAATTAGAATCGGTAGTTGTAATTTCAGCCATAACAGTTCCAGTGTTAGGATTTTCTATATCTATGTCGTCTATTGCAAAATCACCAGCATAACTTGTTCCAGAAAGATAATAAATATAAAGTACTCCATCAGTTGGCAATTCAACTAAAATTTCTCCCCATGAAGCTGAACTAGAAGACTGTTGCTGTCCACTGAAGGAGGAAATAGGATTTCCCCCATCTTTACTAAATTCTAGATCTTCAGGAGAAGTAGAGAAATCTGGAGCATATCCTAGTGAAAAAGTCCCTATATTGTAACCATATGCATGATAAGGAATTCTTAGTTGATACGCTGCAGCACCCGAACTAGCCCTTGGGGGTGATGCTAAACCAGTTCTTCTTGTTGAACGAAAATATTCAGCACGACCTCGGTTAAGTCCTCTTTCAGTAGCCTTTCTTTTCTGACCTGTTCCCGTCCTAAAACTTTTTACGCCCATGTTTAGATGTCTGTATCACCAAGAAGTTGGAAATTAACCACAGTTCCAATTCCAGATCCTCCGTTAGTTGAAGGTGAAATTTCTACAACTATTTGATCACTACCTGTCATAGTAATTGGATAGTTTGTTTCATAGAAAAATGTTTCACTATCAGCGAGATCAACTCTTGCCATTCTATAAGAAGTATTTGCATGAGAAAGAACATTCTCACCGGTTGGATAAAAATAAAGAGAAGTAACAATAGAACCAATTCCTACGTTATGCATTACAATTCCTTTGATATAACTCGTACTCGTTACACCAAGAGGAGTTACTGATTGACCTACAGTAAAAATACCAACAGTAGTGACTCCTGCCACCGAGATTACATCAGTTAATTTTGTCTTTTGAAGAGCCATCTTATTTTCTAAGTTTTTCTATTATTTATTAAAGAAACAGTGATGCGGTAACATCATTAGCTTCACCGACTTGGTTATTGGTAATATCAATAGTAGTATCACCGAGAGCGTTTGATCTAATTGCAAACGTTTGCCCTACACCAATAAAATTTATTTGAGTTGCAATACCAACAAAACTACCTGCAGATGAAATTCCAACAGCAGCATTAAACTGAGAACTAACCCCCGTTAATCTATTTCCAAGTCCAGAAAAAGTAACTGCAGAAACGGTTCCAAGACCACTCCAAGAAGGTCCCCCAGTACTTATTTTTGATGGTGTGACAGCGCCATCAAGAACTGTATCAGTTCTATTTGGAGATGTCCCCTGTAAACTTAATCCATGAAAAGTAAGACCACTTGCTGGAGGGATATAAAAAGTGACTTCTGCTGGATGTGTATCACTGGTTGTGTATGCTGAATATGGTTCTTGAGTAATACCACCAACATTTAATAGATACTTCTCTGCTTGTCCAGGAAGTCCAGGAGATCCATTTATATTGATGGGGAAAGTAGTTCTATTTCCATCAAATAGATGAGCGATAGTATCAATTTTTTTAATATCTCGTGAAGAACCTTCATAAAAACTTCTCCACTTGGTTCCATCCCAACGGTAAAAGAATTCACCAGTGAAAAATACTGTTCCTATTCCTGGATTATCTGGAAAATTGAGTCCCATTATTTCAATACTTTTTTGTATTTATATGGTTTTTACTATTATTAATCGTAGATTCGTTTTTTACCACCATCAAGAACCATACCAGAGAACTGGACATTCCAAGGTTGTCCAGTATTAGTATCCCAAATTACAAGACGATAATATTCAGTACCGTAATACCATGTTGGTTCACTACCATCAACCTTTGGTTTAATTCTGCATGTTCCGACTCCACCTGATATAACTATTTCTCCATCCAAGTTGTTGAAATAGAAAGATTGTCCAGGTGCGGGTCCAGGATCTGGTTGATCCCAGTCACCATCAAAAGAGTTTCCATAACTACTACCTTCTTCACTTCTGTTTCTAATTTGGAAGTAAACAACAGTTCCATCCTGAACTGGTGCGTTAAAGTCGAAATCATATGTAGTTCCTTCATATACAGCAAATCCTGGCGCATTTATCCAGGAAAATACTGGTTCAGAAATACCTACAGTTGAACCAGTAGCGACTAGATTAGTTCTTGCGGAATCGGTATATACTTTAATAAAATAATCTTCCCATTCATTATTATTATTATCTGGTGCAATAGAAACGTTGACAGTTGCTGTACCTGGAATTCCTAAAATAGAAGTGTCAGCAACAGATACAATAGAAGAACCAGTTGTTGAGGAAAAGTCTGCAGATGTTGCCCCAGTGTTAGAGTTAACTTCCCAATACAAAGTAGTTCCGGCAAACACATCTGTAGTATTGATAGTTGAAATAGCTACTACATTTTCTGGTGTTGAGAATGGTGATATTATACTATAAGTTGGATCTTGAGAAATGTCAGTGATAGTTACAGATGCAGAATTTGCAACATTATATTGTTCACCCAATGAAGAATCTGTATAAAGTGACATATAAAATGTCTCGGAACCTTCAGTAGTTTGATCGTCTATCGCTCGAATAGTAACAGTACCAGTATTATTGTTAATTGTTACTGATCCATTCATTGCATCAAAGTCTGCAGTTTGACTAGGCATTATAATTTTCCAATATAAAACAGTTCCATCGAATATATCGGTTGTAGTAACTCCAAAACTAAAATGGGATCCCTCATTAATTGAAGATGGTACATTAGTCCATGTATATGTTGGATCTTCGGATGTATCATTAATTGTAGTTGGGACGAGTTGAGTGCCCAAAACATATGAAGTTGCTGCCGCACCAGTTCTAGCTACAAGACTAAATGTTTCACTTCCTTCTGTAAGTTGATCTAGAGTTGGTGTTAATGTAACTACGTTTGTTCCAGAAGCATCAATTGTAAATGAACCTGACATAGATGTATCAAAATCTGCAGCAGTTGAAACTCCAGATACGGCATAATATACAGTATATCCAATTGGAGCACCAGTTGTGGTAAATGTGAAATCTATATTACTTCCTTCATCTACAGATGGGGCACTTGGTAAGATGTCAACTTCTGGATAATCTGTTGTATCATTAATTTGAATACTTTCCGAAGTTGTATATATTCCTCCAGTGTATCCCCCAGCTCTGATATTAATTACAAATAATTCTGTGCCTTCTGTGATATAATCAGGCTCTATATTAATAGTTGTTGTTGATGACGCAACACCTCCCCCACTTGCTCCATCAAGAGAAACTATTCCATATGACACTGTTACAAAATCATCATCATCAAGATTAGCACCAAGAGCACCACTGCCATCAAATGTATAATATACTATACCAGGTACTGGTTTGTTAGTAGTGACATCAAATGTAAAAGAACTTCCCTCATCTACCGATGTAGAAGAAGGCGTGACAGTGTAAACTGGATCTTGAGATGAATCGGATATTACAACAGTTCGTTGAGCTACAATTTGACCAGTAATACTTCCCCTGCGAAGAGAAATTGTAACGGTTTCAAATCCTTCAGTAAAATAATCTTCTGTAGTTGTAAATGAAAAAGATCCTGAATCGTTATTAATAGTAAAATTACCAAATGTGGAGTTTTCGACGAAATCAAATTGAGTTACATTTACCCCAGTCAATGTGTAATATAATACAGTTCCATCTAAAATGTTAGTAGTCGTAATATCAAAAGTTACTGTTTGATCTGTTGTTTCATCTAGAGAAGTTCTAGATGCAGTCATGTCAAAAGTAGGACTTGGTGGTGTTCTACCAGCAGCGTTTCCAGAAGTAGCAGATGCGATAATAGGCATTAGTCAAAAATAGTTAGTTGTCCGAGTACTTTCCATGCATTATTTACTCTAAGCATTGTAAATGTTACAGTATCTATATTAAGTGTACTTGGTGTTGGTTGAACTCCACCTTGCCACTTAATCACTTGAGCAACACCATCTATTTTAAATCCACTAGGAACATATCCATTTACTCCTTGATCTAAAATCAAAGTCATTGCTATTGCTCTGTTATTAACAGTTGGTACATTAGTAGCATTAACAGTAAAATTGCCTGCGATTGAAGTGTGATACCATAATGCACTGGTTTCTAAATCATGTTCAACATCACCACCTCCACCAGCACCGGTTAAGTTTCCAACAACTTCAGTGACCTCATTAATATTGAGAAATCCATTAACAGTAACAATGGATGCAGATAGGTTTGCTATTGTAGATATGCCATTTGCATTGAAATTGGCAACAGTAGTAGTTCCAGAAATATTAACATTATCTAATTCGGATTGACCATATAATGTATTTCCAGAATCAGAAGATATAAATCTTGCATTACTATTGTTATAAATTTCAATACCGCCATCATGTGTTATAGAAAGTATATTTTCTGATGTCTGTATTCTTAAATCATTTAATCTTGGATTATCAATGATACTCCTTGTTCCATCGTGATATATTTGTAAATCAGTATTATCACCCAAAAGAATTTTCCCATTATCAGAGAATGTAGCTGTAATAAAACCTACTGTATCTGAAAATGTAGAAACTCCACTTACTTCTAAACCACCGTTTAAAGATGCTGTAGCACCTACAGTAAAACTACCACTAGCAGAAAAATTACCCGTCGTAGCAGGTCCAGTAACAGTTAAACTATCCGCATTGATATGGATAAGATCAATTTCACCAACGTTAAATGGTGCCGCATCAATCCAGAATTGAGCAGTGCCTACTCCAGCAATTGCCTCATCGTAATAGACATAAGTTCTTCCATCAACAACATTATACCAAAGGTCTCCCCCATCTGGATCTGATGGTGCCTCAGTTCCAATACCAACAGTTGATTCTCCAGCACCTTCAAAATATACGGTTCCAATTCCAGAATCATAATATACAGTTGCAACACCAACTCCTCTGAAATCAAATAAAGTAACAGCAGCACCAACTAATGTACCAGGAACAGTAATATCATGAGGACCAGTTTGAATTCCAATACCATTTAGTTCGGTTACACCTTGAATACCAGCGTATCTACCACCACTAACGTAAATACTTTTTCCACTAAAGTTTGCTCCATGGGGAAGATTATCTCCCATAAAGTGCAAGACACCTGCTTGATAATCAAAAAACCATTCGTCATTATTTTCAGAACCAGCAGCAAATAATTGAGTTCCACTTGATGCAGCATTAGCAGCATCTCCAGAAGTATGGAGATATATTTTTACTGCATATGTTGCACCAAATTCTGGTGGAATCCAATCACTATGTCCAGTTGTCCAAGTTCTATTTAATGTTGCAGTACCATCCGCAGTAGTTTCTACTGGATTTGTTGTTGGGTAAACTGTTACAAGATTTGTACTGCTTGCTGGTAATGTAGTAGGTACTTCGTCTGATTGTGCCCAGACATTACCACCTCTCATAAGTATGGGACTAGAAATAGACTCATTATTCGCGTGCTTATTAGCACTTACATCAGTCTTTGCTTTGCCATAACCAAGTTTTTTCCAAAGATAATCAACTTTTTGGGAATCTGAAATTGCCATTTTTTTAAATAATCTCCTAACTTATGCTGAGGCTTGATACGGTTTGACCTGTGTTTAGGGCAATTCTAACTAAAACAACATTACCAGTAGCATTACTCATGTTTTCACTTCCCAAAGTCAATGTGAATGCATCATTTATTGCTGATCCTGTTGTAACTCTGTCACCAGAAGTAAAGGCACAACCATCACTTCCATTACCACCAGCACCAGATCCTGGAACGCCAGAACCAGCATATGTGACACTGGCATTTAGCCATCCATTTAAACCACTAGTACTATCTATTTGAGTTCCTGGTGCAGCAATCCAAAGACCATGAATACCAGTAGAACTATTAATATTTACAGTAAAGTTTGCAACTAATTGTCTTCTAAATGCAAAAGTAAAATATTGAGTTCCTGTATCAAGAGTTCTATCTGGTCCTACTGGTAAATATCCATCAGAATAATCAGTAACATCATACTTCAGGACGCCAAATCTGACGGTCGCTTCTTTAGTTCCTGATACTCCAGGATCAGAAGACTCAGTGTATGGATTATTAGTATAGAAATTAGTGGATCCATTAAATGATGGATTATCTGTAGTTGCTGCGTTAAAATCAAAAATTCTAACACCATCATCATCAAAAACTGATCCTAGCGCATCAGCGACAGGAACTGCAATTTCACTAATTCCACTCTGTGATGCAGTATGAACATTAATTTTAGTAGGAAGATCACTTGTATATGAACCAAATCCATTATTATTTTGTGCGCGAATCTTTAATTTATTGACGCACCTAACGTTAGATGTGGTAATATCAACAGGTAAAATGCCAACATTATATTCACCAATTGTTCCAACTCCTGCATTTGGTATTCCTCCTGTCAACATTGGAGAAATAAGATTATTGACCTGGGTATAAGAGAAATCACTATTCTGAATAGAACTTCCAGTTGTTCCTTCTAAATTAGTAGAGTCGTCAATTTCAATAATATTTGTGACATTTGCATAAGTGTTTCCTGTTAAATTATCTACTGCCAATCCACTAACTCTAATTTGAGGTGAATTGCTATTATAATATGGAATTCCTGAAATAAATCTTTTTGTTCCTCCACTCAATTCAGTAACTTGTGCTGATGTAATATTAACGTTAGGAGTTGCTGTTAGATAGTCGCGCATAAACTCGGCAACATTTGTATTACCACTTTCAGTATGAGTTAGTTGCATACCATTCATACCAAATGGTAAAGATGAACTAGTAATACCTGCTTTAAATCCTCTAGCAAATCCAGGATAATAAATGCTGTCTGCAAGTGTAAGATCATCACCATCAGCATCTAAAAGTTGATAATCTTGTTCGGAGAAAATTATCAAGTCCAGGTAAGTTCCAGATTGATCACCAGTGGTGAGAGTTCTTCCACCACGACCTACTCCATTCACTAATGCCTGTAAAAATCCACTGTCAGCATTATATGCAAAAGATTGAAGAGGTCCAGCAGTTGCGACTCCAGTTACTCTATTTACAAGATCTCCTGCAGTTAAACTCGTTCCACCTGGAATATTATCGGCAAATCCAACAGCAAGTCTTGCAGATACTCCAACACTTGCTGGTGGTGGTAAAGTTTTGGTACTTAAATTATTTGGTAAAGTTGGAGTATCTTCATATACTTTGATTTGTTTTGTACCACTTAGAGGAAGAATTGCTGGATCAGCAGTCGTATGTGTTGCAAGAGTTAAAGTGATTGTATCCAATCCAGTGCTCTTTGTACCTTCAACCCACTGATGCCCAAGTCTAGGAGCACTTTCACTGGCTCCGCCACCAACAGTATTACTATTAACAAGAGAAATAGCAGATTCATCTCCCCAATTTATGGAATATGTAGGACTTACTCCATTTGATGTTCTTGTAGTATTATTATCTAAGTACAGGTATTCTCCTTCAAGAACATATAGATCGTTTCCTGTAAGTGCAGTTCCTCCAGTGGTTGTTCTGTAAAGTTCAAATGTGACATCAGGATCTGGAGTGTATACAGTAATATAATTGCTTCTAGTCTGAGTTTGACTACTTCCTGCTCCAGCACCACTACTATCTTTTGCAGTTACTGCAACACTGAAAACTCCTCCAAGAGGATTAGTATAGGTATGAGATTTATTAGCAGTAGATTGATTGTAGTCAATATTTCCATCTCCCCAATCATAATCATAGAAGTCAGCATTGCCAGTATGAGTTACTGTTGCAGTAACTGTAAGTGGAGAACCTCCAGCGAGTGTATTTGCCGAAAAATCAACTTCTGTGACTGTAGTATTCTTAATTATATTAAGTGCCAATTCATTAAGATCATCAATACTATCAATTAATTTAGTATTAGATGTAAATGTATTGAGTGCGCCAGGTGTTACTAAATTGCCATCCGTATTTCCAGTGCCAAGTGTTAGATTGCCACCACTTCCGGAGTAACTAGTCGCAGAAACAACCCCTACAAAATTTTTCTCAGTAGATGAAATTGTTCCAGATAGTACACCTTTATTATAAAGGTATAAAATATCTTCATCTGCACTCGCTGTACTTTCTGCAATGATGAATGTATCAGAATCAACGTCTCTTAATCCAGCAAGACTATTCCAAACATTACCCCCACCATATCCTTCAAATGTGTTGAGAGTATTATTATATCTTATTTGACCTATTTCTGCAGGAGAAGGTCTTTCGGTTGTTGCACCAACTGGAAGTCTAAGAGTTGCAGCACTATCAATAACAACTGAAGACTTGAAAGTAGCTAGTTGTTCAACTGTTAATGAATTATCAATACTGGTTTTTCCGCCAATTATAACAGTATCTCCACCTCCAACAATATTTGCTTCATTGGAATAAACATTAAATACTGTTCCAGATGATCCAACAATAAACTGATCTGTGATAGTAGCTGTATTTGACGCTACTTTTCCTTTAACGTCAAGAGTTGCGTTTGGTGTTGTAGACCCAACGCCAACTCTGTTTGTGATAGAATCTGCCACAATGAGGTTTTCATTAACCTCAATACCATTTTTTACGACAAAATTCTTACTTACTGCCATTTCGGGTTCACTCTCCCCCGCTTAGTTTTTATTATTTATACTAGGTTAAAGTACTACCATAATCTTCAATTTTTATATAACCATAATCATTATTACCACCAACAGTTGAAGAAATTATAGTAATTTCTCCGTTAGAATATCCAGATCCACCTCCACCACCGGATCCATCTGATAATGCCGCTGATCCACCTTCAACTCCAGCGCCACCACCTCCTTGATTTCCACTACCATTACCACCGTTTCTTCTAAAATTTCCTCCTGCTTTATAACCCCTATCTATCTGTGCAGTTTGTGCAATCTCAGTTCCACTAGAGTTTCTATACTTTATATTACCTAAGTTTTGACATTGAGAATATCCTTGATTCGCCCAGTAATCACCTACAGTACATGTTGAAAGTTTTCCTCCAACTATATTATTTGAATTATTGCTATACGATGTAGTGTTATTAAAGTTCACTGTTTTTGCATACGATCCAACGTCATCTAATACACCAATATTAAATCTTACTCCTCCATTTCCACCATTTCTTCCTACACCATCTTCTCCAGCAAGATTTACTCCACCACCATCACCACCTCTATTATTTTGTCCGCCACCGCCACCTCCGCCGCAGACTGCAACTAAGTTTGCTCTTCTATGAAAAATGGATGCTCCTCCCCCACCAACAACTCCACCAAAATCATTACTGCCGCCAACTGAATATGGAACGCCAAGTCTAATGAAGTATTCTTCATCTTGATTTAAAGTTAATCGGAAAGAAGATAATCCACCCTCACCACCACGATTTCCATTTTTAGTATCGCCCTTAGAACCACCCAAAGTAATAAGAACATCAACATCTTTCTCTGTTGGATATATTACAACAGATCTTTCGTCAGAGTCATTTGCGTCAAATTCTAAGAATCCTTGATTGACTAAATCTTTAACTCCTCCACCATTCCAAGAAGAATCTACTAGTTCATATGCAAGTATAGACCTTGCAGAAACAACATTTAATAATATGTCATTACTTACTACTTGAGAAGGTATTGCGTTTGGATTTGATACTGTGCAATTTACAAGATAAGTTCCAATGCCAAGATTTTGCCCATCAATGTCCCCTGTCGTAACTGTATATGTTGTTGATTGATCACCACTAGCATATGCAGGTTCATTTATGATTTGCCCATCAATTCTCCATTGATATGATAATGCACTATCATCCGTGATAGTTGCAGATACATTAAATGTTGCATTTTGGTTTTCTGCAGTAGTTACTGTAGTCGCAGCAACAGATACTCCTATTTCGGGTGCAGTAATTACAATAGCTACATCAGAATTTTTCGGATCTACTACTGCATTTCCAGTTGTTCCATTTGCATATGCTGAAGGAATATAGTCTGCACGAAGAAAAAATTGATCTTGGGCGTTGTTGGGGTTTAGAAGATTTGTGACCGTAAGACTTGTAGTTGCTGATCCAACTACGTTATTACTATCGATTAAAGGTCCGCTATTGTTATACCACTGATAAACAATTGATCCAGTATTTGATGATCTCTCTGTTTGCCCCTCTGGAAATATTGCAGTAGCAAATCCAGATAGTGTTACAGAACCTCGATGGTTTGTCGTAAGTCCGACAGGATTTTCGGTGAAGACTATCGTTGGACCATTAAGATCCAACGTTGTGTTTACTTTGGGGAATAACTCACTCATGAGAAGTTTTGACCTCCGATGACTCCATAGAGAACTCTTTGAGTTTCTAATGTTTGACCATTAAGAATCTTGAATGAGTAGATGTCAACGGCATTAGCAGCATTCGTTACGATTGGAACAACTCCTCCTGGCCACTTAACATCAACAACAGCACCATTACTTTGCATCTTAAATGAATCAATAGCAATATTCTTCGGAGGATTTGTATTTGTCACAACTAAAGTGAACGTACTACTACCATGCGGCGGATTTGCAACAATAAAGTCAGTAATATTTCCTGCACCACCTCCAACATAGAAAGTTTGTGCCAAACTAAGGTCGAGAGTGACTTCACCAGAAACTGAATTAACTGTTCTAGAGTCCTCGGACTGAGTTCTAATTCTTGCATGACCAAGAATGTCAACATCTGCTCTTGGTGCCGTTGTGCCGATTCCTAGATGTCCATCCGACTTAACAACTAAAAGATCACTTCCACTACCAACTTGGAAAGATGCCAACTCTGTAGGAGTTTGAGTTCCAACAGAAATTTGTGAAGCACGAATCAATCCTGAAGTAACATTGTCAATCGTATAGGTTCCTACAGCAGTCAATGCTCCACCAACTGCTACTGCATTAGCAGTAAGAGTATCGGTAAATTCAGATTTGCCATTTACTTGGAAGGTCTTCGTAGTTTGTCCAACATGACCAACTTCTAAGACAAATCTTGGTGTTGTGGTACCAATTCCAACATTTTTACTTAAATCACTATTATAGAGAGCATCAGTAGCATTGTCCCATCCAGTTGCTGCAGCATTTAAATTTGTCAAATACTGACCAGAACCAACAAATTCAGATGCAGTAATTATTCCAGAAATATTAGCATTACCAATTACATTCAGAGAATAACCAGAAGCAGTAGTTCCAATTCCAACACCATCTTCATTAACAGTGAATATGTCAGAACCAACTCTTAAGAGAGAATTTAAAACACTAGTTGCTCCGATTCCCAATTTATCAAGAGTGCTAATATCAAGGTCTTTGGAAAGACTTACATTGCCAAATCTTCTCCAATCATTTGCTTGTGTGTAAATCCATCCAACATATCCACCCTCATCTGGATTTGCATAGTAAACAACATCACCTGGGTTTCCAGAAAGAACTGGAGTGGAAATTCCTACAGTTTGCTTTCTAGAAACCGTGGCATCACCCTGAAGGAATAATGAATTTGCTTCAATACCTTTAGGAGAGTTTGAAGTAATCTTATTATTAACAATCAGAGGACCATTAAATTCAGATGCAACCTTGTTGTCTGCACCACCCTCAACACGAATTGATCTACTAAAAGATCCTTCAACAGGGCTAATTACATTAAGTGCAGGTACGTTTGAAATATCTTCACCAGTGATTGTTTTAATAGGAGTGTCAAAGATTTCTTCACTTCCAGTAATTGTGCTTAATTTTTTATTACCAGAGTAGGAAATACCCTTATCATTCATTCCGGTGTAGAAATTGATTCCACCTTCTCTCTTAGTTGATTGTGCTAAGAGTTCTTCATCTGCACTGATTTGTCTATCTTGCTTATCTGGTAATGCAGTTGAGTAATTACCAGGACCGAATCCAACATATTCAAAAGTATGACCAGAAGCACGAATAATCGAGTGTCTTCTAAATTCAACGGGATTTATAAAAATCTTTCTGACAACTGAATTTGCGGCATGTGCCTTTCTTCTTGTTCCCAGAACACCACGGAAAACAGTTAAAGGATTCAATCCCGTAACAGTTGTTTTAATCCTTACAATTTCATCTTCAATCGCAAGATAATCTCCAATATTAACATCGAGTTGTGCTATTCCAGATAGAGAAATATTTTCGTCTGATGGACTTGAAATTGTTGCAGAAAGCGTAGTTGTTATACCTGCATAATTTGCAACCATTCTTCCATTGAGATTTTCATTATCAACTGTGATAATGCCATCATTGGACGAAACACCTTCTCTGTAAGCAAAGATTGTGCCAGTTGCGGATGGAGATGCAGTTCCTACACCAATTCTAACTGAGAATGAATAAGTAGGAAGTGATAAATCGTCAAGAATTTCTGTAACAATAAAATCACCATTATATTGAGATTGATTTGCTCCAGTTAATTTAACTTTTTGGTCAACAGCAAGTCCATGTGCATTTGAAGAAGTTACAGTTGCAATACCAGAAGTATGATCATAAGTTAAACCAGAAACTCTTATTGATTCTCCCGTTAAGTATCCATATGCCTCAGCACATGCTGTAACACCGAGACCCAAGACAGATCTGTTTACATTATTATTAACAGATACTGCATTAAAAGTTTTATCTGATGTAACACTAGTGATTCTGTAAAGATCATTGAATTTTGAATATCCTTCAGATGAAATACCAATTACTTTAACAGTATCTCCAACATTACTGTAAACTGAATCAACACGAACTACTGCTTCAGAGAAACCTGTTGTTTGAGCAACTCCAGCAACAGTTAAAGTATTACCAACACCATATGCACTACCACCATCCATCAATTTAACAGCAGTAATTGTACCACTACCATTTACAGTAATTTTAGCAGTAGCATGTTTACCATCACTAGCACCACCAACTAATCTTGCATTGTAAATATTTGCTGGTGCTCCAGAACCGTATCCAGAACCAGCATTAACAATACTCAAGCTAGTAGCTCTATTAAAACCATGATCTACTTGAGTGTAAATTGTATGAGCAGTTCCTGACTGAGAAGCAAGATCAGTTATACCAAAACCAATATTAACGTCACGAACAAATTTATTTGTAGTTTCTTTGGTTACACTCTTCTTGGGATCATTTACAACAACTTCACCAATCAATCCAGAAGATGCAAAACATTTGGATTCGTCTGGATCTGCATTTGGAGTATCTCTGTCAGTTTGTGGGAAAAGATTCTTAACTGGTTGAGAGAATTTTTCTTCAGTAAATGGTGTTACGGTTGGAGAATTGGATGCATTAAGAACGGTCAGATAGTATACACCATCTTGCTCTCCAGCAATGTATTGCTGAGACTCACTAATTCTGTAAGTATAGAATGTATTATCAAATTTCTTTCTCTTAAAGTGAGGAAGATCTACAGTTCTTAACGTAGTATCAGTATCAAATGAACCAGGATTTGTTGCAAGACCAACAGTAAATTGCTTTGCACTATTAATTCCTGTTACAGAATAATTTCTATTAAATCCAGAATTTCCAAGACCAGTTGGATTTAGAGTACTCTTGACATTGATAATTTCAACTTCAGAACCAATTGAGAGTTTGTGTGGAAGTTCTGTATCAATTCTTGCTTCAAGGTTTGACCAATTAGCACCTGCAATAAACTTAAAGTTTCTTTGCTGGTTTACATTCGTAATAGATCCAGTTCCAAAGTATGTTTGAATCTCCGCATCAGTTGATCCAATTGATGTATTAGATTCTTGTAAAATAAATCCATCTGTAGGTGGTCTTGAAACATCTGCTGTTGATGGAATTACATATCTTAGTTTGTATAGAATATCTTCTGCGTTTCTATTATCAGTTTTTCTAGATATGAATGTTCTTGGGGTTGCTGATCCAAGATTTGCCACTCCAAGTCCGACTACTGTAGAATAAATCGTATTTTCAGTTGAAGCAGTTGAAACCTTTACATACCACTGATTGTTTGTAGTATCAAACTGGATGGGGTGTCCAATATCACCGGAGTTTTTATCAGAAACTCTACTTACAACACGTAAATTACCACCCTTTTCATTAATTACGACATTATCCGCATTAATCGCATCGTTGAACGTTTTAGCAATTTTAATATTTCTATTGGTGGTCAGTCCACTCAGAACATTAGTATCAGTAATTGCATAGTAAACAGTATTTGGACTTAATCCATCTGGAAGTTGACCATCATCACTAATAACACGAATAGATTCTCCATTTGCAAAAGTATGGGCATCTTTTAATGTAATTACATTATCAAATCCATCTTTACTGTATCTTCCAATACTATTAATTCCAGATACATTTCTTTCAACACTAAAAGTCTTCTCAGAACTTGTCTGAGATCCAGACATTACAACTCTTGCTTGGTATTCATCGGAACCAATGAGAAGTTTTACTTGATCATTTTCTCTAGCACCAACTCTGTATCCCTCAAGAACATTCTCTGGTGGAACGTCTTGGTTAGTTTGATCATATAAGAATAATTGTCCTGTAGAACCAACACCAACTGTCTTAGATACATCAATTGCCTCAAACTCAAGAGAACTTTCGGTCAGAGGAATTTCTTTTGGCGGAATGACGTGAGTAATATATCCGATGTCATCTTGAGAAAATGCATCTGCCTTAAATCCTTCCGCAACCAGTGCTTTAGCACCAAAGTTGGAGTTAGAGTTGGTGATAGAAATGTCACCACCAGATTCAGTTACAAAGTGCTCTGCAAATCCAATAGCGAAAACAGAAACTGCCTGAATAATTGAATTATTTGTAACCTTAATATGGAAGTTCTTATACCTTGGTTTATATCTTGCTCTGGAATTATTACTTATTGTTTCATTACCAGCAATGGTATTGTCATCATAATTACCTGTTGGTGGAGAATCTTGGTTAAAGACAACAAATGCCTTATCATCCTTTTGAAGACCAATACCCGTGAACTGTGCCACGACCATTGACTTGAATCCAGTAACCTTATCTCCATCAGCAAGCATTCCGCACATACCAAAAACGGATCTCAGAGAGATGTTGAAGATATATGGTGATGCTGATGTTACTGTATCAGACTGTAATGATAAAGATGCACCAGCAGTAGCAGGAAGTGCAATTGCTGGAGGATTTTGAACTTTATATTGAATTTGAGTGGAAGATAATTTCTGATTTACGACAAATTGACCATTATATCCACCAGCAACAACACCTTCAACTCTAAAGGGAGTATCAACATCTAAACCATTTACATCAATATTCGTAGTTACTGTAATTGTATTGCTTGGAGTGATTCCATCACCAGACCTAATACTAGTAATACCTACAGAAAGACCTGATGATCCAACAATTCTCGTTTCATCAATTTTTGGTTGAATGTCGAGAGTATTAGTTGGGAAGTCGGGTTCAATAGGTCTTCCAGAGGACTGACCATAAACAAGTCCGACCTTAGCATAATACATTTCGAGATCTGTTAGATCTGATTCAAAATTAAGAAACTCATCTCTGATAAAAGTACGATTTTTTCCATCTGCATATTCAAAACATGCAAGTTTATGGTGAGAGAAGTTTGGAACTGCAGTATTAGCAGTGTAATCTCTATAAACAACTCCGTTTGGATCACCATCAAACATACTGAATTGCCAGAGATAACAAGCTCCAGTTACTCTGAACAAACAAGATCTTTCAATAGCATCATTCTCTGGATTTGGAACATACTTAGGACGAACCTTGGTCTTACGAAGATCTAATCCAACAATTGATGTACCTCTAGGGATGATTACACCACCATAGATACTGTTTACTTTATATAATTCATTATCTGGAGAACTCAGATCAAAATTTGATGCAAGATCATATGGAGGAAGATCATTAGTCGTGCCACCATTTCTTAACTTATATTGATTAGTTCCATCAATAATAAATCCAGGTCTATTATCAACGATATGATCACCTGGATATAGTAAAATAGTTGTATTTCCAAATCTGTCATTATCAAGACCTCTTTGATATGAGAATCTTGCTGCTTCAATTAAAGCACGTTGGATTGTTTTAAATGGACGTGTTAAAGAATTGCCCTGATTTTCTATACTATCTGTAGCATCCAAACTATTTGGATCGACATAAAGAATAGTACCACGCGAAGACTTCAGAAAATTATCTAATCTGGAAAGACCCATCTTATTAGTGCTTATAGTTCCGTTATGGATTATTTAGTAATAAAAAAGCATCCAGTTTCCTGAATGCTTATATGCACATTAAGTACGTCTTCCTTCACACGGAACTTAAATTGTACCATATTTTTCTTCGTTCCACAAGATATTTAATGACTTATCAAATACCATCATATATCTATGTTTTCTAGTTCTATTCTTCCATTTCCCCTCGATTCCTTTTATACTTCCTCTAGAATGTTTGGTTCCGTCACTATAATAAAAGTCTTTTTTAGGATCAGTCAAACCATAGTATTTAAAATTACAAGCCCGATAAATTATTCCATCATGATGAGAAGAATCAGCGTAACTAAGAAGCGATCGAACATTTGCATCTTTACGTAACCTCTTTATACAACGACTGACGAACCAAGAGGTAATATTATACTCTTCTTTTTGGAGTTCTGGATCAACACATAATCTGGATAATTCAAATAATCCATCTTGTTCGTCTCTTTCTAGTCCGAATGCTCCCTTAGCGATTTCAGGAACAGGGAGCCCAGTAAAAATACATACGGCAAGGCACCCACCAATATTAAGAGGGCAGTCCCAGTCGGTGTGTCTAAAAAGTCCATAGTTATAACCTGACTTAAAATCTTTTGATTCATCTTTCAGGTAGTGATGTTTATAGAGTAAGGGTTTACAACTATCTTTATCTACTCTATCAATATAAAAATCTGATTTCACTGATCACATTCTGGAATTTTGATGTCCATATTGACATCTTTTTCATTCATTAAATATTCTACGGTGGTTGCGATATCATTCATTGCATCTCTGATATTTTCTTGTGTTCCAGAGTGCTGATCTAAATTTTTGGGATTGGAGAGAGTCCATCTCCATTGTTTCATCGCGCTATTGTGCCAAAGATTTATAACCATTTTTTTCTCCTTAATAAGCCAACTAACGGACTTGAACCGTTGACCTGAGCTTTACAAAAACCCTGCTCTATCCAGCTGAGCTAAGTTGGCGATCAATCTACAGGTAGTAGTTCTGGGTTTTCTAACTCCAAATCAAACATTAATGGATGACACTCTTCTGCCATGAGATACATGGAAGAACGATATAGTTCTTCTGGTTCCCACCTTTTCTCTTGGTCAGCAAGTGTTACTACTTCTGGATGTGACTTGGCAATCTCTGGAAGTTCATCAAATGTAAAAGGTACATTTTGAATGAAATATAACAGTATTAATGTACTTCCTTCGTGATGATCATACCAAGCATATTTTGTGTCTATGTGGTATTTCATGGGACTAAGTTTACCCTGAAAATATTTAGGGTAAATGCGAGTGGCGAGACTTGAACTCGCACGACTGTAATAGTCAACAGATTTTAAGTCTGGTGTGTCTACCGATTCCACCACACTCGCGCAAAAAGGAGATTACTCTCCGATATAATTACCTAGTCTATCGTAGATAGGAGGATGAAAAGCACAGTATTCGTTAAATGTAATCTTCATTTCCTTATTAGTAAGATTAGCATTTTTTGCTGCTTTTGGCAAGTTCCATTTTGCCGCAAATAACATTTCCATGGATCGACGTGTTTCTGGTCTCATACTCATAGCACTTAAGAATTTCTTTGTATAGAGAAGGTTTGTGGTGAATCATTGTTGAAAACCCTACAGGTGAAAATTTTTGCCGGGATTTTTTTCGACCAAAAATGGAATCAAAGGTCGATTTTGGTTAGGGGGTCAGAATACTTAAGGATATCATCACCCAAAAGATTGCGACATAACTCAAGCACTGCCATGAATTGATCCACGGTTTCGCATTCTACTACACGCTCTTCTCCCTCACTAGAATAGAGAAAGAATTTGCGGGACACGGGATCAACAACACACCTAGTTAGAAACTCGTCTTGCATAGGATTCATCTGTTTACCTGCTTATTATAGGACTATCCAAATCCCTTGTCAAGCTTAGAACCCATCTTACTGACATTGAAAGAATCTGATCCATAATGATATGAAGAATCAAACTGAAAGACCTGAGAACTTGGCATGAAATTCATCGCTAAAGAATGCCTAGAGTATGGTGTGTTATTAAATTCACTGGCATGTCTCACACTTGACGGAAAAATAATCATGTGTCCTTTCTTAGCGTTGATTGGAACCCCTCCATGCATCCTTAAATCTAGTTTTGTCGTAGTAAATGGAACTTCAATACCTGTATTACCTTTTAAAAGAATAAGTGGAGAAGCGTCATGTAAATAAAAAACTGCACTCCAAAAACTATTATTATGATTGTGCTCTTCCACTCTTCTCCCTGGTTCTGTGTTAGTGAACCAACTTGTAGTCATTTCCATAGACACACAATATTTAATGTCATCTAGTACAAAATTAATAATTTTTTCAAATTTTTTTGTCAGTTGTTTATATTTTTTCAAAACTAAAAATCCATCAGAAACTCCTGGATTGTTTTTCATCCAAGGAGTTTTCTTAATAACTTCAGTAACCTCAGGCAATAACTCAGAACAGTCAACATTCCAAACTAAGGTTGGAAATAATTTATATTCTTCTTCAATAGTTGCCATTTATGTACCACCTTATACTTTTACAAGAATAATTGAAACCACTTCACTTGTCAAGAGTTATAGTCTTGAATTATTTGTCGGTTTTGATTCAGACCATCGAGACCATCTTGGAAATTTGTAATTTGATTATTTCCTGCTTGTCCTTTTTTCTCAAACCATAAATTAACATTAGATCTTGATTTCAATGCTCTCATTTTATTTGTTCCATTAGTAGAATCAGTATAAAGATTATTAATTTCTGTTCTTAAACTTTCAATATCAGAAACAAGATTTGTAATTGATGTAGCAGCTCCTGAATTAACAGAACTTAAATTTGAAAAGAAATAATAGTATCCAAGACTTGATCCTGATGTGACCAAATTAAGATAATCTGTATTTCCTGCAGCGTCTCCAAATTCATATGCTGAAACACCTATCCCAAGATTTGAACTTGTAACCTTTACATATGACTCACCTTCTTTATAAAATGCTTCTCCTACAGAAAGACTTTCTACATTTGGATAATGCCACGCCGCAATAATATCTGGATAAATTTCTGCTCTAACGCCGACTAAACAGCAGTTGGATCCAGAGATGCATGTAGGATCTGTAGCACCAGTGGATACACAACCATCAGGATAAATGAATGTTGAAATACCTGCCATGTAAGTAACTTTTTCGCCTGTACTATCACTTACACTACCAGTACTTGAAACTAATCTTTCATTTGCAGAAGGATAATTTACTCCAGTATTATTAATACTCGTAAATACTGTGCTCATAATATCGACAATTTCTTGCTTTTTCCTATTCAAAATAGTGAGCTTGCCTAAAGCATGAGAATCCGTTGCCGAAAGTGCAACTCGATAATTATTAGTTTCTTCCTGATCTTCTGCCTCATAATCTGCAGATGTTTTTTGTGGGGCAGACGCATTTCCTGGAGAAATAACACCAGAACTTCCAGCGACACCTTGAAATTCATTATCATCATGTATATCTTTATATAAAGTTCTCGCTGCTCTGCCGCCTACAGTAGTTGGTTTAAATGGATTTGAAAATGTCATTTATTCTCATCCTCCTGAGTATTTTTATTTCCACGAGCATCGTAATCATAACCAGAGATAGAATATTGGCAATTATCACCAGGATATTCTGCTGGAGTTTGACCTTCATATTCAACAATCAATGGTTCTCCATCAGTTCTTGCTGCATGGATGACATAATAACAATCAATTTTCGTTGCATTTCCGGATTTAATAATAATTTTTTGCCCCCACTCAATTTTATCTACAATTAAATCTTGAGATGTTCCTATTTGAGTTAAAGAAACTGTGATCGTCTCAGGATCAATCAAACCATTCCAGTATTCTGGAAGATTAATAACATTTGAATTAGTAAGTCTACCTCTATAAAATACACCTGCTTCTGGTCCTTCAAGACAAATATGGCGAAGTCTATAATTTTCTTTATTGGGATGTTTAATATCAAATCCTTTCCAAGATTGCGGATTAATCGTTCCTTGGAAAGTTCCAGTAAAATTTCCTCCTTGAAAACGAGGTGCTTGAATTAAAGTTGCAGAACGAATATTACCTTGTGCAATAATTCCTTCATCAGCTTGAATATTACCAATTCTCATGTTGTAATGTAACCAAGGTTGACATGCATCTTTTGGGTAATCATCATCCTCTGTGATTCCTTTTACAGGATAATCATATCTGGTAGACAATCTACCAAATGTTGATTGATCTCCGCAGTGAGAGGTATTTGAATTTTTTGGAATAAATTTTCCTGCTGTCATTTTACTTTACGTCGTAGTGGTAACCTGAAATAGAATACTGATTATTATCACCAGGATAATCTCCAGGACTTCTACCTTCATATTCTGGAATGAGTCTTTCTCCATCTGCTCTAGTTCCAAATACATGGAAATAGCAATTAATGGGCATTCCACCATGAGATTGTAAATGTATTTTATTATCCACAATCCTTTTCACAATTACATTTTGATGGGCTCCGATTGGAGTTAGATTGACTGTAATTGTTGATGGATCAACTAATTTTTTCCAATATTCTGGAAGTAATATTTCAGTTTTATTTAACACCTTCCCTCTATAATAAACGTCATTACTTGGTCCTTCTGGGCAAGTATGTCGAAGTCTATATCCTTCTTTTGTTGGATGAGGAATATCAAAATTCTTTTTAGCAGAAAGAATATGTCCACCGCATCGAGACATAACTTCTCCCTGAGCAATAACATTCCCACCACAACCTATGTTCTGTGCAGCATCTAGAGGTCCTAAGAATCCGGCAGCACCTGAAACGGCAAGAGAGTAAGGATTATTCACTCCACTGCATAGTCCACCAGGGATCAAGGGAGGTTTTACATCAGGATCTGCATTAGATAATGGACCAATATTTACAGTTGCATATGCAGTTGGAAATTCCGTTGGAGCACCAAAAACAACAGGACCTTCAGCAAAAGCAGATCCATTGATCTTCCTATCACCCTCCCCTATAGCAGGAACAATACCAGTTCCTACTTTTAGTTGTCCTCCTACATTTGCATCGTCTAAATTAAAAGACATTTGTTACTCCTTATACTTTGACACATTCTTGTTGGAATTTTTTTCCTCCAACTTTTGAATCTTTTTTACCGCAGGCATCACTAATTCCACGAATCATAGATCCATAAATTTTTAATACACTATTAGCACAAATTTCACATGTTCCTGGAGATGCAATTTTAATAAAACTTTTAGCATTAATCAGAACTTTTTTAGCATCTAAGTAAAAATTTTCTGTTGCCGTCATTTTTATATTGCCTTGACTTCCATCAGAACCTCTAGCAACGAACTCAATATCGTCCGCTTCCATTCTAATTTTGCCATTAGTCGCTACAATAACGATATTACCATTCTTTGCATTTAATATCAAGCTGTCTTGACTTTGCTCATTAGCACTTCCACACTCTACTTGAAAATTTCCAGGAGCAATAGATGATGTCCATCCTTTTCTTTGTCCATCTTCATCCAGACAAATAGAATGTTCTCCATCAAATCCTTGTAAGAGAACAGATGATGTTACATCACCTTCTTTATGAATATGACCAAAAGAAATAGATCCATGATTATTTCCATATCTTACAGCATCATAATTTGTCTTTGCCGTATCTGTTGGATTTTTTGATGGATTAGCTCTAGGTATTCTGTCAAGCGACTTCGAACTATTTGCAGAGATTGGCATCTAGTTATATTATTTGTGTAGTAACTATTTAACGACTTTATGTAAGATTCTCTGGAGTACCTGGAATATTGAGGCGAGGATCGTTGCTTTGAATGTTCGTACCCTGCCTCTGAATTGCTGATGGTTTCGTAGTAACAACTCCATCGATGCTTTCTTGTAAAGTGTCATAGACCTGAACAAGATCTCCTGGAGTTTCATAATAACCAGCATAACGTATTCCATCTTTGTAAAATACTGCGCCATAGTATGGTCTTCCCTCAACATAACCAGTCTGCTCAAGACCAACCAAATCAGTGACCTGAATCAACTTCTCTGGTTCAGCAATTGGATCGCGAATGACTTCGAATTGTGGTCTGAATCTAGCATTTACTCCTGTATCAGAAACCATTGTAATTTCTGGATATTGTGTAAATCCAAATCCACCATCCAAAACTTTTACTTTTCTTATTTTACCGAAGGGGTCACACTCATAATCAAGAATAGCACCATTACTAGGAGTAATTTGAAGTTGATCTACACCACAATTATAGTTGATTCCTGGATTTTCAACTTCAATGCTTCTTAATTTTAATGCAACTGGATAACCTTCTCCTGGCGGCGCAACATATCCATTTCCTGGATCATCAACATCCACTCTACAGACAATACCTTGTCCCCTAACTTCTTTTGGACATGGTGGTGGTATAAGTATTGCAGAAATACCCATTGGATTTAACTTCCATGATTGAGTGCCATCAGAAACTTTGACATCTGTTGTAATCTTACATGCTACATTCGTAGGATTTGTTGCAAAAGGTCCCCGCTGTTCACCCTGATTAAACAGTTCAATTTCAACTGTTTTCTTTCCAATATTTGAAGTGAACTCTCTAGTAACAATACCTTCAAATGTTTTTGCCACTGCAACTTCTATACCATCAACAAAAACTTTCGCTACATCATCACCTTCCACTTGAATTTGATATTTACCTAGAGTAGGAAAGTCAACATTAGTCCACTTCATACGCCAAGTTTTTCCTTGGAAATTTGCCAAGTAATCTTCATCATTTTTATATGCTGGAGTAATAAAAGGTCCCAATCTACCTTTCAGATAAGTTGATAATCTTGGACCGCTATAAGTAACTCCATTCCTGGTAGCACCACCAGCAGTTCCTCCTTTTAATTTTGTATCTCCATCAACTATAAATTTACAAGTTGCTTTATTTGCTCCTTGTTTGAAATCAAAAAATCTTCCCTTGCTTGCTGCACAAGTTAAATCTGACCAATCATTATCTCCTGCCTCTTCTGTTTGAAGAACTCCTCCGCGAGTTCTCAATCTAACTCCTGACTTACTCTCTGGACTAAAGACTTCGACCGTATATACTCTTCCAGCTTCAACTTCCTTTGTAACACTAGACCTTATCTGAGATCCTCCATATGATTTACCAACGTCCAATCCAATATCAGGTATTCTAATTCTATTAGAATACTTTGCGGAACTATTAATATTGAAATTAACATTGGTTCTGCTAATTGAAGTTTTAGCTGCTGTTGCCCATTTTGCTGTATCAAAAACAACTCCTCTAACAGTTTTTGTTATCTCCTGAGAATAGTTTTCAAGTTGAACTTCAATAGTATGCCTTCCTTCAGAAAGGAATATTTTTTTGGTATTAGGATTTTCAGTTTTAAATCCCTGTAATGATTTTCCTCCAAATTTTGCTCCAGAGAAATACCCACCTATTAATTGTTCTTTTCCGTCTATAAGTATTCTTCCAGCATTATCAACCGTTCCTTGAAGCCCATAGAAACCTTCATATGGGATTTCAATATCCCATCTATTACTATAAACAACCCCACCATTATCTGTTCCTTTTGTTGCAAGAGGAGGAACAGGAGAAATAGCATATCTATCTTGAAACTTACCCCACCTACCAAGAGTATCTACAACTGGCCACCATCTTGATGATGCTCCAGGAAATCTAGTTGTCCAAATTGGATTATTTGGACATCTTCCTTCCTGTTGAGGAATGGGTTCTTGAGGAATTGGTGGAAGGGGTGCATCAATCGTGAGAGCAACTCCCATCGGATTTACCGTCCAAGACTTAGGAGAAACTACTACTGTGTCTACATTCTCAGTAGAGATATTGATTGCAACGCCCATAGGGTTTCCATCAGATAATCCTTTACCTGGTTTTTGTTGTAATTCAACTCTAATTCTATAACTACCTTTTTTAAAGTATCTCGTATAAGAACTTTTACCAGTGCTTTTTCCTGGACCACTAAATCCTATCTTTGTAATTATTGTTTCATCTCCACCCCTAGTAACACTTCTCAATCCATTTCCAATTTCTTTTCTTCCTCCTCCAGATCTATTTCCAATAAAAATTTTCGCATTATCATCAGCCATTACTTCAATAATATAGTTTCCATCAATCGGGAAATCAACTTTTTCCCATCTAATCAGATGAGTGCCAGCAAAAGAATCTGATGTTTTGTTTGGGTAGTTAGTTTTTTGTGCTCTACTAGTTGGAACTCTTACTGCTTTAGTGCTCAAAATTTCTAGTAGACCATTTTGATCAAATCCATTGTTAATATCATCATCAAATCCAATACTCCTAGAATCAATACTTTTGAATCCGCTAGTTGGACTTCCACCAATAACTTTTATATCATAAGTTTTACCTGCAGTAAAAACACCACTACCATAAATGGTTTCTCTTTTTTTACCACTCAAATAAGTGCCTCTACCAGCTTGTCGAGTTTTAATATCTCTTTTAAGTGTTACTTGATCAGTATCTGTATCGATAATAACTTCTTTTGCAAATACTCCTGAAGTTCTAAGGTTGTCATTAACTTTTAATTTAAAATTAACTTTGACTTGTCCAGTACCTGTAACCTTTAATTTTAAATTTCTTCCATCACTTACAAGTTTTACTTGGGGTTTTTCTAATCTTGTATTAGAAGCAGGAACGTCTTGTATTACTTCTTTTCCTGGATCAAAAGGAAGAACACCAAATCGATTCAAGAAGTCAGACCCTCTTCTTGAACCTGGATTCATTTTCCAGAGTCTTCTATCCGCCTTATCAATAGAATCTAAGGTATTAAAGATATTTTGAGAACCATCTGTTCCTTTTACTGTTTCTTTAATAGGAACATTAAGTAAATCTAATCTGATTTTATGAACACCAGATTTCATAAATTTTTTAAATTTGGATCCATTTCCCTTGAATCCACCAAGGTCCATTACCTTACTATTATCAAGATATAGTTGACCTTTGTTGTCACAAGCACCTCTGAATACATACTCTCCATCAAATGGAAAATTTTCTTCCCACTCAAAAGTGTAAGGAATTCCTGCAAAATCACTACCTGCCCTATTTGTTGGTGGTACTGGAGAAATGCTATACCTATTCATAAAGTCACTCCAAGCAGGATGCTTGGAGTTATATCTTACTCTATTTTTAGAGGTTGGAGAAGTGACATTTAATGGGACTTCTTTTCTAGTATTCCACCAAGGTTTTGTGATTTGTGATAAAAATCTTTGGTACTTATCAATTTCTCTTCGAAAAGGATTTTTATCTGTATTGGCATATATTCTAGGATTCCAATCGCCAAGAACTTTTCCTTCGGGTGTAAATCTCTGACCAAATCCCACTTCATCTTCATCTGGACAAAAATATTCTTCAAAATCTTTTTCTGTAGAAAAGTATTGAGTTACGGACTCTACTTCACAAAGAATAGCACGAGTTACTGCTCCACTTCCAATATCAAGATCATCATCTACCTTAACATATGGAGCATACTTATATCCAAATCCACCAGACTCTAAATCAATTGCCAGTAAAGATCCATCTGAACCAATTACGGGGTTTCCTTTTGCACCAATACCACCACCGCCAAAAAAGTGTACTCTGGTTTTATAATCATCAAAACCACCAGAACCACTAATTCCAGATAATCTATCAATCTCATTTAATCCAATAACGGGATTACAATTTCCATTATTAGCAGTCTTCTTAGGTTCAATATCTTCAATAGTTAAAGCATTAACATCATTAATGTTTAAATATCTTACTCCGTCTCTGTTGTTGAGAATAAAAGTTGTTCCTGGATTTTTCTTTGCATAACAATTTGCATCAGGAACAGATACATTCTGAATAAATCCTCTATCCGTAGAAATATATCCTACACGGATATTATCCTTGGAAGTTTCTTGAAATAAATTAAAATTAATTTCTCCTGGAGTCGCCATTTATGCTTTTACTACCCAGCTTCATGGAGATATTTATCACGAATACACAACATCAGATTGTTCTTTAGTTGGTTCAACAAATGGTACACCAGGTTTAGCAGATATGTTTGTAGGTAAGACAGCAGAATCCGCAATGGATTTAATATTTGGTTTTTGTGGTTCTTTTTGACCTAGACTTCCTGCAGCGAATTGATAGAAATCAGAAACTGCTTCTTCTGGTTTCAATTCAAAACCAAATAAATTTATAACAAGATTTGTAAAATTAAGTGCAGAAGAAATATTACCACTAATGGAACTCAATTGATTCGAAACATCATCAAGACTTCCTCCTACACCTGCAATTTGTTGCTCAATGTCAGTCAAAAATCCACTTACATTTTCAAAAATTGTTTGATTATAATCATTTATTTGTGTTCTATTTGCAGACATTACTTGACCAGCAATATCTTCTGCATAGCAAGCTGGTATTTTTGGTTTTTTCCTATTAGAAAAAGATCCATCAGTATTATCTCTTGCAGCAGATTCTAATTGATCGAGATTGAATGTGTTACTTAATACACCCTCAATAAGATCACAAAGACCACTTGTCATTTTTCCATATAAAGACATAAACAATTCAGTAAGAATCTCTTTCACATCAGCAAACATATACCTGAAACTTGACGGCATAGCAGAAACTGCTTTTGATAATGCCTCATTTAATACTTTCAAAACGTATTCCATAAGTCTATCAAATAAAGGTTTCATATATTTTGCAATTTGACATGCAATATTATGCATCAACCTTTTAATATCACCTATCTTACTAGAGGCTGCATCAACATAACTGGACAAAGAACTTAGATACTTATCTAATTTTTGAGTAAAATTATCAATCTCAGTTTGCATTCCTTTCATGGATGATTCTAGGAAAGCATCTGGATCGGGTTTCAATAAAACAATTTTTTCTTTATATTTTTCAGATCTGTTTATATCAGCTACTGAAAGTTCATGTACAGCATCAACATTTTCCTTTGTAACTCCAGGTTGTGTTGGTGATGAAGAACTATTTGCTTGTTGGCATCTATTTTTTATACCTTCGGCAACTCTTCTCTGAACCAGTTCATCTCTTTCAGCACCAGATAATCCTCTTTCTTCCGCTTCTACTCTAGCACTTTGAGCATCTCCAAATTGCTGTGAAGTGAGAGGAAGATCAGACCTCAACCCAAAAGCGTTTACCTGTACCCCAGAAGGAACTGTAGCGCATTCTTTTGCTTGCTCTGGAGTCTTTGGTTTTGTCGTTATGAGACCCTCATCAGGGACTCTTTCCTTTGCAGATCCTGTTTTTGGAGAAGTTCCAGACGCATAACCACTTGTCGCTAAAGATCCTGGTTGCGTATTACTAACTCTGTTGTCACCAATTTTAGTTGCAAGTGGAGTTTGTGCATTATTTCCAAGCACACCCATAATAACAGGGACTTGCTGGTCTTGTCCATCTAGAAAAAAACCAAATACCATCATTCCTTGACGAAGGTTTGATGTCTGTCCAGAATTTGTTTGCCCGCCTCCCGCAGTGATGGGATACATTACATTTGCCCACGGAAGTTGATCCGATGGGATTTCATTTTCACCTTGATCATGGAGTCCCATGATTCTTACTTTATATCTTCTACCCCATCCAGGAATACTGTTTGGATCTTCATGCTTACCTGAAAGCATGTTGTCTCTCCAGGTAGAGTCGTCAGCAATCTGACCAATCCACCATAAAAAACTACCTCCTAAAAATCCAGGATTAAATAAAGATCCTCCTTCCATTAATTATTAATCCTCGTAGATTCTACACTCGTCAGCTTCTGGATTCTCATCGCAGTACATTTCGAATGCTGTTGGATCATGATCATCATCGGGATGATTCGCTTGATACAACTCAAGATGATCTAGTTCGTCTGCTACATGACGACGCATTTGTGGAGACAGAGTTCCGTTCTCCAGCATATCTTTATCGTCATTGATGTGTTGTTGAATGCTTCGATCAGTCATAGTTTTCTGTTGTTAGATGTATGGTTTCCGATTCTACCAAAAGAATCTCGCATTAGGTTTAACTTAGTATAAGTTTCCTTTGGGGTAATATAGTGACATAAATCTATTATAATATATAGACCCCCAGTTTCCTTACTAACCTCATCAGATCCCTCAACATCAAGTTCTGGTACATCCAGAAATACTGCATCTCCTGCATGTAGAGAAAAATCTCCAGGAAGAGTTACAGTTGCTTGGGATGAGAAGAACTGATTATATCTCATATTTGCCTGATTTACAATATCCCTGTATTCAAAGTTTTCTTCTCGTGACTTTTGTATTTGCTGTTGCGTATTCCCAGAAGGAAGAGTACCTTTGTCTAAAACAAAATATGAAGTTCTGGAAAACTCTTTATTATTTCCATCTCTAGTAAACTCCTGATTCAATTTAGGTAAAGACCTCCCAGCAAGAGTAAGAGACTGTTCTTTTTCTATAAAGTTTGGTGTCAAAACTTCATAGTGTAAAGTGAAAGGATCAAACAGAATAGTTCTTGTAGAATATGATCCCATCTTCAATTTTTCCTGAACGTTAATTTTATTATCATGACTATATTCAAGTGCTTTTATATCATATCCTGCAGGTAAATCTTTAGTTTGATTAAAAATGATTGACTTCTTTTTTTCTTGACCAAGTAACCCATCAATTGATTTAAACTTGAATCCCTCTGCAGTTTCAAATAAAAAGTAACCAGCACTATCGCCCTTTGTTTGATTCTCGGATGATATACCTTTTTTAGACAACCAGTTAATTAGATAAAAGGGTTTCTTATTATCCCCCACAAAATTAAAATTATTAGATGTTTCTTCAATGTCTACATTTTTTTGAGTTCCAAGGTAGTTATTATCTGTCAATAATTTTCTAACAGAGTTAGAAAGTTTGCCATCGAATCTCTCAAAAACTCTTACCTTATCATTCAAAATAAATTCTTTAGACGTTAGATCTAATCTCACCATCGACTTTCTCGTGTCTTCAGAAAGAGGAGTGACTTTATTTACATAGAGTGGGTTATTTTTCTTATCAGAAAACTCTATTATATTATCATTATTATCTTTAAACTTAAGAGAAACTTTTTCTGTTCCTACAATTGGTAAACCTTCCAATACAGTTTTATTATTGACCGAATTTCCAGTATCTGCATAAGTAACAACTGCACTTACATTATCATGCAACACACTTTCATAATAAGAAAGGTTTACAATACCTGTTAGGAGATTTGCATCTAATGTACCTTCATTAGATGTAATTGCAATGTTCTCGATAGAAGCAGGTGTTGTTTGTCTTGATACAATACTTTCTGACATTGATTTATACCTCTTAATTATATTTAACCTTGAGAAGCGAGGAACTCAAAAGGATCCTCAGATCTGGATGCACTAAAATTAAGATACATGGAAGATTTTTCACTGTATGGAGTTTGTTTTACCACTTCTTTTATTTTTTCTACAATAACAACCTGTGAGGATAATGCCTCATATGGAGCATAATCTCGTATCGCCTGCATGACGCCATCATATCCCTCTGCTTGGTTGATTGCAAGTAACATGTCTCTAGCAGGTCCTTGACTGTCAGCATCAATAACAATTTCTTTTCCTTCTTCACCAAGCATAGCAAGGTGAGGATATCCTAGGGTTTCGCCACCTTTTGCATATGCCACATGAACATGGTCTCCATGACCAGCAGGATCAGTTCCACCATGAATAAGTTCTACTGGAGAAACTCCCTTCATTTTATTGAAGTCTTCAATTACTTTCAAGATAGGACCTTGTTCATATGTCCAAGCACCAATATCAAGTGCTCTACCTTTATAGTGCCAAGAATTTGCAGAGTGTTTCCCTCTTACTCCACCAAAATCAGGATGTTCTGTAATTGCTTGATAGTCTTTTGGGGTCGAAAGTTTTGATTGTATATATTTTCCTGCTTCACCTGCAAGATTTGTTGCTGATCCAGATGGAATTCCAATATTAGTTCCTGCGCGAGTATAATCTTCAGGTTCCTCATCAAGATCCTCTACAGGTTTTTTCTTGTCAAAGAATGTATCATATAACCATTTACCTGCAATATCACCAGCAAGACCACCCAACGCACCACCAACAAAATTTCCTGCAACAGGAATAATAGATCCAGCAGTAGCACCGAGAGCACCAAAAATTGTAGCACCAATCGCTGCGAATGCTGCTCTTCCTACTGGTTCTTTAAATACAAAGTAATTCAGTGCAAAATCAATTAATCCACCAAGGATTGGTATTCTCCTAACAAAGGGACTAACAAATCTTTTTGCTAATGTTCTTGCTGCCAGTGATTGTGCTGCTTGTCTACCAAATCTTCTTGTTGCTGCTCTCTGACCATATCGTCGAGCATATCTTTGGGCAACGCTTCTTGATACACTTCTACCAGTTCGACCTCTTGATAATCCATCAATTCCAGTTCTAGGTCTTGGGTCACGCATTGCTGCCGAGGTGGCACCTATCAAAACAATTGCATTCAAAAGTTTAAATAAATTATCTCCAAGAGTATCAAAATTTTTTACGGCATCGTCTCCAAACTTATCACCAATAAAATTTCTTGTGCCATCAATGGCATTCTGTCCCCACAATAAAAACGTACCTAAAGCATCTATAATTCCAATAACAAAATCTGTTATAAAGTTAAAAGTATTTTCAATTATTGGTAAAAATCTTTCAATAATAGGAGCATATTCTATTAGTCTAGTCAGAATAAATCCCATTAAAATATTTCCAAAAAAATCTTTGATTCTGTCAAAAAATTTTACTTTAGGAATTTTTAATTTAGTATCCTTAGATTTCTTTTCTTCAGAAGTTTCTAAAGTTTTCTCCGCATTCTGACGTTTTTCTTTTTCATCTTGTCTCTTTTTACTATCTATTTCTTTCTTTTCAGATGCAAGAGTACCTTTTAATATCTTATCAATCTCTATAACTTTTTCTTTTATAACAAATGTTTTTTTATTGGTTACTGAAGATCCAACAGATCTAACCGCAGTCGGTTTTGAAATTGATAGAGAACTAATTTTTGCTTGAGGTAAAAACTTTTGAGTACTAAGTGCCATTTTTTAATCCTCAAATAGATACACCTAAAATCTTTGCTTTAGAAAGCGAAGGAGGTGGAATTGGAATAGGTGGTATGTAATTAGAATTTGGTCCTAATGGCGAATCGCCAGAAGATGATTCTGATTGACTTACTGTAGAAACTACAGAACCAGATCTCACAGGCGGAGGTGCTGGTATATTTAATTTTGGTGCGGTATTACCAATTCTTCCAGACGCAATTCCTCTATTCGTTCCAGATACAGATTCAAATGCGCCACTAATTCCTTTAACTTTAGACCAATCTGTTTTTTTAGTATTACCCGCTGAAGCACTACTTGCTGAGGCACCAGAAGAACTAGTTCCCGCTAATGTTATACCTGATCCACCTGGACCAATGAACTTCTTATAGTAAGAAGGTGGTGGTGAAGGAGGAGGATCATCCTTTCCAACCTGTTCTTTATAGTGATAAAAATTACCTCTATTTGAAAATTTAATATCACCCTGACCCATATTTGCATACTGACTAGTACCTTTAAAATCTGTTCTTCCTTGAAGTTTATTCAATGCACCTGCAATTTTTATTTGACCCTCTTCAGAAGCTAGTTTTTCAGCCAAAGCGGGATCATCATATGCCTTACCAGTAAATACTGCTTCAAATTGTCCCGCTTGAGATCCAACTGCTTTAATAGTATTTGGCCATGAAGGATCGGCAACTCTATTCAAAATAGCTGCTGCAACTCCATATTCATCATCTGTTCCTCTTTGCGCTTCAGCACTTACAATAAAAGCAAGATCTCTATAATCTTGAGCGGTTAAACCCCTAAGACCATTTCCCTCTGAACTTTTTGCCTTATTACCAGTTCCTGCCAATCCTAAGAAATCCCACCATTCTCTATTATCATTTTGTCTTCTACTTTCCATAGCAGCTTGCTGTTGTCTAGACATTTCATCTATAGAACCACCACCTGCCGCATAGGTAGTGCCTCCCATCTTTTTCGGTTTATTTGTACCACCAGCAGATGCATTAATTCCTTCCATAAAATCGAGTCCATAAGCTTCAACAGCTCCACGACTCATAATAAATTCTCCAGGAGTAAGCATTGCAGGAATAACATCAGTGCCTTGTGCTTCTCCACCTCCACTAAAACCTAACATATCTGCACTAATTGGAGCGCCAGTCATTCCTCCAAATTCTCTTGTCTCGTCCATTTGAGATTTTTCTGGATCCTCAGGATCCTTTATCACTGCAGTTCCCGATTGATTTTGCATCACAGCAGCAACACCAAGAGCACCTACACCAAGTGCAGCAGCTGCTAATGGATGTGCCGCAACTAACCTAGTAAACGCCACTGCTAATTTTGGAATAAATCTCAAAGTCATTCCGACTATTCTGGCGACAAACCTACCAAAACTATTTCCAAATAATAGATACGTTCCCAAAAGTGCTGGCCAAGTCTTCTCTAAAAATGTTCCTATTGCACTAAGTTTTTGTTTATTGCCCTCATCGCTAAACCAATCAACTATTTTTGTTAAAATATTTCCAATTAAAATCTGTGATACAAAATTAAATAGTCTATCAAATATACTTTTCACTGGTTCCAATACTTTTTTAGTAGATTCAGTGAATTTTTTGAATGTATTATTTTCTAATCTTTTTTCTTTTGCCGATCTACCTTTTCTTTCTGATCGTTTTCTTTCTTCATCTGCTGCCTTTTTCTTTAAAGATTCTTCTTTCCGTAAAGTTTCAATAATTGAATCAATACCTTTAAGAATGTCATCTATATTTTCTGCAGATTCTTCTTCTTTATTGAAAAAAGCACTTGTTTGTATTTGAGAACTTTTAGATACTACAAGTGCTCCACCTCTGTTAAGAGATTTTGTTGAGTTTACTTTACTAACATCAACTTGTTTTTTCCTATCTACAAGTCTATTAACAAATGTCTCAAAATCTATTTTACTTTTTCTATATGCCTTTACGCCTTCTTTTCTTTCTTGTGGTGATAAATTGCTCCCTTCAATTCTACCCTCTGATAATAGTTCTTGATAATATTTGTCATACTTATCCTCACCAAAAAACTTTTTGGCTGCAATTATCTGTCCGCCCTTGGGTTCACCTTCTTCCCTTATCGATTTAAGAAGTTCATCTAGATCCATTAGATGCCTGCTGCTTTAACTTTTCCTCTTCAAGATGTTGCTCTAGCAACGCTACATAAATGTCTCTTTCCCACGGAATTAGATTTTCAATCTCCGTTAATGAGTATTTATGGTACTGCATTAAGGCAAAATTTAATTTATAGTAACCCTCTAAACTCATATGAACGAGGGCTACGCGAAAAAACTTGCTAATCCCTCAAGAACAACTTCACTCTCAACTTTTGTTTCTGGATTTTTAACTTTAATAGTATGAGAAAGTTTTGGCATAGTTTCAAAGAACTTTTCAATTTCTTTGAACTGAGAAGAATTCATTGACTCCAAAAATTCTGTTATTTCTTTCTTAGTGCAATCTGCAGTAGACCAAGCTTCCTCTTCAGTATAAATTGTACCGATACAAGATGCGATCAATTCAAATGATTGATCCATTGCATTCTTACTGTCAAAATCAAAATTATTTTTAATAAATTGTTCTAATGATGGATATTTCATTTCCATCATGATTGAATCATCTAATTTAATTTTATTTGTGTGATTCTTTTCTTTACTTACTTTAATATCATCAAGATTAATTTTTACAGATACTTCAGTCTTCTCATCATCAGGACAAATGATATTAATATCAATTTCTTCTCCAACTGATTTGCCACGAATATTCAAGAAAAGATATTCAATATCAAATGTTGGAAGATCTTCTACTTTAATTCCCCTAGTTAAAATACAATTCTTGATTACAGACTTAATTGCAGTAGTAATTTGTTTTGTATCTTCACTTTCTAGTGCAATGACAAGGAGTTTTTCTTCTTTTACAAGAAAAGGTCTATATTGAATCGTTTTTCCTGTCGAAGGCAATTCAAGTTCATACTTTGGTGTGGCAATCTTTGGTAAAGGCATAATGTCCTATAGAGTTTCAGTAAGTGTATTTATTGTATTTCTTTAAAGTTTAAAGTGAGACCAGGCATAGCAACTCCTTTATATCCTCCACTAGTTCCTGCTCTATAACCTCCCTTTTGGGCAAGACTCTGTAAGCGATTCCTTCTTGCTCCAGTATTATAATATCTATCAACATCTGCAAGAATATCTCTCTGTGCTTCAGTTCCTACATTTCCAATCATGCCACGATTTGTCAATGCCCATATATCAATATCTTCTCTTCTATTAGATACTGTCGGTGGAACTGGAACTCCTGGAGCAGGAATTGCTGCAGGTTCTACTTGTGGTTTTTCATAAACTGATTTATCGGTGACGTATCTAACGTAACTAAATCCAACCGTGCATTTTAAAAGATTAGATCCATCATATGAAACTGGCATAGAATTAATACTAAATGGATATGCCTTGATAAATTTATAGGTCAAAAAATTAGTTTCATAATCACGTTCAAATTTTGTAATTTCTAATCCATCAGTACAATATCCTTTCTGACCTCCTGGATATTTTACTCTATAAAAATAATTTCTAGAAGCAGAATCAGTTTGACTAGATTTTTCTAGATCATCTTCATCAACAATACCCTTTATCCAAGTTTCAAAAAATCTGATTGGCCAATAATTATCAGCATCAACCATAAAAGTCAAATCAATTCTATCATCAAACTGTCTTCTATATGCATGTCGTTCAGTGACACCATGGTGATCATTATTAATTTCAAACGTTGCTAATCTAGATCCTGGTAATGATGCATCAGAACACTGCAAATGCAATCTCTCTTGAGTATAACTATCCATAGATCCAGATAGAAACTCAGGTACACCAATACTCACTTCAAAGTGAGACGTTAAAGCAGGTCGTAATAGATTTGATTTTATATCAGAAACTGACTTTGGGGTAGGCATCTATAAATAGTTTTTAACCTTATATATTATGTATGGCAGAAAGCAATAAGAGTAAGTATTATCCATCATATCCCAACAAATATAAAGGAGATTCATCAAATATTATTTGTAGAAGCACATGGGAAAGAAAATTTTGTAGATGGTGTGACTTGAATGAAAGTATTTTAGAGTGGGGAAGTGAAGAATTCTATATTCCGTATATCTCTCCACTTGATAATAGAGTCCACAGATATTTTCCAGACTTTATTATTAAGGTGAAAGAAAGCACAGGACAAATCAAAACTTATGTGATTGAAGTCAAACCCAAAAAACAAACTAGACCACCAAAAACACCAAAGAGAAAAACAAAATCATATCTTTATGAGTGTAAAACATATGCTGTCAATCAAGCCAAATGGAAAGCAGCAGTTGAATTTTGTGAAGATCGAAGAATTAAATTTAAAATCATCACAGAAGACGAACTAGGAATCAAATGAACCGTATCGAATCCATAAGACAAGACCTTCAATCTGAGAAGAATCTTGATGATAGAATGGAGTTGATTATGTATGCTCTAAATGATACTGTGACACCCATACCTGATGAAGGAAATATCTGCACCTTCAAATATTATGCAAAGACCCCAAATCTTACCTATGATCAACACCCACTTGTTGCTGTAACCGATTTATTTTCTTGGGGATTTCGCGGTCTCAATTTTCATCTTAGAAAATATAGACAATATACTTGGGAAGAATTAGGAACACAAGTTTATATTGTAAATAGAACTGAACTTGATGACTTACTGTCATTGGATTATGAAAAGATAGTCCTAAATAAATAAAAACCCCCCATCTGATGGCAGATAATATTAAAGCATCTTCAAGATCTGTGGCTGGAATCCCTAGTCGTTTAGAAGTAAACACTGATACTGGCGCAGCTTTCTTGTATGGAGAGGAAGGTATATTTGGAAGGACTGTCATTGCTCAAGCAAGTACAATCGGCAATAATTGGACTATAGAGGATGCATTTGTAAGGAAGTATAATAATAAAAACGGTACTAGACTATCGAAAGACCAAGTACAAAAGATTTTTGTACAAGAACACACATCAATTTTAAATAATGATAGAGCTAATATTATCAATACACACTCCGCTGTCAACACTAGAACTTATCTTGCAACAACAGGAAAACTACCAGGGGTCATTGATCCTAAAACAGGGTTAAAACAAGGGGAAAAGAACAAAACTGAAGCAGAACTAGATCCAAATGCAAATAATTCTAATAATGGAAATGGTGAATCCTCTTCATCAACTGCAGCGGGAGAAATAAATCAAGAAAGTACTGAAGGATCGAATCGATCTATTCCTGGACAAACTGCACCATTAAGATATCCAATTGATATTGCACAAACAACTCAAGATGTAATTAAATTTGACATGCTTGAGTTTTCACCAAAACCCCTTACTCAATCTGGTGCTTTTGGGACAGGAAAAAGAAGTAATGCTTCCACAAGAACATTAGGGTCAACAATATTATCAATTCCAGGTGGCATAAAAGACAGCAATTCTACTGGTTGGGGTGATGGATCAATGAATGCGCTTGAAGCAGCACTGGCAGGAATTGCACTAGGTGGTATACAAGAAGGTGGAGAAGGACTTACAAATTCTATTTCCCAGACCATAGGAAATGTTATTGGTGGAAGTAATGAGGTTAAGGACGCAATAGCAGCATCTTTTGCAGGTAGTGCTGCAGGTATTGGACAGCAACTCTTAACAAGAACAACGGGTGCTATTTTAAATCCAAACATGGAGTTATTATTCAAAAATCCAACTCTAAGACCATTTGATTTCTCATTCTTACTTGCTCCAAGAGATCCAGATGAAGCAAGAGAAGTCATCAATATTATTAGATTTTTCAAACAGGGGATGGCACCAATTAGAACTAAAGCAAATTTATTCTTAAAATCTCCTAATACATTCAAAGTTACATACTTACATAGAGGAGAAAGTGGAAAAGAGCATTTTGGATTAAATAAATTTAAAGAGTGTGCTTTATTGGGTTTAAATATTGACTACACACCAAATACAAATTATGCGACTTTTACTGATGGATCCATGGTGGCATATAGAATGACCATGAGATTTCAAGAACTTGAGCCTGTATTTAATGATGATTATCAAAATGAACAGAATTCAATAGGTTTCTAAAATGTCAAACTATTTCAGTCAACTTCCAGATTTTGAATATGTTAGTAGATTACCTGACTCTAAAATTTCCGATTTCATCAAAGTAAAAAACTTATTCAAAAGAGGTTTCTTGAGAGAAGACATCTTTCAAAACCTTGCATTTTTTACGAAGTATAAAATTAAAAATAATGATAGACCAGATAATGTTGCCTTTGATTTTTATGGAGATTCCAATTTAGATTGGTTAGTTTTAGTCTGTAATAATATTGTTAATATTCAAACAGAATGGCCAATGCAACAAAATGACCTTGACAAATACTTACTAAACAAATATGGAAACTATGATACTGTTTATAGTGGAATACATCATTATGAAACAACCGAAGTCAGAGATAATCAAAATACTATAGTTTTACCAGCAGGATTGCAAGTAGATTCTGACTATCAAATTACTTTCTATGATTACGATTTACAGACTCAAGTCACAAAAACTCCAGTGAAAAGCGTTACGAACTATGAGTATGAAACTTTAATTGAAGATGATAAAAGAAATATATTTTTACTAAAACCAGATTATATTAATGTTGTTAAAGATGACATGGAAGAAATTATGACATACAGAAAAGGTTCCACCCAATATATGAGCGGAACCATGAAGAGAGCAGATAATATTAGATTATATCAATAGTCAACTTTCAGCAAGTTTCTGGAAGTAAGACAGAGCATCATCCTCATCTGAGTCAGAGGAATTGGTAGGAGTGATGTCAGGTGCGTTGAAATCTGCTGCAGGTGCTTTGCTGGACTCAAAGTTAGGAGTGAAAGATCCACGACCTTCGCTCTCATCTTCCAGTTCTTCATCAAAACGTGCAGGAGCAGACTTCTTACCAAGAACCATCTTCAGACGTGCTTCAAGTTGTTCGTAGGTTTTGAACTGATCTGCAGCAGTCAGAGCAGCAAGAGAGTACTGCTTTTTCCACAATGCTTCCAGTGCATCATCATCGTCCAGAAGAGGACCAGGACGATCAAACTCAGAAGAATCATAGTTCCAATAACCAGCAACTTTCTTCAATTTCAGTTTGAAGTTTGCACCTTGCCAGAAGTCAAAGGGATTGATAGGAGTCTCATCCTCAAACTCTGGTTGCATTGCTTCCATGATCTTGTCAAAGATCTTCTTACCGAACTTATAAAGGAAGACTTTACCTTCGTTCTGTGGGTTTGCTTTGTCCTGCACAACATAGATGTTGGCATAGTAGGACAGTTTACGCTTTTGCTTACGAACAGTGTCCTTGTCAGAATCAAGACCACTATTCCACAGTTCACGATTGTATTCGCCCAGAGGATCTTTCTGACCAATCGTAGTCAGAGAGTTCTCGATGTACCAACCACCAGGACCTTGGAAGGCATGGGAGTACATCTTTGCCCAGGGGAGTTCTTCTCCTTCAGGGGCGGGCAGGAAACGGATGACAGCATAACCATTGCCAGTCTTGTCCATTTCAGGTTTCCAGAGACGGTCATCTCCACCGCCACCAGTATTGTTCATCTTCTCAACTTCCTTCACCAGTTTAGAGGTGAGAGAACCAAGAGAAGACTGCTTCTTAAGATTTGCAAAAGACATTCGGATTACCTCGGATTTGTACGTATTTGGCTTGTGTGTACTTCGTTATTCTACAGGTCGGAACCTGTTCTGTCAATCTGTTCACGCATTTTCTCAAGCATCTTAGTCATGTTCTCAAAGAGAATATTCATATCAACATCTTGGGAAAGACCCATTGCAATAGCAGATTCTATAATCTGTTCTTTCATTTTAGTTGCTTCAGGATCGTCAGAAAGGCTTAGTCTGGTATAAAGAATTTTTTGTTTTTCAAGCAACCTTCCTAACATACTCACATGAAATAATTTTTCTTCTTTATCCATGTAACCAAATTTGAAAACATTTTTATAAATGTCTTCTTGTAACTCACTAATTTCTGCCATTTCGGCACGAACTACATCTGAATCGAAGAAACTCATTTCTCTAAAACAACCATCTTTAGAACTTTTTTGTAACGAAATACATCGATATTTAGGAAAGGAGAATACTTTTTAATTCTCATACTTACGGTTTCCCACACAGGATCAGATAATTTCTTGTCCCAATCTTTTCTAAACCCAAGTATCCTATCAAGAATTACTAGAGTTTCGATTGAAATCTCATCTCTAAGATATGATTTTAGAATATCTGGATGACGAGAACCATCCAGTGAAAACATGGCATCAAAATTATTATCAGAGAAAACTTTTTCAGTTTCTTCTTTAAACAGATATGTGAGTGACTGAGTTCTTTTCTTCCAAGAAGTGTACCTATCTTCACCTTCTCTTATCATTTCTCCTATCCAAAGTTTACTTGGATCCGTACAGGTGATGAAGTTAGACACAAAGAACTCGATTACTTCTTTGTCGTCTTTGTTTCGTGCAAGTTTTTCAAACCAAAATCTATCCTTTCTTTTGTAGAAAGACTGCACAGTAGCACGACTTTTACCACAATACTTGTGATAGTCATACTTCTCTTTCGTGAAGTGATTCTTCAAAGAAAGATATTGTTTATAAGCATCAAAAGGCATCATTCCTCAAAGGGGTAGTTTCGCTCTGGAGCTCCTCTTTAAAAAGTTAAGTTCCATCGCTTCATACTTTAGTTTTTCTTTCAAGGGTTTAGAAATCAGTTTGGGAACTGATTCTAAATCAACACTATTCTTTTCACAAAAGTGAATAATAGCATCGATATAATTCATGTCAATATTATCTTTTACAAGATTTTCAATTTCTTGAGCGAACTTGGAGGGACAGAAAAACTTTTTTTCTAATTCTTTTTCTAGTTCATTCTCCATTCTCTGACCTAGTATTGTGATGTACAAATTCTTTAATATACCGAACTAACAATTTAATATAGTCCCCTTTATTCCTTTTGTCAAATACCTCGACTTCACCTCCAGGAGTAACCATGAGGGTGATAAGTTTTTTAACGGGAATACCTGTTAGTTCATAATAAGCAGCTGCATAGAATGTTTCTTGGACGAAATAATTCTCCAACCACTTTTCAGGTTTTATCTTTTCAGATGTTTTAAAATCGATGACTGCTAGTTCTCCTTCGTACTCTGCTATGCAGTCAACTCTTCCTGCTAAACCAAGATACTCCGAATACAGAGTTCTTTCAATAGCATGAATATTATTTATCTTATCAAGATAAGGTTTGGCATGATGAAACATAAACTGAGTTAAGGGACGATAATCATCCCAATTCAGATCTTTATTCTCAAGATATGCTTGTGCTGCTTCATGGAAATCTGTTCCACGAGCAGTTGCTTTCTTAGTAATCCGATTTGCTTCTTCAATGCCAACACGCTCTCGCCACTTGACAAAAATCTGTCGGTTATAAAAAGAAGTTACGGACGTAATAGAAGGCACCCAATCTCCATTAGGAACGTTATAGAGACGGATGCCATTTGTTTCTTTCTTTTCTAATTCAATGTCACCGAGATAATTATGATGAATAAATGTCATGTGAGTTTAAAGATTCAAATCAGTTTTAGCAATTAGATACTCTTTACAGAGACCAGAACGTACAATATCTTCGACGCCAAATTCGACCATATCTACAGATGGCATCATACGAAGGATTCTCATAAAGTCAATAATACCATTCTTCTCATTTGTTTTCACTAAATCAGATTGAGTGGCATCTCCGCAGAACATGATCTTAGAATTTTCACCAATACGAGTGATAATTGAATCAAGTTCATGGAAATTCAAATTCTGGAATTCATCTACAATGATGATTGCATTATCTAAAGTAGTACCACGAATGAATGATGTAGACCAGAAACTGATGGTTCCCTGATTCTTGAGGTTGCCATACAACATTTCAAAGTCAGACTCCGTAGGCATCTCAAACATATATTTTACCATATTCTTGTATGGAATTTGGTAGAGAGATGACTTATCTTCGTGATCTCCAGGGAGAAATCCAATCTCTCTAGTTGCTACGAGCGATCTAACAATATAGATTTTCTCATAAGGAGTGTTTACATTAAGAACATCTCTGAGAGCATTGTACAAAGTAATAAATGTTTTACCTGTACCTGCTGCACCATAGGCAACAAGATTTTGATCATTCTTGTAGCATCTAAACAGTTCTTGCTGATTTTCGGTAAGAGGTTCAACCCTCTTCATTAGATCAGAATTGATTGGTTTTTTTCTTTTCATTTGCTTGTTAGACATTCCGAATGGAACTGCTGGAGATTGAGACTTTCTTTTTGCTGGCATAGGTTATGGAGTTCAGACGGGTTTGACTTTTGATCCAGGGGCTTTGGATGCTTTACGAAGAACATCATTCCACCCTGGATGGGACTTCTTTAGTTTGTCATAGACTTCACCAATCTCACCACAAGCAGGTGCGGTAGATGGATCAGACCAGTCTCGGTCCCAGTCAGGATTGTCAATTTTCCATTGATCCCATTCATGAACGCTGAGTTTTACCTCTTTTTGTTCACCAGTGTTTTTATTAATAACAGGATAAGTAGCCATAAATTATATCAAGTTGAAATTATTTATTAAGACCATTCCATTGCTTCAGCAACAGCAGGGAATTGTTCGATGAAGATTTTCTTTGCACCCAAAGCAATGTCCATGTGTTCCTTCTGTGTACCATTTGCAGAACGCAAATCGATATAATGGATCCATGATCTTACAGAACCGGTCATGTAGATTCTTGTGGGACAAGCGAGGGGAAGCACAAAACGCGAACACTCCTTTGCGATTCCATAATCAAGCATTGATTGATACAACACCATTGCCTCATCAAAGTGGCGACGAATCTTGATTTCAAACTCCTGTTTCACAAATGGATCAATGTCATCGATAGAGTTCTGACGATTCTTTGTGTCTTGACGCCGAAGGTCAAACATAGGAATCGTCTCTGCCAACATAGAACTATCAGCATAACGTTGTGAAAATTCTTGATATGTGAACGAACGGTGCCGGAGCACTTGAGCTGCGATGCCTCTAGTGGTGTTGATCTCCAGAGTCATGTATGCCTGCTCAAAGATACTCCAGTGCTGGTGCTTCACACAATACTTAAGAAGACCAGAGAACTTTTCGTTCTCCTGGTTATTTGGATTTGACACACGGGCACAATAAGCCATGTGCTTTTCTGCATCAGGTGTAACACTGATAAGTTTAATCGGGGTATCCGTCATCGTCATAAAATACTTCGTCGTAGTCTGAAATGTGAGGTGCTATCTCTTCGTAGTTTGGTTTATAAGCATCGATGTCAGAGTAAACCTCGGATTCTAATGCTTCAACGAGCAACTTAAGATTTCTCACTATCAATTTAAGTTTTTCTCTTTCCATAAAGATAGTAGAGTCTCCATATAATTATAGACAAAAAAAGAGGACTCGTCAAGAGTCCTCTTTGATCTTCCAGATTTTATCACTTCGTGATTTTAAATCTATCCATTTGGCATAATGTACACCACGATAAGTTAAAAATCCGAAGACTTTATCTGGATCGTGTTTCGATGGATCGTAGTCTGGAAGGTCATATTCAAATCTGACCTTCAGCATTTTTTCTCCTCAACTTATTTTTTTGAGAAGTAATAATTCACCGTACAATAAAAAAATAAATGCTGCACTAAAAAGGGAACCTAATCCCGCTACTTGAAGTGCTTGCATAATATCCTCACTTAGCGTAAGGTGTACCACGATAGCAGAAAACACCGTGGGTGTCTTTTGCTTCGAAGCAACGAGTATCATACTCAACACCACGATATGAGGTGTGCATGATTTGTGCGTCGTGAAGGGCAGATGCTTTTTCAATCTGCTTCTTGATGAGAGTTAAGGTGTTCATTTGTTTTCTCCTGAAGTGGGTGATTAACCTTCTCTGCTTTCGCAGGATCCGTTTCCCCGTTCCTTCAGTCGTTTGCGTCCCAGTAACACTCAGGCACAGAGTCCTTTACTGTCTCAACAAGTTCTAGCACCACTGCTGGTGGTAGATCTTTGTGCTTGGCAATCCGAAGCATTAAAGCATCGGCTTCTTGACAATTGAGTGCTGTGTAGAGTAATAGCTCAACCATGGGATGAACGCTCCGTTCCGCGACTTACTTGCGTCCTTAGGTAAATGTACTGTTGCATTGACCTTCAACTTTTGATCTGAAATAACCTATGAGATTGTACTTCGATCGTTGATCGATGTCGTCCCTCATTTGAGTTTCAACTCTAAGTTGTAAGAACCTTTCACAAGACATATGCCACCCATAGGGTGACGGATCGTGATGGGCTAAGGTGAAAGCCAACAGTAAAGAAACCATTGGATGAACGTAGGTCTAGTATAGACCTTATGTTCTATATAGTCAAGTTTATATGTATCTCTTGATACAACTTTACAAGAACATTCCCTTATCACTCATGTACTTTAGAGTTTCTTTCAGTGTACCACGATGATCTAAACCAATGGCAACTTGAGGATACTCCGCCTCACTACCAAATTCATCACGGAACTGCTTATCACTGAAGTCAACACCAAGCAAAAACTGCCTTACATCTTGACCACATGCTTCAAGTACCATCTTTGCTCTTTCGGATTCTTGACTTCCGTTACTATAAACTAGTGCTTGAATCATTTGTTCGTGTGGTTATACTCGATTACAATTTTTTTGTGATATGTAGTACGGTCAGAGCACTCAAAGTAGTGCGCTTTGCCTTCCAAAAGTTCTTCAATTTTTTCTACCAAATTCTTAGCTATGTTCTCTTTGGTTACGTTGTTGCCAGTCATCAATTTCCTCCTGAGTAGGCACTTTAATTCTGAACTCAAGTCCGTGTTCTTCAAACTCCTTATTCATTTTTTCATACGTTTCTGGAGTAATTTTTTCAGTCACGTTGCCTCCAATCATCAGGTTTATCGCGTTGGAACCAGTCAACTATTTCATCAGCACCATCGAACCCCGTTCTATGATTAGATGGGTCGGGGTCGCCTAATCCCATCTTATTCATAAAATCATCAATACTGCCCTCCTCAATCCCATTGGACTGACGACGTGCTTTGTTCAACCAATCCCTAGCAGTAGTATGAGCTTTGGCAAGTTTCTCTGCCCAGATCATATCCTCTAGTTTTACTTCTTCGTTATTAGCAATCTTTTTACAGATGAATTCTAGTCGTAGCCTGTATTGAGTTGAAAGCATACGTTAGTCCCGCAGTTTTAGTTCTAAATCTTCGAGTTTATGATACTCTGCATGTGCCCGTTCTTGACGAGTACATACAATATCTAATATGTCATTCATGATTACATCGTTCTCAACATAATCATCTAGATATTTGTCAATGGCTTCTTTAAGGTATCTATACCTATGCCATTCGGGCGAATAAGGTTTGTACATAATCAAATAGTATATGATCGAATCATAGTTCTATTTACCTCAATTGTCAACTCAATGGTCTACCATGTTTATCAACCAGTCCAAGTTTTTTAATCTGAGAGAGATTAGATTTCTCACTCTTCTTAATTTTTTTGTACTGTTTAATCAGTTTATCAACCTCTTTTTTAGAGATATTGACTTTAAGTTCGTCCTCATTAGAAACAAATCCAACGCCACTTTTCTTTGTTTCTTCTTGATCATCAACATAATCATTGATGACCTCTTGAATTTCATCTCGAATCAAAGAATTTATTTGATCCCTCAATACATCATCATTCATTTTCTTTTTTTACTTTCAGATGATTTGTATCCCCACAGCTTGGGTTTTACAGTTCCATATCCAAATTCGATTTTTTGAACTGCACCTGGTCCATATTTGTCATAGTACATGTCAAACAAATCTACAGACTTACTGCACCTTGTTAGATCGACACATTCTTTTCCATCACGAATATACCAAATAAGTTTTGCATCAGTGGGATATGATTTATCATTTGCTGCTTCTAAAGACGTATTCTCCAGAAGAATTTGACAACCATAAGAAGAAGGGTCATTTGGATTTACTGATTTACTACCCATTTCTTCTTCCTTAGTTTCTACGGTTACTGTCATGAACGACCACCCCAAGTAATATCAGTATATGCTTCAGCAACAATCTCTTGAGTTAGTTTATATTTAGATGAAAGTGCTTTATCCTTTACAAGGATTACTACTTCTGCTTCTTTTGGGTGAAGTCCACGAAGCATATTAATAAACATCATCTCCCTACGAGTAGTACTCAAAGTATCATTACCACCTTTCACAAAGTGATAGAGATTTTGATACTCTCTGCGGAGAGATGTTTTATTTCTCCCATCAAGATCTTGTGCGGTGGCAGATAATCCACCTCTTGCTTCACTTGCAATATTTTCAGACAAAGATCCCTCATAAACACTTTGCTCATTTGGATCTCCATAAGGAACTTCTCCTTCAGGAAGCATAGAAATTACAGTTTCATCAAAATTCCAAATAAAAATAGACTTCAATGAATCATGCTCATATTTCTTAAGCACTTCAATTTTTTTCGCTTTAGATCTTTGCTTCGATGCAAGTTCTAGAACTTCAAACACAAAAGGATTGGGAGGAAGATCAGGAATCTTCGTTGTAGTTTTTGTAGACGATCTAGGTTTAGTCGTCGTCTTCTTCTTCGTAGTCGTCATAACTGTTTTCAAATCGTACTGCTAAAATTTCATCTGGGAGAATATTTCCATTCTCATCAAACATTTCTGGATGAGTATAGACTGGTTGAGTTTGGAATTGATGTTCCTTTGCCAACCATCCTACCACACCTCCAACAAAAAACATCATAATGGAAATTAATGTTCCTATCGTTAATGTTACTGCCAACATCTTCTCCTGCCTCCAGAGAATTACTTTTTTCTGATGTCCAGATAAAAGTTCAGATGTAATACAATTTCTCTGCGGAAGAGAGAAACCATCTTACCAAACTTTACCTGAAAAGTTTTTGGTGATTCTGGAATCTTCCTCCTATTACGTAGTAATAATTCAACCCCACGATTTATGTGGGTTTCGTGATTATTTAGTTTGTTTCTTTCGCCTTCCTGGTCTTTTTTCATTACTATACCTCTCTGCATCATCTATAAAACTTTCCAAGTAATTTCTAATTTTTCTTGCTTGAGGTTTAGGAATATGTCCATAACCTTCTCGCAATTGTTTGTGTTCATTATCAGTACCACCCTTCAAATATTCATCAAGATCTAAAATAAGATTACTGATTTCATTTGTAGTAGCACTCAAAATGAATTTGTCTATTTCGTGTTTTTTTACCTTACTGTCTTTGAGATAGTTATAGAATTTTAAATTCATTTGTCCCTCAAAGGCATTATCAATGGCATGTTCAATAAGATCATAGATGTCGATGAGGTTTTGTTCCATTAGACCAGTTTTTGTTCCCTTAGATACTTGACAGTTTCAGTGCATCCACCGATTAGTTCGTCATCTTTGACAACTCTAGGAAAGGTAGTTCCTTCGCCAAATTGTTCATAAAATTCTTGACGACTGAAATCCCTGTTAAGTTTATATATGACATACTGAATTTCTGCCAACTGTAAAACTTGCTCCACTTTAGTGCAAAAGGGGCATCCATCTCTACTGTAAACTTTGAATGTCATCAGATTTTACCAAGATTCTCATTGGCGATTCTAGCATCATTCTCAAAAATTTCAAGACCTTTATCAGTCAGAATATGATCATACATTTGATCAAATACTTTTGGTGGCATGGTGCAAATCTCAGCGCCGTTATACCAAGAACGAATTGCACGTTGGACACTACGAATAGATGCCGATAGAACTTGAGTAGGCATACGATGAACGCGATAGAGTTCGGAGATAGATCGTACAACCTCCAGACCTGCCACTGACTGGTCGTCCAAGCGTCCTACAAAAGGCGAGACATAAGTTGCACCAGCCTTAGCAGCAAGGACTGCCTGAGCGGCACAGAAGATCAATGTGACATTAGTACGGACCTTCTCTTTAGAGAGTTCCTTACAGACCAATAGACCATCACGGGTCATAGGAAGTTTGATGGTGCTTACACTACCAAACTTATCGACCAGTCGGATTGCTTCATCCAACATATTTTGAGCATCACCCATGACTTCCATGCTGATGTCTTGCACACCAATATCTTTGATTTCTTGGTACACCTCTTCAGGATCTCGACCTGATTTCATAATCAATGATGGATTAGTTGTGACACCATCAACTAGTCCAGTCTCAAAATAATTGCGAATAATTTCGGTGTCTGCTGTGTCTAGGAAAATTTTCATTAAAAAAGAGGGTTGTTACACCCTCTAATTATAACTGAAATATAGTTACAAATCAACCAACGGGATGATCTCTTAAAACCTCCCGACAAATCTTTTTACATGTTGCTTGATCATCATCACATTCAATCAAACAATCATAATAATCGTTGATGACATCTGATTCCTCCATTGATCGATCCAGTGTTTTATTTAAACGGCGGAAAGCATCTTTCCAACCAGCAAGTTGATTATGCGAAAGTAAATTATGCATAATGTCCTCCACTTGTTTTAAATCATACCAAAAACTTAAAGAGTTTCACTTCATAAGTTTTTTCCTAATTCTTTTGTATATAGGAAAAATGTGTTCATTTACACATAAATTATATAACTTTTGTTGATTTTTTACAAAAATATAGAAAGAGGAAATATTTCTTAAGATTTTAATTTATCCAAAATCTCTTGATACGCTTGAATTATATTACCCTCACCTTTCCTGAAGAGATCCTTATCCATGCTTTTATTATCTTCACTTCTCAATCTACATCCATCTGGACTGATTTCATCAGCAACTACAATTTTACCTTCAGCAGTTGAACCAAACTCAATCTTGAAGTCAATCAAAGTAATTCCAATTCTCCGAAACATATCAGAAACAATCGCATTTACTTCTCTGGCATACTGTTTGTATTGATAAAGTTGTCTATATCCCATAACATGCAATCTATCCTCTGTAAGAAGAGGATCGTTTTTACTATCATCCTTTAGATAAAATTCAATCAAAGGAGGATTAAACACTGTGTCTTTTGGAATGGTTGTTTGTCTAACAATAGAACCATCAGCAATATTTCTAATTACAACTTCAATAGGAATAATCTCTACCTTCTTACATCTCATAAGAGATGGACCAGCATACTGAATGAAGTGAGTATCGATTCCTGCTTTCTCCAATTCTTTGAAAATAATACAAGAGATCTCATTATTAATCTTACCCTTACCTTCTGGATAATCTTCTTTCTCACCATTACCAGCAGTTACTTTATCGTGGTAATGAATGAGTACTTGATCCTCCTCTATGGCTTGAATAACACTCTTTACTTTTCCTCTTACGAGTACTTTATTTGCATCTAAATTCATTTCTTTCCATGTGGCCAAGGGTCAGTACCATCCGTAATCATCGGCGGTTGTGGTTTAAATTCTGTTGGGAGTTGTATGCCAATAGCATTATCAATTTCTTCCTGAGTAGGAACAATAATTCTAAAAGCAGTTCCTTCTCTCTCAAACTCCTCATTCATTTTTATATAAGTTTCGGGAGTAATTTTTGGCATAAAAAAAGAGGTCCGAAGACCTCTAATATATCACAGAGCATTGCCTCTTGGCAACACCTCTTCAGGGAATACAAATGATTCGTGTGGTTGATCTACTGGTGCCATCCATGCACGAAGTCCTTCATTCAATAGAATGTTTTTCGTGTAGAAGGTTTCAAACTCTGGATCTTCTGCTGCTCTGAGTTCTTGGGAAACGAAGTCATAAGCACGAAGATTGAGAGCAAGACCAATAATACCGATGGAACTAGTCCAAAGACCCATAACAGGAACAAACAGCATAAAGAAATGCAACCACCTCTTATTGCTAAACGCAATACCGAAGATCTGAGACCAGAAACGGTTTGCA
>Ga0209645_1000014_pt1 | contig 85742 bp, 103 predicted proteins | sample ETNvirenome_6_30_FD_184070 | JGI IMG/M metagenome (GOLD analysis project Ga0209645, IMG submission 184070) | Marine viral communities from the Pacific Ocean - ETNP_6_30 (SPAdes) (version 2) | ecosystem: Environmental > Aquatic > Marine > Oceanic | place: Pacific Ocean | collected 2013-06-19
CTGCGAATGATACAAAGCCATCTTGATTGATGTCTATTCTATTGAACAGAGCCAGCATCAATTGAGCCCAATCACCCACTGATAATGGTATGTCCAATCGACTGTATGACTGTGCTATCATAGTGCCTAACTCTAATGTGTCTACAACGCCGTCTGAGTTGGTGTCAGTCAGATCAAATACTTGTTCTAAATGTTCTGCAGATATATTAACAGTGGTGACCTTCATATAACATACTTAACGGACAACCCAAGGAAGACAATGTGACCAGAGAACTGCCAAGAAAGCGTAGCGAAGCCGCCGCGATTTTGCCGTACGGTTGATGCCTTCTGGCTCTCAGCTTATACACACAATGCACATCCTATTCTATGGTGTTATACAGTTGTTTCTTTTGGCCTTGTGTCTTATACAGTCGTGCTGAGGGGTTAAGTATGTGTATGAAACAATTGACAGTGGGTGTGATAGTGATGATGATCATAGTGTTGATGATAGGATATGTGCTATGAAGAAGCGACGTACTGTGCATGATCTAAACATGGGTTCAGTGATGCCCACATCAAGATATGATGAGTTCAAACGCATACGTAGATCAAGACTGAGAGACTACGTAGAGCTGTATATGGCTAGAGCAGTTTTGATCGTGTTCGTATTCACATTAATATATCATTTATTGACTTGACTCTAAATTAAATGATTATTATTGCGAATTGGCTTTGTAGGCTGTTATAGACTAGATTGTATTTGAACTATGTCTCCCTTACCAATTCAAAAAAAATTTAGAACCCTATTAGATCGCACCTGTTTGTACCTTTTTCGCGGTGCCTTTACACCGTGTGTATGGTATTACCGTGGGGCTATTATACCACATCTTAACATGATGTCAACCGTACAACTGTAGGGCCTTCGGCCCCTACTACACAGTATATTGACAGATCTGATTGATCATATACTATACAAACATCAATCAAATACTTGGTTTTTTAATGGTTGACTGATTTGGTAATGATGCTATTATGAACTAATAATAACAGATTGGAGAACACATTGAAACAATACGTAGAAATCAAGAACGGTGTATATGGCAAGACTGCATTGAGTGGGGAGATATTTCCCCTGGTTTCGCCCATTGCTAGGTCACCCAAAGGACAATTATATGTCACTGTGGATGGCTCTAAGGTGGCAGTGCCTGGCATAGAACCCCGCAACTGCAGAGTGAAGATCACTTCACCCAAGGACATTCAGATTCGTTCTAAGGAGGCTTTCGAGACATTTGTGGCTGACTCAACTGAACTGTGTGTGGATGATCAGGAACAGCCTCAGACTGAAGCTGAGAGATTGGCTCGCATACAGCAGAGGTTCGATATCCTGGATGACATGGCTGCGGCCTGCAAAGACGGCACTGTGCGTGCCCTCATCCTGTCAGGCCCTCCGGGCATTGGCAAATCCTATGGTGTGCTCAAACAGTTGGAGAAGCAATCCATGTTCGATAACATACAGGGCACCAATGAGTGGGAAGTGGTCAAAGGTGCTACTTCGGCCATCGGCCTCTACAAGAAACTGTATCGCTACTCTGCGGCAGGTTCTGTGGTGGTGTTTGACGATTGTGATACTGTGTTGTTTGATGATCTATCGCTGAACATACTGAAGGCGGCACTGGACTCAGGCCAGAAGCGTATCATACAGTGGAACACAGAATCTCGTGTGCTGGATCGCGAAGGCATCCCGGACAAGTTTGAGTTCAAAGGTTCTGTGATATTCATTACCAATGTGAAGTTTGATGGTGTCAAGTCTAAGAAACTGCAAGACCACCTGCAGGCGCTGATGAGCAGATGTCACTACATTGATCTAACCATTGATTCTGTGGCTGACAAGATGCTGAGAATCAAACAGGTGATCCGACTGGGCATGTTGAACTCATACAACTTTGAAGATACTCGCAAGATAGAGGATATGATCATTGATTATATGGACACAAACGGTGGTAGATTGAATGAGATCAGCCTCAGAATGGCTATCAAGTTAGCTGAACTAATCAAAATGAGAGGGGACACTTGGCAGGATGTGGCTGATGTAACCTGCTTGAAAAGGGGGATATAATGCCGATGAACAACAAGCTGAAGTCAATCATATACAATGTGAGGCCCCGAGACGAGGCCTCTATGGGTGTAATGGATCGTGGTGCTGTGATGAAGAGTCGCCAATGTGAGTATGTGCTGGGTGGGTCTGATCAGGCTGACTGGTTCTACTGTGGTCACCCTACACATGAACGATCAGTGTACTGTACAGAGCATCATGCCCTGTGCTATACACGTCGTAGAAGGAGGGTCAGCCATGCTTAAATCCACAGTGGATGCTGTTCTGAACTGGCTAGAAGACTGGCGCACACCTCTGCACAGCCCCATATGGTTGAACATTGTGGTGCACCAAGACCGAGGCGTGATTGGTTGGTGTGCCAGAGACAGACGCAGACCCGTTGAAGGCCGAGACACTTTCCGAAAATAATTTCACCAAGGTCGGGGCTATACGCTTAATATGTAAAACAGCATTTTGAAAATCCGCTAGCCCCTAATTCACGATTTCAGCACAGGGTATAGGTAAGAAATCACCACCCAGATTAGATTCTACAATCACAATTTTTTACGCGGGCTATTTTTTTTGGCTGTATATGCCTTTTATAAGTGTGTACGCAAGATACAGCATCATAGGATACAGCACTGTGCTATAGATCACAATGTATATTTGATTGATCACACCCCAATCACCTCGCCATAAGCCTATGTAATTGTTTAACATGTGTTCTAACATGCTGGACACGATCTCACTTGAAACTGCCAAAACTGCTTCAGTGTTTGCCCTACAAACAGATGATCGCCATCAATCCATTGTCCCACAGCATATGTGATCACAGGAGCCACGATCAGAGCCAACACCATCAACACTCTAGATCGCAAGGTTCACACACGTCAACAGCACCACCACACCCAGTAACCATAACAATAAAAATCTGTTGTCTTTCATGTGTGTATTATAGCAGTTGTAGACCAATCTGTCAATTCGGCACGACTCTGTGCAAACCCAAGAGGCCACACAAAAAATCTGCACGACTGTGCGGCATCGCTACGGCTCACCTCGCCTGGCTGTTGTCTGCAAAAAACCAGCTACATACACATATGCATATCACACACTTTGGTTGCTCGTTTGCTGTGGGCAATGGCATCCAAACACCTGTGCCTGGTATGACTGTGGATGAAGCCATACGTCAATCACGTGAAAACACAGCACACATAGAACGCAAGTGGGGCATCACTGTGCAACGACCCTACACCTGTGGTCAAGTGATTGCTGAACAACTGGGGTGGACACACTCACGCTGTGCTGAAAATGGTGTATCCAACGAATGGTTATCACGCAACTTGGTGCAGTATCCACTGCAATCAGACTCATTTGTGCTGATTGGCATCACATCAGGCAATCGCAGAGAAGCACTGACCACTGCACAACACATATACACTCGCCCCCACAATGCACCAGAATGGCAATCACTGGTGGCCATCAATCCATGGTCTCAAGGCAAAAACCAAGAACTGAGGGAATGTTGGCACACATGGAAAATGATTCACCACAGTGAACGCAGACAGTACAAAGATCAACGCTTTGACCCATGGCAGAGCGAAACCAAAGGTACCCGCAAGTTTGAAGTGTCAATAGAACGAGACTCACAGTGTCGTGTGGTGCTACAGATATTGTTCATGCAATCGTGGCTCAAAGCCAATCACACACCATATCTCATGTTCAATGCACTCAACAATGGCTTTGATCAACCATTGACCAGAGAATGTCAAGTATTACTGCAATCAGTTGACCAACGTCATTACTTTGATCTAGCACAAACTCATGGTGCACAGATTGATTGGACCAGACGCAAAGGGCTGAATGTGTCAGAACTGGATGCTCACCCATGCGTACGAGGCCAACGCATATGGGGCAATCTGCTGTTGGATCATGTGAAATCACACAAACTCGCTCATTGACAAGCACACTCATTTTCGCTATAATTACTGTACGATGCCTTTCACTGCATACAGACGAGCTGAACGACAAGCATATTCAGGATCACTGCCCTACAAAGTAGAATCAAAAGGATGGGTGCTGGATTGCATGTATTCTGATCATATGCCAGGTGGTAAACGACGTGAACGTGAGTATGCCAAAACCTTAGAACAAGCAGGATATCGAATTGAGTGGGCTACCAAAGATGATTCTAAAGCCTAACGATTGTAATCGCATACGTGCATGGTGTGAAAAACACTTTAATGAACACAGAAGCCCTGCACCGCCCCCGGGTCAAACACTGTACACTAAAGAAAATTCACACACGTTGATATGGGAATCACCCGAACTGGACGCACTGTGGCCCACACACTGTCAACAGGACATGCAACCAGGCACACATCGAGTACAGGTCATACTGATGCCACCTGCTACATTCATGCCACCACATGTGGATGGCTATGGTGCATATCGCACACACCATGGCATTGCACCCACAGTGCCTGTGCATAGAATATGGTGTTCACTCACAGAGCCAGATCTAGGTCATGTGTTGGTGTATGATCATCATGTGTATCACAACATGCCACAAGGCCAATGTGTGAGGTTACCTCAGGGTGCAGAACATGTGGGCATCAACGCTGGATGGAACAACCGCTGGATTGCAGTGTGTGATGGACAAACTCAATGACTCGTACAGTGAGCACAGACACATTTTACTGTGAAGGACCTGCAGACTCTCAACATCCCAGAGTGTACTACACCATGCCACCTGAAGGCCAAATACGTTGTGGCTATTGCAACGAACTGTTTGTGAATGCTGATTTTCACACAGTGATGCAACAGGAACAGGCAGTGTTGGACTTGTCCACACAAGAATCTCGACGTCAGCGTCAAGAAAGAATCAAAAAGCATCAGTCTGAATAACTACTTGTGTGTATAATTCTTTACACCAAAATCAAAAACAACGGATGAACGAGGAGCAATGTTATGAAAAACATTATCGCTATGATAGTGACTGCAATAACTGTGCTGGGCTCAAGTAGTGTTGCATTTGCTGATCAGCCAAAAATTGGCTTTATATACATTGGCCCGCCGGGAGATCACGGCTGGACCTACATGCACGACCAAGGTCGACAAGATATCGAAATTGAGTTGGGCTATGAAACAACGTATATTGAGAACGTACCAGAAAATGCTGACGCTGTTAGAGCCATCAGGAAACTAGCACAGACAGGTCACGACTTAATTTTTACAACGTCTTTTAACTACATGGATCAAACTTTGGAAGTAGCCAAAGAATTTCCTGATGTTAAATTTGAACACGCTACAGGATACATGAGAGCAGACAACGTATCCACATATTCTTCAAGGTTTTATGAAGGTAGAACCATTGCAGGACACATTGCTGGAAGAGAAAGCAAAACTGGTGTGATAGGTTATATCGCATCTTTTCCAATTCCAGAAGTGGTGAGAGGCATCAATGCATTCATGTTGGCGGCACAAAAAGTAAATCCAGATATCAAAGTAAAAATTATTTGGGCATTTACTTGGTATGATCCAGGCAAAGAAGCAGATGCGGCTCAAACACTGATCAATCAAGGAGCAGACATTATTGTACAACACACTGACACATATGCACCTTGTCAAGTTGCACAGAAGAATGGTGTAAAAGCATTTGGACAAGCAAGTAACCAATATGACTTTTGTCCTGATGCACATCTAACTGCAATTATTGATGAATGGGGACCTTACTATGTGGCAAGAGCCAAAGCGTTGGCAGATGGCACATGGGAATCAACTGACACTTGGAAAGGCTTAGCAAGTGGCATGGTTGAAATGGCGCCATATCGCAACATGCACCCAGACACCAAATTTGAAGCCATTGCTTTACAAAAAGCATTGACCAAAGGTGATGTCCATTCTTTTGAAGGACCTATATACAACCAAGCAGGCGAACTAATGGTACCAGAAGGCGAAGTTGCTGATGATGGTATGTTGGCAGGCATGAATTGGTATGTCAAAGGCATAGACGGACAATTACCGCAGTAAATTATTTGTAGAGCCGGATTTTATTCCGGCTTTACTTTGTTAAAATATCTGTAAGTTTTTTCAACATCATCTGAGTAATCAATCATTAATGGAGACATTTGTTCTAATCCATTGATTACCCAATTGGCTACCATGTCACATTTTTGCTGGGTATCTAAATGGTTGCTCTCCTTAACAGGTGACCCTGTGGTATCACCAGCCATCACTGACATAAGTGTAGGACGAATTTCAACTCCATGGCCAAAAGAAAAAAGATAAGAAGTATTACTAGGTGAAAAGTCGTTTACATTTTGCCCTTCAACAGCTGAGTTGGCCATACTCCAAAGATGCACTGTTGGTATATCTTTTGGTAGTTGTTGCACAAACTTTTTTATACTTGCTTCGTACTCGTAGTTTTCTTTACGATAATCAATCAAATTATCGTAATAAGATTTGGCCGACTTCCATATTTTAGAATTTTTAGATTTTGGAGGAGGATTATATACTGAGGCAAAATTTAAATTACTAACATGACGATTGTACAATCGACCAGGCTGTGTCCAACAAAATACAGCATAATCAACATTGCCGTTATGGGTTTTCCACGAATTAGCAGGATATTGATCAAGAATTACAGACCAGTGACTGCTCCCTAATATTCCCTTGTTTATTATGGTGGCATTAAAATATTTTGCAACTGTGTGTGGCCATGAGCCTTTATCTACATGATAACAAAAGCTATCGCCATAAAATCCAATTGTTTTTTTATGAGATGCCATAGTGTATTACAGTGTAATTTTCGCTTTGATATTTGCGATACAGGTCTACTATAATAGCACGGTCATTGAAATAAAAGTTAGTGTAATCTATATCATGAGCCAACAGATACACATAGTCTTGTGTAGGTGATGGCGCACGATCATAATGCACTGTTTGCCCCATTTCTTTACAATAGTAGCCTATCAACATAGAAGCAGACCCATCGGTAAGATCAGTATTTGGTTTGAATGATTTGCCCATGATAACTATTTCTCTATTGTGTTTGCATAATTCTTTCGCAATATTTTTTGCTTGAATCTCGCGAGCTTCCATAATTGCTTTGAATAAATCATAACCTAGATCTAATCGATCAGCTAACCACGATAAAGCAATGTTATCTCGAGGATGGCAAGGGCCACCATCTCCATTGCCTGGCTCCATATACTTTTGTGAAACTATCCTATCAGCATGTCTTAACGAGTTTGCTATCACAGTTGGATTCGCATTGCCAATCTTTTGTGTAACATCTTGTATCATGTTAGCAAGGCCAACTTTTGCAGATATGTAAGTGTTATGAAATATTTTTATACACTCGGCTTCTTCGTATGTGCCACAAGTAATGTGAGGTTTGCTTTTCCATATTGGTTTATAAAATTCAAGCAATTTTTTAGCACCAGTGTGAGAGTCTAACCAACCCTTACCATGTTGCCATTTGTGAAAACCCATAACCATAATGTCTGGATTCAAAAAGTCCAAACCAACAGTTCCCATTGCTATCAAATATGGATTATAACAAAAGTTATTGTGTAAACCAAGTTTTGTTATCATTGGTCTAATAGTAGTTGGTAATACTGTTGAAATGTTTACAATTAGGGTATTTGGAGACATCCATTCTTTACAGTCTTTCAATACCTTCTGTAATGCACTGTAATCAAAGTCTTTAGATGGTAATTGAGTGGTTGGTTCTTCACCGCCGTATGCCGGATCGTGTGGAGTCGGCACAGCTATGAAAATTATGTCTTTATCAGCAAACGCACTGTACTTAGATTCAACAACATGTACACCAGGAATCTTTATGTTAAACTTTACATCATATCCTGTAACATCATGGTGCTTTGCCATTTCTTCAGCTACTGGACCACCTAGCTTACCAAGGCCTATCATCGATATCTTCATATAATAATTTATTGTGTGAATATATTGTTTAGAAAGTGTCTGGCATCTTCATGAGTTGAAGAGCGTACTAAACGTTTCCATAGCTTGCTTTTCATTTTGTAGTTTGCCCAAACCATTGGATCCCATGGTCGACACAACCAACCCCCTGTTCTACTCATTTCAGCGTCTAATTGACCATCTTGCCACAATGAAAATCCAATCATAACTTTCCAGAATGTTGGCCCTTTTCCGTTTTTAATATCATTACATATTTGAGCATTAAATGTGATTGATGCAAATTCATTGATAGGCTGTGTGCCTCTGTTACGATAATCGTTTGAATGCAGTATAGTTGCTCTATCAGTATTGACAGGCCCACCACAATATATCGGGCACTTGGGTAATAATGGCATCTTGTATATGTGTGCTACTTGTTTGTAATCAATATTGGTAATTTGTTGATTGCACACAAATCCTGTGTTTGCAGTATGCATGCTGTCACCCATTACTATTACAGAATAACGCCAAATTTCTTGATGTGACTGGTTCATTAACGCCGAAGCTAATAACAGTTCTGACATACTCTTATTTAAAGGAATATAAATATGTACATTAAACATTGACACTATGAGTACATACAAAATATTATTAAGTAAAAATTCAGTAGCATCAACTACGGACGACAATGTTTCCTTGCATGATGATTCTACAGCTATGCCAGACACAGAGGTTACTTGTTGGGTAAATGATACTGTTCAAGTAGGACAAGCAACAGTAACAGATTCGGGCGGATGTATTATGTTCGATTATGATATGCCAAAAGAAACTGTTAGAGCAAAAAACAGTATAACCATCACTACTAATGACGGTGACCCAACAGATGTTCATGTTGACTATATTATAATAGATAACGACAACATTGTTGCTAGTCAGTATCTTTTTGAAACCAAAGTTTTCAAAGCAAAGTATGATACATCACCACGTAAGTATGCGGCCCCTTATTTTAATCACAAAGACAGCACATATGTATGGTGGGGTGACATTTACAACAAAGATGGAACAAGAAATGATCAAGTTAAAAGGCATCGTCCACATCTTATTTCAGATACAGGACAACGCTGGGTATGGGAATTTTCTGTTACTGCAGATGGTTACTTGTATTGGGAACATCATGACTTAGCTAGTGCAACTTATGATTCAACTGCTTTTCCATATTGGTATGCGGCTAAGAGAACTTTTGAATATGACGACAGCACTGTGCTTCCTTTTGATAGTGCTATAAACTGGGATCCAAGTGACTCTGCACATCAGCCAAGATGGCAAGGTCCAGGATGTTATGGTGGCGCAGGAGAATGGTTAGGAGTTTTCCAAGATTCATCTTTAGACACAGATTGGATAGACTCAACTGCAACTTTACTTTATACACAGGCTGAATGGGCTGACATGATGTATAATGCACAATATCTAACTGTTAGATTTGAACCTGTAGCAAAAACAGTTTCAGTAGCATAATAATTAGACTCAAAAAAATAAATTAGTATCTTGTAGAAAGATATATAGTATTACTGTTTGAGGCAACTCAAAGGCACATAAGGCACAAAGGCAAATACATGGAAGACTCAAAGGCTCTAGAACAAATAGACAAATTGACATCGCGTTTCACACGCACTTGCCCTTCAACACAACAATATCAACAACGTTTAGCAGAAGAATTTGAAATCATACTCTCGCTTAGGTTCACTGACTACTTTTGTCAAATCCGAGATATATTAGATTTAAGCACAGACATACCTCACATGACTCGAGGATCTGCAGGTTCATCTTTGGTGTGTTATCTTATGGGCATCACAGATGTTGATCCCATCCAGTGGGACATTCCTGTGGCAAGATTTCTTAATCCAAAACGTGACGACTTACCAGATGTAGATATTGATTATCCTCATTACAAACAAGAAGAAGTGATGAACAGAATCTTTAAGAATTGGCCTGGCAAGTCTGCAAGAATATCAAACTATGTTTTATATCAAGACAAGTCAGCAAAACGTGAAGCGGCAAAAAGACTAGGATACAAAGGAAGACTGCCCAAGAAGTTCTCGTACGAATCATTAGGCATCGATCCTAAAGAGGCAAAACGAATAGAAAGCAAATTGAAAGGCAAAAAGAAATGTATATCAAAACACTGTGGAGGCATCTTAATGTTTACAAGGCAATTACCAAAATCTTTAATATCACAAACAAATCAAATTCTACTAGACAAAAACGAAGTAGAGGATTTAGAACATTTGAAGGTGGACATATTAGCAAACAGAGGGCTAAGTCAACTGTTGGACATAGACTCGAAAACAAAGTTATACGAATATCCAGAGATAGACAAGGCTACTTCGTCTTTGTTGAGTCGGGGAGACGTGTTGGGAGTAACTCAAGGAGAGTCACCAGCGATGAGAAGATTGTTTAGAGCTATTCGTCCTCAGTCTATGAAAGATTGTGTATTTGCTACAGCATTGATTCGACCAGTGGCTTTGCAAGGCAGGCGTAAAGCGGCCTTCTTTAATGATTGGACATCTGACAGAGTATCAGATGTAGTAGTGTGTGAAGATGATGCTATTGTGCAGATTGCAAAGTTGATTGGGTGTGACTATTATGAAGCTGATATGTATCGCAGAGCATTTGCTAAGAAAAACGAAGAACGAGTAATGGAGTTTATGACTAGACTAGGAGACCATCCACGCAAGGATGAAATATTTTCAACATTACAAGAATTAAGTGGCTTTGGTTTGTGCAGAGCTCATGCAGTAAATTTAGGAAGGCTAATTTGGGCATTAGCATATCAAAAAGCACACAACATAAAAGGTTTTTGGTCAGCGGCACTTAAACATTGTCATGGCTCTTATAAACGCTGGGTGTATAAAACTGAAGCTAAAAGAGCCGGATTAACACCGGTTACTGTTTCTAAGTCTGACTTGTTTGACGATCCTGTTTGGCAATATAAAAAATATGGTTGGTGGTCCAACTCAAAATTCTTACCAGGATTTTACACTCGACATTTATATCTTGATCGTATTGAGTTTGCTGGATTAGTTGCAAACGGTAGAGTTTATAAATCAGGAAATAAAAAGTATGTTACGTTTGTAACACTTGGTATTGATAATGGATACTACATTGATTTAAGCATTGACAAACCATTTCCATATACAGAATATGATGTAATACGTGGGATTGGTAGGATTAAACATTTAAACAATTCTGATTATGTAGAAGTTATTGAGGCAGAGCCAATGAGAATAGATAAATTTTATGATTAGGCTAATTCGCCATAAATTAAAATACTAGTTCTAGGTTCATTACCTTCGTGGATAACACTGTGTGGGATATCAGCGGTGTTGACCATTAATGGATGTTCTAGAGGCAGTAGTCCGCTTCTGCCTAACTTAAACTGCACATCGTCGCTACCTTTTATAGCCCAATAAACTTTTTTACAACCTTTGATATAAGGGTAGCACTCTCTTTGTGTATGATCATCTCTGTGAATCATAAATCCATGTCCAGGTTTAAGTGTTTGTACAGAGATGTCTATCAATCTTTTATACCCTGAAGCAATCACTAAATCTTTTATTGATTGATATGGAATGTCGTCTATTTCAACAAATGGCAAATCCGACACACCATTCTTAAGTTGCTTAATTAACAATCCGTAGTCCTGTTCATCTGTTAATTTATTATTTCTCACTACACCGGAATCAAACCCCCATGGGCCTCCTGCCTTACAATAAGAATGATTTGTGCAAAACTTATCCAAATCTAATAGTAATTGATCAACATCGATCTTTGGTAACTTCAACTTCAACCATGGTGCATCATCATGATTGTTTTTCCACCAGTGAGGCCCGTCACCATGATTAAAAAAACTTATCATCTTGTTATCCCAGCCTTCGTGAATCTTATGTGGCCGATTAACAGTTAACACATATTTTTCGAATAAGTTTTTTCCGTACTCACCGTTGTCTATTTCTTCATACAGTCGTTCTATCATCTGCCCTATGTCAGTGTGTATCCATATGCTAAAACAACAACCTTTATCCCATACTGCTGTTGCTGGTTGGTGTATTTGCCCTTGACCATCAGTGCAATACCCTGTATAGATAAATTGTCCTATGCTTGAGCCATTGATGCTTATATCTTCAATTTCTATACTTGTATCGACATATTCAACACACAGTTCGTACCATCCTGAATCTAATGGTTGGTCTTTGCCTAGTTTAATATTATGTTGTACATTAGACAAATCTTTTAGATAAACTTTTTCAATAATATTGTTGCTTGTAATTGAAATAAGCATTATTAATTTTTGTCTAAGTTTTGTATTAGCTGTTTTATTTTTGAACTTTCGATATCAGCTTTTACCTTACCAACATCATCACCTTGATATTTGTGATCCGGTTTGGCATCTTCAGTGACTGTTGAAGTTCTTTTTAGATTAGCGTATATAGATGGTGCTTGTTTTTTGAAAGATTGATATTCTTCGTCTTCGGCTAAATCTAATATTCGCAAAGTGTCAACATTAAATTCTAAATCAACTTTGTGACCAACGCCAGAACTAGATCTTGTTTTCATAAATTGTATTTGATACTTGCCACGTTCTCTCATTGCACGCGACGTAAAGATACCGATCACATTATCCGCAGTTTGTATTTTACTCAATCCACCACTAATGTGTGAATGATCAAATTCTATTTCTTCAACACTTGCTCTGTTCAATTGAGATGCTGTAATTAATATTGCATTTAGATCCACTGCTAAGTTTCTCAGTTCTTCTGATACATATTTGTCTTTTACAAACAAGTCACTTGGCGATACACGTTTGTTCATTGGCATCAGCAAGTCTAAGTAATCAATCAATACAACATCACATTTAATACTGTGCTGTATTTCAAATTCTTTAATGTAAGCTCTAACGTCAATAGCAGTAGCGCCACTTGGAATATATTTTATCCTAAATTGCCCTGCCTTTTTAGACTTCATCTTTACTTTAAGATCAACTGTGTCTAAATCTTTGTATATTTCCCTTGTTGGAGTTTCTGTCATCATTGCATCAATTCTCATCGCTGTAAGATTTTCACTTAACTCTAAAGTTATATACACACAGTTTAACCCTTGCTCTGCATAATTTACCGCTAAGTTTTGTAAAAACAAACTCTTACCTGCGCCAGAACCACCTGCAAAAATATTAAGTTCTCCTCTGTTAAAGCCACCAAACAGTTTTTTATCAAAGTTCTTCCAGCCAGTAGCAACAGTACCATTGTTGTCTTTCAGTGCTTGTAGTCTTGATTTTGGGTCTTCAAAATAGTCTGTACCCATGTCTTTTGTTAAGCCTACTTGAACAGCTCTTTTAATCTTTTCTTCAACTGATCCATAATCACCTTTTTCTAACATATCAGCTGATGCTAATATTGCCATTTCTAATTCTTTGTGTCTTGCAAATCTTTCATATTCATCTAAGAACCAATCAAAATGTTTTGGATCAATGTCTGCGGCTGATTGTAATTCTGCACCTGTCTTTGCATTTACCATATCAACTTCAGGCAAAGTTTTATATTCTTGTGCATAATCATATATGAACTTTGCCGCATCTCTTAAGTGTGCGTCATAGTGTCTGTACATGAAAATATTTTGTGCCCTAACAAATGATTCTGCATCTGCAAGGAACATTTCTAAAAATAGTTTTTGTAAGTCTTTTGTATATTCCACGTTTATATTATATAACCTTTCGATTGGTTTGTCTTGTTAAATCCATAATTTTTCATTCAACTTTATTTTTGTGTTTGTGTCATATGTGTATTTCAATATCGCTTGAAATGTTAATATTTTACCATATCGAATAACTGCGTTATTGATATCTTTGACACCATCGCTCCACGGTGGCATGGACACGCTCCATCCCCATTCACATGCTTGGTTAATTAATTTTGATCCTGCTTTGTCTCTGTCAGGCACTACAATTACTTTTCGATTCAATGCATCTATTTGTAACTTTTGCTTATTGCTAATTTCACTACCTAAAATTGCAACGCCATCTATCATTATTGCATCAAACACACCTTCTGTTAATATAACATATTTGCGTGACCAATGTTGTGCGTCCAAGTTGAATAAAGATCCGGGTTGGACATTGGCATAGTATTTAGGTTTGGTATCCTGTTGGATAGCTCTTGCTACATATCCTATTTTAATTTTGTTCCACACAATAGGCACTATTATTCTGTTTGGCATTTCTTTACTAGAGTAATAAAAATTATAGTCAGTTGGACTTACGCCACGTGTGTTCAAATAAGAAATATATTCTGGTTCTGTTGTTATAGATTTTGCATCTTGTGGAAATGATGCAGGGCTAAAATTAATTTGTTCATCAGTGGGTTTTGTTGTTGGAGATATCTCTTGTGCTAGTTTCATAGATTTCATACTTAACTTGCCAATCTCACTGCTGGAAACATTGAGCCATGTTAACAGTTTTCTAAATCTTGTGTTTAGATATCTTCCAGGGCGATAGCTTGTTTTGAATCCACAGTTGAAGCAATGATATTGTATAGCACCATCTGGCTGATACATCATGCCGCCACGTTGTCTTGAGTCATTGGTTTCGCCGTTGTGATGACAGCAAGGGGCATCAAATGATATCCATCCCGACGGTGTTTTTTTCCTTCTGGCTGGCAAATGTGACTCTAATGTTTGTCTGAGCTCTGTAAACATTTAGTTTATTATAAACTAAAAAAACAATTTGTCAAAGCACCAAACGTAAAAATAGTAACAAGTAAAATGCAATATTTGATCAATAGCAGATATGATCCAAAACTTTTGATCGATAATTCCAACGTTGGCTTTCTTTAATATATGACTTTTCCGCCAGTCAATTAATAAGTGTAACCAAAAATCCAAAAATGCAAACAATACAAAACCATAAAATATTTCATTAGTTACATCTGTAAAAATTTTTAAGTAGACACTTACAAGCAAAAAAACAACAGCAGTTCCTATGGCATGATCTAACGCATGTAAAGTACCATTGGGGTGCCAAAATTGTAATTTAGATTTTGGTGGATATTTTAAAGCAAACCTGCCTTGTAAAGCTAAATCACAAATAGAATGCTTCACTAGTAGCAAAAAGAAAATTGGCGACATTATGACCTGTATAATATTTTGTCTAGTCCTGCAAGTACAGTTGATGAATCATCTTGTGTTACAACAAAGGCTACACGTTTATGTATACCGGTAAAGTTAACTGGGTATCTTCCAGTAGCCGCACTATATTCTTGTCTATCTATCTGATAAAAGTCTGCTTGTTGTACTTCAGTTCCATATGATGCTCCGTCAGTCATTGTACCCATTATTTTAATTGAGCCTGTGAAGTTTGTCAAATAATATACTGCTGTGTGCAAAGCAGAATTTGAATTACGATTTGGTTTTGCATCCACCGAGCTAGATGAATGTTCGTCGCCTATAACATTGAACGAAGTAATAAGTTGTGATTCGATGAATTCTGGAGATGTGTCCCCAACAACTTCAAACTGTATAGCCGCATCATATCTAGTGTCTGCATATAATATTTTTACTGTGGAATCAGTATCAGTAAACTTCAGTACACCATGGTAAAATATTTGATCAAGTTTAAGCATGTCTGACTCAGTAAGTGTAAATTCAATGTGTCCTTTTGTTGTAGTAGTTGACCCATCATCGAGCACTGTGCCAACTTTAGTTAGAACTAAACTACCATTTTCGTCTGATATTTGTAAATCACAGCTTGTCCCGTCTACAAATTGTTTCTTTTGATCTTGGTTTTTCACAACTACAGTAAACTTGTTGTCAAATTCTTTGTATAGTTTTATAGGTCGCTCGTACACTTTTTCATACCTTCTTTCAGTCCCAGATGTTTGTAATTGTACATCCAGTTGGTTTGTGAGATTATATCCAGTAATATATTGCATGGCATTTACGTATATTTATGAAACCTTTATTTTACTTCAGCTCTCCTGATGGTAATAACTACTATAAAATGACTGTGAAACTTGAAGAAATACAAAAAAACTACCCTTTCTTGTCTGTAATAAAAGTCGCTAACGAAGAACGAGTTGGCATAATACAGAACTGTGATCAACGTATTATAAGCATATACTGTTATGATTACATCCAAAAGCAATTACAACCATTGTTTTTAGAATATGGACGTGATTGGTGGTGGGAATCTAACAGAAAACTACCAGTCAACATGTTTATAGGTGATAAGTTTAAAGTATTTTCTAGTAGCTTAAGATCTTATTCAATGAAGGAAACAGAAGTTGTTTTTGGGCCTATTACTAAGTTAAGTGATTTACTTAATGTCAAAAGACTAAGACGTAAAACAGTTCAGCTAATCAGAAAAGTTTAACAAGTTCATATGCACAACAACTGCCATTGCGTAAGACATGGCGTGTGCTTTTTTGAAATAATATTGTCCATCAGTAGGTTTTATCCATACTTCACTATGTATTTTGCTCCATTCACTATCAACCAAATATCTTTTGGCTGGACGTATGATAGCAAGACAACAAGCTATTTCTTCTACTGTTTTTGGTTGTAACTTTGACACTACAGCAAAATGCCCATTTAAATGAAACAGTTGGTCAACAAAAGACTGATCATGCAATTTCTCCCATGGGGGATCTTTTGCTACCAGTTCTGCAAGATGTTTTCTAGTTTTAACTTGTGAGTAAATGCTGACGTTAAGCAAATCCAGTTTGAAGTATCCAAGTTGTTCAGCTACTTGATAATCAAGAGAACATTGATTGTCATTTGGCATGGTTGGTGCTGTGGTAAAGTAAACGCCTGTGTTATGACTTTTGATTCCTTTTTTATCTATTATTGTTGCTCGTGTGTGAGGCAATGCATCAAGTATGTGTTGCCTATCTGCAAAATCTATATCAATATCAGGCATTGTTTTTAGTATACAATATTTTGTTAATTTTGTAAATCTTTAACCATTTAGCTTTTTATATATCATCCACCAATCAGGACGAGTGTGCCATAAATTAACACCGCGTGTTTGCTTAAACCATTTTTCTCTTTGTAAAACTTCTTGTGCATATTTGGTTTTGAATTGGTTATATTTTATAGCATTTTTTATATTACGTGTATATTCTTTTTCCAATCTAGTATTGTTCAACATAAGTCCTAATTGTTTTTCTAATATTTCTACAGGCACATTATTTAGATCCCAACATGGGTTATCGCCAATTGGCATAAGAGTATAATAAGCTCTGCACTTATCGAATGTGTCATTTGTTTTTTGTATGAAGTCTGATAACAATGTACTTTGGTCTAAGTTAGCTAGTTGATGTACTATGTTTAAATTTAACGAGAATCCATATTTCCTATTCATAGAAAGATATTTGCAAATCTCTCTAAAGTTTTTTTCTGTAGTTGACCACTCTCCGTGATATCTAATTGCATTGTATCTATCACCTATTGCATCAATGCTTAAACCAATTATTATGTTTTCAAACTTTGCTATTTCTCTCCAAAATTTTTCATTGAAGATTGTTGCATTACTTGTTACTTGCACTTGTAATTTTCTTTTTCTATCATCAGGTATTTGTTCTAACATTGCTTGGAAACCTCTTATCAATTGAGGTTCTCCACCTTGCAGTTGTAATTCTTGTAATGATTCTACATTTGCTAATTGAACAAGTTTATTGATGTTTGTTTCTTCGTCTATCCAATTATAATTCTTGCCTTCTGTTTTAGATAGTTCCCATGGACGTTGCTCCATTTGTACTAAAGAAGACAGATCGGCATAACACATTCTACAAGCTAAGTTACACAATCGTCCACCAACTATGTGCAGTAATTTTAAGTTAGGTACATCTGGTGTATAATTTGCCCCGTTATCGTTTGTCCTTAAACTCCATTTACCTTTAGATTCGTTGACCCAACATACTGTACATCTGTTATCTGCATGTCCGCTGTTTAAGTTATCTCTTAGTTGTGTTTGTGTCGAGTTGTTGTAAAACCAATCGATTGGATCATCGATGTCTGAAAGTCTATCTTTTGCGTCTTTGATAAAACAACAAGGCGCTAGATATCCTTGTGAGCTTATGAATAAATGCTCCTGTGCTGGTTTACAAAAAGTATTGGACACATTATTCCTTTTTCTTTTTCTTCTTCCCCCAACTACCACGCTTAAATTTTTCTACAATTTCTCCCTCGCGATTTTCTCCTGGCGGATGCCATGTAACTTTATTGCCTCGTCTGTTAAGCCATTGGTCTATTGCTTGGTTTTCTAAATCTCTTGCTGAGTTAATTGCTTCAGTACTTTCTAAATTGTTTTGTAAAGGAACATGAATAGTATTCTTAGGTTTTTTATTCGTAGTCATTGTATCTCCTTGTCATTATAAGGTGCAGTCTCTCCCATTGTAGTCTTGTAGCCACTTGTTTCCAATCTCTACAATCACGCATTGCTTTTTTTCCAAGTTCATTTTTACACTTGCGTAGTTTTTCATACCACTTACCTCTTTTGGTTAGTTCAACACTGTCCTGCATCAAAAACCAATAGCATCTCTTTTACGTTTTTCTTTAGCTACTCTAGCCATAGATTCTTTCTTTTTTCTTTGACGTTTCAACGTTGGTTTCTCATAAAATTTACGTAACTTTAATTCCCACATCAAGCCTTCTTTGTCTAGTTTCTTTTTAAGTTTACGCATGGCTTTTTCCACGTTGTTATCTTTAACTTTTACTTCAATCACTGTTTCTCCTTGTATAGTTGTTTATGGGTATTGCTCATTCTATACCCGCTTCACGTAGTGTATTCTTCACAAAATCAAAATCTTCTTCTCTTTTGCGAAAAGCTCTTTTCCAATATTCTGGGTCTATCATTTCGAATATTATTTTGATATGATCATCATGCATTGTTGATATCATGTCTTTTCCTGTGTGACAATTTAATAGTACCCACGGTGAAATTCTTCCGTTTGCAATCAATTGAGTAACTCTATTGAGGTTAACATATTTGAAAAAGTCTTCAAGTCTTGCATCTTCTTGCTCGGCCCATTCGCCCATTGTTATTACTGTTCTGTTAAGGGCTTGTGTAACTGCTTCAGTTCTCACTAACTGTTTTATGTATGTATCTACAGTTGCTTGTCTGGGCCAAAGATCAACTTTTATTTTTGAAGTGCATAACCAATCAATAAATGCACCTATTTCAATGGGTGTATTTTCTGTTATAAATTTTGCTGTTTTTATGAATGCATTGTAGTATTGTGACTGTGTAAATTCTGTGTAAGTTTTGTGTTTCTGTGTTGGAAAATTTATTTCATAAAATCTTCTATAAATTTCGAACCCTAATACGTGAATTTTATTGTGTCTTTGTTCCCAACGCCTTTTTGGTTCGCACAAGTGTACTTGCAAAGTTTTTTCTCTGCTAAATGTTTTGTTGCAATATTCACATGTTGGCATTGTTTGTACTTGTACTGCTAGTTGCACTACACTATGCCGTGTTGTTTTTTTAGTTCTAAAAATTCCTTATTACTCATTGTTTTATCTAGTACGTCTAAATCTTTTTGTTTTGCTGTTGGAAATATTTCTTGTAGATCCTTCATTTTTGATTTTGTGGTTGTCTTTGCTTTTTTTGGATATATCCATTTGTGGAACAATACAAATGTACTGCCACACATTGCATTTAGTTTCCATAGCAGACCTTTGTGATTTTTACTTAAAGTCCACAAATGTTTGTTTAAGTTTTCGTTAGTTTCTTCCACATAAAATTCTTGCACTGCACGATCTTTGTGTTCAACTGATGCAGACCATTTTAGTGCCATGTAAGGTGAGTACAGTTTTTGTTCATCTTCAGTTAATTTGCTATACCATTTTTTATCACGATTATCAACTGCTCTCATTAATCTTTTGATGTCTAAAAATTTAGCAACCATAAATTTTATTATAACTTCTGCTTAACAGTTGCGTCTAGTATTTTTAATTTGGTTATTAATTTTCTAAACTCATCTGGTGTTACCATGTTGGGCCCATCTGATGGAGCATTGTCTGGATCATCGTGTACTTCTAAAAATACACCAGCAATACCTTGAGCTACTGCTGATAAACAAAGCGGTTCTATCATAGTACGATCACCACCAGAGCTAGAACCAAGTCCGCCTGGTTGTTGCACAGAGTGTGTGCCGTCAAATATTACAGGACATAGGTTTTTCATATATGAAAATCCTCTCATATCGACTACTAAGTTATTATAGCCAAACATTGTACCACGTTCGGTAATCATAAACATGTCGTTCCAGGATTCGTTGACTTTTATTTTAATGTTATCAACATCAGTGTAAGAAAGAAACTGTCCTTTTTTTACATTAACGACACGTTTTGTTTCGGCTGCCGCTTGTATTAAATCAGTTTGTCTACACAAAAAAGCAGGAATCTGTATAATGTCAACTACTTCTCCAGTTACACCACATTGATCAGGTTCATGCACATCTGTTAACAGTGGACATTCAAATTCTTTGCCAACCTTTTCTAATATTTCTAAACCTTGTTTTAAGCCAACGCCACGTGCACCGTTAACAGAAGATCTGTTAGCTTTGTCAAAAGAAGATTTATACACCCAACGTACACCTACCTCATGGCAAATGTCTGCAATTTTTTCTGCCATTTTCAATGCATGTGTTTCTGATTCTATTTGGCAAGGTCCAGCAATAATTTTTAATGGAGCATCGTTTACAAATTTAAAGTTAAGCATGAAATAAATTATTTAAAATTACTTGATCAGTGTTGCGATTTATTTCTTTGATAAAATATATGCAAGGTGGATTACTTTTAGTTTGTAATGGTACTGAAAGCAACTGGTTGCTTCTTGTTCTAGGAAAGTACCATTCAACCTCATTATAAATGTTTACTAATTTTATTTCCTGATATGATGGCATAACACTTGTTAGGGGGTTATAACAAAATGCATGAAATGAACGATCATTTAATGATGTTAAAGGTAAAATTTCTAAATCACCGCATTCCGGATCGCCTAGTAGTATGTGCCAGTCTAATGGCATTTGTATTTTTCCACCTTCGTCGCGTGAAGTATTACCTGGCATAATCTCAAGCACCGCAGATGGTGATGAAAACGATTCAAGGTATATCAATGGAACAAAAAAGAAATCTGGATTTTTTGGATCAGAATTATCCAACACTGAAAAACGCATATCTTCATCTACTTGGTCTGGTACTTTGTTTAAAAGATAAGTTGTGTTTTCAAGTGTTAAAATCTGCATATGTTTTAATTATATTATGATTTATGACTCATAGTCAACCTTTGTTACAGAAAAAGGATATTGAGCTTCACGATAAAACTTTTTACGTTCTGTAAGATGTCGTTTAGAAAACTTTGCAGTTGAGCACAAATCCCATACTTGTACAAAGTCTTTATCTTTTGCTTTACGAATACCTCTTCCTATGCTTTGTATTACTCTTACAAAAGATTTGCCTGGTTCTAGCAAAACCAAATTGAATATACGTGGCAAGTTTATGCCTACAGCCGCAACACCATAAGTAGCAATAATCACTTTATCTTTTTCGGTTTGTATTTCGTCATACGTTTCTTTTCTGTCATCTGATTTAGTTGCACCACTTACAAAAGTTGAATTTGGTATTGCTTCTTGTAACAACTCTCCTGATTTGACCCGATCCACTAATATAAGAGTGTTGCCGCTTTTTACCATTTCTTGCACTAAACGCCCAATGTATTTTATTCTAGACGGTTTTGTAACCAAATGTGTTTGCTCTTCTCTGTAATTTTTGTATTCTACCCAATCAACCATTTGCATAATTTCAATTTGTAACTGTGCTAACAATCCTTTTTCTTGCAGTTCAACAGCAGATACTTTGTTAATAACATCACCTAACGAAACGTGTAATGATTTGAATTCATAATCTTTTTTAGGCACAGTGCCAGTTAGTCCCCAGCGTATTGGCACAAACCCATATACATTTGTCAGCAGTCGTTTCAATACATCTGCCTTTGCCATGTGTACTTCATCTACAATTACACATATAACGTCACGTTTGAATTCTTCTATTAGATCATCCTCGCCATTTTGTCTTTTCTTCTCCAGTATGTTTAAAGATTGCCATGTTGCAATAGTATGTGTATGCCCTACTTCTTTTTTATCACCAAAGTATACACCAACATCTAAACCCATGTTTACATAATCTTCTAAAGTTTGTGTGACCAATGACTTGTTTGGTACAATAATAATACTTCTTCCATATGGTTCAATGAGTTTGCTCAACGCCGCAGTAATAATTGTTTTACCTGCCGCAGTGGCTACTTCCTGTAAGCACTGTGGATTATCTAAAAAATTATTAATTACTTCAACTTGATGTTCACGTAATTGTATTGGTTCGCCTGCATTATTATGACCTTCTGGCCACTTTACATGTGCAAAGCTATCTGTTGTTACTTTGTCAAAATGTAATTCATAATGTTTTCTTTGATCAGCTAGATCAAATGTGTAGTTGTATTGTTCAAGTAATGGTATTATTTCATCTAGTAAATTCACATAAGTCAATCCACCTTGTGAAAAGAAAGATACAGTGCCATCCCATCTGCCTAGTCTAACTGCTGGCATAAAGCGTGCGCCTGGAATTTCATATTTGAATTTGTTTGTAAGTTTTCTTCTTGTGACTAGATCAAGTCCTTCTAGTTTTACGTTAACTTCGTCTTTGATTATTATATTACAGTGTGGCACAGTAGTAATATAGCATCATTTATTTTTAGTTGCGACAAGTTTTTCTTTTACAGATTGCCAAAACTGCTGAGCCCATTTTGTCTCAGCAGTTAAGATTATTTTTTCTACGTTTGATAAACGCAATTTATATAAAAAATTATTATACAGCGATTGCTTCTTCGTTTTCATTCATAGATTCTTCTTCATCAGCTTGGCTGGAATCTACAGCATTTAGTGGTTCAGGTTGTGCAGATTGAATCTCACTTGTAATTGCCATGGTTGTTTTTGTAGCAATCCCAGTGAATCTTGTAACAGTACCATCAGCTAAAATTTTAAATGAGCCTGCTGTTCTACCTTCACCAGTTTCGCTTAGTTTATGCACTACACCGTTAATAGTGCCATCCATTGTAGACCTACCTACAATGTACATGTAAGTTCCAGACTTACCTTTGTAAGTTGTACCTTCGTGACATAAAGTTTCTTGTATTTTGTTTAAGACTAATTGTGCGTTTGTCATATATTATACCTTTGTTTATAGTTTATACATTACATTATATGGTATAACCGTAATTACGTCAACCACCAAAAAACCGCAATTTATAAGGATTTTTTGATATAGTATTAGTTTTTTTTAGCTTTTTCTTCTGAAATACTTTGTTGTATTGTGTCTAAAAACCATGGATTATCTCTCAACACAGTCATCATCCAATTGGTCATTGAGTTTACTGCTTGTTCTTCGTTATCATCATCATGTAAAGGACCGCCTTGTGCATTCAATGATGAATGATAAACTATAGCATGGATCACTTCATGTAATAAAGTATTAGCTAGATCTAATCCTTTGGCTTCTTCTTGTATTTCAATTTTGTTTTCTCTAGCAACATACTGTCCCCAATAGTCTGAATTATTTTTAATAAACGATGTTTTTACACGTTCTATTTTTACATCCTTCCAACCTATTTTTATAGAGTTTGGAAGTTGTTCATTAAGTGTTTTTTTAACCATTTTCTTTTTCATCTATGATAGTATTCAATTCATTATATGTTATGGACTTGCAGTTGTCAAGTTCGAAAAATGCTTTTGGTAAATTACCGTCTACAAATCTAAAACTAATTGATTGATTTTTTTGCATAAAAGTATAGATCTGTTTAGCCCATACTGTTTGGTGCACTATGGTATCGCTTGTTGCGTACCCATTGGTATCTTTGTAGATGTTGAAATTAGGACCATCCTCTGCACAATCAAAACCAAAACAGATTAAATCAGTGTGTCCATCTTGAACTGCAATACTCATGCAAGTTGTGCCTGTGCCTAACATTTGGTTGTTTGGTATCAAATGGCTTGTGCCTCCGTATCGACTCATACACAAATGGTTAGTGTAGACAATATTTTTTTGATCATATTCTGCTTCGACAACTTCCTGATACATTTTCCTGTCGACAATCACTAAAAAGTCAGGAGTGTAATCTCTATACAACGCATTGCACCCGTATGTATCTTGTGGTAGTTTGTATAGATCAAAACCTATGCGTGATGGCCCGTTGCCTATTATAAATGCAGATTTACCTGCAGGATCATTAAACACAGTTCTTGGCATCCATTGGCGCTCATAATGTTTTTTGCCTTGTTTGATCAAAATGTTTGTAATTATTTCTTCGCCTTTGTACTCACTTAATGCCATACTATTACTTTACTACTTTTACTGCCAGTTGTCTATAATCAATGGATCTTTTTCAACTTCGGCTGGATTTGGTTTTCCGTGCATTACAATTACTGCACATTCGTCTGGTAAGCCATGCTTCACTTTGTTAAATTTTTTTTCTACAAATTTATCATGTGGAGAACGCTTTTTCTCTCCTGGCTCTAGACCTATTTCCCATTTGTAAGACATTACCCAGTCACGTGGCCATATAGGAGATTGGCGATAAATTGAAGTCATGTAGTCTTGATCGCCTCGAAACTGGCTTATTATTTTTTTTGGGTCGTTCACAAATTTTTTCCACACATGAACTTCTTGTCCTGCATTAAATTTCATTACAGACGAATTACGCACATGGTAATTTGGAATTCGGCATCTGTTAAAGTCTTGTATTATAACAAATGCATCGCCTTCGAAATCCCACAAATGGTCAATGTTTCTAATTACAACAATGTCTAAGTCCATAAACAACACTCTGCCTTTTAGACCTATATCATCTCTAAACATATGAATTTTATTCCACCATGTTGGAAAAAGAGGTTCTACAACAATTTGATTGATTTCTGGACGCCAATCTTTTTTAGAATCTGTAATTACATTAAACGTGATGTCATTTGAGTGCCTAGTAACCATGTTGTACAGTTTGTCAACATACATTGTACCGTACTTGTTACCTGTGCAAACACAAACGAAAGACTTAATCATTTAATTTCCATGTATCCAATACTAATTCTGTTTGTGTAACTACCAACACTATGCCAAAATGGATTTTGCTTTGATGTTGAAAATTTTCTGATTGTTACTCCTTTTCTTTCTGGCTCAGTAATTATATTTTTATTTTCAGCATCGTAATATCTAAAAAAACTTTTTCCGTCTTCGGGAGACCAAACAAAATATGTTCTTTCACCTTCTAAGTCAGCGTTTGTGTGCCAGCCGCAATAACTTCCTGGCGGATACCAAAAAAATCCAGTACATCTATAATTTGGGCCAAGCTCTTCGTCAAATTTAGTTAATGCTTTATTATTAGATTTGTTTAAAAATATTCTGTTGTCGTTGTTAGGCAGTTCTACTGCTACATTCACGTTACTTTTCATTGCTAAGGCTAAACTAGACTGTGACAGTTTTTCCTCTATCGAAGTGTCTGTAAAATTAAAAGTGCTTTTGGTCATTGCTGGTTTTACTTCTTCTAGAATTGCTTGTATGTGTTTGTGTATTAAATCTTCATTCATATTGCCTCTTTTAATCTACGCCATGGAAGGCCTTGTTCTATTTCGTCAACGAACCATTCACAATAACTTATCTTTTTAAGCCATTCAGTTCTATCAGGTGTGACTGGATTTTCTATGTCACCTCCTATCGTATTGCCAACATATCTACATAACGAACTGTTGTCAACAAATACAGGCACACCTTCTAGCACCGATTCTATTGCTGGATTTGAATTATAATTTACAACTGCATGTGCATCTTGCAAAAGTTTTTTAAAGTCAACTTCGTCAACATTACCTGTAGGTTTTGGCGTTGATATATGCACGTCTTTATATTTTTTAGTTAATGGTTGTGCATTAATTTTATGCCTGGGGTGTATTCTTATAAAAACTTTTCTATTGCTTTGAGATCGTATCCATTGTAGTTGTTTATCTACCCATTCAATCATGTTGCCACCATGCCATGCCGCTGAGTTTGTATTTTGTGTGCAAATTATAATGTGGGTGCCAGACCTCCATGGTTTAGGATTTAAATTAAATTTTTTTATTCTGGCATCATCAACATCATCATTTGCAAAGTTGGCTTCTGCATTGATACCACCCAATCCAATACGCCAAGATTGATTTCTCAATAGTCCACCTACTTCTATAATTAATAGTTTTGTTTTAGGTTTGTAATATTGATATATTGGTTTCCGTCCATACATGTTCAACAGCACAGACCACATAACAACAACATCAGCATTTGGTCTGTCTGTGTTAAGACAGATATCATAATCTTCACCTTGGAGAGATTTGATAAATGCTTTCATTACAGGTTTGCCTGCTATAGCACATGTGTCTGGAAATAATGCAATCTTCATTTAATAAAATTATACAGTCTTTCTGCAATGATTTCATGACCTTTTTTATTAGGATGGTATTTGTTTGGATAAATGTATTGATTGTTTTGAAATTTTTGTAGTTCGGCTGTTTGATCATTTACATTACCACCTAACATTTCTATTGCATTAGAGTCAACAAATTTTGTATGATCAATACCAGAGTAACTAAATTTTATTTTAGTCCATCCTTCTAAATAGACATCTGTCAGATTATGTTTCTGACACATTCTCTGCAGAGCAAGTATAGTCATGTTTGCTTTGTGGTGATCCATCTCGTCTGATTGTAATTCTGCAAAATATAATTTTTTTAGATAGTCATTTTTAGAGCCTGTTGGACGTATCACTTTGAATTCATTATTTTTATAGTACAATTGACGTGTTGGATTGGTTATAAAAAATACACAAACACAGTCATTATATTTTTTAGTTTTAATAAACTTGTCTAATTGTATTACTAAAGAGTCTATTGCTGTGCCTTCATGACTCATATTGTAATAATCCTCTGTACCTAACATAGCGTGTAAAATATCGCCAAAAGGCTTTTCGCCTTTGTTGAGTTCAGCACCGTACGGCCAACTGTCACCAAATACTGCTAACGTTTTCATTTTGTACTCTTCACGTGGACCACAGACTTGCCACTGATATTAAAATACTTAAAACGTAAATTTGGTTTGACTAATAATTGTTTTTTATTTTCTCTAGACAGTTCTATGGTGTTGTTTAAAACTGTAAATTCACACACTCCGAACATACACGTTACAAGTCTCCAGCTTGCATCTGAATTTTCTCTTCTAACTTTGTGTGGCTTGTTGTAATCATAATATTCATTAATGAACGTAAGTGGTTGGACTTTTTTATCAAACTCTTCTTTATTATATGTGAAGGTAACGTCATTTTTGACATGCTCAATGACGTATAAATTATTTTTTAATACTTCAACAACGTTAGTGATCATCTCTTACGTATATACAATCTCTTGTAATTTTAAACTTTCTTGTGTATCCAACGTTTTTCAACCATTGGTCAGTCGCTTGTTTTCCTTGTGCGCCTTGATTAAAAACACAGCGTTCTATAACAATTATAGGTGAACAATTATCGATTGTATTTTTAGCACCATTCATCACATTTAGTTCTGCACCTTCTACATCAATTTTAAGAACGTCTATGTCTTTGTAGTTGAATTCGTCTAGTGTTTTTAGTGTTACAGATCCATTATTGTTAGGCACTACTCGAGTCGACCCTAAGTGTTCTGGAACGACAACTTCTAATTTGCCTTTAGTATTGCTGTCGTACAAGCCGAATTCGTGCAGTTCAATATTGTCTAGGTCAGCACAATTTTTTTTGAAACACTCTATGTTGTAACTAGCAGGTTCAAAAGCAGTGATAGTTTTAAAATATTGTGCAAAAACTTTTGACCAACGACCAACATTGCCGCCAACATCAACCATTCTTCTATATTTTGAATTGCGGTCTGCCAACAATTTAATAGTGTAATCTACTAAAGCAGTGTCATGATTAACAACAGATGGTGCATTATGATGCAATGGTTTATCCCCATCTGGTATGTAAAATCCATCTACTAATTGCATAATTTTATATATAAAACTCTTTTTCTACAGTAAGGGAATCTCTATTAGTAACCATTACTGCTCTTGGTGTAACTACCTCTATTTTTACATACTTGTCTTTCACAAACATATCAGAAGCTGTAATGCCGTCTTCATATGCTCCTTGTATCAAACGTTTTGCGGCGTGGGGCTTTATAACATATCCGTAAGTTCCTTTCAACTGGCGTTCTCCTTTGCGGAACCAATTGAAGTCTTGCACAATTGGTGCTGTACCTAGATCTGGATCTGGTTCAATCCATCGATGATTATCTAAGTGCAATACATCTGTGAACGGTTGTAAAAATGTATTTGATACAACTTTAGAATCATGTTCTAAAACTAATATGTTTTCGTTCAGTTCAACACATTTTTTCCAAACATTAAGATGTGAAATCATACAACCTCTCACGCCACCTTTTTTATTTTTAATTCTAAACAATTTAGGGCCTGGGTCATACATTTTTAATTTTTCTTTAGCAATGTATTCATCTGCTCTTTTAGGTGTATATCCTACAAATAGTTCTACATCTAGTCCAAAATCTTTTGCACTACTTACAGCTAATTTGCTTGCTGTTACAGTGCTTTCTATTTCGGGTAGATATATTACAAACGATTTCATTACTTTAACATTTGCTCAACGTGTGGACGAAAACGTTTCCAAACCATTCCTGATTTTACTTCGTCTATAGTCCAATTGGCATATGCTAAATCGTTCAACCATTGTGTACGATCCGGAGTTGTTGGGCTTTCGATTTTGCTGAAATCTGCATTTCCTACATCCCAAGCTAGGCATAGATCTGATGTCAAAAACACAGGAATGCCATATGTTGCGGCATCAACGGCCGCTGTTGAATTATGAGTGACTACTGCCCAACAGTTTTGTAATTCTTCCAGAAACGTGAATCTGTAATCAGCTGTAGGCCCGCCACCTTTAGTAACACTTGTTACTTCAATTTGTGGATGTTTCTTTGCCATGTCGTTAGCACATTTTATTGCGTGATTTGGATGTGGTCGCAATTTAATTTTTCGATCTGTGTGTGGTTTAAGTTTTTCAATTACTTCGTCAACCCATACATATGGGTCAGTTTTAGTTCTTGACATGGACCAGTTGTCTATTGGTTGTGTGCATAATAAAATATGCTCACCTTTTTCTCTCCATGGCCTAGATTTTGTTTCTAAAAATTTTTCTATTTGTGCCCATCTGTCTCCTGGAGAATTTTGATTTAAAAAATTACCGTCATTCATTGGTGACCACAATCCACATCTAAAATAATGTTTTGCCCAATCAGTGGCACGATTACCCATGCTGGTCCATATGCCACCATCAAACGAAATACACACTCCGCCGTGTTTTTCGTGGTGCTGTCTAATTTTTCTTCTGTTGCCTTTTAAAAAATCGCCTGCTGAATCTGGACCATAACCAAAATGTACAGCAACTTTTTCATGTGGCTCGCCAGCGTATTTTTCTGGGTCTCCTTTTCCTTCGATCCATATGGCTTCGTCGCCTACTGCTTTAATACCTTCAGCCCATGCTTTGATCATCTCGAATGAGGCACCTTTGCCTCTGCGTTTAACTGTGTTGCGAAAAACTTCTACTTTCATTATTGTCCTTGATAATATTTGATAATGTTTTCTATGTCTAATGGTCTGTCAGTTTTAATGTATTGCTCTTGTTTACTGTAGTCAACATAATAATCGCGTTTGTCTTTGTCTTCGTCTTCAACAATTTTAACATCAATATCAATATATTTTTGTATCTCTTCGACAATGCCACGTTTAGTTACATTCAGCTGTGTTGCTCCTACATTGAAAATTTCTTTATTAAATTTGTCAAAATTATCTACCACATAGCCTAGTACATTTGCAATGTCATTAACATGATAAAATGTTCTTTCTGCATTTGGTTGATATAATTCTATTTTGCCATGTTTTACAGCATCATGACACAGTGTGTGTATTAACAAGTCATGTCGCATTTTGAAAGACAAACCGTAAGCAGTTGCAGGACGTAAAATTGTCCAGTTGTCAATTTGTTTTACTATTTGCTCACCTTCAAGTTTTGTTTTAGCATATAGTGTTGCAGGATTACATTCTAAAGTTTCGACACATGGTTCACTTAGTGCACCATACACACTACCAGTTGATAAGAAAATAGTTGGCTTGTTCATTGCACAAATTGCCTTTACGCCTTCTATGTTAGTTCGATGTGTTTCTTCAGGGTGTTTATCACAGTCAATATAACCAACCTTTGCCGCCAAATGTAATATCATGTCAACATCATTAAAAATGCTTAGATCATCGCATACATCATATTTTTTGAACACAACATTTTTATTGTATTCTAGTGCAATGCCTAATCGTTGCTCCAATGCTGTTTGTGACGAATCTATGCACATCAACGTGTGATTTGTGTTACGCATATTATAGATAAACTGTGTGCCAATATATCCAAGTGCGCCTGTAACTAATATTTTCATTTTAAATCCTTCCAATATGCGTGTGTTTGATTAGTTGTAAGATCTGATTTTTTGCTTTTCATTTGATCCTTGCGTTCAAATCCTTTGAGATGATCCATGTATTGTCCTAGTTCAGAATTTATAAAAGGATGTCGTGCCTTTCTTGCACCGCCAAATCTTCCATCATTCAGATCTTCATTTTTAATTTTTCCAGCTTGTTCCATTTCTATTCTCACAGCATCAAAGGTGAATGAATCAGTATAACCTGCCCTTGGGAAACTATTTAAAAATCCTTTTTGTATGTTAAAAAATAGATCATCATCATAATACTGTTGCCAACGTTTGAAAAATTCTTCTGCAAATTCGTGTGCAGTGTTAAAAGCATAATAACCAGTTTCGGAAAATCCTTTTTTGGGCCTGCCAAGATATGATGTGAACGCATGGTCTGGAATTATATGTTCCAACCAAGACATAGGCACTGGTTCAAATGTAATGATATCCGCATCTAGGTACCACATCATGTCTGGTTTTGTTTTTTGATATGCGTCAATACAAGCAAAAACTTTGTACGAAAATCTTATAGCATCATATTCAAATTCATAATCTTTCATACCTAGTGTTTGTAACTTTGGGTTATTAGTATGTCGATCAATAAAGTTTTGTAAAGATGGTTGTTCTTTACATAAGTTGTAGTATTCAAATCTATCACCAGCTTGATTTATTTCTTTATCAGCGGGCAATGTTTGTGACATGTTGTCAGGATACACTAAAATTTTTGCATGGCTTGGCCAATTTTTTGCCGTAGTTTCTAAAGACTTTGTAACTGGCAATGGAAAATATCTTGGACTATATGTTGATACTATGGTTAATGATTTCATGCTAATTTTACTATTGTGTCATACATTGCATCGATGCCTTCTTTTATGTCTTGAACACCGTTACCTACAAAGAATCCTTCTGACTCTATTTCTTCAGCACCTTCGTACGTTCCTTTAGCGTCATACTGTTGCATTTGTAAAACAGGTTGTTTAAGCCAGTTGCCAGATGCAAGTGGTCTTGATTGTACACCTGCTTTTGATAAAGCAGTGACAACTTCGTCTCTTCTACCTTGAAGCGGACCAGTCATTATACAACCAAAGCTAAACCAACTAGACTCTTGTGTTTCTTTTTGTAAACGTATCCATGGTTTGTCGGCAAACTTTTTAAAAAAATATTCTTTATTTTTCATTCTTGCTTCAACCATTGAAGGCCATTTTTTAAGTTGCTCGGAACCAATGGCTCCACTGAATTCTAATGGACGTATAGCATAGCCTGGGGTAACAAATGTAAAGTTGTCCTTCCATGCGCCTGTCTTTGGAAACAATGGATTGTTATCACTTAAATCTCGTACCCATCCGTGAGCTCTCAAAGATTTCAACCAATCAGCATCTTCTTGGCTGTCAACAACAACCATGCCACCTTCCATTGTTTGCATGTGATGTGAAAAGAAAAAAGAATGTGTGCCAATTAATCCGTGACTACCAGTATATCTGTTGTTATATTTTGCACCCATTGATTCGCAATTATCTTCAATTACAAACAAATTGTGTTTGTCTGCTATTTTATAAATTGCGTCAAAATCACATGGATTGCCTAGCAAATTTATACACAGTATTGCTGAAGTTTCAGGTGTTATTTGCTGTTCTATTTTTTCTGGATCAATGTTAAATGTGTTTGGATCAACATCTACAAAGTTTAATTTAAAACCACATTGGTTTACTGGAAAGTAACTTGTTGACCAACCTACTGCTGGAACAATTACGTTACCAGTGAGATTATACTTTAATTTTAACAAAGACATCATCAATAAATTTGCAGATGATCCTGAGTTGCACATTACAGCATGACCGTGACCAAAATATTGTGCATATTCTTCTTCAAACTTTTTAACATGTGAACCCATAGTGTACATGTCAGTTGCAATAACTTTTTGTATGGCATCAATTTCTTCTTGTCCCCAAGTGCTAGACGCTAATGGGTATACTATATTAGGCATGTTTTTTGTCACCTTTCATATGAACTAAAAACTGCGCCAGTGGCGATTTTGGAACTGGGTCACTGTTTTTAAGTCCTGGATGATATTTCATCAAATCCATTTGTTTACAGTCTTTGAAAGAGTCTCTACCAATAGCCATGGTATATTGGTCAGCCTGCATGTTATCATAGCCCCATAGCTCGTCTGTTAGATATATTTCTTCCATTCTGTTTGCCCAATCTTTGGCTTTTGGATGTTTAGGATTGTGCATGTAAAATCCAGTTTCGTCTCTTAGTTTTTTTCTATCAAAAAATGTGCAAAGCGAATCAGGTGGACATATTTCCCTTAGATAGTCTAAGTTTGGTTCTGCTGTGTACACAGTATCAGCATCAGAATATAATATTATGTCTGCTGTTGAATTTTTTATCCTGTGTGTTTGTGCAAAAACTTTGTGTGAAAATTTTACACCATCATTTTTCCAAACAAACTTACCACGGTCTTCTCGCCATCCACACTTGACTGGATCTTTTCTAGCTTCAGTAACCCATGCTTCTAGTTTTGGTTGTTCTGTATATAAATCGTGATATGAAATATTTGGCTCTAACAATTCTGGTTCTTGTTCTTGGTAATAAACATGAAGTGTGCAGTCTTTTGGCCAATATTTGATGAATGATTCTATCATGCGTTTTCCACAAATATCATAATATTCTTTATTATATGTTGTGCAAACTTCTACTGTTCTACTCATTGTTAGCCCCTTCTAATCCTTTTTCCATAAATCTATTAAATCTTTCCAACTTTTTATCTTTAATTCTATGTAGTCCTAACTTTACAAACCTCTTCCACCAAAATTCTTCTTGCAAATAAACACGCCAACTTTCTTTTGTATAATCTTCTTCGCCAGCTGGTTTGTTTCTGTGTTCTTGCATAATTTAGTTTTAAATAATTGCATTATGTGTTACTATAATTATGATTAGTAATAATGTACATTGGAGCAAAGTGATATGCGATCTATATCAGTAATTACAACGTTTTCTGCCTTAGGCTGGCACTCTTATGGCAAGAGAATGATTGACTCTTTTGTAAAGTATTGGCCAAAAGAAATAAAATTGATAGTGTATTACGAAGAAAAGCCAAAAGATGTTGATTATGGTGATCAAGTACAATGGGTCAACTTTGAACAAGCAAGTCCAGAGCTAGTAGCATATAAGAAGAAACATAAAACAAATCCATTTGCAACTGGTTGGAAAATAGGTACTGATCCAAAATCAAAATATTCATATTTGTGGGATGCTGTAAAATTTGCACATAAATCGTTTTGTGTATCACATGCGGCTCTCAATAGTTCCACAGATATTATCATCTGGTTAGATGCAGATGTCGTTACCCACAATTTTGTATCGCGGGAACATATTGAGAGCCTGTTACCTCAAAACAGTTATTGTGCATATTTAGGTAGAAAGAAAATTTATCCTGAATGCGGATTTGTTATGTATGATTGTACTAGTGAATACAACGAACCATTTATGAAAGAATGGCAAGAATTGTACACAAAAGACAAACTATTCAAACTAGCAGAATATCACGATTCTTATTTGTTTCAGCATTTAGTAGAACACTTTGAATTTGTGTTTCCAGATTTTAAACACACTAGCATTTCTGGTAGTCATCCTAATCGCCCAGGTGTGCATGTTTTTATTAATTCTCCATTAGGGCAATATATGGATCACCTAAAAGGAGCAAGGAAAATTAAAGGCAAATCAAAAAAAGAAGATTTGTATGTTAATAGGCAAGAAGATTATTGGAAAAAAGTATGAAAATATTAGTTACCGGTTGTTCACATATTTTTGGTACTGATCTTAAAGATTGTGACGGTATTACGTCAAGTAAATTGACTTGGCCAATGTTACTGTTTCCGAACGCAACAAATATTTCAAAACCTGGTGCAAGTCCAAACACAATAGCAAGGCGTGTATTAATGTACCTATCTTATAATTCACCAAAACCTATTGACGGAGTTATAGTCCAATGGCCGAACCTTAACAGATGGGAATCAGTATCGCCTGATTTTGATATGACTGGAGAAGATTGGCCATATCAAACTATTGGGCAACATGAAAGCCATCAATATAATGATAAAGCTACGTTGGCTTGGAAAATGCACATAGCAGGCACTGACTTGTATAATGTGCATATTCAAAATGTACAAACAATTATCATGCTTAATTCTATACTACGTTTAAAAAAAATAAAATGTGTAAATTTACTTTCAAATCCTATTTCTACTGATAAAAGGTTACAACCAAATCAACAAAACACTATATCTAAGCCAAAACGTTTTTCTATTGGGGACTTGAAACGTTGGGGCTTTTGGAATGCTATACATTCAGGTTTGTGTCATAGCTTTGGAATCAATACTAGTACAGATGCTGATATCAAAGTTGCTGATGATGATGTGTTTGAACGTGTGTTGATGAATGAATTGTCTTTGTACAAATGGTTAGATTTAGATGGAATGTCATGGACGGAATGGGCATCACACAACAATTATCAAACAACCAATTGGCACTACAGCGAACAGGCTCATGTAGATGCATCTAAATTATTAGAAAACAAAATAGGAAATATTTTTGAAACTTAACATTATTAATAATAATCATGGTGATGACAGTAAAGCATGGTACAGCTTAAAGCCCTTACATCAATATATTGATAAAAATGGCATACCTACTATGTGGGGATTAGCAAGTACAAATTACACAAAGGCAGTGTCATATGTTGAAAATAAAAAACCATGGTTGTTTTGTGATATGCCATACTGGGGAAGATGGAATCCATTGAAAATGGCAGTCAATCCTCATGGTGAATATTTTTGGCGCACTTGTTTGAATGGTATACACGTTAATAAAATTATAAATGACTTGCCGCATGATAGAATAAAAAATATTACAATCAAAGACTGGAGAACAAAAGGAGAGTACATATTGATTGCTCCTTCGTCACCAACAGTGAATAGATTCATAGGACAGCCAAACTGGGAACACGATACAATAAAGTTTTTAAAGACTATGACAGATATGCCAATAAAAGTTAGGCACAAACCTCGTAAAAGTGGCAAAAGTGGACCAGCTTATGCTTTAACACCATTAGCAGACGATTTGCAAAATGCATCATGTGTAATAACAAGTTGTTCTATGGTAGCTGTTGACGCCATTATTGAAGGGATTCCTGTGTATTGTCACTCTCTTGCTTGTACGCATCCAGTGGCACAAGATATCAAAAAATACGGACAGCCGGTATATGCAGAAAATAGAAAAGATTGGTTAGCAACCTTAAGTTATCATCAATATACAAGTGAAGAAATACAATCAGGGTTGTTTGCAAAAATGTTTAAGGAGATGTATCATGTTATGCGTTAGAACAATGAGGCCTTTTACTGAAAAAATTATTTCAGCATGGGCAAAAGGATGTGATGGGGATATTATTCCTCCCATTAAAGATTATCAAGGCATGCGAAAAAGCACGTATGCGTTTTTAGGAGTACTGAGGGGATCTGGCGATATGTTGAAAAGATGTATGGCCAAAGGTTATGATTATTATTTTATTGACCATGCATATTTTTTAGGTGGACATGATCGAAATCCAGCATGGTATAGAGCAACTAAAAATGGACATGTTGCACATATTTTGAAAGATAGACCTAGTGATAGATATGAAAAATATTTTAAACAAGACATAAAACCATATCGATCAGGCAGTAAAATAATCGTCTGTCCGCCCACTGGAGCCATTGAGTGGATGTTTGACACACAAGATTGGCTTAACACCACTGTAGGCGCTTTAAAACAGCATACAGACCGTGAAATAGTGGTGAGGGATAAGCCTATGAATCCTCAAGTGAAAAAAGAAAATGGTGTAACCACTATTGATGGTTTTATCAAAACACAAGATGACAAACCATTGCAACAAGACTTAGATGACGCCCATTGTGTAGTGACTTTTAATTCAGGGGTTGGAGTAAAAGCATTGTGTGAAGGCATACCTGTCATTTGTGGAACAGAATGTGCGGCATATCCTATTGCAAACAAAATAGAGGACATTGAAAATCTACAACAGCATGAAAGGCAACCGTGGCTTAATCACCTTGCATATTCTCAGTTTACTTTAGCAGAAATGGAATCTGGGTATGCCTTAGAACAATGTACTTAGACACTAAGCATAAAATATTATTCATACACATACCACGCACTGGTGGATCATGGCTAGGCTACAAAATGATGGACTTTTGTTATCCAATGTACAGGGGAGTTGGCCAAGAAATATTTACAAAGTCAGGGGAAAAGTACCCTGTTGGCAGGCACACAACTTTAGAAAAAATTTATAGTTTACAATATCTAATACAAGACGACATAAACACTTACTATAAAATTGCTGTATCAAGGCATCCATACACAAGATTTATATCAGCATTTGATTATTTTAAAAATATTACAGATACCGCTGAAAGACATAATTTAAAAACTTTAGAAGATATGATGTCTTGGATAGAAGATGGAGCAGACAAACAACACATTTTGCCTCAGTCATATTGGTACGATGAGAGATTTAACAACTTTTACAAATTTGAAAATATAGAAGATTTAAATTTACAATTATGGATACCAAAATGGCACAATAGCGATACAATAATTCAAAAAGGTAAACGTAGAGGTATTCAAAAGTCAAAACATAAAGCTAAATTGAGTGAAAAACTAAAAGAACGAATATTTAAATTTTATAACAAAGATTTTTATTTGTTTGACTATGTTAGATAGTCATATTATAAGTTTGTGCCCATGAACGCATCATCCACGATATAAGCCTAGGCTTTTTATTCATTTGATTTGCTTTTGAAATCACATTTTTTAAACAATCATTTTTGTTCATGTAGCTAGCCATAAAATTTTGCAATTCTTTTTGATCGTTCAACCAATACACTAAAGGCACAGTCCATCCTGTTTTTTGTTTATTGATAATGTAATCAGGTAGGTAATTTTTATATGCTATTTTCGTTGGCAATTTAGTATCGCCTTTTTGTGCACCAATTTTGTGTTTGGAAGTTATGCCTAAACAATACTTCATAAATCTTTGCGTAGCTAATGGGAACCTACCCTCCATACCAAACGCCATTCCAAATTTATCATTCCTGCCAAAAAAGTCTTCTGGTACTTGTGTAACACAATCTAAAGCCATGTAAGAATTTACATGATCATTTGGGTTCCATATACCTTGCGGAAATTGTTTACACAATATTTCATGCAATTCTTTTTTTGATATTTTTGTAGTCATTTCAACAGGTCTTTTTATTCTGTGCATCCATTTCCACACCAAACCCTCCCATGACTTGATATGTTCTTCAGGCTTTTTTAGTTTCCAATATTTTGGATATCCGCCTAGTAATTCGTCACCCATATCACCAGCCATTGTAACCACTACACCGGCTTCAGCAAGACGCCTGTTAGTTTCGTAATACATTGGCATATTCCAGTTATAAACCGGTTGTTCCATGAAGTGCATTGTTTTGTCCCAACAATCCATTGTAATTTTTGGTGTGATAGTAATTTCAGTATGGTTCATTCCAAAGTCTTTGGCAAATCTCGCCGCATGAATGGCATCGTCATTGTGGTCCTCATCTGTAATCACATTTGGAGACATTTTGTTTGTAAAAGTGTCCAAATGTCCTAGTACTTTTTTGAGTTCATATGCAACTAATGTAGAGTCCAACCCACCTGATAAAAACATGCCAAATTTTCTTAGACCTAGTGTAGACATTTTCACTGTTTCGTGTGCTTCATGCCTAAATTCTTCAAAGTCTAATGGCTTATTACTTTCTGGATATATTGTGTGTACGTTGCGTTCTTTGAATTTTTTATTTCCTACATCATACACCAACGTTTCCCCAGGCATTAATTTTTTGATACCTGTAAACATAGAATTGCTAGTTGCGTTCAACCCAGTAATGCTCATACATGCAGAAGCTAGTTCGTCAATTTTTTTAGCACCTGGTACGTGCTCTATCATACCTTTTATTTCAGAACCAAAGATTAATCCATCTGATATTTCGGCATAATACAATGGTTTTATCCCTGCATGATCACGTGATAGTGTTATAGTTTTGTCCTCTTTATTGTAATATGCGTAAGCGTGCATTGAATCTAATGTGCTTGATATTGTTGTGTTACTGTTTGATCTGTCTAGTAAAAATGCTAATAATTCAGTATCGCACGTAGTTTTTGGTTGCCATGTATCTTTATATGTTTCTTTCAATTCGTTGTAATTAAAAATTTCTCCATTGTAAACTAACACATTTCCTCTGTCAGTAATCCATGGCTGTTTGCCATCTACCGGTGTTGAAGTTATTGATAACAAGTTATGACCTAACGTAACATTATCGTCATGCCATACATCAGATCCATCTGGTCCTCTATGGGAACATGCTGAAATATAAGATTTTATTAATTCAGGTTTTCTAGCAGTGATACCGTATATGCCACACATACTTTAATTTAGTTACGTTTATTCTTAATGAACAAATTTACGGTTATTCTATGGGCATCAATAATACCTCCGTAATCATGCCATGTTTTGGATTGTATTCCTGCAAATACAAATGCCCGATTTGGTTTCCATGGTGCCGAGCCCCATAAATTTGCAAGTGTAATAGTTTCAGGATTTTGCACATTATTGCCTTTAACACCAGTGTACATATTAGTACCAGTACCTTCGTTCGGAGCCACATAAATCACACCGGACCAACATTTGTCATAGCTTTCGTCATGCACTGGAAATCTATAAGGTGCAGGTGCCTGCCTTGTAATTTGCACTTCTCCTTTATATTTTGCAAAAGCTCTAGCATGTGGCCAATGCTTCAGCAGTTGTGGTATGTTATCATTAAGCCAAGCATCAGCTTTATTAAGCCAACTTGTTAACTTGGTGTCTAGTATTGTGTTATTTTTTAAAAATGCCTTGTTGTCTTTAAAATTACTATTCTCATCTATTGTAGATAATTTGTCAAACAATGGTTTAAGTTCTTCGTATTGTTGGATAACATTGTCTGTTTGCATCCACGGCCATGGAACAGTATGTGTAGGTCCTTGAAATAAACCATTAAACATTTAGTGTGGCTTCGTATTCATCTTTTGCGTCACGCCATTCTTGTGCGTAAGGAACATCTTGCATGTGTGCAAACCAAGGTCCACCTTCTGTATAATGTAACATTTTAGGTGAACCATCTTCTGGTGCTGTATACCAATCAGTAAGCCAGTTCCATTCATGCGATATTTCGCCTATTTCATGATCAGCTAACCACATAAATCTATGGTGCCATAAACCTGTATTTGTGTTAACTGCATTTAGATCAATTAATTTATTAGATGGATGTTCACAATTCCATAACACACAAGATGACCAGTTTTTTCTTGGATATTGCAGTTGTGCTTGACCATCCATTTTAGTTCCTTCCTTAGGAGTATAATCATGTTTAGCTACCATAACTGCATAATTGTCATTTGCCTGATTAAACAAATCCTTTAGATCTGCACGACACAAAAAGTCGCAATCGATGAACAACGCCCAACCTTTGTAACCAGTTAGTATAGGCACCATAAATCTACTGAATGTAAATTCTGTTGATGCTTTTTTGTCCACATCTCTAGTGTACATTCCTAGTTCCTTGAGAGTGTTTAATTTAAGTGGATATACTTGAACGTCTGGATTGTGTTTCTTTATGGTGTACTTGGCCACTTGATAGGCAATGTCTTCTCTTGAATCCCATCCTACAAATACTTTCATTTCTGTCATAGCTTGTTTATATAGTGATAAATTTGTTGCCAATTGTCTACTTTGGTGATTCTGCTGTCGTCTTTGTACGCATTGTATGGATGTTTAATTAAAATAGTATCTAATCCCATATCTGCTCCCAGTACTGCATTGCGCCATTTGTCTTCAATCCACAAGTATCCTGAGTCTTTGTAAGGTTTCAAGCTGTCGTCTTTAGAGTAACCTGTGCCTATACATATTACCTCGGAAAAAGCATCACCAAATAGTGTTTGTAAATTTTCTTCTCTCAGTTTGTGTGCATATGTATCTTCATGCATTGATGTTATTGCTATAAATTTCCAACCTTCTTGACTAAGTTGTGGAATCACTGTTTGTGCATCACGGAACGGTTCTAAATGTTTTATCCATGCAGACATATTAAAATGCCAAATCAAGTCATCGATATCTTTGCCCATTTCAACCCATCGCTGTCGTGCATGACTTTGTGTTGAGTCCTTAATCTCCATGTTAAAATATTTTTTAGCAAATTTTGTAAATCCGCGATCCCAATCAACACAAACTCCATCAATGTCAGTGAGTATTATTTTTTCTTTCATCTTTTCCTTTCACATAATATCCAATCATAACACCAGATATAAAAACTGTAATAATGGCCAACAAGTGCCACAGTAATCCAAAACTTATCATATTCCTCTTCCTTTGTGGGGGCGGGGGCCTGGTAAGAGGCCCCGTACTTACCTAACTCACCCCTAATGGTACGGTCTACAGGACTTGAACCTGTATGCTTTGTGGCTATACCCGCTCTAGACGGCTATACGTGTCTACCAATTCCACCAAGACCGCATATTCATTATATATGGAAAACTTTTACTTGTCATTAAAATATTTTTCCAATTTTCCAGATTCGTCTCTATGTTTATTATCAGGATCAAGCGAATCTTTTTGTTCTGTAATTACTGGCCATTTCTCTGACCAAATTCTATTGAATTCTATCCATTTAGCACCTTCTTCATCAACATCGGATCTAATTGCATCTTCTGGGCATTCAGGTTCACATACTCCGCAGTCAATACATTCATCAGGATTGATTACTAACATATTTTCACCTTCGTAAAAGCAGTCGACAGGACACACATTTACACAATCGGTATGTTTACACATAATACATTTGTCGTTTACAGTATATGTCATTTTATAATATATATGGTGCCGCCTCCCGGATTCGAACTGGGCACCTGATGATTACAAATCAACTGCTCTACCAAATGAGCTAAGGCGGCTTGGTGGAGGATACAAGAGTCGAACTTGCGACCTCCTGAATGCAAATCAGGCGCTCTCCCAACTGAGCTAATCCCCCGAGTGTTTTAATTATACATTCAGTAAAATATATGTCAAATGTAAGAAATTCACTAAAATCCATGGGTACAAACACCAGCCCTGGTGTAAAAGATTGCAAATTTGACGCCATTATGCAAGTCTTTTTTTGTGCAAAAAATCTATTCTGTGTTTGGGATGCACGAATCTGCCATAAATATGCTGTAATGGATAACATAGCCGATTTAGCTCACGCAATGCAACAAGTGACACAGTGGGCACCAGACAGTGAAGGCCCAACTGAAGATCATTTAGACCAAATTATTAGAGCGTCACTATCAGTTCAAAAAACTTGTGTGTCAAGCAAAGGGTTTAATATTTGGTTGCCACACAGACAGGGACTTCATAAAGAATGGATCAAAGAAGTAGTAGAGCCACATTTAACTTGTTTGTTAGATCTTGGATTCGAAGGATGCCACAAATCTCTAGTGTATTTGTTCACTCCAGACGTAATCGATCCAGAAGTGGTTTGGGATGATAACGAAAAAGCAGACGTTCAATCTAGATTACCATGGTGGAAAAATATGCCAAACAGGTATAACACGCCAGGCCACACTGCTTTAGGCAAAAATATACCAAATTGGACTAAAAACTATTTTGTTAATAGTGGATTTATGTTATTAGCCGCAGGACTAGAAGCAAGAAGATTGGGTTATCATGTGCAATATGTTACACTGGAACAGATTTCTCAATTTATGTATAATCATCCCAAATTTGGGAAAAATGTACAAGCAGAACCTTACATTATGACAACTGCTCTTAACATAGGTACTAAGCCTTTGCATGCTAAAATGTCAACAAAACGTAACAGAGCGTATAATATGGTAACTAAAGAAAGAAGGTCACACATTTACAAACCGGACGCTGTAACTGACGATGTGCCAATGCACTATGAGTGGACCGATACTTTACACAATATTCTTGATACTAGAATTTACCTAGGCGGTAAAGTTGATACACGTTTTAGGCCAAAAGGCTGGACCAAAAGAGATCAAGATATTCACAATAAACGACTCAAACATAAAGTCACGTAAGGTTTAAAAAATTATAGATAATATCTATTTTTAAATTTACTAGAATAATCTAATTCACGTAGTCTTCGATCTAGATCATATAAGTCTTCTGATTGAGCAAGATAATTGTTAACTTTTTTTGCTCTTAAGTCTTCGGTTGGAAATAAGCCTAGTACCCAAGTAAGTATTTTTTTCATAGTTTAGCCTTTAGTGTCATGTAAGCATATTCACATGCTGTTTTAATTTTTTTGTGGTGTACAATGATATAGTAGGATAGCATTACCAATTGTTTCCTTTTGGTACGTTACCGGTTGTCTTGTAATAATAGTAAGCATTACGCCAGTTGTTTTTAAATTCAGTTTTAAAATAGTTTACCATCACGTGATCTTCTGTTACTACATTGAATGAGTTATCAGTGTTCATAAAATTTGAATTTGTGATAGATTTGATTGCATTAATAATCGTTTGCATTAGTCGTTTAACCTTTCATAATTTGTTGTTCACTATAATTTATAGCAGAAATCAAAAAAAACCTACTGTATATTTGCTATAGACGGTATGCAAAAAAGTTATACTGTAAAGTTCTTTGATATGTTGTATTGTTATACTAAAAAAATTATAGATTAGCGTCTTCCATTCCTGCTACTCTAAGTTTTACTATATTTGTAAGATGCCATTGTTTTTGATCTAGTGCTTTGATTACACCTAACCATTTGTTCCTTAGTAGAGCCCACTCGTTAACGATTGCTTCATAATTACAAACTTCATCTTCACCTTCTGCATACTTTTCTGCGTCACGTGATGTAAGAGCTCTTTGATAATTTTCTAAATATTTTTTGTAGTGTTTAGTGCGTAATCGTCTGTGTTGTATTTCTAAATGTTTTAATATGCCTTCAACTTCTTGTAGTTGTCTAAAACGTTCTTCCACAACACCTGGCATTGATGCTGATTGTTTTTCAATGTTGCCTTGTAATTTAACTTCTTTTGATGCGTGTTCTAGTTCAGATTCATAGTGTGTAATTGCATCAGGAATCTTAGAAACGTCTTGTGAAACTATTGAGAACCAATTCATTAGTAATCTTCATAACGTTCTTCACCATAACCATCACCATAATCCTCATATTCATCTTTGTCGTACTCTTTTAGTTCTTGAATAGCTTCATCTAGTTCCTCGTCATGGCCTAGTAATTCATCTAGATCTTCTTCTATAAGCCCAGTGTTAGCAATTATATCAACAAACTTGTTTGCAACTATAGATTTATCTTTGGCAGGGACGTATGACTTAATTAAGTTCCAAACATCAATTAACATTTGCGTCTCCGTCATTTTCTTTTGTCTCTTCTAGTCCTTCTGGTTGTGTAACAACTTGGTTACTTACCTCTTGCATTACAATTTTTAAATTTTCTGCTCCCCAGGCTTTTCTGTAATCAAGCAGTTCTTTACCATCTGCTGTTATATATTTCAAACGATTGCCTTGTTGTGTAATAAGGCCTTTTTTCTCAAATAAATCTAATAAGCCACTGTATGGATTCATGCCAGTTTCATAAGGAATTTTTACTTGCACACCTTCAAAAGGCTTTGCAAATCTTGTCTTCATAACCTTACACGCGGCTCTTATACCACGTACTTCACTTACTTTGTTGCCTGCTTCGTCCTCTTTAAGTTTAAGTTTTTTCATTGCAACAACGATACTGGATGCATATATAAATCCTTGTCCACCTGATATCTTATCATCAGGATCAAACATGTCCTGTGATGCATAAGTGTGATTAGTTGCAACCATGCCTACGTTAAATGAACCAAACATGTTTACACAGTTTCTAACAAGAGCTGTTAGTGCCTTAGGTTTTCTGCCTAAGTCGCCCTTCATATCACCCTTTTCGAATTGATCTACATCAGTAGGAGTCATCATCATGCCTAGCGAATCTAATACAAACAATACTTTTGGTCGATCTTGTGGATCTTTGTCGGTATAGTCTGCTTTATATTCTTTCATAAAGTTTGATATTGTTTTAGCAACATCATCGATCATGCTCATACCTAGTCGTAAAAGTTTTTCTTCTGATGTATCAACACCAATGGCTTTTAACCATGCTTCATCTAATGCATTTTCAGAGTCAACTAGGATTACAAATATGCCTTGTTTTTGTGCTTCTCTTATAATGTTGCCCGAACAAATATAAGACTTGCCAGAACCAGACTCGCCTGCAAAGACTGTTACTTTGCCTAGCGGAATACCTTTATAAAAATCTCCCGAAATAAGATAGTTTAAGGCGTAGTTGCCAGTTGATATCCAGTCAGTTGGATCATTGAATCCTACTCCTAGCCCATCAATAGACTTTGTAATACTTTTTCTAAATTTTGTTACATCAAAAGGTTTAACCATGTTTGTGACTCCTATATTTGTATTATATTTTGTTGTGTTAAAATGTCAATCATAAATTTCTATATTTGTAAATTTGCTTTGGTATGACAAATCTGCATCATTAAATGTCTGTGTCCAAGTACCAACTGGTAATACACCTAATCCAGCTTTTTTGTCATATGGATCAATACCACTAGCTTTACACCAATCAACAAAGCCATCTTTGAACCATGGACCACTTTCTCTCTCAAACCATAAGTCTGGTCCTATATGATGCCAGTTTTTGGTGTTTTCATAATCAGCTGGCAAATTATCATGATACAATTCTTTGTGTGTTTTGCCTACTTCATTGTACCCTACATAAACGTGCCCTGCTGTTCTTTCATATTGCATTGTTTCATATTCGTCAGCTGATAAATCTTCCCGCCAAATATGATCTTTATCCCAACGCAAGTGATACTGATTTCTGTACTGGTTTCCAGGCTCTAATTCATGCAACAAAGAATTCAAATTGCGTATAGAATTTTTTATTAATTTTGGTGCCATTCGTATTAGTCGTGTTGGCTTATTCCATTCACCGTTCAAATGTTCAAATATTTCATGTAATTCGTTATAAAAATTATGGTTGTTCCAATCAATTTTTAAATTGATAACTCTGCGGTTAAAAAATTTATTGATATTATCGATAGATTCCAGCAACATGTCTTGAGTTTGTTTATCGTTTCTATACTTTCCAAAACTTTCTGTATTGTCGATGTGCATTCCTTTATCAATGTGTTGTTGCAAAATTTTGGTGTATTTTTTTGCAATATGATTATCAAAGCATTGCACAGTCGACGTGTGTAAATTATCGATGGTAAAAATAATTTTTGACATGTGTAGTAAAGGGGCAGAGCAATACTACTTTGTGATATCTATTGATGCCCCAAACTTATTATTTTTGTCTTGCTCTAATCATTGCAAGTATGTCTTCTGCTTTACTACCACTAGTCTGCGTTTGTGCCGCAGGTTCTGGGGCTGGTTGAGCCGCAGGTTGTGGTTGAGGCGCAGGCTCTGGTGTAACTTGTGGAGTTACTGGGGCTGTTGTTGCCTCCATTGCTGGTGCCGGTGCCGGTGTTGCAGTGGTGCCACTTCCGGTTGCAGGAGCCTTAAATCCTCCTGGACGGAAATACTGACTGAATTTATCTGCATCATATGGTTCCCCATCAACTGACGCTTTAAACATTTCTTCCATTACTTTAATTTCTACTTCAGTTGGTTTCTTTGGTAGATAATCACCTAAGTTATGTAAGCCATATGTCTCTATTGCACTTTGTTGTTCTGCACTTAGCGGAGAAGTTTTTCTTGACCATTTAGAAGTTGAATAGTCTGCATAACCACCTTTGGTAGTTTTGTTTACTCTAAAATCAACACCTCTAGTATAGTCAGTTGGTAAATCTTCCATTTCTGAATCCATCAATGCAGATTTAATAATGTTGAAGATTTGCGGACCAATTATAAAACGTCTGATTGGATTCTCCGGTGTAGCATCTTCCTGCAATGGTGATGCTGTTACAAAGCCTTGAAATATGTAAGAACGTTTCTTCCAATATTTCCTACCTAAGTCTTCTAATGATTTGTCTTTGAACCATTGTCTTACTTCTGCAAGAATTGGACAAGCTTCGTTATACATTTCCATACAAGGAATTTGCACCTGTACAGGTCCAGATGAAGCATCACCTTTTACTGAATTGAAAGGCAATTTGATCATTGCTCTTTCAGTCCAAAAGAAAGTATTGTTTGGATCTTTGTCGGGTAAAAATCTTAAAACTGCTTCTGAGTTTTCTGGAATATTCCAGTGCGGATATATTGCATTGTCGCCACCTTCACCTGAAGGTTTTGAGTTTTGAGCCTGCAATTTAGCTCTTATATCAGCCAATGTTGCCATAATGATAGCCTCCTTTATTTGCCTAGTTTTATTACTATAATTTGTATAATATAGATATAAGTTTGTAAAGTCAATCTATTTTTTGAAAGGATCTTGATACTCAGATTTGGTAAAGTCTTCGTCTTCTAATACCACGTTTAATGCTTCTGTTTGTGCCAATGCCCATGCTTCAAATTGTTTTGATTCGTCTTTATATTTTCTTTTGTATTGTTTAGAAAGTTTGCCTTTTGCGATATCTTGACCTTTGATATTTTTGAATGCTTTCATATCTTCTGGTGCTTTTCTAACTTCATCTTTGTAATCATCATCTTGTGCAATACGTTTCATATCTTGTAGATATTTGTTTGCAAGTTTTATTGCTGTGCCTTTCAGTTGTTTAATTTCAGGATCTGGTTTGTAAAACAATTCTCCTTGACTTACTAATTGTGTATCCATGTCTGCCGCAAAGTTTGCCACTGCATCATCATCTGGATTTGTTGATAAAAATCTTGTAGCAATATCTCTCATAATAGTTGCTAATTTTAGATTAGTTTCTTTTTGTTGCCTTCTTAAATTGTTTTGAAAAGTGTCATATGAATCATCTTTTTTCAAAATTAGTTTGGATTTTGGATCATTCAAAAATTGATTTACTGCTGGTGCAAATCTTGCCGCTGTGCTAGATGTTGAAACATCGTCGTCATCCTTTTCGTCATCATCTTTATATTCAGTAATAGGTAACAGTTTAAATGCATCAACTAATGCATCGTCGAAAGTTTCTTTAGTAAACATTTTTACCATTGCATTAATATTATCTTCCGATACTTCCTCAATTGGAGTGTTTAAAGATTCTACAGCAGTGTCATAACTTCTAACACCAGCTAGTTTATGCAGTGTTTTTTTAGCATCTAAGATTTTTGTATTTGCCGCTGTCAAATATGGTTGTGTATTTTCATCTACCATATTGTGTTTGATTGCATATTTTGTAAATGTTCTAAGTTTAGCCATTTCCTCAACTTTATTAATAATAGCTTCACCTATTTGATCGTATGGATTGCCACCTTTTGCTACGTGCATTTGCATGGCTCTTGCACCTGCTAGGTAGTTGTAAGGAAAACGGAATCGTTCACCATGTGCATTTTCGATAAAAATACAGTGTATGTTCCTAGAACGTGCTCCACTTACTGTTTCATCTACTGCTTTTGAATGACGTACAATCATTCTAGTTTTGTCTAGTTTGTTATATGATGTTTTACTTGTTCCGTGCATGTTACTTTCCTGTACTGTATTTACTTGTGACATGAATTCAAAGTCTCCTTGCTCTAGATCTAATTTTTCCATGTCTTGTGGTTTAAATGTTAGGTTATGGGACACTGCAAATTCCTTCATTGCTCTAGCAAAATTGTACCATTCTTGCTCTTCGCTAGGATCAACACTGTCTGTTAAGTTTTTGTTGTATATTAATCTAAGTGTTTGTTCATCTAGTGCAATTGATACAGGATTACCCAGAAAATTAAATTTAAAAAATCTAGCATCTTCGGGTGATGTAGTTACTGATGCTTCGTTATTCCCTAGTGTAATGTTTGAATACCGAGCTCGGATTTCATCAAATAAGTCTTTTGCTACTGCTTCTATGTCCATCTTGTGTATTTATTCTATGCTGTGTTTTGATTTTTTACATATTGATAGTATCTTATTAGCTAAATTTTGTTCAAAATCATCGTACAGTGTTCTCAGATGCCTTAATTTTGCTTGATTGTGTGCCAGTATTGTTTGTATGGCACTGTTATCAGCTGACTGGCTTAAAAAGTAATTTTTGAAGCTATTACAAGCTAATTGTATGCGTTTATTTGTGTTGGGTTCACTGTCGTATGACTCGTCAATATGTGGATGAAATGTTTTGAAGCCTAGCTGTCTTAATTTTTTCAAATAATTTTGGCAACCGACCATTACAAATGGTATTCCTGCTCTTATAGGTTTAATTGTTTTTTCAGTGATAAAAAAGAAATCAGTTTCGGTTTCGGTTACTAATTCTATTTTACTACGTGAATATGCCGGAATCAAATCTGCATCTGCCCAATCGGTATTTGCACCTGTCTTTGTAAATTCCGCATGTTGATGTTTGAAATAAGAATGTGGCACACTTTTCCTAAACATGTATTTGCTTAACTTATTGTAATTTGTGGATTCATCATACACAAAGTCGTTTGGATAATTGAACATTTGCAAGTTTTCTAAAAGCCATTGCTCAACAACTTGCCTGTGAGGTCTGCTTTTTGACATCAAACAAGTCCAGTGTGTACCTTGTGCATTTGGTTGCAAAAAATCATCACCTAACCAAATAAATCTACTCCATGGTGAAGGAATGTGCCTGTTGTAGTTTAGATTTGTACCGTCGCCAATAATATAACAATCAGGGCTTTTTAGTAAGTGACTGACTCTACTGTTGTCTGTAGGTTGATGGACAATGTAAGTTACACCCTCGGTTTCATTGTTACGCATGTGCCAAAATATATTGGGCCAGCTGGCAACTATTACGTTGTATGGATTGGTTTCTGTGTTAAAATTTTTTATAAGGTCAGCGTCAATAAATCTACTGTTGAATTTATCACAACCAACACGAAACATTATGTGCTTGATATGAATATAGGCATAGGCATTGTCATTTCTGTATCAGAATCTCTTAGCCTTTCAAAGATTTTATCATCCCAAGTTGCTACTGATACTGCCATTCTTACTACTAATAGTGTTGCCATCACAAGGTCATCATGTTCTCCTATTTTTGCACTAAAAGAATTGCCTGTTGCAACAAAATTTTTCAGTTCTGTAATTAAATTTTTAGATTTAACAGATAGACTGCCGCTCTCTAGCATCTGCTTAAATTTAGCACATGCGGCCATTTTTGAATTGTGTGTTGTGTTATAACCTTTGCGGAATCTACGCACATGTCCTTTTCTTACAGTTTCGCTCAATAAAACTCCAGGAATGTTTTCTTCGCCTATGTCAGCTATAGCTACTAAGCCAGCTTCACCTAGTGTGTTATTTTCAATTGAATAGTATATTTCATTTTGAACGCCAACTGTGTTAGCAATTTGTTCTAGTATTTGCTTTAGTATCCTAACTTGACCTTGTATAGGTGTTGCATTGTGTTGCCATTCGGCTACTTGTGTCATCTCTGGCATTTGATACACTTGTATCGCGGCATAGTCGCCACCAGTACCCAGTGATGGATCTAATCCTACTAGATATGCTTTTCCTTTTTTAACAGTATCATACCATCGAACGTGACCATGTCTTTGCACCGGTTCAATACCTTCAAGTTCTGCCAGTTTGATTGGCTTAATTAAAGTTTCGTCGTAGATTAGAAATTCACAATCATGCTCACGTCTAAAACGTTCTTCGCCAATTCTTGCACGTTCTTCTTTTGCCCATTCTTCAGTTCTATCAGGATGTTCTCTCCACGAAGCATGAAAGGCCGCGAATCCATTTTTTCCTACTGGTAGTTCATTGCCATAGGCATCTTGCTTTTTGTTTGCTTCTTTCCATATTAGTGCAAATTGGTCTTCGTCTGAGTTTGGTGTTGACGTAATTATACACTTACCGCCTGTTGCTAGTGTGGGTGCTAGTGAAGTCCAGAATTCTCTGGCTTTGGAAGGTGGATTTACAAATGCAAACTCGTCACAATATATTACAGAAAGTGACATACCTCTTCCTGTGTTTTCGGTAGTTGTAGTTGCTTTTATTCTTGAGCCATTGTCAAATTCTAATGTGTTTCTGTTGTATGAGTAGGCACCAGCACGTAAAAAATCTGGTAAGTTCTCATAAACAAATCTCACTCTGTTCATGATGTCTTGTGCACCAGTAAATTTATGAGCCGCAATTAGTATTTGTGAATCAGGCACAAACATAGCATACCAAATCAAGTAAGCTGATGCACATGTAGTTTTACCTGTTTGCCTTGGCAACATTGCGATTGAGAAACGATTGCGATGATAAGTTTCTACCAAACCTTTTTGGTATTTGAACATTTCAAATTTCATTGAGCCTTTAGTAGGATGTTGTATCATGCAATAGTTTTGCATGAAGTACAATGGTCCAGTTTTAGGATTGATACACTTGTTTAGCTCAATAATTTGCTGTTCAGTATATTTTACTTTTGTGTGAGCTTTTTTGGTGAGATTGCCTTGTAAACTTTGTGCCATGCTAATATTTACAGTTTGTAATTTTAGTTTTTAGCTAATTGAGAACCAGCAGAACCTGACCAAGTTTCTGTACCTGTGCCTTTGCTGTGAATACCAATTTTATTTTTTTCATCTACTGGCATTTCGTATGGTTTGCCTGTTGCTTTCTCAGGAACTGGTCTTCCAGAATTTTTTCTATCAGTCATTAGTTCTTTAAACATAGTCATATTGTACTTGTCGCCAAATTTAACTTCTGGTTCGCCAGCATCTTTAAATTCTAAATCATTAAGTCTTGCTTCTTCAGGCATTTCAACTGGATCTTCAGTTTGATCCGTTGGCAGTTTTACCTTTAGATGATCTTGAGGTATACCAAATGTTTCTTGTAGCACTTGTTCTAATACTGCAAACTGCATAGGATAAGCCGCTTCAACATCATATATTGTAACTTCCTTGTTTTTCAGTCTTGGAAATTCATGTGGATGTTCTTGTATTGGTGTAGCGCCTACTTTTTTAACACTTAAAGTTTCATATTTGCCCATTAAATCTTTAAGTTTTGCTTCAAATCCTTCTGGTAATTCGCCAGCTACTTTTATACGTGCCGCGTAGACTTTAGTTGCTTCTGCTAAAAATTCTTTGAATGTTTTCATACTTTTTATTTATCGTCTTTCGAATTAGCAAGTATCTGTTGTATCAGCTCGTTCCTGTCTGCTATCACTGATCCAGTACCTGTGACTACATCTTCGTCTGGTTTATTGTTGTCTAATTTCATCTTTTTCAGCTGTAATTCTATCATTTTCAGCTTTTTATCAACTTTAGTATTTTTTGCACTTATGGCATTTTGCATCATAGACGACGCTACTTCTAGTATTCTACCTGCTAATCTAGGTTCTATGTTCATGCCCAAATCAATAAGATCTTTGTATGTTTGAAATGATTCAGTTGCATATTTGTCTATATCTGCATCGTCTTCTAAACCTTCAACTTGTGGCAAAGCAGAGTCTATTTTGTCTAAGCCTATTTTGGTTTTTATCAACGCATCAGCTTCTTTGTCGTCTTTTACTTGTTGTTCGTCATTTAAGCTGTCCACCATTTGTTCTGGTGTGTTGTCAGAATCTAGCTCAAACATTTCTTCTAATTTTTTCGTCATCTACTTTTATTTAAAGATATCTGACTCTGTTATCACACGAAAGCGAATGCCTTTGCCTTTTGCCCATTTGTTTGCGGCTTCCCATTTTGCTCTGTTCACCACATAGGCCGCTTGGTTTTGTATATTCTTACCTACAGATTCTAACTTGGCTTGGTTGTTTGGCTTTACTTCAATTAGTTCACCTCTGCGTTTTCCTTTGCTTTGATACACAATAAAAAAGTCTGGCACATAGATTGTATTTTTACCAGTAAGCGGATGCCTATAAGGTATTTTAATAGACTCTGATGACCAACCTATTATTGCTGGATTGTTATCACAAAAACGCATAAACGCCCACTCCCATGAAGAACGGTACTTTGGTGTTTTTTTGCCTATGTACTTGTCTACATTTTTTGGCTGGAACAGTCCTTGCGACCACCTGTTCATGTTATGCCTTAATATTTCTATTGATATGATCTGCTGTATCTCTTGCCTGCTTGTAACCTAGCACAGATGTTTTGTATCGGTTTGCATTCAATATTTCAGCTACTAATTGAGAAAGCACTACTGGTGTTGCTTTGCCTAGTGTGTCTAGTACTTGGAAGATCGGAACGTTGTCTGTCTTTGCCTGTTTGAGCAAAATGTATCCAATCGATTGAGCTGATTCTCTGGTGTATTCTTTGCCTTCAAAAAAGCCTACCACAGCATCATATTCAGATGCACTAAATTCAACTCGCTCTTCCGATAGCCCTTCTAAAAATTGTACAATAGCTTTACTGTCAGTAGTCTTGCCTACTGCTAAATTGCTGAATAAAGTTTTTCCTTCAGCTGATGATCCACTTGTTCCGTATGCCATTATTGTACCTCTAGTATTTTATTATATGTATCTTTGTCTACTGTGTAGTTTAAAATTCCCTGTTGTGAAAGTGTTTGTGCTTTTGTTGGCGCATCTGTAAGGTATGCATTTTTTTCATTAGTTGTAAGTTTTGCCCATTCTGTTTCTACATTGTTTACATCTAAATTTCTGTCTGTTTTAAATGAAATATATTTTGCGATTTTTGTTTTGGCAACTGTATTTGCAGTAATGTATTTTTTGGCCTGTGCTGGAGTAAGCACAACTTCATTGCCAACTGCTTTGAATTTTGTTCCTGTGCTTGCAGTAACTCTTGTAGCTTTGCTTTCTTTTACTTTATTAATGGTATTTTTCTTTCTAATGTTTTGAGGAAATATTACACCAGGTTTTGAAGTTGCACCTAAATTGTTGTAACCGCCTTTGATTGCATCTTTAGCCAATCCAATAATTTCTTCTTCTGCACCTCTTATACCACTTCCATTTTTAATTTTTTCATAGGCGCCTGCCGCTGTCAATGCCGCACCAAGCAAGTTGCCTTCTTGTAATAAACCAACTGATTGTGCCGCACCAGTAAGTATACCAAATACAGAATCGCCACCACTTCTATTTGGTGATGGGCTTTTGTCATAGTGGAATGTTGCAAAGCCTTCTGGGTCGGCACCAACAGCTCCATTTTTAATTTTAACCCCAGAATAACTTACTGAAAATGTGTGAGAGTTTAGACCAGTGCCTGCGTCTTGTGCCATTGATCCGTTACTCCAATCATTAACTACAGGATTCATCATTTGATATTCTGTGAATCTTTTTCTGCCCATTTGGAAAATTGATATGCTATTAAAAAATTTATTGTGTTTGGCAACATCTCTGCCCCATCTGCCAGCTTTACTAAAACCGTAACCTTGTCTGCTGTATCCTCCTTCTCCTATGTTTGGATCAACAATATAGTGTTGATAATATGATTTAAACAATGATGTTGCAACGTCTCCCATATCATCGTGTAGTTCTATTCTTACTGGTTGATATGTGATACCTGTTTGTGAATAATTTTTATAGTTGTATTGATTTTTAAGTTCAACGTTGAATTGGTATGCTGGTAAATCAGTGCTTTTTACGATCATGCCTAATTCAATTTTCTCACTGCCACCTAAAGCACTGCCTGATGCAAATCCATTAACATTAAAGTTCACGTGATATAAAAACTGATTTTTTGGTTGTAGCCTGTGTAGATCATCAGTGTACAAACGAGCGGCATGTTGATAATCTTTGAGGATATCGCCACCAACAAGTTGTTTAAGAAAATTAGAACGCCAGTTAGCCATTTGTAATATTTATTGTCATAAAAAAAGCGCCTATTAAGACGCTTCTTTTAAAATTGGGAGGAATTAAACTTAAATACCGCCGCCTGTAACTGCTGTATTAATTGTTCTAGCTACTGCTGAACCGATGCCTGTACCTCTTGGAGTTTGTATTGCATTGTCATATCTAATAGACATTGTAATTTGTACAGGATCTGATGTTGCGTAAGCTAATGTTCCATATTGAACGTTGTCTAAGTAACAACCATATAGTTCATATGTTTCAAGTGTAGTTGGTGTATTAGCACCGTTACCACCATCAAGTATTTCAATTCTTGATGTAAATTTGTAATCACTGCCTGAAGCCGCACTTGATTGTTCAAAGAAATCAAATTGTTTCTGTAGTTGTTCGCCAGTAAGTTTAGTTACTTCGTTGTTAACATCATCTCTAACGTTCAGCGTGATTGGTTCCCATGTGTGTTTACCAGCCATGTATACTCTTGAGTTGTATGCTTCAAGTGTAATTTGATCGAAAGTAATGTTTGGACGACTAACGTCTACTACTTGTTTTGTTATTTCTGATCTAGGAGTAGATACACCAAAGTTTTCCAGAATCACTCTAAAGCGATACTGTAATTTTGGCATCAACAAACCTTGAGAGCCTGATGACTGATCACTCGCTAGTGGGACTGTAAATTTTGATAAAGTTGATACTGCCATTTTATTCTCCTACTATGAATATTTACTATCCATAATTTTTTTGTTGTTTCAAAACCTTTAAAGGCTAAGCCCTTAAATGCCTTGTTGTGCTATCTCTCCTGTATTTTTAAGTCTCACTGGTATAAAGATAAATTCAACTGCCTTAGTAGGTTCAATTGCTATATCAACATACAGTTCGTTTCTATCAATCCTAGCCGCTGTGTTGTTAGTTTCATCACATACAACAGCAAAGTCTGTTAAGGCTCTTTGTGCTGTAAGTTCTAGCATGAATGATTCAACTGCTTGTTTGATTTCATTTCTTGTTAATGAATCATTTGGTTCAAATATGAACGGTCTAGCAATCTTATCAAGATTTAATCTAACAAATGCTACTAGTCTTGCAACATTCACTCTATCAAGTGCAGAAGCTGTAAGTTGTCTTGTTTTTTGTCCAAAACATACTAAGCCTGAACCTGTTACAAATGAAATTGGGTTTATATTAACTGAATACAACGAATCTCTAATGCCTTCTGCAATAGCTTGAGTTTCAAATTCGCCTTCGCTGTTAATGAATCCTACGTTTGATGCGTTGTCAATTGCTCCACGTCTTATACCTGCTGGTGCAAACCATGGAAACGCCACTTGATCGTTAAACGCAATAGTTCTCATCATCATGTGTGATGGTGGAACAGCAATAGACTCACCAGCTAAACTAGTTGAAAGTCCTGATGGATAGTAAACCCCAGTAAATGAATTTGTTGTTAATAAGCCATCTTCGCCATTATCTGCCGCGCCTGCTGTGTTGTTAGCATAGTTTGTGATTGCAGTTGATGTAGGCTCTAATCTAAATGGAGTGTCCCCTAATACAAAAGCAGTTTCTTTTCTATCGCCGTTAAGTTCTTCCAAGTTAGTGATCAACTCTGGATAACCTGGAGCCGCTAACACATTAAATTCACGTTGCTCTTCTCTAAGTTCCGCAGTTGAAGTTACAGTTGATTTCATTGCTTCAACTATTACAGCTCTTTGTGCCTTTCTACCCATGAACGGAGTTCCGTCATTTTTTAAACCTGACTTGGTTACCCAAGCATCAGTTTCAGTTGGTAGTGTAGGATAAGTTGTTGTGCTTGGGAAGTTCGTTCTAGTAAAGTATTTTTTCTTGAACTCCTTAACATTGTAACCTGAACGTCTTAGGTTGAATCCTAACATTCCTTTTGGATATAGTGCTGGATCTGGCTTGTCAATATCAAGATAAGTTGAAGTTAACAAGTCTGTGATCAATGTTTCTTTTTGTATAACATCAAGTGTACCACTTGAGTGATATCTAAAGTCAGCAAATAAAATACCATCCTGCGAAGTTTGGTCAGTGTTATCAATTAACACCCACTCTTGTCCATCGTTTTGTGAAGAATCGTATCTGTAAATTTTTGGATAATTTTCTAAGTCACTAGTGTCTACCCAAAGATCACCATCAACAAGTGCTGTGCCATCATCTTGTAATGTTGGCTCAGTAGCTGAAAGAATTGGACCATCTGGATTTGCTAGGCTTAGGTTGAATCCTCTTGCATCTGAAGTTACATTTTGATAACCAGTCCATGCACTGCCGTCATGTATTAGGATATCAACTTCATCAACCTGAGTTGCATACCAAAGTTGTCCGTCTTTAGGATCTTTAGTTGGTTCTGTTGTGCTTTGGAATGCAGTGAATGAAGTTACACCGGCATCGGGAGCATTTTCAACAGTCTTCCAGCTTGATGCAACAAAGGCAAATGTTCTTGATGCCTCGTCTGCTGTGCTTGAGCCATCGTTTAAGAAAGTGGATGAATAGTCATCTTTGTCACCTGCAGGTGCAACATACAAGTTCTCAATTTTCTCAGTAGTAAGATCTGAGTTACCACCGTATGTGTTTGCTTTTGCAGTGCCAAAACCAATGTCAGCCATTGCTGTACCACTTACATCTGAGAAGTAAATGTTTCCACCACGTGTGTGTCTTAGTTTAATTCTTTTTGAAGTTGAATCATATTCTGCTTCGACGTTTTCAAATCCTGCCGCCGCAATCGCTGTTACAAAATCATCTGCATCTTCGCCACCTATTGAAACAGTTTTTTGGTTCAATAAGTTTGCCGCAGTGTTTGAAGTTGCTCCAGTGTTAAGAACAGTCTCTGCCATTCTTATTGTGTCACCATCGGAGAAACCAGCCGCTGTTTTTGTAGTAATTTTGTTTGAAATAATTTCAGTAAATCCACCTACGCCAACATTTCTTTTGAACACGTTGTAATCAATTAATTCACCAGAGTCTCTAGTAGAATCGTTCCATTCATGTTCTGCTGTATTCACCTGCACAAATAAATCAGTTGTTGCTAAGTTAATACCACCACCTGCTTTATCTAATTGTTGTAATGCTTGCTCCTGTGTTTTGAACATAGGACAATCTTGTGTTTCAAATATACCATTTGTTTCTGAATATTTTTTCACAACAACGTCTGCACCACCGTTTGGTGTAGTAGTTTGGATAAACACCGAACCTGTTGGTTTTGGAGCATCGTCACTTGTTCTAAATCCATGGTCTTCTGTGTGCTGACCAATGAATACATTTGGTGCCGCATATCTGTTTGCTGTGCCTACACTGATGCCACAATCTGCAAACGGAGTGCCTGACGTGTCTGCAAGTTCAATAGCCGCTAATGCCAATGTTGATGAATCGTTTCCTGATGCAACTGGAATAGCGTAAAGCTCAAGTTTGCCATCTACTGCTTCTGCACTTACACCTTCAATACCAGCATTTTTAATATCTGTAGCAAATTCTGCCGCAGTTGTGCCTGATAGTGTAATTGAGTTGCCATTGACAGTGCAAGTTTCACTAGCTGTCAGCGTTGGATTGGACACAGTGCCAGTTACTGCCGGATGAGCTGAGGCCCAAGAAGCATCTTTAACTGCACTTCCAGCCGAACCAACTTGTACCCATGTGTTTGATCTTGTTTTGTAGTACAATCTGTTGTAAGGGGTAGTTGCCACAATCGCGTAATCACCAATTGATCCAAAATCAGTTGTTGGCGCAGTGCCTGTAACAAAGTCAGTGCTTGTAACATATTTTGGTGTTTTGATTGTGAAAGTTTGTGATGTTTTGTTCCACTCTTTGATGCCAAAAGCAGAACTTGAAAGATCTAACCAATAAAATCCATCATTAGGTGTGCCACCAGGTGCACCAGCTGTTCCGGATAATTCTGCTGTATCTATGTTTGCTCTGATTACAAACGCACGATTGGCAATACCGAGGAAGGAGTAAGCCGCCTGCAAGCCATATTCATTAAGTTCATAACCTTGTATAGGTGTTCCTGATGCATCCGAATAGAACGTCGGATTACCAAATGTTTGTGTTAATTCTCTTTGTGATGATATTAAAAATATTTCGTTAGCATTGGTGCTCAACGTTCCTGACGCTGTACCTGTGCCTGTGCCGGATGTTTTGTTTTGGGAAGTAGCCACTACAACTAGTGGTACTGCTCCTGGGATACCTGGCACGTAGAATGATTCGTCTACTACGGTAACCTCTACTCCTGGTGATATTAAAGCCATTTTGTTTACTCCTTTGTAAGTTGTTAATATTTACCTGTCTACTGATAAATTATCCATATTTTTTAAAGGGGTCGGAAAGGCACGTATAAATATATGCGTGTTTAATGGAACAAATCATACAAGACCATTGTGTCAAGAGTGCAATAGTAAGCCTGCCGCCTACAATTATCGCCGTGGCGACAAAATATATTATAGAAAGAAGTGTGACTCCTGCATTAGAAAAACACATTCGTCAACTATTACTACACCAGCATGGCAACGAGCTGGATATGTCAAAGGTAAGTCATGTGAAATGTGTGGGTTCACTGCACAACATCCATATCAATTAGATGTGTATTATGTTGATGCTAACATGAACAACAATGTGCCTAGCAATTTAAAGACGGTTTGTGCAAATTGTAACAGATTGCTACATGTAAAGAAACGTGGATGGCGTCAAGGTGGTCTTACAGCAGATCGTTAATTTGTTTGTGTAGGTCTGCAATAGTACCATCATTTTTAATTGTGTTATTAAAATCGATGTTTGCCCATTTCCATTCAGAAGGATGTACATTTGTTGGTTCAGTGCCATTTCGCCTGTATCCTGTGAACCAGTCGGGATCTGGGCCACGTGCAACTCTCCACATGCGGCCGCCAAGCTCTTTAATTAGTTTGTCTTCATGTGTAAATCTAACATCTGCAATTACATAGTTTGTATTGGGATTATCAATTATTGTTTTCTTTAACAATATAGTCCAGGTGTGTATGTGAAATCCATCTCTCACCTCTGTGCCAAACTTTTGTAGCACATATCTTGGTGTGACATCGAAACCTAGTTCTTTTGACCAAAATTTATCTGGTATTTCTCTCCATTTTCTGCTTTCGTCAGTGTCCCCCTCCAGCAGGTCACGTGGCCATTCAAATATTGCGGCTACACCGTCTTTAAGTTTATCTGCAAATTTAACACTTCTGAAGTTGTGATTGTTTATTAAATGATTTGCTACAGTGTCTTTGCCAGACCCTATCAGGCCAGCTATTCCTATAATTTTACGCATCCGCCTCCGATTTGTCCGGTGCATTCTAGCCCATGCACGAAAAATCTTCTAGGTATATCGTGTTCAAACATTGCATAAGCAACAATGCCACAACAGACAACTGCTATTATAATCGCCATTACATGTGTTCTCATTCATGCTCTCCACCTGGATCACCTGCAGGCAATTCGGTCTTTTTGCCATTTATCCACACAGCGCCTCTGGCTCTGTTGACAGAGTGATAGCCCCATGAGTATGAACTTTTAGTGAGCGTAAATGTTATCACAGTGGTAAAGATAGCAAGTAAAAGTATGAAGTGTCCAATTACTGTGATTCCAAACACAAACCAAGAACCAAAATATAACGAAAATGTAATACACCACATCCATGCAAGTATTTGCAGTATGAGATGTCTAACGTTTTGATCAGGTATGTGTTTGAGTGGATTTCTATCGGCATTCATTATGCCATTCCAGGCATCATGTATAAATTCTCGCATACACACACTATATTATATTAATATTGTTATGTCAAATCTTTATATAAATTATTATCCAGATTGTATTTCCAATTGGCGCCACTATCTAATAACTGATTTGTAATTTTACTGTACTGCTCGACTATTCTGTTAATATTTTGCTCATCTGGAAAAACAAAACTATCTTGCTCATCTTCATCTTGTAAAATTTTTCTCATGCTGGTTAACCTTTTGATAGCATGAATGTGTTCAGCAGTTTGCTCACCAACTTCAAGTATTGTCTTTCTAAGCTCTGTAAGTGTATTAGCTGACTTTTCAAAAATAACTTTGCTTTCAAACCCGGTCTTGCCGTCCAGCCCAATCTCCCAACTATTGATAATGTCTGCGTATTTTGGATTCAGTTTGTTCAAACATTTACATAGCTTCTTTCTTTGTAACATAAGCTCGGTGTACCTGCGTGCTGAATGTTGCTGTTTGTCTTGTTTACTCCATGGCCTGCCCAAATATGACAAAGTTATTTCTAAGGCTTTTTTAATTTCATCTCTAGTATGCATGTTGGATCTAACAACAACATGTGGCAAATTCTCTATTAGTTTTTCCATTTTGTCATCATAATATTTGCTTTTCATTTTTTGCAACCACGGGTAGTACCAATAGTACACTTTCTCGAGATCATTGTCTTTGTATGCTGTTACAATCTTTTTATCAATAAAAGAGTTGCCTGTGAAAGCATCAGACCATTTGGCTTGCTCTTTTCTGTTGAATTTGCTATTAGTAAACATCCAATTTTTGGATTTGCCAAGATTAAGTCTTAGTTTAAGTAATCTCTTTTTTGCCCATATGGTTGTGTCAGGATTTGTTAGCCAAATTATCTTCCTGTTTTTTGCATTTGTAAATGCATCTTCTTCCCATGGCACATGTACTTTGATGCATCTACTTCCGTTCCTGGCAAATTTCCAAGTAAAATCATTTGATTCTATTGCAGTGCCATTTGAATTAATAGTAGGTTCTACTCCGTTCAACATGTAGTTGATCATAGACATGAGAAAGTCACCGCCTTCGCCACCTTGCCATGCAAAAAAATAATGGATCAAAAATTTATCCTATATGGAATGATAAAGGAGTGCCGCCTTCAGCGTAGTTGCCAATTTCTTGTTCTAGTTTGGTCATTTCATTGATGCCTTCGTTTTTCAAAGTATCACCATTTAGACTTGCTCCACCTTGTGGTCCAGCAATAGTTTGAAATTTTGATCTAGCTTCACCAAGTGTCATTTTAGATACAGCAAGAGTGTATTCTCTAATCCACGGTTTTGCGTAAATGTCACTTAGCAATATAAAGTCTGGACGATAATTATATTGTTCTATAAGCACAGTTTCGAGAGACCTTTGTCTTCTAAAAATGCTTAATCTTCTAGTTGGTTGATCATATTTAAAATTAATAAACCCGCCAAACATTCTTGCAACTAATTCTTGATATCCAGCAAACATGTTATATGTTGCTAAGCCACCTATTCTACCTGTTTGTAGTAGATACACATTAGTATATGCAAGTTCAAAGGGATCAAACACTGTGCCACCTTCTGAAGAAGAAGCGCCGCCTACTGTTCTTCTGTAAATTTTGCTTACATGTGTGACTTCTGCAGGCATTGTATATTCTGTTTGATCTTCTTGTAATTCTAAAAATCCATAAGATTCTTCTACTGAATTAGATGATCTTTGCCTAAATTTGTCAACAGCAGAAGTAAAAGCCATTTGTAAATGCTTTGGATCTAATTCGACCTCGATCATGCCGTCGCCTAATCTGGTTTTTACATAATCAAATATTTCCTGCTTTGCCGCATTTACTTGTGCGTCTGTAGTAGCTGAGAGTCCTGTGTCTGGCATATGTGTATTTATAGAACCATAAATATGTAAAATGCCAAGACTGTCTTTATATAAACCAGAAAAAGGTAATGATTTCGCCTTCCAAGATCGTAACATTTCTGAAGCGTTTCAAGTGGGCGGCACAGATGCGTATATCCACAAGTACATGGGTCCTGTTGATCAAGGTGGTGATGATAAAACACAGCCACAAAGATCAGGTGATTCATTAAACGAACTGGCTATACAAGATATGCTGTTTCTTGAAAACAGAGACCGCAGGTATGATCCAGATGTATATCACACAAGAACAATTTATAATGTAAGTGATATAGATTTTGATCTTACACAGTTTGGTATGTTTTTACAAAATGATCAAGTATTTTTTACATTCCATATTAAAGATATAGTTGATATTTTAGGTAGAAAAATTATGTCAGGTGATGTAATTGAACTGCCACATTTAAAAGATGAATATTCACTAGATGAAACTGACACAGAAGTATTAAAAAGATATTATGTAGTAGAAGATGTATCACGTGCGGCAGAAGGGTTTTCAAAAACATGGTGGCCACATTTATACAGAGTAAGGTGTAAGGGCATAACAGACGCACAAGAATACAGAGATATATTAGGCGATAAAACAGAAAATACTGCACAAAAAACACGTGATAAAGAACTTGAGATCAATGATGCAGTTGTTGATCAAGCAGAAGTAGAAGCACCTGAATCAGGCTACAACACAAAACAATATCATGTAATGCCTACAGACGAAGAAGGCAAAGTTGCATTGGTGACTGTTGACGATGAAGATTTAAAGGTTGACACAGGACATCTCAACGTTGATGCTGTGTATCAAACTCCAGGAGCAAATGGTTGGATAGAAGGATATTTGACTGCTGATGGACTGCCAGCAAATGGCGAAACATATTCGTTTGGTACATCATGGCCAACTAAACCGATTGAAGGCATGTTCTTTTTGCGTACAGATTACACACCGAACAGATTATTTAGATATGATGGTAGACGTTTTGTTAAGATCGAAGATGATGTGAGAGTAACCATGACACAAACTGACACTCGTAACACAAGTAAAACTTCATTTATTAACAACAGTAACACAACAACAAGTGCCTCAGATGGGTCAACTACTACACCAGAACGTGTTGCACTTAGTAAATTACTTAAACCACAGGCGGACAACTAATGCAACATTTTTATGACGCACAGATAAGAAGATATATTTTGCAGTTTATTAGAATGATGTCTAACTTTACATACGTAACAGGACAGAATTCAAAAGGTGTATCAGAAACGTTGCAAGTGCCTGTCAAATACGGAGACATGAGTAGACAGGTTGCACACATTATTAAAAAAGGTTCGGAAAACACACTAATACCTGCTCCGCAAGTTTCTGTGTACATCACTGGATTAGGCTATGACAGACCGAGAATGCAAAATCCATATCACATAGATAAAAAACATATTCGTGAAAGAGAATTTGATACTTCAACATCAGAATATACAGGTGCGCCAGGACAAGCACACACTATTGAAAGAATCATGCCTACGCCTTTTCAGATTACTTGGAAAGCTGATATATTTTGCACAAACACAGATCAAAAATTACAAATACTTGAACAAATACTTGTGTTGTTCAATCCTGCTTTGGAATTACAAACTACTGATAATTTTTTAGACTGGACATCATTAAGCTACGTAGAACTGACTGATGTTAATTTTACTTCACGTGTGATACCACAAGGCATTGCAGATGAACTCGACGTTGCATCGTTGACGTTTACAACACCAATTTGGTTATCGCCTCCAGCCAAACTTAAAAAACTTGGTGTTATTGAAAAAATTGTAATGAGCATCTACGACGAAGAAGCAGGCACAGTAGATGTTGATGGTATTCTTGGAGAAAGTTTAATATCAAGACAAAATGTAACACCAGGACAGTATGGATTGTTAGTTTTAGGTAACAGACTCACGTTGTTAGGCGCTTCAAGCACTACAGATCATTCACATGCAGATAACAGATCCAATAAAGCATTTGAATCACAGTCACAGTACGGCACAAAAATAAATTGGACTAAGTTAGAAGCATTGTATTCTAAACAATTCACAGGCGGGATATCTGTAATAAAATTACAGCAAAGTGTGACTACAATCAGTAATGAGAATACTTTTATCAATGTTGAAGGCACAGTTGCTATTGATCCACAAGATGCAATGACCATGTTGTTCACAGTTGACTCTGACACAGTTCCGACTAATACGTTAGATGCTGTAGATGCCGTAATTAATCCATTAACGTTCAATCCAAGCAATGCCGCAGTTGGCACTAGATACTTGCTGACTGAGTCAATTGGTAGCCCAGTGAATTCAGAAAGTAAAACAGCTTCTGACACCGACAACAGAGCATCAGACGATACGCCTCCTCCATCAGCTGATGAAGAACCAAACACGTCTTCTGCTTGGGGTAATACTATAGCAAATGTAAATGATATTATACAATTAAATGCAGATGGTTTTTGGGATAGGAAGTTTGATGCTGATGCTAATACAGATTTGTCAGATTCAACTTTTGCTACACAACAATACGTTACCAATCTTACTAGTGGTATACAATATAAATGGGTGCCAGCTAACAGCATGTGGGTCAAATCATATGAAGGCTTTTACGAGCCAGGTACTTGGTCTATTACTTTTTAAAGCATAAAATACATGTATGAGTGAAATAATTTGTTCTGGATGCCTATTCTATTCTAAGGCAACCAAACGTTTTTTGTTTTTGCATAGAAATATTAAGCAAAAAGGCACTTGGGGCATTGTCGGTGGCAAATCATCTGACAAAGAATCACCGTGGCAGGGATTGCAAAGAGAAATTGTAGAAGAAGTTGGCTTTGCTCCTACAATTACCAAAAAGATTCCTTTGGAATTGTTTGTTTCAAAAGATACACGATTTAAATTTCACACGTTTGTTTGTGCAGTTGAACAAGAATTTATTCCAAAACTTAATGCAGAACATTCTGGCTATGCATGGGTAAGTGTCAACAGTTGGCCTATGCCATTGCACGATGGTGTGAAAAAAACTTTACGGAATAAGTCAATAAAAACTAAATTGCAAACTATTTTAGACTTGATAGTCTAATTACATCATTGTTACGAAAATATCAATAACACCTTCGCCTGAGCTTGATTCAACTGCTTTGCCTATTACAGTGCCTATTGAAGGGTTAGCTTCTGCTCTTGCTCGGCCGTTGCCTGCTGATACAAGCAAATCACCTGGTTCAATGTTTCCAGTAACTTTGCATGGAACACGTCCAGTCATTGCTAATTTTACACCTTGTGCACCTTCATTTAATAAAAATCCTGGTTCAGTTGAAACAACGCCAGCTACAGATTTATGTCCATCTTCATTACATTTTGCAACTTTCTTTTGACCTGCAAAATGCACTACATCTCCTGGCTCAAGGTCAGTGTCGTCTGTTGGAAAAATCTCCGCCAAATCCGCATACTGTGCCGCTGTAACTGTACCTGTAATGGTGCCAGTTACTCGCAACGCATCACGTATTGTTATTTGAGTTGAGTCGTGTGCAACCAGTGTGTCAGTTCTAATGTTCAGTATCTCTACCTCAGATGATGATTGTGATTCTATTGAATCTACAGTAATATTGGCATCTAGGGCAACCGTGAGTACCTGTGTACTGGATGTGTCAGTTGTGATACTATTACCACCGGATACTTGCAGTGGTTGTGTACCTAGGTCAACTTCCATTTTGGTTGAATCATCACCTACAATTTCCAGTACTGAAGATAAATTTCCTACTTCTGTGTCAACATATGCTTTAACTGATTGTTGTGTTGGAATAAGTGAAGCCGAGTTAGAAGACATGTCGTCTTCGTCAACAAATGCTGTTGCTGTGATAGTACCATCTGATAATGAGCCAAATGTGACTGTGCCTTCAACGTCTAATGCATCATCTATATTAATTGAACCTGATGCATCAGCTTTAATTGGACCACTGATAGTAATACCATCATTGAAAAATACGCTGGTAGAATCAGCTGATGAAATAGTTTCAACTACTAGCGCCGCACCAGTAATAGTTCCAAATGTTCCAATATCTTTTGATGCATCTACAACTACTGCTTTATTTGCCGCCACAGTACCGTTGGTAATGCCATCTAATTTTTCTAGATCAGTTTCATTCATATCAGCTGAGCCAATAACAAATGAGCCCGATGTTGTTACATCGCCAGTTGCTGTTATAGTTGATGCTGTTGTGATTGCTCCTTCAACGTCCAGTGCGTCATCAATATTGATACTCGCAGATGCATCTGATTTGATTGGGCCACTTAACGTTATACCATCGTTGAAAAACACACTGGTAGAATCAGCTGATGAAATAGTTTCTACAACCAAGGCCGCCCCAGTAATTGTTCCAAAAGTTCCTATGTCTTTTGATGCATCTACAACTACTGCTTTGTTTGCCGCCACAGTACCGTTGGTTATGCCATCAAGTTTTGTTAAGTCAGTTTCGTTAATATCAGCTGACCCAATAACAAATGATGTACCGGCAGTGATTGCTCCAGTCGTTGTTACAGTTGCTCCTTCAATGTTTGCAACTAATGTTGCTGTTGATGAATCTGTAATTGCTGTTGCATCATGTCCTGAAGTTGATAGCACAGCTTTAAATTTGTCATCTCCTTCATTCCAATACAGCACAGCATTATTGCCAGCTGAACCACGTTCAATCATTATACCAGCGTCGACATCACTGCCGCCTGAATTTGTTTTTGACAGAATCATTAATGGATCAGCAACTGTCACGTTTGTTGTATCTACATAAGTTGTTGTTCCTGAAACTGTTAGATCGCCTGCTATGTTCGCCGCACCACCTATAGTTAAATTACCGCTAATGTTAGCAGTGCTGGCTCCAACTATTGCACCACTGATGTTTACACCTTCATTAATTTGTATAGCTGTAGAGTCACTGGTTTGAAAAACTTGTGCATCAATTATGTCTGCGTTAAGTGTGCCTGTTGCAGTGATAGTAGCGCCTTGAATTGTTCCTGTTGCAGTTACATTTCTTAATGAATCAATATCGATGTTAGAGTCAGCGACTAGTGCCTTATTAGCGGCCGCAGTACCATCAGTAATGCCATCTAATTTTTCTAGATCAGTTTCACTCATATCAGCTGACCCAATAACAAATGAACCTACTGCTGTAACATTGCCACCGGCTGTAATAGCGCCACCTGATGTAATTGCACCTTCAACGTCCAGTGCATCATCTATGTTAATTGAAGCTGATGCGTCTGATTTGATTGGGCCACTTAGTGTAATACCATCATTGAAAAACACACTTGTTGAATCAGCAGAACTAATAGTTTCAACTACTAGAGCCGCGCCTGTGATAGTGCCAAAAGTCCCTATGTCTTTTGATGCATCAACAACTACGGCCTTGCTTGCCGCTACTGTTCCGTTTGTGATGCCATCTAATTTTTCTAGATCAGTTTCACTCATATCAGCTGAGCCAATAACAAATGAACCACTTGTTGTAATATTTCCTGTTGCTGTTACAGTAGATGCTGTTGTAATTGCGCCTTCAACATCTAGAGCATCGTCTATGTTTATGGTTGCAGAATCGTCAGCTTTAATTGGTCCTGCTACAGTTATACCATCATTGAAAAACACACTGGTGGAATCAGCTGATGATATTGTTTCTACAACTAATGCACTACCTGTGATAGTGCCAAATGTGCCTATGTCTTTTGATGCATCAACAACAACTGCTTTGTTTGCCGCCACAGTACCATTTGTAATTCCGTCTAATTTTTCTAGATCAGTTTCATTCATATCAGCTGAGCCAATAATAAATGATCCTGTTGCAGTTACATTATTAAATGAACCTATATCTAAATTTGAATCAACAACAACTGCTTTGTTTGCCGCCACTGTACCATTTGTAATTCCGTCTAATTTTTCTAGATCAGTTTCATTCATATCAGCTGAGCCAATTATGAAAGAACTACCAGATGTTATACTGCCAGATGATGCAACACTACCATCAATGCTTATGATTGATGAATCTTCTGCTCTTAATGTTCCTTGAAGTAGTAAATCGTCTTTTATTGTTATGCCAGTTGAATCTTGTGAAGATATTTCATTTACATCAAGGACATTCACACTCAACGTGCCTGATACATTAAGATCATCTTGTACTTGTACACCTGTTGAATCTGATGAAGCAATTACATCTACATCGCCTTGATCTGCAAACTCTAAGCCATCACCCGCGGCATTTACTCTTAATACTTGCCCTACTGTGCCTATTGTAAGAGCCGATCCTGTACCGCCGTTTGCTAAAGGTACAGTTTCACCTGACTGAAACTCCCCAAGCCCTGTGGCAACATTGTCACTGTTGAATACTACTCTTACTGGTGTTTTATCTGGCATGTACGATATTTATAATACGTTAAAACTGAAATAGTGTAATGGCATCGGCTGCCGCAAAATCAGTGCCGTCAGATAGGGTAAATGTTTGTCCAGCTTCTGTGTAAATGGGCACAGTGTCCACTGTACCGTTGAATTCTAATGTTGTAGCGGCTGTTCCTGCAAGTAGTTGTGCATCAGTGAGCGATGTGCTACCATCAGATGTAAAAATTTTTACTAATTGCACTGGTCTTGCAGTTGTGGCAGCCGTGGCTCCGCCAACTATGATTGTGCTTGTGCCTACTTTGGAATTAGTAGGTAAAGTAATACCCGAAGATGAAACTTCTAACGTACCTGTCCCATCCGACTTAATTGTAGCACCGCCTATATCTAAAGTTTCTGCGGCTAAAAATGCTGTCTTCCATCTTTTGCCTGCCTTGCCTAAATCAAAAACTCCATTTTGACTAGGTACTAAATGACCTGCAAATTCAAAGCCTGTGTCAGTGGAATCATCTATAGTAAAACTGCTACCTGCTATTCTTATATTTTCAATGCCAACGCCTACTGTACTACTATCCTGCACAGAAAGTTTTGATCCAGCTATTTGCAAGTCGCCAAGATCAGCACTTACCGATGATCCGTCGATGGTTAATGTATCTCCAGAAACTGTAGCAGTGATACCACCTGCCCCTACTAAATTTAATGTCGATCCATCAGCAATAGAAATAGTTGCAGATGTTGTATCACCAAAACTTATTCCTTGTGCTTGTGATGATCCGGTTATTGTTAATGTGCCATCTGAATTAGCAGACGTTGTGATTCCAGTGCCACCTCTAAGATATAAAGAACCTCCACTTGCTATTTCGATTGTTGCTGAATCATCTGCTACAAATAAAGTAGTACCACCACCGCCACCAGTTGAGACCTCAGTACCACCTGGGGTAACACCGTCACCTATTCTCAATGCACCAGTTACAGTATCATGTGCTAGGTATGTTGCCTCAATTACGTGTGTTGATATATCTTCATTTTTAAAGGAGCCTTTTATTTTTCTAAAAGCCATGTGTTACTCCTTTTTGTCTTCGTCTTCTTCTTCTTTTTCTGTTGGCTGACCTTGATCATCCACTGTATAATTTTTATCTCCGCCTAGCAGTGTTGGTAACGGAATACTGTCTTGTTCAGCTTCTATGTCTTCTTTGTCTGTCATGTCATCAATGGTTTCAGATGATTTGCCTTGATCTGCTTTTTTAAGTTCTATTTCTTGCTGTAATGGAAACACTGTGTTTGATTTTTCTGGATCAGAACCATCATCTGGTTTGTCTGTAGGCTGGTCTTTTTCGACTTTTACTGATTTGCCAAAGATTTGTTTTATTGCTTCAGCATCTTCGTCATTGTCTAACGTACCATCTATTATTATTTTAAAGTCTCTAAATTTCACAGCAAAATTATTTATCGAATGCTCCATGTCGCTGTCTAAAATGCATTAACTACAAATATGAGTCTAAAATATGCTTTGCATCATATACCAAAATGTGCAGGTTCTACTATACAAATGCGTATGATACAAGCTGAATACAACAAAGAATTACCAGCTGGATCAACGTTAATTAGGTATGAAGCAGTTGGGCGAGAATGGGAATATAGATTAGCTGATGACCCGGATTATAATCCAGATGAATCATTACATCAACACACATTGCCAAGGCATAGAGGTAAACAACAAACAGGCAATCATGACGTTATTATTGCCATGGGACATCTTATTGATCATACGTGGCCTGGTGAACATTTAACATGGATTAGGAATCCTTTAGAGAGGGATATATCTCATTTTAATTACGATTTAAATCTTGGAAGACATACTAAATCATGGAGTAATTGGAATGGCGTTACGCCTCCTAATTGGATATGTATGTGGCTGTATACTCAATATTTAAAACAACCTTATACTGATGACGAACAAATGTTTGAAGCTGTAACAAACTGTAAATTAAACATAAGAACTTTAGAGAATTTAGAAAAAGATTATGCTGGTATGTGTGCAAATCTTAACATCAATGTTAGCAAAGCAAACGACAATTCAAGTATGAAAAAAGGCAAAATGATTAGTATAGATGATATGTCATATGATGATATTGAAAACCACAAAGTTGAAAATTATTATGATTGGAAACTGTACGAGTTGTATAAATGAACCTAGATATAGTAACGTGCATTGATTGGGAGTATAGACAGTGGGCTATAACGTTGTTTAGATCTTTGAGCTCTGAATGGCGCAATCGTTATATCATTGCAGTAGGTCCAGGTGACTGGTATCAACTATCAATACAGTTGAACGCAACAATTATAGAGCAAGAACTAAATCCAAACTTTGACAAAGTAATTTGGTGTCAAAATGTAAGAATGAAACATCTTCACACGTTGTTATCGTCCATGAATGATGGAGATTATTTGCTGTCGATTGATGCTGATTTTAAACAAAACAGACCATTCAATTGGGAAACTTTGAAAAAAGATCAATCAAATAAAACTTTTTGGTGCCAACGCAAAAAAGGCAAAATCAAAAGCAGATATCATCCAATGCCAAGGTATGTGCTGTGGCAACCAGAAGATCCCAGATTTCATATCAATGCTGGATGGTGTTTGTACAAAAATGATGTACACAATAGAAAACGTTTGTCAGACATTGCCAAAGAATGGACCAACTACACACATGACATCAAAAACTGGGATCAGTTAATGTTGTTCAAGTATTTTAAAGACGTAGGAGGCACTGTTCCATTCAAATATATCGATGAAGGTACCAAAGCAAAATGGAATGATAACAATGGTGGGTACAGTGATTATGCTACTTGGTGGCACTGCAAAGCTGGAAAAAAACTAAAAGAAAAGTTTTGGAATAATGTTTAGTGACCGCCTGATAAATCTGCACTAACATCCATAAAGTTAATCAAGTACCAATTGGTTCCATCATATACCCAGTTAGTGACATCACCCGATGCTGTGGTAATATCAGATGACCCACCTTTTAGTGTTGTGCCTGTAACATCAAACACTACTGCGGCAGTTGAAATTACAGTTATTATTTGTCCTGCAACGCCATCATCGAATGTAGTAAGTGTTTGTCCTGATGCATGTGTCTTCCAAAGATTGCCGCCACTAACGCTTGGTGTTGTGTCGGTTGCACTAAATGTACCAAACGTACCTGTGACATTAGCCGCAAAACTACTTTGCACTTGTACGTCGCTGTCGTCTCTAATTATTTTTGGCATTGTGTGTTATTTATTGTCATAAAAAAAGGGGGACGTAAAATCCCCCCTTTTGAATTGCGTAATTCTTACTTGAATGATACGTTAGATACACTAATTCTAGCCAAGTAGTCAGCCGCATTACCAAGTGATGATGCTGTGTTTGATAACTCAACATAACCATATCTTGTTAAGAAACTTACTACTGGTTCGAATGTAGATGGATCCAGTACCACACCAGAACTCATTAGCGGAATGTACGGACAGTAGAACGCTGGAGCATCAGCTTCTGATGAACCTTTGTAACCTACTAGTACGTCAGTACCTGTAGCCGCATAACCGTCAACATAAACTCTCATAGAGTTGTTTAAAGTACCTACAAACTTAGTGTTTGTTGGAGCTTCAAATACACCTTCAGTTGAACGTGCAAATGCTGATGTTGTTGCTGATTGTAAGATAGTTAAAGCTTCAGATGAAACAACAGCATAGTTACCCGCACCACGTCTTGTTCTTTGTGCGATTAAGTTAGCTTGTTGGTTGATCAGTACAGCCAGAGCCGCATGTTCGTCACCAACGAATGTTGCAGTACCTGATACAGCTGATTGGTCAAAAGCACCCGCAGCCGATCCAGCCAATGATCTTAAGCTAGTTAAGATTTCTTGGTCGATCTCTGCAGTAATTTCTTGAGCCAATGCCGCCATAATTTCTGCTTCAATGTCAATACCTTGTTGTGCTTGAGCGTCTTGTGCCGCTTCAAACGTCCATCTAGCTGAAAGTTTTCTAGATTTTGCTTCAACAACTTGTTTTAAGATCTGTACGTTTAATTTCTTACCCGCACTTCCCTCTAGCGTTGCAGTAGCCGAGCCTTTTGCCGGACTTGCATCGTTACCTGAGTAACTAGCCGCTATTTTGAAAGGTGATAACGCTTCATCACCACCAGCGATGTTTGTAGCACCGTTAGTAGTAGTATCTGCATATCTTACTCTCAATGTGTGAATCTGACCAACTGGACCTGTCATTGGTTGTACACCAATCAGTTCGTTAGCGATTACAGTAGGCATGACCCTTCTGATAACTGGCAAAATAACTCTGTTCAGAGTTGCAACGTTACCCGCCATTGTAGCGCCTGAAGTTGCTTGCTCTGACAGGTATTTGCGTGTGTTTTCAAGGACCACATCCAAGTTTTTGGCTTTTGAACCAGTAACACCTTCCATAAGTGCTGTTTTGGTTTCTTGCCATTTATGTTCTAGCAATTGGGATGTCATTTTTCTATTCTCCTTAGTTAATACCTGCTAATTTGCGGATGCTTATCACATCCTCATCTTGTTCTTTTGCCTGTGGTTTTGCCTTTTTGTCGCCTGTTGATTCTGTTCTTGATTCTGAGATTATTGAAGCCTTCTTAGCATCCTTCATTACATGTGGAAGATACTTGTTGAAAGCAGTCTTTAAGTTGTCTGTCTGCACTGTTTCTAACAGATTTGACATTACATCTTTTTTATCGCCGGAAAGAGGTTGTAACATTTCGTTTAACACTCTATCTCTCTTATGTCTGTTTTCAATTTTTGACTTTTGAATTTTTTCAGACTCAAGAAGTTTAGATGTTTCACTAATTTTACTTTCAGCTTCAGCAAGTTTGCTTTGTAACTTACGAATTTCCGAAGTCTCATGTAGGTATGAAGTCAAATACTCTGAAGTATAAGCTTCAAATATTTTTCTTCCGAAGTTGTTTTCTCTAGCAACTTTAATGTCATCTTTGAACTGAGTCATTTCTTTAGTGATGTTCTCACTAACAACCTGCTCAACAATTTTACTTGCTTTCTTGATGAATGCGTTTCTAATTTCAGCAAATTTTTCTTTTGCTTCTTTAACTAGTTTCACACGAGTTTCAACAACTGATTTTTTATCTGATTCGAACTCATTAAGTTCTTTAGCAAGCGATTTTGTAACAAATGCTTCTAAAGTTTTAATTTGTTGTGCGGCAGATTTTCTATCGTTTTGTAACTCTGTCATTTCTTTTGCTAGTTGCTTTGTAATGAACTTCTGTAGCATTTCCATGTGTGGTTTAACGCCTCTTTTGTACATTACTCTTTGGGCCGCCAGTTGTTTTCTGTCTTCAACAAACTCTGCAATCTCTTTTTTGAGTGCTTCATTTGTCAATCGGTCCATAGCTTCTACCATAACGGACTTGTCATGTTCGTAACGCTTTGCAAACTCTTCTCTGACCTCAGTCTTAGCTTCTTCTTTGACTTCTGCTAATTTAGATTCCCATGCTTCTTCAATAGATGCACGAGTTTCTTCGTTTACCAGGTCTTTGTCAAGGAGTTGTTTGATTACGTCTAGCATGATTTTCTCCTTATTTCAATTTGAGATCTCTAATTAAAGAGATCACTCCTTCTTTTAAATGTTTTTGTGCCTTTGTGTCGTGCCTTACTGCCTTTGCTACGCCTAATAGTTGATGGCCGCCTCTCATATTGAGTAAACCTTCATATATCGGTGTTGGATAGGCATTTGGGGCACTTGGTTGTGCAACAATGTCCACTGTAATAATATCAAATTCAGATACATTACCGCTTCCTTCGTCAACATTTCCTGAGCCTCTACTTGATACGCCTAATTTTACGCCTGATTGTAACATAGTTTCTACTAATTTACCCATCGGAGTGGGTAAAATCTTTAATTTTCCAAATCCATTGTGTCCTTCCATCCACATGCTTGACACCATGTGTGAAACGCGATCTAAATTAATCTTTAAATCTTCTGGGTGGTCAACTTCGCCGAGGACACTTTGGCCCCCAGCGATTTGATCGGATAGTTTGGATACTGCTCTGTTGATCTCGTAAGTAGGATACACCCTTTGGTTAGCGTTTTTAACGTTACCTTGAATACAAATACCCTTCATGTATAGATCTTTACCTTCTTTGCTTGACTCAATCACCATTTGTGCTTGGTCAAATGTAAGATGTTCACTGAGAGTTTGCATATCCTAGTTCCTTACTTGCTTGCTACCGGTGAAGCTGATTTAGTTGTATCAACTGTCATTGGTTTTGGAGACGCTTCGCCTTTTACATTCTTGTGTCCGCCTGAGTTAGCAAATTTTGTACCCATTGGCTTTGCACTTGCTGGTGTTACGTTTCCTTGATCTCCACCTTCGTCAAATTTAACAGCTTTACCATTGTTAATAGGCTTGTTTTTGTTAGCCACAACAGCTTTTTTGCTGTCTACAGCTTTTTCACTGCCCATTTTTTCTGCTCCATGGCCGTCTTTAACCATTTCTGCGTACTCTTTAACAATTTTGTCTGCTGATTCTAACGTTGCAGATTCTTCAGCTGGTTCTTCAACTGTGTCTTCAACTGATTCATCCGCTTCTTCAGGTTTGTCATCCATCATTTTTGAAAATTCAGCTTTTAGAGCGTCTAGTTCTTTTTCTAATGGTTCAAAAACTTCTTCAGTTTCAGCATCAGCTTCTGCTTCTGGCTCGTCGTCCATGTGATCCATGTCGTCACCTTCAGCTTCTGCTTCGATGTCTGCTAGTAAATCGTCAGTTGCGTCACCGCCGATTTCTTCAACAGTTTCTTCTGTAGCTTCTGCAGGCTCTTCAGTTTCTTCAACTGCGTCTGCATCAGTGTCTTCGTCGTTTTTTGCTTCTTCAACTTCGTCAGCTTCAACTTTGTCAGCTGATTCATCAGTTGCTTCTGCCTCTTCTTTGCTGTCTTCTTCAGCAAGGATACCTTCATAAATTTGTCTTGATTTCTCTACAACAATTTCATGAAAGACTTTTTCAGCCTCATCCTTGTTCTCGTTGACTAGCAAGTCGAGTAGTTTTTCAAATTTTGACATGATTTTAGTCTCCTTTTGTAGCTTTATTTAACAATGTAAAGGGATAAGAACCTTTTAAGGGGTCTTTTTGGCTATTTTAGGCATTTTACTCAAATGTTCTTCGAATTTTTCGTAAGTGATATCAATCCAATTCTTTTTTTGAGCTAATTTATTGGGAGATTGCTGTCCATCTAATACTACATGGTAAAATTTTGCGTTGCTGTGCGTAGATGTGTTCATCAGCATCTGATTTAACCAGTTGCCAAAGTACGTTCTGTCTGAATTTGCTTTGCGATAGCGGTCTTGGCCTTTGTACATATTATTAAGTCGGCGTCCTTTAGACTCACTTATCTTGCCTTCTACAGTAATACCAAAGAAATCCATGCCTAGAATGTACAGTGTTTGAAACTTTTTGTATTCTAGTGCTATTCTAGTGGACGTTGGACCTGATGACCACCCCCAATCTTTGGCTATTCTTTTGGGTCTTGTGTCTTTGATACTGCCACGTGGGTATGTCCACATTTCTAGTTTGTCAGGTACATCACGATCACAGATATATTTTACTGTTGCAATGTCAACAGCCACTAGTGCGTCTGGCCAAAAGTCTTCTACAATTGGCAATACATTCATACCCATCACATATCCTTTGTCCTTCAGTTTGTGTAGATCAAAATCACGTCTTGATTCTCCATTTGCAATAATAAAGCACACATCACCCACAGGTTTGTATTCTATATCTTTACTTGGAATAGGTTCTGTAGGTACACGCTGTGGACGTATTTTGCTTTTCTTGTAAATTTCTTCTAATTTTTGTAAATTTTCTTTGGCATTGGCCTTCATGTCTGCATCAAGATATGCATCAACGTTAATATTGTTTTTATTGAGGGCGGCAAACTTAGTATGTCCGTTAAGATATGCTTTGTAAGCCTCAATCCTCATGATTGTACGTCTTCCAGCCATTTCAGTTAATAGTTATTAAAGGGTAGGTTCAGCCACATCAGCAATTGATCCGCCATACATTTTTTTGTACAGTTCCATTGCTGTTCTTTTTTCATTGCGTCTTGCTTGCACAGATAATCGCAACTGGTTGATCATTTCAAGTGTCAGTTTTGATTTGCGAGTATCATTCTCCATATCATAACGAGTTTTGTCTTTCAGTGTTTGATATCTGTCTTCATCGACAGCGGAAAAAAATTCTAACAGTTGCATGTGTGTATTTACTTTATTCGTCGCCTTCATCTGCCGCAACTAGATCGCCTTCTTCGCCTGTATCTAGTTCGTCACCTGGAACATCATCTGGTGTTGGTTGTGTTTCTCCTGCGATGTCAGTGTCAATACCGCCACCTGTCACACCTACATCACGTAGATCTGCTCCTTTAGCCGCATCATCACGCGATTCTCCTTTTTCTTCAGACCACATAACTTGGTTCTGGGCCATTTCTTCTTCTGAAAGTCCTAAGAAACGCTTCAGTGCAAAACGTTTGCTCAAATAAGGCACTTGCTCAATCTGTGTGAACGCATTTACACGTTGATTGTCCAGCTCGATTTGTCTGTAAGCGGCAAAATTCTGTGGTGTAGTAAATTTAATATCAAACAGTGATGTATCAATGTTGATGCCTCTGTTTTTAAGGAACAATTTGAACTCAGTGTTCAACGGAGGAACTACAATTTCTTGTAATCTTTCACAATACTTGTTGAATCTTAATTCTTGAATGTATGCAGTGCCAACTCTGCCGTCTGAATATTGTGGATTTGCTCCATCATCTGGTCCTGTTGGCAAATAGCTTGATGGAATACGCAAAGCACGATACAACTTATTAGTAAAGTATCTTAAATCATCAATTTCACCAAGGTTTGTACCACCTGGCAATGTTTCAACTTTTGATCCTCTACCTTCTGCTGTGGTTGGGAAGAAATAATCTTCATTAATTGACAACGGATTGTAAGATGCATCTATGTGATTCTGTCCACCTGATATACTTGGAATACGTCTTTGGTGTATTTCGTTTTTAACACGTTCAACAAATCCCATCGCCATGTGTGTTGGCATGTTTCCAACATCGATATAAAACACTCTACGTTCTGGTGCTCTATGTACTCTGTAAATTATAATTGCATCTTCAAGTAATTCTTTTTGCTTAAATGTTTTAAACACAGTTTCAAGTATTGATGTACCAAAAGGAAAGTTAGTGTCTAGTCCTTCTGACAGTGAAACATGTGCAACATGATTGGCATCAACGGCCGATTGATTCACTGATGTTTGGAATCTACCTGCTGAGCCTGAGCCATATGATCCAGGTCCAGTGTATTGGCCACCTTTGGTTTGACCATATCCTTGATCAGATACTGCTGATGAGCCTGGAGATGAATAAGTTACATTGGCAGTCAGTTGTGACGCTGACAATGATTCTAAATTTAAATTTAGATCTCTAAACACATACTGTTCTGGCTCTTTGCCTTTGCTTTCGTTAACAATTATTTTGTCACACTTCTGTGCATGCACATGAATAAGTTCTTGTGTTTCAGGATCTCGTATAAAAAACGAATCTCCATATTTTAATGTGTTACGGAACAGTCTAAAAACTCTTCTGTTCCAATCATTCAATGCTGTGAATTGTTGAATTGCATCTTTTAAAATTAATGCTTCTGACTCTGTTGGATTGTCATGAAAGTGTATGTCAAAAGGTGTTTCTGTTTTTTTATTTTTTTGTGTACAAAATTCTGCAATGATATCCAATGCCGCATTCACTTCTGAATCTTGATCCATTTGATCATATTGATAATAGCGTTCCATTCTGTTGGAGTGTCCTGTGTACACTTCAGGCAGATATGATGTGTAGTTTCTACGGCCCACTGTTGCACCAGGGCTTGACGCTGTGTTTGATCCAGACACTGGCGATAAACTACCGTCTGGTTTGACTAGATTAAAATATTTTTTCCAACTCATGACTTATATTATACGTTCCTTTTGATATGATTGCAAGTATTTAAAGTTAAAAGTGACCATTTGCTGTCAAAACCTTTGTCATTAAGTTCTTAATGTCTCTTCTCATAGCTTTCATTTCTGCTTCTACATTTGCAATCGGCATCAAACCATTCTTCAATTCGTTTGCAAAACTGGTTGTTCCTGTGTATGCACCTCTCTGCATGCTTGGTAATGCTGAACTTTCTTGTGTTTCTGCTGTGGCTGTGCTTGCTGTTGATCCAATGTCTAGATCACCCATCACTGGGCCGCCTGCATATCTTGGTGTTGCCATAGCAGTGGTAACTGCGTTGCTGTACACATGACCAGATGATCCAGGATCCATTCTCAACAGTTCAGGACCACGTTCTCCTACCATATACAATCCACCGCCTACACGTCCGCCAGAAGCTTTTCCATTGCCTCCGAAGGCCAAGCTGTATAGATCTTTAAGTAGTCTTTCGCCAAAACCAGTAGCACCGCCAACATCTTCGGTGGTGATCCCTGGAACGTAATCTAGTAGTCCTACATCCATACCTGCATAGTTTGTACCGCCTACTCCAAATAATGGACTCAGCAAAAAGTTTAATACATCATCATATATAAGTCCGCCTGAAAAATCCATTGTAGAAGCTGAACCTGGCGCTAAATTTTCAAAAGACTTTTTGAAGCTTTCTTCAAGTAGTGATTTAGTGTCATTAATAACATCTACTAGTCCTTGTGCCGCCGATAGCTGAAGCACTGTTAAAGGCTCCATATTTTCTAATATTGCTTTTTGGATGTCTGGACCAACACTTTCTAAAGCAGTTGCTAAGGTTATAAGTTTATCGTTAAAATCGCTAATGTTTACTCCAGCAATTTGATCATTAGTATCTTTTGTTATTGTACCAAGTGAGTCTACTGCGTCTCTCACACTTCCGCCTCTGTCTAAGATTGCGTTGATATTGCTTGCCTGCACCACAGTGTTTGCAATTATATCGGACAATGCATTTGATTGGCCCAACATTGCAAAAGTACCTACTTCTAAATTACCAGCATTAGTTGAAATGTCTGCAATGGCTTTTACTGTTGAAGCATACGCTTCGTTATCATCTATTACAAATTGCCCTTTTGCTAATGTGTCAGCAAACAGTTGCTCAACACTTGCTTGGAATTCTGGAGCAATCTGATTGAACAGTGCTGATTGTTCTGTTACTGAACCACCAAATGTGAACAATTCGATTGCCGCCTGTTTGGCCGCATCTGTTGGTAATGACGCTACCAATTCTTCTATTGCCGCGGCTTCTTTGCTCATGTTATTGAGACGCATTTGTTGTAGTTTAGATTGGAATGCACCATCCGCCGCTATCTGAGCCCTGGCGGCTCTCATGTCATCCACTTCTTGTCCTGTAAACTCTGATATGATCCTTAAATTTTTTGCATACTGGAACGACCGTTGTGCAAGTTCGTCTTCGCTCATGTTTCTAATTGCTAATGATGATCTTTGGTCTTGTAGAAATTGTGCTAAGAAGTCAGCAGTTTCTTCAGCACCATAACCAAAGCCTTTCAATGCTCGTGCAAAATCACCTTCTTCATCTCTCAGCATGGCTTGTATTGATGTAAAACGTTTCACGCCTGCATCAAAACTACCACCTAGCACTAGCACCCCTTGTTGTGCGTTCATTATATTTTCTGTCAAAGATGATAAACTTAAATTGCCTGCTCTAGCAGAAGCGGCCAGCTCCAACAAATCATTTTGTAAACCAAATCCTGCCCCAGACAGAGTGTAAAAACTTTCTATAGTATCATCCATTACTTGATTGTTAAACTCAAACAGCACCTTGGCTACATCCCCAAATGCAGTTAGTGCCGTTCCAGCCAAAGGAATAGCAGACGTTAGTGAAGTGAATGAATCTATCATAATGGCAGTCACTGTATTCAAATCAGAAAATTTACCTGTGGATTGAGCCAATCCACCTATGATTCCACCAGCGCCTGATATTACACCAGACATTCCTTGCAAGGCTTTTTCAGTAGTGCTTGTTGTAGCCCTTAGCTTGTCTGTTTCTACAGTGGTTTTTTTGATAGTACCGGTGAATCCTGGACCTCGAGGTTGACCTAAAGCTGTTTTTGCCTCTTTTATAGTTTTTCCAAGGCCGGTTGACCCTGATTCTATCGAATTTGCTAGTTTTACCAGTGTTTCTTCACTAGCCCACCTAGGGACCGTGATAGTTTCACCCATTAATTGTATATCAATTGTATCTGCCATAATATGCGTACATAAATATTCGTACTATAAATATTTATTGCATGACAAACCCACTACAAAATTATTTTCGTAAGCCGGAAATTTATATCAAACTACCTTCACAAGGCAGATGGTATCCACCTGGCACAGTTACACTCAACGAAGCAGGTGAAGTTGGCGTAATGCCGATGACTGCACGTGATGAAATGATTGTGCGTACTCCTGATGCCCTGTTAAACGGACAAGCAACTGTTGAACTTATCAAATCCTGTGTGCCGGACATCACAGAACCTTGGTCTATGCCCCAAATGGATATAGACACAGTTTTAGTAGGCATTAGAATTGCTACCTATGGCAATGCCATGGCGCTTACTACAATGCCTCCAGGGTCTAATGTTTCGCAAGAAATGAATTTGGATTTGAACCAATTGGTTGCAATGATTAAAATTGGTGACTACAATGATACATGTGTGTTATCAAATGGTTTGCAAATTAAAACCAAACCAGGCGATTATAGGGCATTTACTCAATCTGCATTGAAGACATATGAAGAACAACGCATGTTGAGAACTATCAACAGCAGTGACATTTCCGAATCGGACAAAGTAAACAAATTTACTAAAATTTTTACTGATTTAAGCAACATGACTGTGGATGTTATGGCCAGAGGCATTATGCAAATTGTAACACCGGAAGGTGAAACAGTTACTGATGTTAAACACATTCATGATTTTGTGTACAACATGGATACAAAAATAGCAGATGAATTGAAAGCTCACATCAGTGCTAACGCAGAAATTGGCAAGATTCCGCCAATACAAGTTCAATCCACAGAAGAGCAAATCAAGGCAGGAGCACCTAGCACATACGAAACTGCTGTGTCGTTCGACAACAGCAATTTTTTCGCATACAGATCCTCTCGCTCTTAGAATCTGACCTCACTGCAAAATTCACAGAGATGGAGAATGAAAACAAAAAACTAACACACGATTTGTTGAAAATGTGTTGGTACATGCGTGGCTCTATCAGCATTGATCAAGCATATGCACTGGGTCCACAAGAACGCAAAATCATAGCCGACATTGTGAAAGACAACATGGAAACTGTGAAAAAAACTAAAATGCCACTATTATAAATATTGTTATGCGTTATAAAGAAGTGTTTGAACAAGATCCAGTAGGCACAGCAATAGCTCGTGCGGCAGGTCAATTGGCAAGCACAGTTGCTGACATTGATTTTACCAGTGACAGAACCACAGCAAAACAAGAACTGGCACAAGACTGGAATCAACACTTTTCTGCACTGCTGAGAAAAGATCCTAGTGCAAGGGAACGATATGGTGTTGAATTTCAAAAATGGGCAAAGGAGTATGATCCTGCTGTGGCAACCAGAATATCGCCAACTCAAGTTGTAGCAGGTGGCAAGCCTGATCAAAAATATATGAACAAGGCATTGGATTTGATCTACAAATCTGCTAAACAGTACCAAAAAAAGAAACAGAAATATGGAGCTGGCAACGTGGCCACTAAAAAAGATGATCCAGCAATGCCACGTGGCACCAAAGGAACAGGATCTGATGGTAAAGAATACACATGGCAAGGTCAACAATGGACTGACGCAAAAGGATCCATCAAACGCAAAAACATCGCAGTTTCTGTAACCTAGATCAGATTGGCTGACGCCAATCGCTTTTCGCTTACGCTCAAGCCTTTTGTTTAACAAGCAGTTTTGCATCATGTAGATAGAGCAGTCATAATTCTGCTGTTACCAGCAGAACCATGGATACATCATGTGAGTATCGCAGTCTTTAATCTCGCTACCGTAGTCGGGCGGTTGTGCTGTACCCGTTTGCTCATTCTAAACAACGCGACCTGCACACACCTAGATTAAATTATTTGTGTGCAAGTTGAGGTTGCATCTTTTTCTTTGCAGTGCCTCATCATTGGAAATTGTTGCATCAAGGGATTCGCCTGTGTTGTTACACCGTAGTTCCCTGTTGAGTGAAGATGCTATATAGCCTGAAATGTTATGAAGTGCCTGAATGCCTAGCGTCAATATATACACATATAATCTGTTATGGTCAATCAAAATGAATTCAACGTGTGGAATCACTGGGATCCACTGAAAACTGTCATGCTGGCAACTCTGCCTAGTGCAGACTATTTTGCAAACATCAGGCTGTTCAGAAATCAACAACCATTGGTTGATATGTTGCAACAAACAGCAGATGATCTTGATAATCTACACAACACATTGGAAGAACATGGTGTGCATGTAAAAAGACAACAACCTAACACAGACAAACGATTTGACCCTAGTTCTATTCCATACATTGACAAGCATTTGCAACCAAGGCCCAATCACAATTTTATGGTGTTGGGTAATAATATGTGTAGCAACCATGATGGATATAGACTGATGGCACAATGGGACGAACACTTTCCTGACGCAGACAAATTGAGTACACAACCTTTGGCATGGTTTGAGCTGACAAAAATATTAGCAAGTATTCAACACAAAGTTAAATTTACCCAATGGATGATGTTGGGTAAACACTTGATTGCAAATTATACCACTAACGATAAACAATACAAACACTGGATATTTGATCTAAGGCAATGGGTAAGCAAATGGATACCGAATGTGCGACTGCAACTGTTCAACATTGATAACATGTGGTTAACTATTTGTAGACCTGGATACATTATTACTAATGTTAGTGATGACAAATTAAAAAAAGCATTTCCAGGATGGAAAATTTGGACTATGAAAGAACATGTGGACATATTAATGATAGACAACAATACAGCATGTGTGACATCCAAATATGATAAAGAACTGTTTAAGTATCTGCATCAATTGGACATATTGCCCATACACACTCCTTTGCGACACACTGAAAGGTGGCACACAAACTTGCATTGGATGTACACAGAATTAGAACGTGTAGGCACCACTGTTGTTGATTACATTTATGGTCGCAATGGTATTCCAAGGTTCACACTAGTATGAAGATATATTTTGATCACCTGTTTGGCAACACCACTGAATATGATGTGTTCAATAGCTTTGCTGTGGCAGAGGTTGATGTGGGCGAAGAAGATCAAGCACTTGCACAAGGATGGACGCCCATGGACGCCTATTTTTACACATTGAACAAGTTGCTATGGATCAATGTGCGAACCACTAGATTGTGTTTACAAGATTGGACTTGGCGTAAAAAACACAGAAGGTTAAAACGCAATGGTGTAACACATAAGTTTATTCCAATCGGTGATCCCAATCCATACGACAGCGACTGTGATCGAGTGTACCATGCTTATTGCAAAGCTAAAGGATTCACAGACCACACCGGACACGTGATTGAAACTGATTTTAGTAACAAAGATTATTTTGTATACTTTGACGACAATCGTGTGATAGGGTATTCAGCAATCACTAGGTTTAAAGAAAGTGTCATTGCTGGAGAATTTGCATGGGACTATGCCAATCCAAATCTACAAATAGGCAACTACAGTGTAAACATTGAAGCTGAACACTATCAAGGCATGGGCATCAAACATTACTACAATTCATATGCGTATCAATCAATTTGTCAGTACAAATGCAATTTCAACAACTTTGAATGGTGGACTGGCAGAGAATGGAGCACTGACAAAGATCTTTACAAAACACTACTAGCAAAAGATGATGAAGTTAAAACTTTTGCAGATCTACACAAGCACACAAAAGACTATTTCAAACTGTTGGGATATAATTAATCGTCAAAACGCCAATTTACTACATCGTCTAAATTTTCTTTGGACCACTTGTTGTAGTATTTGCCTTGTTTTAAAATTTTTGAGAAACGGTTCAATCTTTCCAGCCTTTGAATTACTATCAACACCAATTCACCATGATTCATTTGTACGCCGTCGATTGTTTCTATGTCCGCAGGATGGTCCTCCAATAACACCAAATCATGTCTTTTCATTTTGCGATTGAGTTCAGCTACTCTGGCATTCAAAATGCTGGGTGGAACAGCAGTAAATGATGACGCCACAATCACAGCTTCAAAACTATCATCCCATGCATTGCACTGTTTTTGGGCTGTGTTCCAAATTGCAACTTTTGATTCAACAATTTTGATTTTGTTTTGCATTCTAAATTGTCTTGCATAAGGACAGGGTGGTAGGTCACCAAAGGAAGGATGTGGTTTTTCTACGAATTTCTCCATCCAATTTACAATAGAATCGATTATTGGCTTTGAAGCTTCGTGCATACAGTATATACTAATATAAGAGATGAAATTAGTCAATTGGACATATAAAAATAAAGTTGTGGATGAACTGCCTGAAGATTGTGTAGGCTTTGTGTATGAAATCACCAACACAGTGAATGGTCGCAAATATATTGGCAAAAAATTAGCCAAATTCAAACGATCGCGTAAACCTCTCAAAGGCAGAGTCAATAAACGCAGATACACAGTGGAAAGTGATTGGAAGGATTATTTTGGCAGTAGTGATCAACTGTTGGCTGATGTAGAACAGCTAGGCAAAGACAAATTCAAACGTGAAATATTGTTCTATTGCAAATCCAAAGGAGAATGCAATTACATCGAAGCCAGAGAACAATTTGCAAGAAAAGTGCTGGAATCAGATGACTATTACAATGGACACATTAGAGTGCGTGTGCATGGGTCAATAATACAAAAGTCCAAAATTTAAAATATAAGTACAGTTGTAACCCAGTGTCATTGACACAGTTCACAATATCAGCTACAATCTAACAACATTAAAGGAGATTTATGGATTTCGTTTTGAAATTTCCATGGGTCACACACCTATGGAAATAATAGTTTTACTTGCAGGCATAGTCTACGGACTAATCATAGGCCTTATTCCAG